>ENA-UONZ01000214-UONZ01000214.1-human-gut-metagenome-genome-assembly--contig:-C93old-NODE-214-length-105319-cov-10.680879_pt1 | contig 105319 bp, 90 predicted proteins | sample MGYA00242468_ERZ724015 | MGnify/ENA metagenome assembly ERZ724015
CTTACAGCCGAGCTTACAGCCGAGCTTACAGCTCGGAAAAAGCAATATGATTTTTACAGGAATAAGTTACTTACTCATAATAAGGAATATCCAATGAAGCCACTTGCTGACTTAGGTAAATGGTCTGGTGGAAAAACTCCATCTATGGCAAATACAAGTTATTGGGAAGGTGGAACAATTCCTTGGATCTCATCGAAAGATATGAAAGTCTCTACTTTGGCGGATACCCAGGATCATATTACAGAAAAGGCTATAAATGAAGCCTCTATGACTTTGTTCCCTGAAAATAGTATTGCAATAGTGACTCGATCTGGAATTTTAAAACACACTTTTCCAGTTGCATACGTTCCTTTTAAAACGACTATTAATCAGGATATCAAAATTTTGGTTGTGAATAAGGAGGTTTTGCCACGCTATGCATTTCATGTCATTCAGGGGAAAGGCCAGGATATTCTAACAAGAACGAAAAAGCAAGGAGGAACAGTAGATTCTTTAGATTTTCAAAAGGTGCTTGCATATAAGGTTCCAGTTCCACCTTTAGATGTGCAGGAGCGCCTGGTGCAGGTTCTCGATAACTTTGAATTTATATGTACTGACCTCAACATTGGTCTGCCGGCAGAAATCGAAGCACGTCAAAAACAATATGAATATTATCGAGATTTGCTCTTGACATTTGCTGAAACGGGAAGCACGCTCGTGACAGACAGACAATTAGGCTTATTCAGTATGTGTTTGGATATGTTACATTGCCGATGGGAAGTTTGTTTGATTTCCGTAATGGATTGAGCAAAGGAAAGGATTTCTTTGGAACAGGAATTCCCTTCATCAGATATACAGATGTTTATAATAACAGATTTCTTAAGGAGAAAGATATTACTGCGTTGGTAGAATGTACGCCTATTGAGATAAAAAAACTGAAAGTTCATCGTGGAGATGTATTTTTTACCAGAACATCGGAAACGGCGGAAGATGTGGGATGGTCGTCGGTAATGCTGGATGACATAGGAGATTGTGTTTTTAATGGATTTACCATTAAGGCGACACCAAAAACGGATTTTTTATTGCCAGAATATTGTGCGTTTTGTTTTGATACAGATGATTTCAGGCAGTATGTTACAAGCCATTGTGCTTTTACAACCAGAGCGTCATTAACGGGAAAAACGATTGCAGGATATAAGCTTACCTTTCCGAGTATAGAAAAGCAACGGGAAATCGTGAATGTGTTGAGTAAGTTTCATACTCTTTGCAACGACCTGTCCAAAGGCCTACCGGCGGAGATCGAGGCACGCCGGAAGCAGTATGAATACTATCGGGATAAGCTATTATCCTTTGAAGAACTACAGAAAAAGTAAGGAGGCGAAATGCTGTGCCATATTTTAATATTGTGGCGGAAACGTCAGAAAATACCGTTGTCACGGAATATGAGCCGGTAAAGAAGCGTTCCGACAGTTACCAGAGCGAAGCCGCTCTGGAACAGGAATTCATCTGTATGCTGTGTGAGCAAGGGTATGAATACCTTCCGATTCACACGGAGAGTGATCTGGTCAGTAATCTTCGCAGGCAGCTGGAGGAATTGAACCATTATACCTTTTCCGATACGGAATGGGAGGACTTCTTCCACAATGCCATAGCAAACCCGAATGAACACATCGTGGAAAAGACCCGGAAGATACAGGAGGATCATATCCAGAATCTGTGCCGTGACGATGGATCGACTAAGAACATCACGCTGATCGACAAGAAAAATATCCACAATAACCGTCTGCAGGTCATCAACCAGTATGTGGTCAGTACAAAAGACGGGGCAAAGCACGACAACCGATATGATGTTACAGTGCTGGTCAACGGGTTCCCGTTAGTACATATAGAACTGAAACGCAGGGGCGTGGCCATCCGAGAGGCTTTCAATCAGATTGAGCGCTACCAGAGAGAGTCTTTCTGGTCGGGCAGCGGGCTGTATGAATACATTCAGATTTTTGTTATCTCCAACGGAGCGAATACGAAATATTATTCTAACAGTACCCGGTGGAATGCAGAACGGGAACATAAGAAGAAAGGTGCAAGTAAGACCAAGAGCAGTAACAGTTTTGAGTTCACCTGCTTCTGGGCAGATGCCAATAACCGTGTGATCTCTGACTTAATCGATTTTACGAAGACTTTTTTCGCAAAGCACACGATTTTAAATATCTTGACAAAATATTGTATCTTTACGTCCGAGGATATGCTGATGGTCATGCGTCCTTATCAGATCACAGCTACGGAGCGTATCCTTAACAGGATTGAGATTGCCAACAATTATAAAAAATATGGCAGCGTGGAAGGCGGCGGTTATATCTGGCACACCACAGGTTCCGGCAAGACCCTGACTTCTTTTAAGACAGCGAGGCTTGCTTCCAAGCTGCCATATATTGATAAGGTGCTGTTTGTGGTAGACCGTAAGGATCTGGACTACCAGACCATGAAGGAATATGACCGTTTTGAAAAGGGGGCGGCGAACAGCAATACATCCACTGTGGTTTTGAAAAAGCAACTGGAGGACGTGGAAGCCCATATCATTATTACGACCATTCAGAAACTGGCAACCTTTATCAAGAAGAACCCTGTTCATGAGGTGTATACGAAACACGTAGTCATCATTTTTGACGAGTGCCATCGGAGCCAGTTTGGGGACATGCATACGGCGATTGTGAAACACTTTAAGAAATACCATCTGTTCGGCTTCACCGGCACACCAATCTTTTCCGTGAATTCGGGCAGGGCGAAAAACCCGGAATTCTTTACTACGGCGCAGACGTTTGGCGACCAGCTTCACAGCTATACTATTGTGGATGCAATCAATGACAAGAATGTACTCCCATTCCGGGTAGATTATGTCCAGACGATGAAGGCTGAGGAAGTAATCACGGATGAGATGGTCTGGGATATTAACCGGGAGAAGGCCATGATGGCGCCCAAGCGCATCCAGCTTGTGACCAGCTATATCCTGGAGCATTTCGATCAGAAGACGTACCGTGGCGATAAAACCTACGTATATAATACACTGGTGAATATCAAGGAAGTGGCATCTGCCAAGCGTGACGAAGTGGAAGAAATCAAGCGGAAACAGCGCATCAGTGGTTTTAATTCTATCTTCGCGGTGGCGAGCGTGCCGATGGCTAAACTGTATTACACGGAGTTTAAGAAACAGATGGCGGAAGACCCGACCAAGAAGCTGCGGATTGCGACCATCTTCAGCTATGGCGCAAATGAAGGGGAGACAGATGGCATTCTGGATGAGGAAAATTCGGAAGACACTTCTGCTCTTGACCAGCCGTCCCGGGAGTTTTTGGAAGAAGCGATCCGGGATTATAACGAAATGTTCCATACAAATTATGACACCTCCAGTGAGAAATTCCAGAATTATTATAAAGATGTGTCACTGCGTATGAAGAACAAGGAACTGGATCTGCTGATTGTCGTGAACATGTTCCTCACAGGATTTGACGCCACGACTATGAACACACTGTGGGTGGACAAAAACCTGAAGATGCATGGGTTGATCCAGGCGTTTTCCCGTACCAATCGTATCCTGAATTCCATTAAGACCTTTGGGAATATCGTGTGCTTCCGGAACCTGCAAAAGCGTGTGGACAGCGCCATTTCCCTGTTTGGGGATAAAAATGCCGGAGGAATCGTCCTCCTGCAAAGTTTTAAAGATTATTATTACGGGTACGAATCCATAGACGGGAAGCCAATGCCTGGATACGTGGATTTGATAGAAGAACTGAATCAGAAATTTCCATTGTCGGAGCCGCGAATCACCGGGGAGCAGAACCAGAAAGAGTTTATTGCCTTGTTTGGCGCTATTCTCCGCATGCGAAACCTTCTGATATCCTTTGATGACTTTAAAGGTAAGGAAAGGATTTCCGAGCGTGATCTGCAGGATTATCTGGGGCGTTATCAGGACTTACGAGACGAGTGGAGCCGCAAACGGAGAGAAAGCACGGACATCACGGATGATGTGGTCTTTGAGGTGGAATTGATCCACCAGATCGAGATTAACATTGATTATATCCTGATGCTCGTGAAAAAGTATCACGATACCCACTGTGAAGATAAGGAAGTGCTGATCACGATCCGTAAAGCCGTAGATGCCAGTCCGGAATTGCGGAGCAAGAAACAGCTGATCGAGAACTTTATCGCCGGGATCAATGAGGTGAATGACGTCATGGACGAATGGAATAACTACGTGGCCCAGCGGCGGGAACAAGACCTTGATGAGATTATCACGGAAGAAAGGCTGCGCCCGGAGGACACCCGGAAGTTCATGGAGAACGCTTTCCGGGACGGGGAGATCAAGACAACCGGGACTGACGTTGATAAACTCCTGCCTCCGATCTCACGCTTCGGCGGCACTGGCGCCAGGGCGAAGAAGAAGCAAGGCGTCATTGATAAGTTAAAGACATTTTTTGAAAAATATTTTGGTATTGGCGGTTCAACATCTTTTATCGAGCCGAGGCATAACATGATTACTTATGATCTTGACGGAAAGGAATCGCTGTTGATGGCAGCAGAACTGAAAACACCATATGGGAAGCAGGATTAATTCGTGAAGATATGATTCCGAATTCGACAGTTAAAGAAAAGCAAAGAGGCAGCCCCCCTGAGTTTGCTGGGATTATGCTTCTTTTCCCTTTTAAAGAATGTTGCATGGACATGTAACCGCATCTAACAGAGTGCAGCTCTCTGAATCAGTGCGGGCTGATATGCAGCACATATTTATCCGTAAGGAAAAGTGACAATGACTATTTGACAGCAGCCTTGATGCATACTTCCTGTTATAACGCTATTGATCCCCCCTCTCTCTTATGATAAAATGAGTTAGAATTAAGCTAGAATTAAACTAGGTAAAGTCTGGAAAACAGGAGGATAAGATGGTAAGTAAATTAATTGAAAAAATTCAGAAAACAAAGGCTCCGATCTGTGTTGGCCTGGATCCGATGTTAAGCTATATCCCGGAGCATGTGACAAAAAAGGCATATGAGGAGTTCGGTGAAACGCTTGAAGGAGCAGCAGAGGCAATCTGGCAGTTCAACAAGGAGATTGTGGACGCGACTTGCGATCTGATTCCATCCGTAAAGCCGCAGATTGCCATGTATGAGCAGTTCGGCCTTCCAGGGCTTGCAGCGTACGACAAGACCGTAAAGTACTGCCAGGAAAAGGGACTGATTGTCATTGGAGATGTGAAGAGAGGAGATATTGGTTCTACCTCTGCAGCCTATGCAGCGGGCCATATCGGAAAAGTCCAGGTGGGAAGCAAAACTTACAGCGGCTTTGACACAGAGTACATCACAGTAAACCCGTACCTGGGAACAGACGGCGTGAAACCCTTTGTGGATGTGTGCAATGAGTGTGACAGGGGAATTTTCGTGCTGGTGAAAACATCCAACCCGTCCAGCGGCGAGTTCCAGGACAGGCTGATTGACGGCCGTCCTCTGTACGAGCTGGTAGCTGAAAAGGTTGTAGAGTGGGGCAGCGCCTCCATGGACGGAGAGTACAGCAATGTGGGCGCTGTAGTGGGCGCTACGTATCCGGAGATGAGCAAAATTTTGAGAAAGCTCATGCCGAAGACATACTTCCTGGTACCTGGCTATGGAGCCCAGGGCGGAACTGCCGAGGATCTGAAATACTGCTTTAACCAGGACGGACTCGGAGCAATCGTAAACTCTTCCAGAGGAATTATTGCTGCCTATAAGAAGGATACCTACGCAAAGTTCGGTCCGGAGCATTTCGGCGAGGCTTCCAGGCAGGCAGTTATCGATATGATTGCCGATATTGGCCGCGTACTGTAAAACGGAAAAACTGTATGAACTGTGTGCAGGTTCCCGGCGGTCAGGCCTGCAGGCCTGCGCTGCAGCCGGAAAGAATCGGGGCAGGGAATACAGGAAAGATTTTCAGAAATGGAAATAAAATACCGCGTGAATCAAAGAGATAAAAAGAAAAAAGCACGCGGAGTACAACAGGGAGAGAAAAATGGCACAGATAAAGGAAACGGCTGTTGTGTACAGCCAGGAAATGCTGGCCCCTGGGATCTACAGCATGTGGATTTCCACGAAGGCGTCAGAACAGGCAAAGCCGGGACAGTTTATTTCTGTCTATACAAAGGATGGCTCCAGGCTTCTTCCGCGGCCAATCAGCATCTGCGAGATTGATAGGGAAGAGGGGCGCCTGCGCATCGTGTACAGGATTGCAGGAGCGGGAACCGAGGAGTTTTCCCACTATGAGCCGGGAGATTCTATTGAAATCATGGGACCGCTGGGAAACGGATTCCCCACAGAGGGGAAGAAGGTATTCCTGATCGGAGGAGGAATCGGAATCCCTCCCATGCTGGAGCTTGCCAAAACGCTTGACTGCGAAAAGCAGATGATTCTGGGCTATCGTGATGAAAATCTGTTTTTAAAGGAAGAGTTCGAGGCCTGGGGCCAGGTGTATGTGGCCACAGAGGACGGAAGTGCAGGGACGAAGGGAAATGTTCTTGACGCCATCCGTGAACATGGGCTGACTGCCGACGTGATGTACGCCTGCGGCCCGACTCCCATGCTCCGCGCACTGAAGGAATACGCCAGAGAACATCAGATCCGCTGCTATATCTCATTAGAGGAAAAGATGGCCTGCGGAATCGGAGCCTGCCTGGCCTGTGTCTGCAAGTCAAAGGATGTGGATCACCACACCAATGTAAACAACAAGCGGATCTGCAAGGACGGGCCTGTATTCTTAGCCGAGGAGGTGGAGCTGTAATGAACATGAAGGTGAATCTGGCCGGAGTGGAGCTCAAAAATCCGGTTATGACAGCCTCCGGAACCTTCGGCTCCGGAGCTGAGTACGGCGAAATGGTAGACTTAAACAGACTGGGAGCTGTAGTGACCAAGGGAGTTGCCAGCATTCCGTGGCCGGGAAACCCTACTCCCAGAATTGCGGAAACCTACGGCGGCATGATCAATGCAGTGGGCCTGCAGAATCCGGGATTTCAGGTGTTTGCAGAGCGTGATATCCCCTACCTGAAGCAGTTTGACACGAAGATCATCGTCAATGTCTGCGGCAAGACCACGGAGGACTATATCGACGTGGTGGAGAAGCTCTCCGACCAGCCGGTAGACATGCTGGAAATCAATATTTCCTGCCCCAATGTTAAGGAGGGAGGAATCGCTTTCGGTCAGGATCCGAAGGCCGTGGAAGCCATTACCAGAGAGGTGAAGAGGCATGCCAAGCAGCCGGTGATTATGAAATTAAGCCCCAATGTGACGGATATCACAGTTATGGCAAAGGCTGCCGAGGCAGGAGGAGCAGATGTGCTCTCTCTGATCAACACTATCACCGGAATGAAAATTGACATCCACCGGAGAACCTTCGCCGTGGCCAACAAGACAGGGGGACTCTCCGGTCCTGCCATCAAGCCTGTGGCTGTCCGCATGGTGTACCAGGTAGCCAACGCAGTCAGCCTTCCGATTATCGGAATGGGAGGAATTATGTGTGCGGACGACGCCATTGAATTTATGATGGCCGGAGCCACGGCCGTTGCAGTGGGAACTGCAAACTTCCACAACCCCTATGCGACAGAGGAGATTGTAAAGGGGATAGAAGCGTATATGAGACAGTATCAGGTGGAGGATATTAACAGCCTGATCGGAATTGTAAAATAGAGCCCAGCGCAGGATGTGCTGGAAAAATCAGGCATAAAAGGAGCAGAAAATGGAAAGTTATAAGCAGGAATTTATCGAATTTATGGTGGAGAGCCAGGTGCTCAAGTTTGGAGAATTTACATTAAAGAGCGGAAGAAAATCTCCGTTTTTCATGAACGCAGGCGCATATGTGACAGGAGCGCAGCTTCGCAAGCTGGGCGAGTATTATGCGAGAGCCATCCATGACAACTACGGCCTTGATTTCGATGTGCTGTTCGGGCCGGCCTACAAGGGTATCCCCCTGTCTGTGGCTACAACCATGGCGATCAGTGAGCTTTACGGAAAGGAGATCCGCTACTGTTCCAACCGAAAAGAGGTGAAGGATCACGGCGATACGGGAATCCTTCTGGGAAGCAAGTTAAAGGACAAAGACAGGGTAGTGATTATCGAGGATGTGACAACCTCCGGAAAGTCCATTGAGGAAACCTTCCCGATTATCAAGGCTCAGGCCGATGTGGAGGTGAAAGGTCTGATCGTTTCCCTGAACCGTATGGAGAGAGGAAAGGGAGAGAAGAGCGCCCTCGAGGAGGTAAAGGATCTCTATGGCTTCCCGACAGCGGCCATCGTTTCCATGAAGGATGTGGTTGAGCACTTATACAACAGAGAGTGCCAGGGAAAAATTGTGATCGACGATCAGATCAAGGCTGCCATTGATGCATACTATGAGCAGTATGGGGCAAGGTAATCTGAGAAACAACAGAAAAGCTAAGGAGATGAGTCCGATGGAGAAGGTTTACAGGACAATGCGCAATGCAGGCGCATGCAGTATCGTGATCGGAAGCGTTATGATTGTTACGGGGCTTGCGGCCGGGATTATGGCCATTGTAAGCGGGGCGGCTCTTTTGAGACGTAAATCAGAAATTACATTTTGATAAAAGGCTTTGACAGAAACGGCTGCAGCGAACTAAGCTGCAGCCTGGAAAAGCAGAGGAAAGAGTGTTGCATTTTTACGTGATTTCAGTTGCAACACTCTTTTTGGGATGGAGGCAAAGAGTGAAAGAAGAAAATATTCGCGGCATTCACGGGAAGCCGCGTTTCAGATAGAGGGGAACTGTTAAAATATTTATGTGGAAAAGAACGAAGACGCATCAGAAGGTGTGCTGGGTGCTGTTTATCGGTTACCTGCTTATGCTCACTTATTTTATGTTTTTTTCCGACGGATTCAGCCGGTCGGAATATACGGAATACCATTACAATATCACTCTGTTCAAGGAGATTAAGCGGTTTTACACCTACCGGGAGCTGCTGGGAATGAAAGCCTTTCTCATCAACACGGTGGGAAATGTGGTGTGCTTCATGCCCTTTGGCTTTATTCTCCCGATTATCACAGAGCTTGGAAAGCGCTGGTACAATACTTTTCTTCTGAGCTTTCTGATGACGTTTACCATAGAAACTATTCAGCTTGTATTCAAGGTGGGGAGCTTCGATGTGGACGACATGTTTTTAAATACTGTGGGAGGAATTGCCGGATACATACTGGTGATAATCTGCAAAGCGATGAGGAGGGTTTTCTATGACTCAGAAACCTAAAAAAATTTCATATATCAGGAAGCCGCTTGCAAAAAACAGCTTCATCTGCCTGGGCCTTGCCGCTGCGGCCCTGTTTCTTGGGGGCGCAGGCATCGGCCTGGGAGTGAAAAGCCAGGGAAATCTCCCTGTAGGAGGGGCGGCGGTGTGCTTTTCCAGCTTTCTGTTTGCTGTGTTTGGAATCGTATACGGCGCAGCCTCTTTTCAGGAGGATGAAAAAAATTATATTCTGGCTAAAATCGGGGCGCCTGTAAGCGGGCTTCTCGTTATTTTATGGATAGTACTTATATTAATTGGATTGAAAGGATGATGGGGATGAAATACGAAACGGGGATCCGTTATGCAGATAAATGGAAAGAGGAAAACGAGGCTGTAGGGGAACGGCATGAGCTGGCTCTCGGGCGAATCTGCGCCATACTCTCCGAGACAACCGTGGGGGAGCGCTTTCTGCCGTATTTCAGGAAAACGGCGGAGTTTATCCTGCTGTGCGAGGAGGTTTTTCGGATGCAGGTCCGCGGGGAGCTGGCAGAAAAGTCCCTGTCTGAGCTGAAAGATCTGAATGGGAAGCTCTATGAGGATATTTTGCCCGCCAATTATGGGGAGAGCTTTGCCAACCCGGCTTTCGCCTGCAGGGAGCTGACGGAAAGCTACGGGAGATACCTCTCCTTCCTCTATACAGAAATCAGGGGAATGATTGTCTATGCCTATGAGAGCCGGCTCTCCGATATGACGATTCTGGAAGAGGTGTTCATTGAGGTCTACAATCTGTTTGAGGGGGAGGAACCGGAGGAAAAGGAGTTAAAGTCTGTGCTCTACTGGTTTGTCAGCGACTACTGCGACGTCACCCTGACCTACCGGATTCGGGAGTCCTTAGATCCGTCCCTGGACTTTGCGGCAGACATTATCCGAAATGCGGACCTGTCGGATGAGAGGTATCTCTACCAGTTCGGAGAGTACATTTCCGATACAGAGCGTTCGCTTTCTGCCTTCTTAAACAGCCTTCCGGAAGAAACCGTAAAAAAGATGGCAGACACCTTCACAGAGGGCTACAGGAAAGGCTTCGAGGTGATGGGGCGCGATCTCACCAAGAAGGAGACCGTCCAGATCCGCTGCCCTCTGGGATTTGAGCGGATGATGCGGTACGCAGTGGAAAACTTTGAAAAGATGGGGCTATCGCCGATTTTCTGCAGGGCAGCAGTGGGAACCATGAACAGGACTCCCTCCAGAACCAATGGGTACTATGGATTTTCTCCGAACCGCCAGTATGAGTATGATCACCGCTATGACAATGCCCTCTATATGGACAAGGCCTTTAAGGAGAGAAAACTCTCTGTGCTCAGGGTAGCCTATGAGGAGTACAAGGCTCTGGCAGCTGTCTATGGAGGCCCTGCCGTTCTGGAGACCTTCGGAGAGGAGGCCTTCCTGCCGGAAAACAAGAGGGAGGCATTTTCCCTGACTGAAAAGCAGGAGAAGCTGACACACGCCTATGTCAACGAGTCCATGCAGATCGTGGACGGATATATTCCGGGAGATGAAACCAGCTTCACGATCATCGCCTTTCCTGTACCGGAAATCGGGGAGAGATTTGCGGAAATCTTTGAGGAAACCATCCGCATCAATACGCTGGATTACGAGCTCTATAAGAGAGTTCAGCAGGCGATCATCGATGCTTTCGATACAGCGGAGTATGCGAGGGTAACGGGCAGGGGAGAGAACCGGACGGATCTCAGAATCAGCCTCAGGCCCCTCGGGCATCCGGAGCGGGAGACAAGGTTTGAGAACTGCGTGGCAGATGTGAATATCCCGGTTGGCGAGGTGTTTACCTCACCGGTGCTTCAGGGCACAGAGGGAACGCTTTTCGTGGGAAATGTCTATATCGGAGATTTTCAGTTCAGAAACCTCTGCATTCATTTTGAGAACGGCAGGACAACGGACTACACCTGTGAAAACTTTGCCGACGGGGAGGAGTGCAGAAAGCTCGTTAAGCAGGTTATCCTGAAGAATCACGGCAGCCTGCCTATGGGAGAGTTTGCAGTAGGAACGAATACAACTGCCTATGCGGTGGGAATCAAATACGGAATTCTCGATAAGTTTCCCATTCTGATTGCGGAAAAAACAGGCCCCCATTTTGCAGTAGGGGATACCTGCTACAGCTGGTCAGAGGACAGCCCGGTCTACAACCCGGATGGGAAAGAGGTTGTGGCCCGGGATAACGAGGTTTCCATCCTGAGAAGGGAGGATCTGTCCAGGGCCTATTTCGGGTGCCACACAGATATCACGATTCCCTACTCAGAGCTTGACACGGTGGAGGCTGTGCAGAAGGACGGAAGCAGCGTCTATATTATTAAGGGAGGGCAGTTTGTGCTTCCGGGGACAGAGGAGCTGAATCTGGCGCTTCGGGAGCTGGAGGAGCAGGAATGCTAGAAGCGAGCCTGTCGGAATATCAACCTGCCGGCAGGGGACGGGCTTCTGGTTAAACAGCAGGGATCATATCTGCTTATAAGTATAATTCATAAGCGCTGATCTTGACGTCAGAAGATAAAACAGGTATTATTAATTAGCAAAGCTAAGATAAAGAATGATAATTATTAGCAAAACTAATGTAAAAATATAAAAGACAAAGGAGAATTCACTATGGCAAAAGTAGGAATTGTAATGGGAAGCGACTCAGATATGCCGATTATGGCACAGGCAGCTGATTTCCTGGAGAAAATGGGAATTGACTTTGAGATGACCGTTATTTCTGCTCACAGGGAACCGGACGTATTCTTTGAGTATGCCAAATCAGCAGAGTCCAGAGGATTCAAGGTGATCATTGCAGGGGCCGGAAAGGCAGCTCATCTGCCGGGTATGTGTGCCGCCCTGTTCCCCCTCCCGGTGATCGGAGTTCCGATGAAGACCTCCGATTTAGGCGGCGTGGATTCTCTGTACTCCATCGTTCAGATGCCGTCCGGAATCCCGGTGGCGACGGTTGCCATCAACGGCGGAAAGAATGCCGGTATTCTGGCAGCGAAGATCCTGGCAGCTTCTGATCCGGAGCTTCTCGAAAAATTAAAAAAATACTCTGAGGAAATGAAGAACGAGGTCGTTTCCAAGGCAGAAAAGTTAGACAAAATCGGCTACAGGGAGTACGTGGCTCAGATGAAATAGTCCCGCGGGGCTTTGCAGTTTAAAGCCTGTTATGATACGAAAGAGCGGCAGATGTGAATACAATAGGACGTGCGCACAGGGCACAGATAGGAGATAAATCATGGATTACAAGAACGCCGGAGTGGATATTGAAGCTGGATATAAGTCTGTAGAGCTTATGAAAAAATTTGTTCAGGGGACAATGAGACCTGAGGTTATGGGAGGAATCGGAGGATTTTCCGGGGCCTTCAGCGCAGCGGCTTTTAAGGGTATGGAGGATCCGGTTCTCTTATCCGGTACAGACGGAGTGGGAACGAAGCTTAAGCTGGCTTTCCTTCTGGATAAGCATGACACCGTGGGCATTGACTGTGTGGCCATGTGCGTGAACGATGTGGCCTGCGCAGGCGGCGAGCCTCTGTTTTTCCTGGACTATGTTGCCTGCGGGAAAAACATTCCCGAGAGAATTGCCACAATCGTGAGCGGCGTGGCAGAGGGCTGCATCCAGTCAGGCGCTGCCCTCATCGGCGGAGAGACAGCGGAAATGCCGGGCTTCTATCCGGAGGACGAGTATGATCTGGCAGGCTTTGCCGTGGGCGTGGCTGACAGAAAGGATATGATCACCGGAGAGCATTTAAAGGCAGGGGATGTGCTGATCGGTATGGCATCCTCCGGCGTTCACAGCAACGGATTTTCCCTGGTGAGAAAAATTTTCGAGAATGAGCTCACAAAAGAGGGCTTAAATACATATTATGATGAGCTTGGAAAGACCCTGGGAGAGGCGCTGATTGCCCCCACCAAGATCTATGTGAAGGCTCTGCGGGCAGTGAAGGAGGCAGGAGTTGCCGTTAAGGCCTGCAGCCACATTACCGGAGGCGGCTTCTACGAGAACGTGCCGAGAATGTTAAAAGAGGGAACCAGAGCTGTGATTAAGAAGGACAGCTATGAGGTTCCGCCGATCTTTGGCTTAATGGCGAAGAAAGGACAGGTAGAGGAGCACATCATGTACAATACCTTTAATATGGGAATCGGCATGATCGTGGCTGTGGATCCGGCAGATGCAGAGAAGACCATGGAGGCCATGAGGGCAGCAGGCGAGACTCCTTATGTCATCGGCTCTGTGGAGGCAGGAGAAAAGGGAGTAGACTTATGTTAAGAGTCGGAGTCATGGTGTCGGGAGGAGGCACGAATCTTCAGGCTATCCTGGATGCCATTGACAGCAAAAAGATCAGAAACGCCGCTGTGGCGGCGGTGATCAGCAACAACCGGAATGCCTATGCCCTGGAGCGGGCGAGGAACCATGGGATTGAGGCTGTCTGCGTTTCACCGAAGGACTATGAAACCAGAGAACAGTTTAACGAGGCTCTCTTGGCCAGGGTGGATGAATACAGGCTGGATCTGATTGTGCTGGCCGGATTTCTGGTGGCTATCCCGGCAGCCATGATTCAGAAATACCCAAACCGTATTATCAACATCCATCCGTCCCTGATCCCATCCTTCTGCGGAGTGGGCTATTACGGACTTAAGGTGCATGAGGCAGCTCTTAAAAGAGGCGTAAAAATTACAGGGGCTACCGTTCACTTTGTGGACGAGGGAACTGACACGGGGCCTATCCTTCTGCAGAAAGCTGTGGAGGTAAAGCCGGGCGATACGCCGGAAATCCTCCAGCGCCGGGTGATGGAGGAGGCCGAGTGGATTCTTCTTCCGAAAGCTATCGACATGATTGCAAATGGGGAGATCTCATAAATAGAAGGGCCGGAAACGGCCCGGCTGGTTTGAGGCTGGCTTCCGTCCGGGAGGCCGGCCTTAGGCCGTTTTGGCGAAGGATGAATTTTGACAGAACTGAGAATTTGGGAGAAATTCTGAGAGAGCGATTTTGGGAGAGCGGATGATGCCCGGAAAGGGACGGATTCCGGCTCAGATAACTCAGAGATAAATGGAGGATAACGAGATGAAGGTTTTAATTGTGGGAAGCGGCGGAAGAGAGCATGCGATTGCCTGGAAGGTGGCTCAGAGCCCAAAGGTGGAGAAAATTTACTGCGCGCCGGGAAATGCGGGGATTGCAGAGGTGGCAGAGTGTGTTCCCATCGGAGCCATGGAGTTTGAGAAGCTGGCAGACTTTGCAAAGGAGCACCAGGTAGATCTGACGGTCATCGGCATGGACGATCCGCTGGTAGGGGGGATTGTGGACGTATTTGAGAAAGAGGGGCTGAGGGTATTCGGGCCGAGAAAGAATGCAGCCATTCTCGAGGGATCCAAGGCCTTCTCCAAGGATCTGATGAAGAAATACGGGATTCCCACTGCAGCCTATGAAAATTTTGACAATGCGGACGAGGCCCTCGCATATCTGGAAACGGCTTCCATGCCTATCGTCCTGAAGGCGGACGGCCTGGCCCTGGGAAAGGGCGTGCTCATCTGCAATACGCTGGAGGAGGCAAAAGAGGGTGTAAAGAGCATTATGCTGGACAAGAAATTCGGCTCTGCCGGAAATCAGATGGTGGTTGAGGAGTTTATGACAGGGCGGGAGGTGTCTGTGCTCTCTTTTGTAGACGGCAATACCATCAAAATCATGACCTCCGCGCAGGATCACAAGCGGGCCAAGGACGGCGACGAGGGACTCAACACAGGCGGAATGGGAACCTTTTCCCCCAGTCCCTTCTATACAGAAGAGGTGGATCAGTTCTGCAGAGAGCACATTTACCAGGCCACAGTGGATGCCATGAAGAAGGAGGGCAGGGAGTTCAAGGGAATTATTTTCTTTGGACTGATGCTGACAGACAAGGGGCCGAGAGTCCTTGAGTACAACGCCAGGTTCGGAGATCCGGAGACCCAGGTGGTGCTTCCACGCATGAAGAATGATATTGTGGAGGTATTTGAGGCGTGCATCGACGGCACCCTGGATCAGATCGATCTGGAATTTGAGGACAATGCAGCGGTCTGCGTCGTTCTGGCCTCTGACGGCTACCCGGTGAAGTATGAGAAAGGGCTCCCCATCCGGGGCCTTGAGAATTTCCGGCAGAAGGATGGATACTATGTATTCCATGCCGGAACAGCCTTCGACAGGGAAGGAAGGATTGTCACAAACGGAGGACGCGTTCTGGGCGTGACAGCCACCGGAGAAAACCTGAAGGCCGCCAGGGCAAACGCCTACAGGGCTGCAGAGTGGGTGGATTTTGACAATAAATATATGCGCCATGATATTGGAAAGGCTATTGACGAGGCTTAGAACAGGCGGCAGGGAGCGATAACGGAACCCTGACTAATCTGCAGGAAGCCTATTCTGAAATGAAAATGCCGCGGGCTGTCAGTGAAATGCTGATTGTCTGCGGCATTTATGGGATAACAGGATTCCTGCGGGAGGGTGGGAAAGCTTCCGGCAAGGCAGAGCCGTTAGGAGACTTGTATATAAAATTTGTAAAAAAAGTAAAAGAAAAGAGGGAAGCTTGCAGGACGCGGTAATTGGTGGTAGGATAGGAGTGGTCTGAGAGCAGACCCTGCGATGCATAAGCAGATGAGAGTTGACAACAGATACGGAACATACACTGGGAGGAAACGAAATGTTTGCAGACTACCATGTCCATTCTGAATTCAGCTGGGATTCCAGGACGCCCATGGAGGCCCAGATTCAGGCGGCAGTCCGGGCGGGAGTGGAGGAGCTTTGCTTCACGGAGCATGTGGACTACGGGGCGAGATGCGGGGAGGACAACTGCGATTACAGCGCATATAAGAGGGAGCTGGAGCGCTGCCGGGCGATTTACGGAAATCAGATCCGGCTGAAATATGGAATTGAATTTGGAGTGCAGACGCACACAATCGGAGAATATGAGAGGGATTTCCGGGAGCAGTCCTTTGACTTTGTGATTTTGTCCTGCCATCAGGTTGACAATCTGGAATTTGACAATCAGGCTTACCAGAGAGGAAAGACGCAGAGGGAATACAATGAGGGATATTACAGTGAGCTTCTGAAGGTGATCCGGAGTTTTGACAGCTACAGTGTGCTGGGACATCTGGATCTGATGCGCCGCTACGACAGAAACGGGCCCTGGCCGTTTGAAAACAGCCGCCCTGTTCTGGAGCAGATTCTTTCTCATGTGATTGAGAGGGGGAAGGGGATAGAGGTCAATACCTCCTGTTTTCGCTACAGGATAGGAGATTTAACTCCCTCAGAGGATATTTTGAGACTGTACCGGGATATGGGAGGAAAAATCCTGACACTTGGCTCTGACGCCCACCGCCCGGAACAGATTGCCGGACAGTTTCCTTTTGTCAGGAGAAGATTAAGGGAGCTGGGGTTTCGGGAGCTCTGTGTTTTCCATCAGATGGAGCCGGAATTTTATCCTCTGTAGAAGCGCGGCAGCGGCTCAAATGAGGAGGGCATGGAAGAGGGCTGCGCTGCATAAAATGGCAGATAAGAAGTGAAGTACAGGAATGATATAAATGAAAATTGCTGTAGTCAGGGAAGGGGACAGTGTGGATACAATTGCCGCTTCCTTTCAGATACCGGTGGAGCGTCTTGCCGCCGACAATCAGATAGAGTACCCATACCGCCTGGCCGTAGGCCAGGCTCTTTTGATCCGGGAGGATGAGGATACAGAGCCGGTGCAGCCGGTAAAACAGCTGATTGAGGCAGGGGGATACGCCTATCCTTTTATCAGGGAAGAGGTGATTCGGGAGGCGCTGCCATTTCTGTCGGAGGTTCTCGTGTTTTCTTATGGTTTTACCAGGGAGGGGGAGCTGATTGCCCCTTTAGCGCCGCCTGACGGGCTGATCAGAGAAATCCAGGCAGCAGGGAAACGGGCTGTACTTGTGCTGACTTCCATGGAGGCAGACGGCCGCTTCAACAGTGAGCTGGCGTCTTTGATGATCCGGGATGTGGAGCTGCAGCAGCGCCTTTTGAGAGCTGTGTGGGAGGAAGTTCAGGAGAAGAGGTATAAAGGGGTGGATCTCGATTTCGAGTACATCCGGGCTGAAGATGGGGAAGGGTATGCGGCCTTCGTGGCCAGGACGAGAGCGCTTTTCTCCGTTTACGGAATCCGTGTTTCAGTGGCTCTGGCGCCCAAGACATCCGCTGATCAGAGAGGACTTCTGTATGAGGGAATTCTCTACCGGGATCTGGGAGCGGCTGCCGACCAGGTTACGCTTATGACTTATGAGTGGGGCTATACCTACAGTGAACCTATGGCTGTTGCGCCTATTCATATGGTAAGGCGCGTGGCCGAGTATGCCCTGACTGAAATACCGCGGGAAAAGATTCTGCTGGGCATTCCCAACTACGGCTATGACTGGCCGCTTCCCTACGAGAGAGGGGTTACAAAGGCAGAGAGCCTCGGGACAATGGAAGCGGTTCAGCTTGCCATTGATCACGGGGTTCCCATCAGCTTTGATGAGCGCTCTCAGACGCCCTGGTTTCGCTACTGGCAGTACGGTGTTCTCCATGAGGTGTGGTTTGAGGATGTGAGAAGCCTTCTGGCCAAGTTTAACCTGGCGGGAGAGCTGGGGTTAAGGGGTATCATGTACTGGCAGCTGATGCGCCTTTACCGGGCCGGGTATCTTCTGCTTGACGGAATGTTCCGTACAGAGCCTGGAGGCCTTTAGACAGCGCCGGATAGGGGAGCGCAGAAAGAGTGTGAAAAGAAGACAGGGAAAATATTCCTTGTGGGAAACAGGACCCGGGTCTATAATAGAAGAACCGCACATACAGTGCGCCAGGATAAAGAGATGGAAAAATAAGGAACAGAGAGGCCGGAGTTTTTCCATCTGACAGGAAATATAAAAGGAGAGATTACATATGATACAGGACATTTTGCCTCACAGATACGATAATTCCTTTAAGAGGCCCAGGCTGACGGAGCAGTCATTTCTGATGTATATCTTAAAGGGAAATATTCTTCTTATCAGGAGAAAGGACAGAGAGGGGAAGGACTGCAGGGAGGAGATTTACGAATCAGAGCGGGCGCTTCCTGCGCCGCAGGAGTTCGGCCCTGCGACAGCCAGGGAACTGGAGGATTCCGGGCTGGTGCCGGATCTGTCAGAGCGGGCGGAATACCTGTTTTCCATTGATGATATCCCGTATTTTATGGTGAGGGGGAGAGACAGCGATCCGGCTGCGGCACTTCTGACTCAGGAGAAAACGGGCAGAGAGGGGCAGGAAAAAGGGAGAGAAGCGGCCGGCTATTCTTTTCAGGGCGCTGCGTATTTTCGTATCATGCAGCCAGAGCACCAGGCCTTTGCAGCCATTACGGCCATACAGCTTTGGCGGTGGAAGGAGAGCAGGAAGTTCTGCGGCCGCTGCGGCCACGAGACCGTAGACAGCCAGTCCGAGCGCGCGCTGGTCTGTCCGGTCTGCGGGCAGACAGAGTATCCGAAGATCTGTCCGGCTGTGATCGTGGCTGTAACGGACAAGGACAGGATCCTGATGTCGCGCTACCGGGGACGCGCCTACCGCGGATATGCCCTGATTGCCGGATTTGTGGAGATCGGGGAAACCTTTGAGGAAACAGTCCGGCGGGAGGTGATGGAGGAGGTTGGACTCAAGGTAAAAAATATCCGCTATTACAAGAGCCAGCCCTGGGCCTTTACCGACACGGAGATGATCGGATTTTTCGCAGAGCTGGACGGAGACGACAGGATAAGGCTGCAGGAGGATGAGCTGTCGGAGGCCGGCTGGTATCACCGGGATGAGATACCGGAAGATACGTCGCTGATCAGCGTGGGAAGCGAGATGAAGATGGCTTTCAAGTATGGAATGATTTAGGAGGAACCTGTGAAAACTGATACGCAAGGCCAAGTGTATGTCCCCTCTTATATATCTTCAGGTAATAGTTCCTATTCCTTTTAATTAATTGACAAAAGTCCGTTTGATTGTTATGATTGTTGATAACCAAACGGACTTTCCCAATAAAGGCAGGTAATGGCATGAGCAGAATCGTATTATCCCTGCTGGTGGACAATACAGCAGGTGTACTGAGCCGTGTGGCCGGGCTGTTCAGCCGCCGCGGTTACAACATTGAGAGTCTGACCGTTGGAGAGACGGCAGATCCCAAATATTCCAGGATGACAGTGGTTTCCCAGGGAGATCAGGAAATTCTGGAGCAGATTGAAAAGCAGCTCAGAAAGCTGGAGGATGTTTACGACATCAAGGAGCTTCGGGCGGGCCACTCCGTATACAGGGAGCTGATCCTTGTGAAGGTGAGGGCCAATGCCAGCGAGCGTATGGCTATCAATGCCATCGCAGAGATTTTCCGTGCGTCCATTGTGGATGTGGGGAAGGAGTCAGTAACCGTAATGCTGACAGGTGATCAGTCAAAGCTGGACGCTATGATTAATCTTCTGGAGGATTACGAGATTCTGGAGCTTGCAAGGACCGGCGTGACCGGACTTTCAAGAGGAACGGAGGACGTCAGATACCTCCCTTAAAAACTGACGTGTCATGCTGAGTAAAGCCATTGCCAGAGGCGGACAGAGAGTCGTCGGCGATCCGCTTTTTATCACATATCTATTGCATCCTAAGGAGGAAAAGAAAATGGCAAAGATTTATTATCAGGAGGACTGCAACTTATCATTATTAGAGGGAAAGACCATCGCAGTCATCGGCTACGGAAGCCAGGGACATGCCCACGCGTTAAATGCAAAGGAATCCGGATGCCACGTAATTATCGGCCTCTATGAGGGAAGTAAATCCTGGGCCAAGGCAGAGGCTGCGGGATTTGAAGTATATACGGCAGCAGAAGCGGCAAAGCGCGCCGACATTATCATGGTTTTAATCAACGATGAGAAGCAGGCGAAGATGTACAAGGAGTCTATCGAGCCAAACCTTAAAGAAGGTAATATGCTGATGTTCGCGCATGGATTTGCCATCCACTTCGGACAGATTGTTCCTCCGAAGAATGTTGATGTAACCATGATCGCTCCAAAGGGACCCGGCCATACAGTGAGAAGCGAGTATCAGATCGGAAGAGGCGTTCCCTGCTTAATCGCAGTTGCCCAGGACTACACAGGCAAGGCTCATGACCTGGCTTTAGCCTACTCTCTGGCAATCGGCGGAGCAAGGGCAGGCGTTCTTCAGACTACCTTCCGCGAGGAGACAGAGACAGACCTGTTTGGTGAGCAGGCAGTGCTCTGCGGCGGTGTGACAGCCCTGATGAAGGCTGGATTTGAAACTCTCGTCGAGGCTGGCTATGAGCCTGAGAGCGCATACTTTGAATGTATCCATGAGATGAAGCTGATTGTAGACTTAATCTACGAGAGCGGATTCGCAGGAATGAGATATTCTATTTCCAATACCGCAGAATTCGGTGATTATATCACAGGGCCGAAGATTGTGACTGACGAGACAAAGAAGGCCATGAAGCAGATTCTGTCCGACATTCAGGACGGAACCTTCGCAAAGAACTGGCTCCTTGAGAACCAGGTTGGCTGCCCGCATTTCAACGCCATGAGAAAGAGAGAGGCAGCTCATCAGCTGGAGAAGACCGGCGAGGAGTTAAGAAAGCTCTACAGCTGGAACGACAGCAGCAAGCTGCTGGACAACTAAGGCTTTAAACGCCCGGCGTGGCTATCCTGAATGGTCATCGTTGCTTTCTTATTTTATTGCTTGCAAGAACATTTACTATACCTCAAGATTATGAAACGGAGGATGCGTCATTGCCCCAAAGGGTGATGGCGCATCCTCTGTTTTTAGAGAAGAGAAGACTGGCCGTTTTCTTTTTCCGGCAGACAGAACCTGATAAACTGGCTGGTGGTTTTTGTGGCGTAGGACGGATTGTAGGCAAAGCCGATGGTCCTCCTGCGTATGGGGGCTGTAAGGGGAATCTCTATAAGGCTTCCCTCTTCCAGCTCTTTTTTCACGAAATCCTTGATCACGCAGCCGATGCCAAGGCCGATCTTTGAAAATTCGATCAGCAGATCCATAGTAGTGGTCTCCAGCACCTGTTTCGGCTCGATGTCATTTTCCGCAAACCAGGCGTCGATGTGGGTTCGTGTCATGTTGCTGCGGTCTAACAGCATGATGGTGCCTGTCGAAAAGAGATCCGCCTCGCGTCCCTCTCTGAGATACAGATTTTCCAGATAACTCTTCGTACAGACAAACCCGTCTTCAATCTGCATAAGAGGAATAAATTTCAGATTCCGCTTCGTCTTGGGCTCCGCCACCAGACCAATATCCAGCTGCTGCTGTTCCAGCTTGGAAACGGTTTTGGCGGTGGACTGTCCGTCAATCGTCACTTTAATGTGGGGATTTTTCTCCACAAAGCCCTTGAGATAGGGGAGAAGCACATACTTGCACAGGGTATTGCTGACTCCGATTTTGATCTGTCCGATATTGAAATCCTTGATCCTGCGAAGCTCATTCTCACCGCGGTTCAGGGTATCGAATGCATTGCTCACATGGCTGAAGAGCACCTGCCCCTCCACCGTGAGCTGGACCCCCCTGGAATTTCTCGTAAAAAGCGGAACGCCAAGGCTCTCCTCCAGTTTGCTGACCGCCTTGCTGATAGCAGGCTGGCTGATAAAAAGCTCCTTAGCGGCCTTCGAAATATTTCCTGCCTTAGCAACGGCGTAAAAAATTTTGTACTGCGATAAATGCTGTTCCATATACTCACCTCTGAAAGATTACGAAAAGAAAACAGGAAAAATAAAATCTATAACCGAACTTTATATTTCCTATTCATAATATATATTGGTATTATACCAGCCCCTATGGTAAGATGTAAATAGACTTTTCGCGACAGCAGAGAGCAGTGCGAAAACAGGCAGGTACAATTCCACGTTGTGCTTGCACATAAGTGGAATTGTACCTGCCTGTTTTCATAGGGCGCGAGCCCGCGAGCGAGATGAAGCGAAGCGGAATCGAGCTTGGCACTGCTGCCGCAGACCATCAACCATTCCAAGGAGGATTATAACCATGGGTATGACTATGACTCAGAAAATCCTGGCCGCCCATGCCGGCCTTGAGTCGGTGAAAGCCGGCCAGTTAATAGAAGCGGATCTCGACTTAGTTCTCGGAAATGACATCACCTCCCCGGTAGCTATCGCAGAGATGGAAAAAATGAACACCCAGACCGTATTCGATAAGGACAAGATTGCCCTTGTCATGGATCACTTTATCCCCAACAAGGACATAAAGTCAGCTGAAAACTGCAAGTGCTGCCGTGATTTCGCCTGCCGCCATGAGATCTCCAACTACTTTGACGTGGGAGAGATGGGGATTGAGCATGCCCTCCTGCCGGAAAAGGGCCTGGTGGTAGCCGGGGATGCGGTGATCGGGGCAGACTCCCATACCTGTACCTATGGAGCCCTCGGCGCTTTTTCTACAGGGGTGGGGAGCACCGACATGGCTGCCGGAATGGTGACCGGAAAGGCCTGGTTCAAGGTTCCGTCTGCCATCAAATTTGTGCTGACAGGAAAGCCGGGAAAATGGGTGAGCGGAAAAGATGTGATCCTCCACATTATCGGAATGATCGGAGTGGACGGAGCCCTCTATAAATCCATGGAATTTACAGGCGACGGAATCCGGAATCTGTCCATGGATGACCGGTTTACCATCTGCAATATGGCCATTGAGGCAGGCGGGAAAAACGGAATTTTCCCTGTGGATGAGAAGGCTGTCCAGTATATGAAGGAGCACTCGAAACGGGAGTTTCAGATCTACGAGGCAGACGAGGATGCAGAGTATGAGGCAGTCTATACCATCGATCTGTCTGCCCTCAAGCCGACTGTAGCCTTCCCTCACCTTCCAGAGAACACAAAAACCATTGACGAAGCAGGCGATGTAGCCATCGATCAGGTGGTGATCGGCTCCTGCACCAACGGAAGGCTGGAAGATATGCGGATTGCCGCGGAGATCTTAAAGGGAAGAAAGGTGAAGAAGGGAGTCCGCTGCATCGTGATCCCCGCTACACAGGCCATCTACCTTCAGTGCATTAAGGAAGGACTCATGGAAACCTTTATCGAAGCGGGAGCAGTTGTGAGCACCCCCACCTGCGGTCCGTGCCTGGGCGGCTATATGGGAATCCTGGCGGCCGGGGAGCGCTGCGTTTCCACTACAAACAGGAACTTTGTAGGCCGCATGGGCCATGTGGACTCGGAAGTTTATCTGGCAAGCCCTGCAGTGGCGGCTGCCAGCGCGGTGACGGGAAAGATCAGCAGCCCCTGTGAGATTATGGACTAGGAGGAGAAGAGATGAAGGCGTGCGGACATGTATTCAAATATGGAGATAACGTAGACACAGACGTAATTATCCCTGCAAGGTACTTAAATGCCACAAAAGGGGAGGAGCTTGCGAAGCACTGCATGGAAGATATAGACAAAGACTTTGTGAACCGGGTGCAGAAGGGGGATATTATTGTAGCAGAGAAGAACTTTGGCTGCGGATCCTCCAGGGAGCATGCGCCTCTGGCCATCAAATGCGCAGGCATCAGCTGCGTCATTGCAGAGACCTTCGCCAGGATATTCTACCGGAATGCCATCAACATCGGCCTTCCCATCATCGAATGTCCGGAGGCTGCTGCCTCCATACAGGCAGGACATGAGGTGGAGATTGACTTTGACAGCGGAGTGATTACAGATAAGACCACAGGGGAGAGCTTTGAGGGGCAGGCCTTCCCGCCGTTTATGCAGAAGATCATTGAAGCCGGAGGGCTGGTCAACTATATTAATCAGAAGTAGAGAGACACTGTGAGGAAAATTTATCAGGACTATCGCTCTGGCAGCCGCAGGCTGATATGCTCCGTGCCAAATAAACAGATGAATATATAAAATTGGGTGTAAATGATGCCTGCATTTCGTAGTGAAGTGCAGGCATTTTTCTATGTATATCATTTCTATTTATATTGTTTATTCGTTTGTTTTCCCAAAAAGTATAATAAATAAGTGTATAAATTACTCATACAAGGATTTGTCATTTGCATTCGGGGAAATAAATCCCCAAAAAACAATAAAAAATGGGCGTTTTTGAGAGAATATGGTATAATAGCGGGGAAAGCATTTGCTGTGCCTGAATGAGCATGCATTTGGTGATTACTCCCGCTGAGACGTTAGTTGAGATGGGATAATATAAGATTATAACATACATAAATTAAGATGAATTGGTAGGAGGAAAAGACATGGATGTAACCTACAATAAACTTTTTAAGATGCTCATAGATAAAGAGTGGAGCAAGACAGAATTTGCAAAGGAAGTTGGCATCAGTACCAACACTCTTGCAAAGCTTTCAAGAAATGAATTTGTGTCGATGGAGATACTTGTAAGGATTTGCAGAAAATTAAACTGCACCGTAGATGACATAATGGACATTCTCCCGGAAACTAGGGAAAGATCGTAGGGGGATTTATATGAACAGTACCTATCCGTATATTGCATCGCTGACAAGAGAGCCTTTTTTGTTTTATGAGATGCGAACAACGGCAAAATTATTAACCAGTGGATTAAGCGATAAAGAAACTGTAGCACAGATTACCGCAGATAATCTTTTTCAATATCCGACCGAAAAGTCGATTGCCCGTATGGCAAAGGCTTGCATTAAACGGCTTCAAGCAATGGAAGATGCGGACTTGATCCATGCGATTGCTACACAGCCGACAGAGATCGCAAAACAGATTTGTCTGTATGCGATGATGAAACAAAGCCGTCTGGTTTGGGAATTTATGCTGACTGTCATTGGAGAAAAATACCGATTGAAGGACAGCTCCTTTGGCAGAATTGATTTGAATACATATTTTATTCGTTTGCAGGAACAAGATGATACAGTAGCATCCTGGAGCGAAGGAACGATTACGAAGTTGAAGCAGGTACTTGCTAAAATTCTGGTTGAAACGAAATATCTGGATGATGTCCGTGCAGACCATTTGAATCCGGTGTACTTACATCCGATTTTAGAAAATGCAATCAGAAGTCATGGCGATTTGGCGGTTCTGCCAGCATTTAACTGTTTTTCATAAGGGAGGTGCAGCGAGATGAGTCATATTGAAGAACGTTTAGATTATGTCAGGACTTTAATTCAGGAACCTGAATTTTTAGAAGGAAAAGGATTGAGCAACGAGGTCAATATCCGCATTTTCTGCTATGAGCCAGAGGATGAAATGGCGGTTCGCCATTTTGTCGAGCAGTTAGAAACAGACCATTCCCTTTCCTGCCGGTTGAAAATCTGTAACCTGTACCAGACCTTCCTTTCGGTTTGCGAGGATATGGATATTATAGATGCGATTCCAGATATGGAGGCGGAAGATGGAAGTATTTTTCTCCTGGAGCAGCTTCATTCTGCCATTGGCGAAGGAGAGTTTATTGATAAAATTCAGTATGAGCCGCACGAAAGCGGTGATGTATTGATGCTTACTGGTGTAGGGGAAGTTTTCCCGTTTATGAGAATCCACACTCTGCTGGAAGCCTTGCAGCCGCATTTTTCGGATGTCCCCATTCTGGTGATGTATCCTGGCGAGTTTGATGGTCGCCATGTGAAATTGTTTAACAGATTACAGCCCAATGATTATTACAGGGCTTTCAATATTGTGTAAGGAGATACAGTTATGATAATTCGTGATATGTTCGCTGATGACATCAACCGAAAAATCAATGGTGTCATTAAAGTCGATCAGGCTGCTGATGAAGTGATTGAGCAGGAATTAAATGAGTACGTCATTACCAAAGAACTGAAAAAGCACTTTATCACCTTTTTCAACTATTATAGTGACGCTTTGGATGAGCCTACCGCTGATACCGGCGTGTGGATTTCTGGATTCTTTGGAAGTGGTAAATCTCACTTTCTGAAAATGCTCTCCTATCTGCTGGAGAACAAAGAGGTAAACGGCATTCGCAGTGTGGAGCGTTTCCGCAAAAAATTTGAGGACGATCCAGCAACCTATATGATGATTGACCGTTCCACAAAGGTAAAAACGGAAACCATCCTTTTCAATATCGACATTGAAGGGTCTATCAACAAAGACAAAACTGCCGTTCTTCGTGTTTTTGCCAAAACTTTCTACAATCATTTAGGCTTTTTCGGGGATAACCTGAAAGTTGCCAAGTTGGAGCAATACATTGACCAACAGGGGAAAACGGAACAGTTCCGTCGCACCTTTGAAGAAAAGAAAGGAATGTCCTGGCTGGAATCCCGCAAGGCATTTGCGTTCAACGGAAAGTATATTATCCCTACCCTGATGGAAGTTCTGGATATGAGTGAAGAAGATGCCAGGGCGTGGTTTAATGACAAGTCTGCCATCGAATTTTCCATTGCTCAGCTCGTAGAGGACATCAAAGATTATCTGAAAACGAAGCCCAACAACTTCCGCCTGTTGTTCATGGTGGACGAAGTTGGTCAGTACGTCGGTACAGATACCGATATGCTTTTGAATCTTCAGTCGCTGGTTGAGAAAATCGGAAGCGAATGTGGCGGCAAGGTGTGGGTTGTCTGCACCGGACAGGAAGCGATTGATGAGATCATCAAAGTTCGTGCAGATGAGTTTTCCCGTATCCAGGCTCGTTTCAAAACCCGCCTGAGCCTTTCTTCTTCCTCTGTGGATGAAGTGATCCAGAAGCGTATTCTGAAAAAGAATAAAGACGCAGAAGCAGAACTGGAAAGCGTTTATAATAAGAACGACTCTGTTCTCCGCAATCTGTTCAGCTTCACCGACTCGATCCTGGACATTAAGGGCTACTCCGGTCCCGGAGAATTTGCGGCAAACTTCCCATTTGTACCGTACCAGTTTATCATTATGCAGAAAGTGTTTGCTGAAATCCGGAAGCACGGCAACTCCGGCAAGCACCTTTCCGGTGGTGAACGTTCCATGCTTTCCGGCTTCCAGGAAGCAACACAGAAAATACAGGAGAAGGACGAGTATGCCCTTGTACCATTCTTCCGTTTTTATGATACCGTACATACTTTCCTGGATGGTTCTATCCGCCGTGTCATTGAACGCTGCCAGAGGGCTGCGGACAATGGGGATGGCATTGAAGCACTGGATGTGGATGTGCTGAAACTTTTGTACCTGATCCGGTATATTGATGACATTCCTGCCAACTTAGATAACATCGTAATTTTGATGGCGGATGATATTCGCATGGATAAAATCACCATGCGTGAAACCATCCGTGACTGCCTGGACCGTTTGATGAGCCAGAACTACATTGGCAGAACAGGCGAAGTGTATAATTTCCTGACCGATGAAGAACAGGATATTCAAAGAGAGATCAAAAGCACCCCGGTCGATACTGCTTCTATTGTAGACCGTATCGGGCAGATGATTTTCGCAGATATTTTTACTACAAAGAAATACCGATATGGCAAATATGACTTTGCTTTTGACCAAATGGTAGACGGCATTACCATTGGCAATATTACAGGCGGGATGCGTCTGCGTTTTCTGACAGTTGCTACAGATACTGTGGAAAAATCGGAGCTGCGGCTTATGACGGAATCCAAAGGCAAAGAAGCCATTGTTGTGCTTGCTGAAACGCCATACTATGAATCTCTGGAAAGTGCTATGAAGATTCGTAAGTATGTCAAGCAGCGAAATGTTAATCAGCTTCCGAAGTCGGTTCAGGACATTATTCGTGACCAGCAGGACGAAGCAACCAAGTATGAGCAGACGGCAATGGAGGATTTGGTAAAAGCCATTGAATCTGCACAGTTCTATGTGGACGGGGAACACATTGAAATCAAAGGTGGTAATGCAAAGAGCAAGATTGAGCAGTCTTTGGAATACCTGGTTTCTCATGTATATAGTGAGTTGTCGTTGATTGAGAAAAATGCGGATACTGATGCGGATATTATTGAAATTCTGACCGGTGCGGATAATATGATGCCTGGGATGGAACCGAACCGTGGTGCTGCAACCAAAATCGAAGAATATCTGGAAATGCAGGCAATGAAAAATCTTCCGACTTCGATGGCAGATATTCAAAGCCGATACAGTGCAATTCCTTACGGCTGGAAAGAAATCGACATTGCGGCAGTGGTTGCCCGATTGATTTATGACCAGAAAGTTACCATCAAATATGCAGGCTCCACCATTCAGCCGGATAATCCGAAACTGCCGGATATGCTCCGCAAAAAGAGTGAAATCGGTAAAACCAGCATCAGCAAACGTCAGATGATCACTGCCACCAAAATGCGGGCTGTGAAAGAATTGCTCCGGGAATACTTTGACGTGATGGACGTGCCGGATGATGAAGACGGTCTGGTTGCATTTGTCGTGCAGAAGTTTACTGAGCTGAAAGAGCATTATCGTGGATTGCAAAGCAGGTATGAGGGTCATAAGTACCCGGAACAGAATCTTGTCCTTGTTTCCATCGAACAGATGGACAAAATCCTTTCTCAGAGAAAAGATAACATCGCCCTGATTGATTCGATTCTGAAAGAGGAAGATAACCTCTTTGACAATAAAGAGAAGATGCAGCGTGTGGAAGGATTCTTTAAGAACCAGGTTCAGGTGTTTGACGCTGCAGTCAAAATGGAGGAAGACCTGAAAAATGACCTGAACTACCTCAGAAAAGAGGAGGAAGCAAATGAAGCACTGAATCAGATCCGTTTGATTACTGTGGTGCAGAGCGATCCGAAGAGCATTTACCGCAGAATCCCGGAACTGAACGGGCTGATGGATAAAGTACGGGAAGGACATGGCAGACTGTTGGATGACAAGCGAGCTGAGCTTCTGGAAATCATCCGGCAGTGTATGGAAGAAGTCCACACCCTGTCAAATGGTGATGTTTCCTGCATGGAGCTGGTGAAAAAAGGTGATACCTTCTTCGAACAGCAGAAAGGCAAAATCCAGGAACTTCAGAGCCTTGCTCTGCTGGACGGTTTGATTCCGCAGATTTGGTCTTACAAAGATGACCTCTGTGACCATATCGAAACGGCGAAAAAGCCAATCATAGTTGCTGAAGAAAAGGCTCCTTATGGGGCAGAAAAACCAGTTGCAAAGAAAGTAATCAAGACTGTGTACCGTCAGGCGGCATTTCCAGCAAAAGTCCTGGAAAGTCAGGAAGATATTGACGCTTATGTAGAGCGTATGAGAAGTTATCTGACTGCCATGATGAAGGACTGCGATGGAATTAAGCTGAATTAGGGAGAAATACAATGGAAGGTATTGTAAAAGAATTAACCAAACTAAATCAAAGAGATTGGTTGGATGTTATAGCCATTTTGGTGCCGATAGTTTTATCTATGATAATAATTGTACAAAATAAGATTTACGAGTGTAGGAATATAGAATTACAGAAAAGAATACATAACAGAGAGTGGTCACAACAATATCATGATGAAATTCTGCTCTTATATAATACATATTATGAGTTCTGTGATACGATAATTTCTTCAGGATTTAGCTATAGTGTTAAGTGTGGTAATGTTAACGCGGCAGTATCATGGTTAATTCAATTACAAACATTAAAAATGAATATTTTACGGAGAAAAGATTTAGCTAAACTATTATTTGAAAAGAAAAATCCAGAGTTGTTCAATGTAATCAATAAATGTTTTGAAAATGAAAATAGTATTCTAGATAAGTATATTAATTATATTTCATCTGGAAAACTCTTGGAAACTTCAGAAAAAGCGTGGAATACTATTCTTCCTGGAACTTTATTACAAAGATATAATTATAGGCTATTACAGCAAAATATTACCGTTTACGATAGTTTTTTAAGACTATGTAAAAGTGATGAGTTGGAAGAAATTGAAAAGTTCTTACAAAACGATGCTGTTCTACATAGTTATGAGCAATTTGACAAATATTTTGAAGAATACTTTGCGGTCGATAAATTGGCTTAGTGAGGGGCGAAATTATGGACAAGAGTGCAATTAAAAAATTCGCTGTCTGGGCAAGACGAGAGCTGATCGGGCGTGTATCCCAGAAAGCAATGCAATATGGAATTGAAAAGGACAATATCATTGATGCTGCAGCTGACAGCATCAATGGCAATGTCCTGACGGATACTCAGAAAAATCAGCTCAGAGCGTTGATTTCGCAAATCAACCATAAAGGTTTTGAAGAAGTGATGGAGGAGGTTGCCTATACCTGGTTCAACCGTTTTATCGCTCTGCGTTTCATGGAGGTCAACGGATACCTTCCGATCCGTGTGCGTGTGTTCACGGATGATGAAAAAAACTTTAAGCCGCAGATCATTGATGAAGCCCTTCATCTGGACTTGGATGACTTGGACATGGATAAGGTTTATGAGTTCAAGAATGCCAACCAGACCGAAGAATTGTATAAATATCTGCTGATTACCCAGTGCAATGCCCTGAGCAGCGTTTTGCCGGGGATGTTCCAGCGGATTTCTGACTATACAGAGCTTCTACTTCCGGACAACTTGCTCTGGGAAGGCAGCGTTATCGAGCAGATGATTTCCCTGATTCCAGAAGAGGATTGGCAGGATGCGGTACAGATCATTGGATGGTTGTATCAGTATTACAATGCCGAAAAAAAGGATGAGGTCTTTGCGGCACTGAAAAAGAACGTCAAAATCACAAAAGAAAACATTCCTGCGGCAACCCAGCTGTTTACCCCGGACTGGATCGTTCGCTATATGGTAGAAAACTCTCTCGGACGCCTGTGGGTGGAAGGACATCCGAATGATGAGTTGAAATCTGGCTGGAAGTATTATCTGGAGGAAGCCGAGCAGGAACCGGAGGTACAGGCACAGTTGGCAGAAATCCGCAAGGAATACGCTACCATGAATCCGAAGCAGATCAAGTGCATAGACCCCTGCTGTGGTTCCGGTCATATCCTCGCCTATCTGTTTGACGTGCTGGTGCAGATTTACGAAAGCTACGGCTACACCACCCGGGAAGCGGTGGAGAGCATCGTGAAAAATAATCTGTACGGTCTGGACATTGATGACCGTGCAGCCCAGCTTGCCTATTTTGCGGTGATGATGAAAGCTCGCCAGTACGATCGCCGTTTTTTTAGCCGTCAGATTCAACCCAACGTGTATGCCATTCAGGAGAGCAACGACATTGACAAATATGCCTTGGATTACTTCTGCAATGGTGATGCCAAACTGAAAGCGGCAATGGACAGTATTGTCAAGGAAATGCAAGATGCTAAGGAGTACGGTTCTATCCTGAACATTACTCCTGTGGATTTTGTTTCCCTTTACGCCCGTTTTGATGAGGTGCGGGACGACATCAGTATGAGCAAGGAAACAGTATTGAACGACCTGTTGCCGTTGGTGCAGGTGACAGAAGTATTGGCGCAGAAGTATGATGTGGTAATTACTAATCCCCCTTATATGGGAAGCAGCAATATGGGAAGCGCTCTAAGTGAACTTATAAAGGAACTTTACCCAAATACAAAGATAGATTTGAGCACCGTGTTCATGGAAAAAAATCTATCGATGTGTAAATCATTAGGTTTTGTTTCAATGATTAACATTCCTGTATGGATGAATCTAGCGGGTTGCCAGAAATTTAGAATTGATTTGATAGAGAACAGAACTTTTGTTAATATGCTTCATTTTGGACGTGGTGTATTCGGTTCTGATTTTGGTTCAACAGCATTTATCTTTACAAGAAAACATATTCCTGAATTTAAGGGAAGATATAGGCGGTTGTTTTTGCAACAAGGAGCAGTTGATAGCGTAGAGCAAAAGGAAAAATGGTTTTTTGATGGAATTGGTGAATATATCGTAAAGCAGAGTAACTTTGAGCAAATTCCAGGCGGTGTTTTTGCGTATCAGGTAAGTGAACGTATTTGCAATCATTTTGCACTTGATATGACACTTAGCAAGTATGGGACAGCAAAACAAGGACTGATTACAGGTAATAATGATGCGTTTATGAGGTTTTGGTTTGAAGTCTCATTCATGAATATGCAAACCAATTGCCCAAATCGAGAATATACTCTCCACAATGAAACACGGTGGTATCCATATAATAAAGGCGGAGAATATAGAAAATGGTTTGGAAATTGTTGGTATGTGGTAGATTGGTCGAACGATGGTTACCGAATTCAACATTATTATGATGATAAAGGTAAACTTCGCTCCCGCCCGCAAAACATGGCATTCTATTTTAAAGAAGGGCTTACATGGACGGCACTAACGGCAGGAAAATTTTCAATGAGGTATTCTCCAAATGGGTTTCTCTTTGATGCAATGGGACCAGTGTATTTCCCTGAAAAAAAAGAAAATCTGAATTATATATTGGGTTTACTGAATTCCAAATTAGGTGTGTTATTTTTGCGTATTCTATGTCCTAATCTTAAGTTTGATCAAAAACCACTTGAAAGTGTACCATTGATCGTTGATGAAAGAAAAAAAGGGAATGTCAATGGCCTTGTTAAAGATTGCATTATAGGTGGAAAAAAAGATTGGGATTCCTTTGAAACTTCATGGGATTTCCAAATTCATCCTCTTGTTCGCTTGAAAGATAGTATGAAATTTACTGTAACAGATAGAGATAACAAAAAAGAATCCTATTTCTTGCAAGGTGCATATCGTGCATGGGAAAATGAATGTGAAGAACGTTTCAACCAGTTAAAAGCCAACGAAGAAGAACTCAACCGCATCTTTATTGACATTTATGGCTTGCAGGACGAGCTGACCCCGGAAGTGGAGGATAAGGACGTGACCGTCCGCAAGGCTGACTTGCAACGTGACATCAAGAGCCTGATTTCTTATGCTGTGGGCTGTATGTTCGGCAGATACTCTCTGGATGTGGAAGGGCTCGCCTACGCCGGCGGGGACTGGGACGACAGCAAATATACCACCTATCCTGCGGACAAGGACAATATCATCCCAATCTGCGACGATGAATACTTTGATGATGATATGGTAGGTCGTTTTGTGAAATTCATCGAAACGGTTTACGGAAGCGATACACTGGAAGAAAACCTGAAATTTATCGCCGATGCCCTGGGCGGCAAAGGTCAGCCAAGAGAGGTTATTCGAAGCTATTTCCTCAATGACTTCTACGCCGACCACTGCAAGATTTACCAGAAGCGCCCCATTTACTGGCTGTTTGACAGCGGAAAAAAGAACGGCTTCAAGGCGCTCATCTATATGCACCGCTATCAGCCGGATACCATTGCCCGCATCCGCACCGACTATGTACATGAGCAGCAGAGCCGTTATCGTACCGCCATTGCGGACATGGAAAACCGCATTGCGACAGCATCCACCAGCGAGCGTGTGAAGCTGAACAAAGCTCTGAACCGCCTGAAAGACCAGGATGCCGAGCTTCGTACCTATGAAGAAAAAATCCACCATCTGGCAGACCAGATGATTGCCATTGATCTGGACGATGGCGTAAAAGTAAACTATGCAAAGTTTCAGGATGTTCTGGCGAAAATTAAGTAGGGAGATGAAACCTTGTGAGTGATGAATTTCACATGACTATTTCGATACCTGCTGATGACGATGGGTATATCCTCTTGCAGTGCGAACATTGTGGAACATTTTTTAAGGCTACTCCTTCTGATATAGAAGATGATGGGGTATTGCATCTGTTCTGTCCTAGTTGTGGATTGAGCAGCGAGAATTATGTTACAGAAGATGTCATGGAGCTTGCTACGAAAATGGCACAAAATAAGTTTAATGACATGATTTATGATATGTTCAAAAATCTAGAGCGTCATAACAGGCGAAATAGTATGATTAAATTTAAGGCAGGAAAGCGTCCCAAGCATGAAGCAGAGGAACCAATTCGTTCTAGCATCGAAGCATTGGAGATTACATCTTTTCCTTGCTGTAGACGTACTGCCAAAATCAAACCATTATTAAAAATGACAGGGGCATATTGCCCTTTTTGCGGAGTGAAAAACTATGAGATTGAATAGAAATGAATTGAGAAAAATCCAGTACGATTTTAATAGCTTTTCCAACCGTTTATTACAAGCGGATTATCAAGATTATACGGATGTATTGAGGAAATTCTTGAATTTTATAACCGGAGCACCAATAATTCTTGATTATATTTCAGACTGTGGACAATGCGATTGGAACTTGGAAGATGAAGTTAATGAGGTACAATCTTCTTATGGCGAGCTGATTTTTTCAACGGGAGATACCGAGGAAGAAGAAGTTCGGAATGTCTATGCAGTTTTACAATACATAGTGGATAAATCTATAGAAGTTCATTATGGCATAGGAACAGGCTACTCTTCTTCAAGAAATTTTCAAGATAGAATTAAAGGATTTAACGAACGTTTTGTTATGGTGTTGATTCGCCATATTGAACGTTATCTTACAAAAGTGGGGATAGATATGGGACTGGATGATAAGATTACTTATAATGTTACAGTGCAGAGTGGACAGGCTATTATAGCGACGGATCACTCCAATGTAACTGCAACAAACAGCGTAGGTGTAGATACTGATGCACTTTCGAAGCTGATTGCTGATGTGCGTGCTGCATCAAGCGGCTTAACTCCAGAGGAGCAAGAAAATGTAGCTGATAGCTTGGAGGTTATCGAGGCTGAAGCATCGGCAGAGAAACCGAAAAAGGGAATGTTGAGAACTGCTATTGCGACATTGAAAAGTATAAAAGGCATTAAAGAATTTGGTGAAGCAGTTGTTGCGTTATCTGAGTTTGTTAATTCCTTGATAGGATAAGTGATATTTTGGCTAAAATAAAGTAAGAGCAGCAAAAGCTGCCATAGAAAGAGAGGTGTATCCGATTGACCATAGAAGAAATCCTTGCTGGGGAATCTAAAAATGTGGAATTTAAGGAAAACCTGCCAGAAAAAAGTATCAAATATATGAAGTCTGTGGTTGCCTTTGCAAACGGAACCGGAGGAAAAATCATTTTTGGAATTGCTGATAAAACCAAAGAAGTGATTGGCTTTGATAAGGAAGATGTGTTCCGAAAAATGGATGCCATTGCCAATGCAGTGTCAGACAGCTGTGAGCCAGCGATTATTCCGGATATTACTCTACAGACAGTTGACGGCAAAACGATCATTGTAGTAGAGGTTTCCGGGGGCAGACAGCGGCCATATTATATCAAAGCTCTCGGCAAAGAGGGCGGCGTATATGTCCGTGTCGCCGGAACAACCCGCCCTGCCGATGAGTATATGATAAAAGAATTGATGTTTGAGGGCAGCAACCGCTACTTCGATCAGGCTCTGTGTACCGGGCTGAATGTAATGGATGAAGAGATTGACGCCCTCTGCAAAGCCATGAAGGAGCAGGCAATCAAGAACGCTCATAATGAGGAGCAGAAAGCAGCTGTCAAAGATGTCGGCAGACAGCAGCTCCGTTCCTGGGGTGTTCTGATTGAGCGTGACGGAAAAGACTATCCGTCCAATGCCTACGCTATTTTAACAGGGTGCGGAGGACTTCATGTTGCAACGCAATGCGGCGTCTTCAAGGGGACGACCAAAGAAGTTTTTGTTGACCGTCGGGAGTATACCGGTCCGATCTGGGAACAAATTGAGGAAGCATTTCAGTTTGTTTTGCGGAATATTCATCTGGGTGCTGCCATTGTGGGCATTTATCGTCAGGATGTTTATGAAATTCCGCCGGATGCCATTCGTGAGCTGATCATCAATGCAGCGGTACATCGCAGTTATCTGGATCATGGCAATATACAGGTTGCGGTGTATGATAACCGGTTAGAAATCACTTCTCCAGGGAAATTGCCAATGGGACAAACTTTGGAGCGTATGAAAGAGGGATATTCCCAGATTCGCAACGAAGCTCTTGCGTATGCGTTTTCTTATATGAATTTGATTGAGCATTGGGGAAGTGGTATTCCGAGAATCATCGGTAAGGTAAAAGCCGCTGGTCTGCGGGAACCGGAGTTCATTGGCGGTGAAGTCGATTTGCGTATCAATATCTATCGAGGGCAGATTGACGATGCCAGTGGCGACAATAATTCTGACAAAGTGCCGGATAGCGCCGGTACAGTGCCAGATAGTGCCAATATGATGCCGGATAATGCCGATAAAGTGCCGGATACTATCGGAAGACTGCCGGATAATGAGCAGGAACGGAAGATTTATCAATATGTATTGGAAAATGGCTTCATTACAACCTCTATGGTTGCAGAGCTTTTAGAAGTAAAACAGCGTAGAGCAAGAGCTATTTTACAGGATATGGTTGAAGGCAATTATCTGAGAAAAAAAGGTGCGGCACGTAGAACAATTTATGTAAACAATATGGAAGGGAGGTAACGCAGCATGGACATAGAAAAAGTAATACAGGAACTAAACGGCAGGTTTGCAGCTCCGTTACCGGAATATTATCACCGCCGCATTATCTTCTGGCATGATGAGGATCGGGAGTTTGAGGATAAGCTGGATGAGATTCAGCTGAATCATGCGAAGATGGTTGCTTTAACTGGAAGCAATACCTTCATGGTGAAAAAGCTGCTTTCCCATGATGACCTGACTTCCAATTATCTGGTCTATAATCCCCTGTCTTTTGACAGACCGGATGATGACTGGCTCATTGATATAAAACTGTACAGCGAGGAGTTCCGTGCCGACCTCATTTCCATCTGGATGGATGAAATGGGGCTGGTATCGAGCCTTGCGATGCGGAAACAGGTAAAACATTACCGCAAATTTTTTAATGCAAAAGACCGCCGTGCAAGGATCGTGGCACAGACCAAAGTGCCTTCCAATCCGGCACAGCTGCACCTGGCGGTGATGGCGGCAATCTGTGGTTTGAAAGAAGCTCAGCCGAATCAGATCATACAGAGCATCTTCCGTGCGGGTTTTGACAAAAACAGCAATGCACTGTATCAAGAGTTCGTGAACTATGGAGCAAACGATGCGTTCTGGGCAATGGTTCGCCAGGGAACCGGTTATTGCGAGGAGGACGGGGATATTGGTCAGCTTGCGATCCATTTGCTGCTGACTGCATCCACCCGCACGTTGTTTCAGGAACATCTAGCAGGGCTGGACAAATTCCTCTCCCTTCCCCATCAGGCATACTGCTATGATTTTGTATCGGATTGGCTGAGAAGTGACAAGGTGAATTCCGGCAAAGCCGGAAGAGAGGGCGGCCTGGGCCGAGATGACCGCCAGCTTTATGAAATCGCCCGTTATGTGGAAGAAGAAGCTCATCTGCCCCAGCGTTTTGGACAGCTGCCGTTAGAGGATTTGGTGGATACGGAATGTTTCCCTTGCATCAATGAAATCATTCTGACAAAGCTGATGACGGAAATCAGCAATCAGATCATTGATGCAGATTTGATTACAAAAGTAGTGGAAAAACGCCGTACCTGTGCCTGGTATGAAGGCTTTGCCAACTTCTATGATGGTATTTTGCAGGTGGCGAAGATGCAGGAGTTCTTCAAAGAACATTCTGCTGGATTCCATCTGGCACAGGCTCGTGAAATTTGGAAGAACTATACGGAAGATTATTATCAGATGGATCGTTATTACCGGCAGTTCCACCTTTGCTTCCAGAGAAGTCTGGAGACATCCAATATCCTGCTGGATGATTTGTTTAAGCACGTTGTAGATCAGGTGGAAGGGCTTTATTCCCACTGGTTCCTGGGCGAACTTGGGAATAACTGGTCGGATGTCTGTGCGGAGGAATTGGATGAATATGGGAAAATCATGGAAATTCCTCATCAGGAAGATTTCTACCGCAGCCGTGTGAAAAATGCAGATTCCAGAGTGTTTGTGATTATTTCTGATGCGATGCGGTATGAAGTGGCGGCTACCCTTGCGGAAGAACTGCAAAGAGAGAACCAGAGCCAGGTGAAGCTCCAGAATATGCAGAGCATTTTCCCGTCCATTACAAAGTTTGGCATGGCTGCTCTGCTTCCACACTCCGAACTTTCTGTTGAAGTGAAAAACGAATTGCTTTCCGTACTGGCAGATGGGCAATCCACAGCCAGCACCAACCGTGACAAAGTGCTGAAAGCGGCTAACCCGGCAAGTGTGGCGTTGCAGTATAAGAACATCATCGGCATGAAACGGGCTGACAGAAGTGCTCTGGTAAAGGGCATGGAAGTGGTCTACATTTATCATGATACCATTGATGAAGCAAGCCATACCTCCGATACCGCTGTCTTTTCGGCTTGCGAAAAGGCAATTTCTGAGCTGAAAAATATGGTACGCATCATTGTCAATGAGTTCGGCGGAGCCAACATTCTGATTACTGCCGATCATGGATTCTTATATACATACAGTCCTTTGGCAGAGGACAGCAAAGCAGACAAGACCAGTTTTAACCGCATGGACAAGGTGAATTCCGGCGCAGCCGGAAGAGAAGGCACCCTGGGGTGTGTAGAATACGGCAGACGGTATGCCATCATGCAGAAAGGTGCATCGCCGGATTATCTGATGCCGGTGAAGTTCCTGGATGGTGAAACTGATTTTGCTGGATTCACACCGAGAGGAAGCATAAGGATCAAGATGAATGGCGGCGGTTTGAACTTCGTTCATGGCGGTATCAGCTTGCAGGAAATGGTAGTTCCGGTGATCGACTATCATCATTTGAGAAACGACTCGATGGAATACAAGCGGAACAAGCAGAAATACGATACCAAGCCGGTTACAGTGAGCCTGCTGTCTGCAAGCAGAAAAATCAGTAATATGATTTTCAACCTGAACTTCTACCAGAAGGATGCGGTGGGAGCGAACCGGGAAGCCGCAACTTATCAGGCTTACTTTGTGGATTCTAACGGCAAGCAGATCAGTGACGTTCAGAAGATCATTGCGGATAAAACAAGTGAGAATGGAACAGAGCGTACATTCCGGTGTACCTTCAATTTGAAACCGTTAAAATACAGCAATACCGAAACCTACTATCTCGTGATTGCGGATGAGCAAGGACTTCAGCTTCCGCAGCGTGAGGAATTTCAGATTGATATTGCTTTTGCGGTGGATGAGTTCGACTTCTTCAGTTAAACTGGCAGGAGGAATAGAGAATGGAACAGATGAATGAGTGCGAAAGCACCCGTGAAGAAATAAAAGAAAAACTCCGCCAATATTTTGACGGAAAGATCGTCCGCAAGGATTTGACGAAAAAAATAAAAGAAGGTGCAAATGTCCCGGTTTATGTTCTGGAGTTCTTGCTGGGACAGTATTGCAGCTCTGATGATGAAGAAGTGATCGAGGACGGCGTTCAGAAGGTCAAACGGATTCTTGCTGACAATTTCGTCCGTCCGGATGAAGCACAGAAGATTCTTTCCCAGTTACGTAAGAAAGGAAGCCATACCATCATTGATATGGTGACCGTGCATCTGGATATAAAAAAGAACTGCTACTTTGCTGAGTTTTCCAATCTTGGTCTCGGGAATGTGCCGATTGTAGACGAATACCCGGAGAAATTCGACCGGTTGCTTTGCGGAGGTATCTGGTGTATTGTCCAGTTGGATTATGAAACAGAGGGTGATAACAATTTTGTGATTGAAGACATTAACGGAAACCCATTACGCTCTAAACAGAAAAAGCAAAGGGAAATTACACCGATTAGTATTCGCAAACTGACGCCGATTCAAATGCCGCACATTGATATAGCGGAATTGAAACAGGGACGAAAAGCATTTTCAAAAGACGAATGGATCGACATTTTGCTCCGTTCTATCGGTATGGAGCCGGATGCGCTTTCCTATCGTGAAAAGTGGCTGCTCTTGACCCGTATGATTCCATTGGTGGAAAATAACTTTAATCTCTGTGAACTCGGTCCCCGCAGCACCGGTAAATCTCATCTGTATAAAGAGATTTCTCCGAACAGTATCCTGGTTTCCGGCGGTCAGACGACCGTTGCCAATCTTTTCTACAATATGGGAAGGAAAACGGTTGGTCTGGTCGGTCTGTGGGACTGTGTTGCTTTTGATGAGGTGGCAGGCATTCGCTTTAAGGATAAAGACGGTATCCAGATCATGAAAGATTATATGGCATCCGGTTCTTTTGCCCGTGGCAAAGAGGAAAAAGCGGCTTCTGCTTCTATGGTATTTGTCGGAAACATCAATCAGAGCGTGGATGTGCTTCTGAAGACTTCCAGCCTGTTTGACCCATTCCCGCCAGAAATGGGAACAGACACAGCCTTTTTAGACCGTATGCACTGCTATCTGCCTGGATGGGAAATCCCGAAATTCAGACCGGAGCATTTTACCAACGATTACGGATTTATCAGCGATTATCTGGCAGAGTTTATCCGGGAGCTGCGTAAGGAACAGTATGGCGATGCCATTGACCACTATTTCCGTCTTGGCAAGAATCTGAACCAGAGAGATACTATTGCAGTCCGCAGAATGGTAGATGGATATTTGAAGCTGGTTTATCCTGATGGGGAGTTTACGAAAGAAGAACTGGAAGAAGTTCTCAAGCTTTCTCTGGAAATGCGTCGCCGGGTAAAGGAGCAACTGAAAAAGCTGGGCGGCATGGAATTTTACGATGTCAACTTCTCTTACATTGACATAGATGATATGTCCGAGCATTATGTATCTGTCCCGGAACAGGGCGGAGGGAAACTGATTCCGGAAGGAATGTGTAATCCTGGTCAGGTCTATACGGCTTCTCGAGGGAAAAGCGGCATGATCGGAGTATTCCGGTTGGAATCCCAGATGCTTCCCGGAAATGGGAAATTTGAGCGAACTGGTATTGGAACAGACCGTGACGCAAAAGAGTCCACCAATACGGCTTTTAACTTCCTGAAGGCAAATGCGAACCGGATCAGCGGCAGCATCAGCACTACGATGAAGGACTACATCATCAATTATCAGGATTTGCAGGGAATCGGCATGACCGGTAAATTAGCATTGCCCACTTTGATTGCACTGTGTTCTATCGCATTGGGAAAACCGGTGCAGAGTTCTCTTGTTGTATTGGGGGAAATCAGTATCAGTGGCACGATGATAAAGGTGGACGAACTTGCAAGTACATTGCAGGTCTGTCTGGATAGCGGTGCAAAGAGAGTGCTGATACCGAGCACTTCTTTCGTTGATTTTGCGACAGTTCCGCCGGATTTGATGAGTGCGTTTCAGCTGATTCCCTACCAGAGTGCGGAGGATGCAGTGTTTAAGGCTTTGGGGGTAGAATAATTCGCAAAATTTGTAGTTTTCTGCTGGAAATGCGGAGGCTGCTGTAATCAAGGTACTCAGCAAATCAAGTGATAAATTGCTAACGATTACTGACACAAAGCTGAGAAAATTGTAGGTTGACAGACCCGAGGTTTTCTGCTATTCTTACACACAGCTTTATAGAGATTGATTGCCGCCGGGTAAGAGCGTTAAATTTTGTACCGTTAGGCCGAAGTAGATACAAAACTTAGCGCTCTTTTTCTTTGACAGGGGTTTTTGACAGAGGAAAGCGCCCTGCGCCTTTCCAGCCCTCTGCAGGAAACCGGCAGCCGGTTTTTATCAGGCAAAAACAACATGGAGGAGACAGTATATATGGGAAAGATCTACAGAGAGTTTGCAGAGTATATATCGCTCAGCGTAGCAGGAATGCTGGCAATTTCCTGCTATATTCTGGCAGATACATTTTTTGTATCCCAGAGACTTGGAACAGATGGCCTCGCCGCCCTTAATCTGGCGATACCGATCTATGATGTGATCCATGGAACAGGGCTGATGCTCGGCATGGGAGGAGCGACCAGGTTCTCCATATGCAAAAGCAGAGGCGAGGACAGAGAGGCGAACCTCATGTTCACGAATACGCTTTTTCTGGCAGGGGCCTGTTCAGTCTTTTTTGTCCTTTCGGGACTCCTGTTTTCAGAAAGGCTCGCCGTCCTGCTGGGGGCGGACGAGGCTGTGCTTGAGATGACAAATACGTATTTAAAAGTCCTCATGCTCTTTTCACCGGCCTTTTTGATGAATGACATATTTCTCTGCTTTGTGAGAAATGATAAAAATCCGGGAATGTCCATGGCAGCCACTATCGGGGGCAGTTTTTCCAATATCATTCTCGATTATGTTTTCATGTTCCCTCTGGGCATGGGAATTTTCGGGGCAGCTTTGGCCACAGGCCTCGCCCCTGTTATAGGAATTGCCATTATGTCACCGCACTGGCTGAAGCGGTCAAAGGGCTTCCATGCAGTGAAAACAGGCCTCCTGCCAAAACAGGTAAAGATGAATGTTTCCCTGGGATTCCCTTCGCTTTTGGCTCAGCTCTCATCAGGAGTTGTTATGATTGTATTTAATAAAATCATTCTGGAGCTGGAGGGAAACACCGGGGTAGCTGCCTACGGCGTGATTGCGAATATCGCTCTTGTAGTTGTGGCTGTATACTCAGGAGTCGGACAGGGAATCCAGCCTCTGGTGAGCAGGGAGTACGGGTACGGAAGAAAAGAGAGGGAAGTGCAGCTTCTGCGCTGGGCAGCCGCAGTTGTATTAGCTCTGTCCGTTCTGATCTATGGAGGGCTTTTTGGCCTTGCAGAGCCCATCGTCGGCATTTTTAACAGTGAAAACAGTGTAAGGATGGGTCAGATAGCGGTTATCGGACTGAAACTGTATTTTATATCTGTGCCTTTCGTGGGACTCAACATTGTGCTCACCACCTATTTTTCCGCAGTGGAACAGGCGGTGCCGGCCCAGGTGATTTCTCTTCTGAGAGGCCTTGTGCTGCTCATCCCCATGGCGTTTTTTATGGCGGAGGCCGGAGGACTGACCGGTGTGTGGCTGGCAGTGCCGGTTACCGAATTTCTGTCTGTGGTTCTGGGCGGCTGGCTGTATTTCAGGATGGAGAAGGGAGGAGCTAAAAGAGCTAAAAACCGGCTTCCGGAAGATATATAAAGCCTGCCGTATTCTGTTAAGACAGGAAAGAAGACCCGCCGCGGCCAAAGGCGGAAAGTGGTGTGCTTTTCCATCACTCCGCCTGGCCGGAGGGCCGTAAGGCCGGCGGACTGCCAACGGCATCAAAGCATAAGGACATTTTGAACTGTCTGAATCATACATTCATATCAAAAATACACAAATAAATAAAGCGAAAAATATATTATAAATACAAATTCAATAAAAAATCCCCTACAATAAAAAGATTACACCCCTTAATTGCACAAAAACATTCTGATATAATAAAAATATATTGGAAAAGATAACTGAAACAAAAGGGAAGGGAAAACAGGTGGTACAGATGGGTGAAACGATTGTTTCCATGAAAAATATCAGCAAGAATTTCCCGGGTGTCAAGGCCCTTGACCATGTGCAGTTTGAGCTTCGTTCCGGTGAGGTGATGGCCCTTTTAGGTGAGAATGGAGCAGGGAAGAGTACCCTCATGAAGATTCTCAGCGGCGTCTATACCAGGGACGAAGGGAGCCTTGAAATTTTCGGGAAGGAGTACGGAGATCTGACTCCCAGGCAGGCCCAGGAGATCGGTGTCGCCATTATCCACCAGGAGCTGAATATGTGCCGCCATCTGTCGGTGGCGGAAAACATGTTCCTCGGACGGGAAAAGGTAAAGGCAGGCGTCCTCTCAAACGCGCAGATGGAGGAGGAAGCCGCCAAGATCCTGGAGGAGCTTAAAATTGACATGGATCCGGGGCAGGTGGTCGGAGAGCTTCCTGTGTCAAAGCAGCAGATGGTGGAGATTGCGAAGGCTCTGTCTACCCATGCGAGAATCCTGATTATGGATGAGCCCACATCGGCCCTGACAGCCAGGGAGATCGAGGATCTGTTCCGAATTATCAGGGATCTGAAGGCGAAAGGCTGCGGCATCGTTTACATATCTCACAGGCTGGAGGAGCTGTCCCACATCGTAGATCGGGTTACGATTATGAGGGACGGGCAGTTCATCACATCCATGAATTTCAAGGATACGACGCTGGATGAGATTATTGCGAACATGGTAGGCCGTGAGATCAAGGAAAAATTCCCGCGTGTGTCCTGCGAGAAGGGAAAGAAGGTCCTGGAGGTAAGAAACCTGAATGCGGGGCATATGGTCCGGAATGTAAACTTTTCCCTCTATGAGGGGGAGATCGTGGGCTTTGCAGGGCTGATGGGAGCCGGACGGACAGAGACTACGAGAGCGATCTTCGGCGTGGATCCGAAGGAGGGCGGGGAAATTATTCTCGACGGAAAGCCGGTGACCATACGGAAGCCGGAGGATGCGATTCGGGCAGGAATCGTGCTTGCGCCGGAGGACAGAAAGAAGGATGGGCTGTGCACCAAGCTCAGCATCCGCCACAATATTGCCCTTCCGAATCTGGATCTGATTTGCAATAAATTCGGAGTCATTAACAGCCAGAAGGAGCTGGAGATGTGTGACCGGGTGGTGGAGAACCTGAAGGTCAAGACGCCCAGTGTGGAGGTAAACACAGGCAACCTCTCCGGCGGAAACCAGCAGAAGGTGGTTGTGGGAAAATGGCTGGCCAGAAACTCCAGAGTCGTGATCTTTGACGAGCCTACGAGAGGAATCGACGTGGCCGCCAAGGTAGAGATTTATAATCTGATGAACGATCTGAAAAAACAGGGGATTGCCGTCATGTTTGTGTCCTCTGAGATGCCGGAGGTCATGGGAATCGCGGATCGGATCATTGTCATGTGCGACGGACGCATCACTGGGGAGATGAGCGCAGAGGAGGCGACTCAGAGCGGCATCCTGACTCTGGCAACCCAGTTTGAGAATAAGCTGGAGGCCGGAGCAAAGTAAGGGGAGGATGAACATGAACAGCAAAAAGCAGGATCCATTAAAACGATTTTTGAATATACGCGGAATGAGGGGAGCCATGACGGCGTTTGTAGGTCTGATTGTCATCTATATCGCCTTCGGTATGATTAACCCCACCGTCTTTTCGGGCCAGAATGTGATGAACCTTCTGCGCTCCATGTCCAAATACCTGATTATCGGTATCGGACAGAGCTATGTGCTTATTACAGGAAACATTGACCTTTCCATCGGTTCTGTGGTGGGAATGAGCGCCATGATCTCGGCGACGCTTATGACCCACGGCATTACCCCGGCGGTGGCGATTATGATTACGTTATGCTGCTGTCTGGCAATCGGCGTGATCAACGGAATTCTGGTTGGAAAATGCCAGCTTCCCCCGTTTATCGCAACACTGGGAACCATGTTCGTGGCCAGAGGCGTGGCCTACATGGTAAACGGAAACAGGAATACAGACGCTATCAGCTCCGGAATCGGCAAGGAGGCGGCAGACGGATTTCAGAATCTGTTCTACTACGGAAAGACAGCCGGTGTCTACAACACCTTCTGGATTGCCATTATTCTGTTTGTAATATTCTTTTTCCTGCTCTCCAAGACGAGAACCGGCCGTCATATTTATGCGATCGGCTCTAACGTGGAGGCAGCAAAGCTCTCAGGCGTCAGCGTAGTGTCAACAGTGACAAAGACCTACATCGTCAGCGCCTTCTGTTCCTTCGTGGTAGGCTTAATCCTCTGCGGACAGGCCAACATGGGAAATATGGAAGCAGGAAACATGTATGAGATGTACGCGGTAGCGGCAGGCGTAATCGGCGGAATTTCACCTCTTGGCGGTACAGGTATCCTTCTGGGAACCCTGGCAGGAGCGGCTGTATGGCAGACCCTTGAGAACGGCCTCAACATGATCGGCGTGCAGGTGGGAATCCAGAGACTGGTAATCGGCGTTATCGTAGTGTTCGCAGTGCTTCTCGACGTGGTGTTCAGAAAAGGCCTGTTTAAGAAGAGACATACATCTTCCGTGCAGGAAAAATAGCGCAAGGCAGATACCGGACAGGCAGAATCGCAAGAAGAATATCATTGACGCCGCAAGGCGCTGATGGATAGAAAAAAAGAAAAAACAGGAGGAAAAAAACATGAAAAAAATGAGGTTGGCAGCAGCTCTGTGCACCGCATGTCTGGCAGCAGTTTCTCTGGCAGGATGCAGTTCAGGAACACAGGAGTCCGCAGGAACGCAGGCTGAGACAACAAAGGCAGCGGAAACAGAGGCTGAGACCACTGCAGCAGAGAAGACCACAGAGGCAGCCGAAGCAGGGGCTGAGGCCGGTGCAGATGTGAAGGCAAGCAAGGAGTGGAAGATCGCCCTGATTACCATGGACTCCATTGACCAGCACTGGGTTACCTTAAATGAGGGAGCTCAGAAGGCGGCTGAGGAGCTCGGCGTTTCCGTAACCTTCATGTCCCCGAACACAAAGGATGACGCGCAGCAGATCGAGTGCGTAAACAACGCGGTAGCAGGCGGATATGAGGCAATTATGGTGGCAGCTAACGGCCCGGATGCTATCTCCTCCGCTTTAAATGAGGCTGCAGCTGCAGGTGTGAAGATTGTGTATGTTGACTCTCCAGCCAATGTAGAGGCAGAGGCAACCTTCTCCACAGACAACAAGGCAGCAGGCAAGACAGCCGGCGAGGAGATGATCAAGGCTCTCGAGGCAGCAGGCGTTACCTCCGGCTCTATCGGAATCATCAATGTAAACGCAGCTACCGATTCCACCGTTATGCGTGAGGAAGGCTTCCGCTCTGCATTTGAGGGAACAGACTATGAGATTCTTGAAACACAGTACGGCGAGGGAGATGCAGCAAAATCCCAGAGCATTGCCGAGAACTACATTACACAGGGAGTTGTAGGAATCTTCGGATGCAACGAGGGCTCCACAACAGGTGCCGGAAATGCAATCAAGGCTTCCGGAAACAGCGAGATTATCGGTGTCGGCTTTGATAAGTCTGATGCAATCCTTGGCTTAATCGACGACGGATATCTTCTGTGCACCATGGCTCAGAACCCGGATGTAATGGGCTACGAGGGTGTTAAGGCATGCGTACAGGCTCTGGAAGGAGAGGACCTGGGCGGAGCTACAACAGACACAGGTGTATCAGTTCTCAAGAAGGAATAATGGAAAGGCCGCAAAGGCAGTCTGGATCTGGAAATGAACTGAAAAATGACAGCCCGAACCAGGGCAGATAGCGGGCCGCAGAAGGCGGTTCCAAAAGGGGATGGAGCAAAGGGCAGGGAGCTTTTGACCATCCCCTTTTCTCTGTGCAGTAAGCGGTGAAAGGAAATTGCAATATCCTTTCCGGCATGGTAAGATAGCAGGAGAAAAATGGAATCGCGGTGCCCGGGAGGAGAGAAAATGGAATATCTGGCAGGAATTGATATTGGAGGAACGAAGTGTTCTGTAAGCCTGGGAAGGGCACAGGAAGGGCAGGTGGAGCTTCTGTGCAGGGAAAAATTTCCCACTCCCGGGACGCCCCGGGAGGCTGTGGAGCGGATGAAGGATTCTCTTAGCGGGCTGCTCTCATCTGCCCCTCAGAACGGGCTTTCGGCTGTGGGGGTGAGCTGCGGCGGGCCTCTCAGTTCGGAACGAGGGCTCATACTCTCTCCGCCGAATCTTCCGGGATGGGACGGCATTGACATTCTCACACCCTTTGAGGAGGCCTTCGGCGTGCCGGCTTTTCTGGAAAATGACGCCAATGCCTGCGCCCTGGCCGAATGGCTGTGGGGAGCGGGAAAAGGAACGAGGAATATGGTGTTTCTGACCTTCGGCACAGGGCTTGGTGCCGGACTGATTCTGGACGGACATCTTTACCGGGGCGCCTGCGATATGGCAGGAGAGGCAGGACATATCAGGCTTTCCCAAACCGGCCCGGTGGGCTTTGGAAAGGCCGGCTCCTTTGAGGGATTCTGCAGCGGAGGCGGAATCGGCAGAATGGGACGGGCCCTGGCAGAAGAAAGAGGACTGGAAGAGAAGAGAGAGCTTTTTTCCACTGCAGCAGGAATCGCAGAGGCTGCGGATCAGGGGGATGAGCTGGCTTTGGAAATATTTAGAAGGACGGGCAGGATGCTGGGACTTGGGCTTTCCGTGCTGGTGGACATTCTGAATCCGGAGCTGATTGTGATAGGAAGCATATTCCTCCGCCAGGAGAAGCGGCTGAGAACGCCCATGGAGGAGGTTCTGAAAAGAGAGGCTCTGCCTCTGAGTCTGGCCTCCTGCCGGGTCGTGCCCGCAGGGCTTGGGGAGGAGCTGGGAGACTACGGAGCTCTGTCAGCCGCCCTCAACGGACTCAGAGAAAAGAAGAAAAACAGGTACCAGGAAGAAGCATAAAAAGTAAAAAAGATAAGAGAGAAGACTGAGAAAGAAGATAAGAAAGAAAAGCGCAAAGGCAGGAAAAGTAAAGGAGGCAGGTTATTATGAAGAGAAGTGAAATCAATGCGGCATTAAGGGAGATGGAGGCTATGATCAGGGAGTACCGGTTTGCCATCCCGCCGTTTTGCAGCTTTACCCCGGAGGAGTGGAAGGAGAAGGGGCATGAGTACGATGAGATCCGTGACAATATGCTGGGCTGGGATATTACCGATTATGGCCTGGGAAAATTTGATGAGGTAGGCTTCTCGCTGATCACGATCAGAAACGGAAACCTAGGAATGAGAGACAAGTATACAAAGACGTATGCAGAGAAGCTCCTCTACATTAAAGAAGGACAGTATTCCCCCATGCACTTTCACTGGTCCAAGATGGAGGATATCATCAACCGGGGAGGCGGAAATGTGCTGATCCGCGTATACAATTCCACAGAGGATGAGGATCTGGATCGGGAGAGCGAGGTTCACGTCCACGTAGACGGCCGGGAGATGGTGGTTCCGGCGGGAACCCAGGTGCGCCTGACTCCTGGGGAGAGCATTACGATCTATCCTTATCTCTACCATGATTTCGAGGTGGAGAAGGGAAGCGGACCTGTGCTGTTAGGAGAGGTGAGCCAGTGCAATGACGACAATACGGACAACAGATTCTACGAGAAGGTAGGCCGTTTCCCGGCCATCGAGGAGGACGAGCCGCCGTACCGCCTCCTCTGCAATGAATATCCGAAGGCCAGGTAGCTTCTGCTTTATCGCAGGCGCTTTGCGGTCTGCCCGGAAGGATGATAAATAGGAGAGGAGAAACAGCTATGTATGATGTGACAGCGCTTGGGGAGCTTTTAATTGATTTTGCCTCTGCAGGAGCCGATGAGGAGGGATACCCTTCTATGAAAGCCAACCCGGGCGGGGCGCCGGGCAATTTCCTGGCTGCCCTGAACCGCTACGGCGCCAGAACTGCCTTTGTGGGAAAGGTGGGCGACGATGCCTTCGGCCGTCTTCTGATCGGAACTCTTAAGAAAGCGGGAATCCAGACAAGGGGAATTATCCTGGACAGGGACGTGTTTACAACGCTCGCCTTCGTCACCTTCTCCGAGGGCGGGGAGCGCTCCTTCAGCTTTGCGAGAAAGCCGGGAGCCGACACCTGCCTTCGCTTTGAGGAGGTGGATCTTGGCCTGATCGACGAGAGCCGCGTGTTTCACTTCGGAACTCTGAGCCTGACGGATGATCCGGTCAGGACGGCCACCAGAAAGGCAGTCGACTATGCAAAAGAGAGGGGAAAGATGATCACCTTTGATCCGAACCTTCGCCTTCCTCTGTGGAAAACGAAGGAGGCGGCGCGGCAGGAGATCCTCTGGGGACTTTCCATGGCGGATGTGGTGAAGATCAGCGATGAGGAAACGCAGTTTCTGTGGGGAGAGATAAGCCCTGAGGAGGCGGCGGGAAGGCTGATTTCTGAGTACGGGGTAAAGCTTGCCATGGTTACGCTGGGGCCGAAGGGCTGCTATCTGTCAAACGGATATGCCTCTGCCGGCGCCTCATGCCCGAAGGTAAGGCCGATAGACACCACAGGGGCAGGAGACATATTCGGGGGAAGCGCGGTGAGCAGGCTTTTAAGGACAGGAAAGAGACCGGAGGAGCTGAGCGAGGAGGAGCTTTACCGGATCGGCGCCTTCGCATGTACGGCTGCCAGCCTCTCCACAGAAAGACCGGGAGGAATCCCGAGCATTCCTTCCGAGGATGAGGTGGAGAGAGCTATCCCGCCGAAGGGGGAGTGTGACAATGCTGAAAGTGATCATTGCTGATGATGAAAGGCTGATCTGCCGGCTGGTTCAGGCTCTCGGCGACTGGGAAGCTCTTGACATGGAGGTGGCAGGGCTTGCGGAGAACGGACTTGAGGCCCTGGAGCTTATAGAGAGGGAGAGGCCGGATATCCTGATCACCGACATCAGGATGCCGGGCTGCGACGGCCTGGAGCTTATCAGGCGGGCGAAGGAGCTTCGCCCGGAGCTGGAGATTGTGATCATCAGCGGATATGCTCATTTTGAGTATGCTCAGACAGCGATCCGATATGGCGTCGGAAATTATCTGCTAAAGCCTATCAAGAAGGACGAGCTGATGGAAACCCTCCGAAAGATGAAGGAGCGGTGTGAGGAGAGGACTGCCGGGCGGGAGGTTGGGGAGGCCAGGTACAAAAAGAGCCAGAATGACCTGAAGAGGCTGAGAAACAGCCTCATTGACGATCTGATGTCCGCCCAGCCTCCTGTCCTTACGAATCAGATTTTAAAGGAAACCTACTATTTCGACTTTTCTGAAGGGCAGGCGTTTCTGGTGAAGCTGGACTGCCGGGCGGGAGCCTTTGGAAATTCTGCGGAGGTTGTCAGGGAAAAGGTTCAGGAGATCCTGAATGCAGGGCTTAAGGGGCTTTGCAGCGATGTGATTTTCTGTTTCAGAGGCTATACAGGGTATGGCCTTTTAAGCTGCGACTCCGACAGAAGAGAACAGGTGAGAAAGGCATTCCGCTTCTGCCTGGGACAGCTTGAGGCAGGAAACGGGATGTTTGGACCTGTGCGTTTTTCGGCGGCTTTAGGAGACTGGACAGGGGAGGCCGGGCATCTGCCTGCCTCCCTGAGAGGGGCCCAGGACGCTCTGGCAGAACGGCTGATAGAAGGGCCGGGCCGGCTGTTTGAACACGTTCCGAGAGCTTCCGGGCTTCCGGTTCAGGAGATCCTGGACCGCTACGCCAGGGATATGGAGCATGCCATAGAGACGCTGAATGTCAGGGAGGCAGCAGAGGCGGTCGAAGCCATGCAGGAGAGGGCTCTCAATCAGGAGGGAGTCTGCGGAAGGGAGATTTTCGGGCTGGTACTCTCTGCGGGCCGGCTGTTTATTGCCAGGATGGTTCACAGGGACGCTCAGAAGGCTCAGCGGGAATTTGACCAGGATTTATATCAGTGCGCAGACGGCAGGGAGCTGTTTGAGCTTCTGTCCCGCAGGCAGGAGGAGCTTCTCATGGTGGCTGAAGGCGAGAGACGAAATGAGGTCAGCCGCCCAATCCGGATGGCCAAGCAGTATGTGATGCAGCACTTCCAGGAGCCCATTACACTGGAGGAGGTCTGTGAGGCGGCGGGCTTCAGCGCCAGCTATTTCAGCTCCCTTTTCAAAAAGGAAACAGGGGAGGGCTTTGCCAAGTATCTGACCAGAGTAAGGATGGAGGAGGCCAAAACTCTTTTGCGGGAGACGAACCTTCCTGTGGCTGAGATCTGTGAGAGAGTGGGCTACAGTGACAGAAAGCATTTCACCCACACCTTTCACCGGGCGACAGGGCTGAATCCGGCCGAATACCGGAAGATGTACGGTTAGAAAAGAAAATGTCAGGAGGCCTGTATGGATAAAAAGGGAAATGTATATCTGTTCTGCCGGATGCAGGCCGTCACTGCGGCCCTGTTTATCCTGTCTGCAGTTATCCTGGGGGCATCATTTTTCAGCGGGCTGTCTGAGGGGAGGACAGCCTGGCTGTGGACGGCCGGCTTTCTGGTGCTGGCCGGCCTCGGGTGGATCAATTACATATGGGTGATCAGGCCGTACAGGCGCATGGAAAAGACCATGCGCCTGTTTCTGGACGGATACATAACAGAGCTCTCGGAGCTTCAGGGGGCTGGCATGACGCCTGCGGAGGCGATGCTGGTGGAGAGGCTGGGAGAGATGCTGGACTCGGGAAAGCTCTTAAAGCTGAACAAGAGACAGGCCCAGTATCTGGCCCTGCAGAACCAGATCAATCCCCACTTCCTCTACAATACTCTGGAGAGCATCCGCAGCGAGGCCCTGATCTCAGGGCTGGCCAGTGTGGCTGACATGACGGAGGCTCTGGCTGCCTTCTTCCGTTATACGATCAGTAAGGTGGAGAATCTCGTTTCCGTGGAGGAAGAGCTTCAGAACTGTGAAACGTATTTCCGGATTCAGCAGTACCGGTTTGGGCCCAGACTGAGCCTTTCCGTGATCTGCGATCCGGATGACAGGGATGAGATTTACCGCTGCCGCCTGCCCAAGCTGACCATGCAGCCCATTCTTGAAAACAGCATTATCCATGGGACTGAGCTGAAGCTGGGGAGCGGAAGGCTCACCATACGTCTGGAACGCAGCGGAACCAGGCTTTTAATTACCATCTCCGATGACGGAGTGGGAATGGACGAAAAGGCTCTGGCCCGCATGAATGAGCGGCTGGAAAAGAGCGGGAAGGAGGTTGCTTCCGGAGAAGAGTCAAAGGGAGGAATCGCCCTGGTCAATGTCAATAACAGGATCCACCTGCTCTTTGGGGAGGAGTACGGGCTCCATGTATTTTCCATGCCGGGTGTGGGGACGGATGTGGAGATCTCCCTGCCTGCCATCACCAGTGACAGGGAAATCCAGAACAGAGAGGCGCTGAAATGAAAAAAGAGATTTTGAGGATGGAGCGTGTAACATTAAAGGAGGACGGGGATACCCAGCTTGAAAATTTCAGTCTGACTGTGTGGGAGGGGGAGATCGTGGGGCTTGTGCCGGTGGACAACCACGGCCTTTCCCCTTTTTTGAAGCTTCTGCGGCAGAATACCCCTATCCATTACGGATATATCTATTATAACGGGCGTCTGGTGAACCAGTGGAGAGGCTGCGCCCAGAAGCCGAACCGCATCACCCTGATCCAGAACAGGAGCAGTCTGGCAGAGAAGCTCACTGTGGCTGACAACATATTTGTCCTGCGCCCCGGCTTTAAAAAACGCCTGATTAAGCCCCGCATCCTCAGAGAGCAGCTGGAGCCTTTTCTCGCAGATATTCAGATGGAGATCTCGGCCGACGCCTATGTGGAGAGTCTGTCGGTGTTTGAGCGGTTTGTGGTGGAGCTTTTAAAGGGGGTGGTGGCCGGACACCGGCTGATTATCCTCTTCGATGTCAGCACCTTTATCAGCGACGCAGAGCTGGAGAAGCTCAGGGGGATTCTCAGATATTATGCAGGAAAGGGGATCTCCTTTCTCTATGTGGCGCCCCATTTTGAGGAAGTGAGGCAGATCTGCAGCCGGACAGCCCTCATGATGAATGGGCAGATCACAAAAATTTTCCACAGCTTTGACACGGTTCCGGAACTTTTCCTCCTGAAATGTACGGAGGAGTTTGAGCGGATGGTGAAGGAGCAGATGGCAAGAAAGCCGGACAGCCAGACAGAGAGGCGGGCCGCCCTCCGGCTAAAGGGGCTGAAATACAGGGAGATGGGGCCCCTTGATTTCTTTGTATCCCCCGGAGAGTGCCTGGTCCTTCAGGATCTGGACAATCAGGTGATTCCGGGGCTTTTGTCTGTGCTGTCAGGGGAAAAGCGGCCGGAGAAAGGAACTGTGGAGATAGGAGGAAGCCCCCTTCAGTACGGCAGGGACAGGCGGCTTGCCGTGATACAGGAGCTTCCGGCCAGAACCATGCTGTTTTCCAACATGAATTATCTGGACAACCTGTGCTTTAACCTGGATCACAGGCTGCCTGGAGTCTGGCTGGGAGGAGGAGTAAAAAAGAGCCTGCGGATGGAGTTGGCAGACCGCCTGGGCAGGGAAGTCTTCGACATTCCTGTGGATGAATTGACGGAAGGCCAGAAATATGATTTAATTTACACGAGAATTCTTCTGCAGAACCCGGATGTGGTATTCTGCGTTCAGCCCTTTAAAGGCGCAGGGGTATCGCAGCGCATCCACATATACAGGCTTTTGGAGGAGCTTTTGGAGAAAGGCATAGCCGTGGTGATTCTGGCAGTCAATCTGGCCGATTCTATGGCTCTGGCCGACCGCCTCCTCCGTGTCCGAAAGGGAAAAGAGGTCAGGCAGTATGACAGGGAGGAATTTGGCCGTCTTCCGGTCAATACGCCGTGGCTGTATCTGTACCAGAAGTAGGGAAGTGAGAATCTGCAGAGGGATGAAGAAAAAAATAGGAAAACAGGTCTGGAAAAGAGAACGGCAAAAGCACAGGAGGAATGACAGAGTATGACCAGGACAAATGTAATGCGGCTTCTGGACGCAGCGGGAATCGAGTATGAGGCAGGAGAGTACGAGGTAGATGAAAATGATCTCTCCGGAAGCCATGCGGCTGACATGATGGGGGTGGATCACGATTCTATGTTTAAGACCCTGGTGCTGAGAGGGGAGAAGACGGGATATCTGGTCTGCTGCATACCCGTGGACGAGGAGCTGGATTTAAAGAAGGTTGCCAAGGCGGCTGGGGATAAGAAGGTGGAGATGATTCACATGAAGGAGCTGCTTCCCCTGACCGGGTATATCCGCGGCGGCTGTTCGCCTATCGGAATGAAAAAGAAGTTTCCTACTTATATAGAAGAAACAGCAGTTCTTTTTGATAAAATTGCAGTGAGTGCAGGTATGAGAGGCGTGCAGATTCTCATAGATCCGGAACAGCTTGCAGCTTATACAGAGGCTGCATTTGCTCCGCTGGTAAGGGAGTAGGGCAGGGAGCAGAGGCAGAACTGAGGAGAGAAAAACATCGCCTGGGAGCTTATGAGAGGGGTGCCCAGGTGTTTTTCAGACAGCAGATAGGTTTACATAAAAAACAGACTCCCGGAAACGACAAGATTTTTACATGGAAGAAATTAATAAAAATGTAATAACTCGGGACAGACTCCATCGAAAAACCCTATAAAAAACATACAAAAATAATGGTTATTTTTCTGCTATATTGACGAAAATATTAAAAAATCATTAAATCACAATGTCATATGTCACAAAAATGTAAAAAACTTATTGACATTTATTACACCGCTCCCATATAATTAGGCCCGTCACTGGAAACGGGCAGGAGAGGGGTGCATAGCTCTGTCTGCCAAAAACAGAAAGAAAGAGGAGTGTGTATGCCAGACATTTACTCATTTCTTCAGACGGTCTACCAATTTGTGAAATCACTGGCTGTCAATATGACAAAGAAAATGTACCGGACTGCGGCCGTGTTTACAACAGGTGCTGCGGTGGTGACAGTGGTGATGTTCAACTCCGGGGATTTTTCGGGAGCAGGCAAGAGTGCAGCCGTATCCCTGTACGGGGACAGTGAGGAAGCTTATGAAATGACTGATGAGCTGCCGTCAGAAGAAGATGGAAATGGAACGGGAACCCGTATGGAGTTCCAGCTTGCCGCTTCAAATGAACAGGGCCAGCATCTTTTAGGAAGTCTGCTGGAAAGAAATATACAGGATGAGATTGCCCAGAGCGCCCTGGAAGTGGAAGTGATTGAGAAAGAAGTTCTGATGCAGGCGCAGCAGGCACAGAAGGAAGCAGAAGAGAAGGAAAAGCAGAGAAAGCGTGAGAACGCCGTGATCTCTTACACAGATGCAGATTACGAGGTACTTCTCCGCATCGTACAGGCAGAGGCGGGTATCTGCGATGACAAGGGAAAAATCCTTGTGGCAAACGTGATTATCAACAGGGTAAAGAGCAGTAAATTCCCCGACAATATCACGGATGTGGTTTATCAGAGATCCCAGTTTTCACCTGTATCAAACGGCACAATCAATACATGCAGGGTTACGGAGCAGACCAGGGACTGTGTGGACCGGGCTCTGGCCGGTGAGGACTATTCCGGCGGAGCACTGTACTTTATGAACAGAAACCGCTCCGCGTCATCCAATGTAAACTGGTTTGACGGCCATCTGACCTACGTGACACAGCATGGAAGCCACGAATTTTTCAGGTAGGATAAAGCCAGGGCAGCAGCTGCCCAAAGTTACGGAAACGTGCAGGAAAGCTGCAGAAAAGATCATCAGAGTTCTCCAATGAGAACAGGAATAGTAGACCCCCGTGAAGGGCGCAGAAGCGGCCTTCACGGGGGTTTTGTCAATCTGGTTTTATCTGTTAATGAAACGGCCTGCCGGATTAAGGTTTTTTCAGATAAAGAGTCCGTCTGGACCCTGACTCAGGAGTGCAGGTGTTCCGTCCGCTCAAAGAGGCGGGCGGCTCTTTCCACTGCCTGACGGCTCCCGGCGACAGCCAGGGAACCTTTTTCGATCAGCTCCTGGATCAGATCCGCCGCCTCAGCCTGGCACTCGAGGGAGGCGTTTGGAATATCCCTTATCAGGGCATCGACAGTCTCTGTGCAGATCCCAGCGGCCTTCCTGCGCATCAGCCTCATGCGGGTATTTAACGGCCCTGATAGAGGCTGAGCCTGAGAAAAGGCGCTTAAAACATAGCCGTCCAGCTCTTCCTCGGTAAGGGTGAGGGACCTGAGGGCCGTTCCCGCCTGCCTGAAGATGCGGACTGTCTCCTCAAGGCCCGGATCGGCAGTGCACCAGAGAGAAAAGTACCCGTTAGGCAGGGAGAAGTCAGCGCCGCAGTCGTAGGCGCCTCCCCGGTAGCGGAGAGACGGCTTTAAAATGCGGTCCGAGAGGGCGATGAGGAAGGGCAGATATCTGCCCTTGAAATCGTCCCTTCCGGCAAAATCGCCCATCAGCCGGATCTCCTGTGAGGGAGTGTCCAAAGACACAGCCGAGCGCATAACAGGGGCAGGAAGGAGGTCGGCCGGAGACGATTCCTGTCCGCTGCTCTCAGGGAGGAGATGGCGGAAAGAAGAGACACCGGAGACGCCGTCTGCCTGCCTCGGACAATCCGGCAGGGAGCCAAGGCAGGCAAAGGCAGCTTTTTTAAGCTGGGGAAGCGTATCTGCCGGGGCGGCGGCCATGAAAAGCATCCTGTTTTTTGTGAGAATGGCCTGTGCCGTCTGGGAGAGCCGTCTGGCCAGCTCCCTGCCGTACTCTGGCTCACTTTTAAGCCTCTGCAGGGTGTCCTTGAGAAAATAGTAGATTTCCTGGCCGTTTGTGGCAGCCCTGAAGCGGGCATCCGTGCGGATGGCGCTCTCAGCCAGAGCGTAGGAGATAGAGGAGGCATTCTCTCCCTGGGAGAGATCGTAATCCGGCAGATATTTTTCAAGGGCACTGATAATCTGCTCCGTGTTCTGGTAGGAGGCCTGCCCCATCAGTTCAAGGAGGAAATGAAGGCTCTGTGTGAAGTCAGCGGTAAGGCCGTACCAGAATACAGCCAGCTGAGGGCGGCTTCTGCTTCCTGCCTCAGGCCCGGGAAAGGCTTCGTCAAAGGTACAGTCGTGGAGGAGCTCCTGCTCCAGGATCTTCTGGCGGATCGAGGAGAGGGACGGAGTGTCCACCTCGGTCAGAAGCAGCTGGTACAGAGCCAGAAAGGGCCAGTCCTCCCTGGACAGAAAGCCCAGATCGAAATAGATCTGGAAGCAGAATACGCCGGAAACCGGCGCAGGGGAGAAAAACCCTGTGATGCCCTTTTTTGTCCTCTCACAGAAAGGCTCATGTTCCAAAGGGGCGGGAAGATCCTTGGGGCTTATGAGAAAACTGCGGCAGCCATACTCTCTGCTGTTCCAGTCGTGAAAGGAGCGGGTGGCAGCCACAAGGGAGGAGATTTCCTCTTCTGTCATGGACGCCTTTTTGCGCTCCAGAAACGAGGAGCGCTGAGATTCCAGCTGCTCTGCAAGACCTGGAACAGGGACCGTCACAGTGAGAGCGCCTGCAAAGGGCTTTAAGAGCCTTTGGGCCAGATTGCGGATCAGAGTCTGGGACTGCCTGTCCTTATAAGCCTCCTCTGCAAAGCGGGCACAGGCCCTCTCATAGAGAGCGAAATAGTCTGTCTTTCCCGTCAGGCTCCAGTAGCGCCCGATTTCCTCGGCGGCATGGCAGCCCAGATGCACCCCCTCGCGCACTAACCGGTCCGTTAAGCTGTGTTCCTTGACACAGGCCCGGTAAAGCTCAGGGGCAATTCCTTTTTCGCAGATTTCCTCAAGCGTCATCCGGACAGCACGCAGCAGTCTGTCCCGGTCACCCTCATCGCCGTTGTAGAGGCGGAATTTGAAGACAGGGTGGATGAGCAGCGTGTCGAGGAAGGCCTGGATCACGTGGTTCAGCCCCTCTCTCTTTGCGGTCTGGTGAAGAGAGGAGGCGCTGTGATCCAGGAGATCGGAAAAGAGATCAAAGCAGATCAGTTCCTCCTCATCACAGTCAGACAGATCCAGCGCGTAGTCAATGACGGAAGCCTGGGAGCCGCGGCTGCCGCTGTAGGCCGGACTCTCCTCTATCGAACAGCGAAAGCCTGGGACAGGCGGTTCGCGAAGAAGCGAGATGAGGCTGCCTCCGTTTAATGGGGCAGGGTGGAGAGACAAGTGCTCCCTGTCAAGAAAGGATAGAACGCGGCCGTAATCCATATCGCCGTAGAGGACGATGAGGCAGTTGGAATAGGTGTAAAACTCCGTCAGAACTCTCATTACCTGTTCTCTGGAGACATCTTCATAGTGGAGATGGGCGCGTCCGGGAAGATTGGCCGCGAGACGGCCAGGGTACAGGGTTCTTGCTGTATGGCTGTCTGCGTTCTCATCCAGATCGGTAAGGTGGGCCCAGTCTTCGCCGAAGACGGTTCCGGCCAGAAGGAGGGGACTGTCCGGCGTTTCCAGCTCATAGCGGAGGGCCTCCCGCTCGAAAAAGTGAGGCTCTGTCAGGGCGTCCGGCTCCTCCATACAGCAGAGAACCACATCCATGAGCTTTAAAAGCTGCTCCTCACTTCTGGAACAGATGGGGTAGCAGGTGTAGGAGGTGTCTGTTATCCCGTTCATAAAGGTGGAATAGCTCATGCTGTCCATATCAAAAAACACATCACGGCTTCTGTATTTTTTACAGGAAGAGAGGACGAGGTGCTCCGCCATGTGGCAGGCATCTGTTTCGTCCAGCTGGGGCGTCCTGTAAATAAGAGAAAAGCCCAGCTCCCTGTCATCGTTTTGTATGCATAAAACCTGGGCGCCGCTTAAAGGGTGGAAAAATTCCGCTGTGCTGGCAGAGAGGCTCTCAATCCTGCCCTGGGAGACAGCCGTGAAGCCGCAGCAGAGCTGCCCGGGCTCTGGTAATTTAGTCATAGAAATCTCCATTCCGCCGCCGATATGGCGGCATCTTCATAGTTGGAAAAGCCTTTATGCTTCCATAAATTCAAAAAAGGGCATGGAGAGGGACAAAAACCCTCTGCCCTGATTTTCAATTATAGTATAGAAAAAGGGCCAGGGCAAATACTTTGCCGCATATAGCTGCGATTTTTTGAACCGTCATTTTGAACGGTTATACAGAAGCTGTTCAGAAAAACAGTCTGGCGTGTGAGGCCATCCGCTCCCCGGCTGAGGCCTTAGGGATAACGTGGTTTAAGGGGAAGGAATCTCTGTGTATAAAGGGGACTTTCTTTGGCCCTCCCGAATACTGCTTGTGCTGTCGGGAAATAAATGATATGATAGACAAAATATCCTGACAGGATGAAAAACGGACGGGTTTATGAGAAAAGGAAACCTGCTGCAGAAGGCTAAAGGGCTTGCAGGGAAGGCACGGCCGGAAGTCTTTGGGTGCCAAATATATTTACAGAGGAGGAAACGGATATGAACAGGGAGAAGATAGAGGAAAACGGAAAGATGTGGGAGAAATACAGCAGCTTTCAGGAGTGGGCAGCGAAGCTTCCCAAGGTTGAGCTCCACTGCCACCTGGATGGATCCCTGCCCTGGCAGACAGTGAAAAAGCTGGCAGGCAGGGCAGAAATTTCCATTCCTGGCGATGATGCAGCTCTGAGAGCCATGCTGACGGTGCCGTCCGGGTGCCGGAGCCTGAAGGAGTATCTGGAATGCTTTTCACTGCCCCTTTCATGCCTTCAGACGTATGACGCGCTCTGCACAGGCGCTTATGAACTGGCCAGGGAGGCGGCCCTTGAGAATACCCTGTATATGGAAGTTAGGTTTGCCCCGGCGTTTTCGGCTCATGACGGCTTTACGGCAGAGGATGTGGTGAGAGGCGTCAGGGACGGACTTCTCAGCGCAGAGAAGGAATTCGGAATAAAGACGGGGATTCTGCTCTGCGGAATGCGCCATTTCGAACCAGAGAAAAATCTGGAAATTCCGCGTCTGGCGGAAAAATTTATGGGAAACGGCGTCTGCGGCATTGATCTGGCAGGAGATGAGAAGGCATTCCCGCCTGAACTTCACAGAGAAATGTTCCGGCTTGCCGCAGAGATGGGAATTCCGTTTACCATACATGCAGGCGAATGCGGAAGCTGGGAAAATGTCTGCACGGCGGCAGCCATGGGAGCGAAAAGAATCGGCCACGGGATCGCCATGGCCGGCCATGAAGAGGCAGAGCGTCTGTGCAGGGAGAGGGGAATCGCCATTGAGATGTGTCCTACCAGCAATTTTCAGACAAAGGCCGTGGAGAGGGAGGAGAATTATCCGGTACGCCGATTCTTAGATCTGGGCCTTAATGTGACTGTCAATACCGATAACCGCACCGTTTCCGGCACAACGCTCACAAAAGAGCTTCTCCTTCTCCACCACCGCTTCGGCGTCTCCGGGGAAGAGGTAAGAGAGATGATAAAAAACGCTGCGAGGGCAGCCTTTGCGCCTGCTACTGTCCGGGAGGAAGTGGAGCGGAGGATAGATTCCTTTGCTGCCGCAGGATTTCCTCAGCCGTAAGGCGGGAAAGAGGCTCCATGTCGCAGATTCGGCGGGAAAGGCATAGAGCGTCCATAAAGGCTTCTCTGTTTTCCGGGGTGATGAGGATGGGCACGAAGCCTGCGCCGGTGAGAATCCGATCCATCAGAAGCACTGCGGCCTCCTCATTTTTTTCCTCATAGGGAGAAATGTCAATCAGCCGCTTCAGGCTCATGGCGGCCAGCTCGATGGGATGGAGGGTGAAGCGGGAAGAGAGAATCTGATCCGGCAGATGGTGCATGAGCTGGGGCAGATCCTCCGGGGCTGCCGCGTCAAACGCGCCGTCAAGAATCTTCATGGAAGATGTGCGAAACAGTTCTTCCTCCGGCCCTTCCGTTCCTTCCTGTCCGGAAGCCGGGAGGGAAGGACGGGTATGCTCATGATACCCTGCGATGCAGTAAAGCCTGTCTATGTCTGCCAGAGTCAGGCTCAGCTCCTGCCCGGCTCCAGAGACGAAAAACTGCCAGGCGGCGTCTGCGTCTGCGCCCGGAAGAGCTTCCCGGGCCGCCTTCAGAAAGAAAGATTTCCACTCCCCGGGAAGAGTCTGCTGTGACTTCTTTGACTTCTCCTGAGGGCTGATGCCTGACCTGCCGCTGTCTGCCAGCTGAAGCAATTCGTTTAATTTCATATGTGGACCTCCTGAATCATACTGTCTGTCATTATGGCATATCCTGCGGATATGCATCTCTCCGAGGGATGCACACTCGCCGCCGCAGTGTTTTGGCTCCCTTCGGGCGCCAGCGGCTCGGCGCAGGTATAATGCCTGCTCTGCAGTCATTATACCATCTCGACTAGCGTCTCGATGGGCCGCTCGTCAAATGCATGCTCATACAAGCATGGCATGCGCTTTCCTCGCTATTATACCATATCCTGTGGATATGCAGCCTCCGTCGGAACATAGCGCCCGGTTTCAGCAGTAAATGCTGAAACCGGTATGCGCAGGTATAATGCTCGCTCTGCGAACATTATACCATGTCAGGCAGGGTTGAGGAAGGGAGACTTGGGTACTTAAAAACAGCCGCTTTTTGCAGACCTTCGACGGTTATGTCTCGAAGCGGCGAAGCAGCAGAGAATCACTGGGAGGAAAAGATGGAACACAGAAACAGGTCAGAGGGAAAAAATATTTTTCTGTTTGATTTGGACGGAACGCTGACGGATCCGGCTCAGGGGATTACGAAGTCAGTTCAGTACGCGCTGCGGTCATACGGGATAGAGGTAGAACATCTGGAGGAACTGTATCCGTTTATCGGTCCGCCTTTAAGAGACAGTTTTCAGGAATATTACCATTTTTCGCCGGAGAGGGCAGGGGAGGCTATTCTCCGCTACAGGGAGTACTTTGCCGTCCGCGGAATATTTGAAAATGAAGTCTATCCGGGAATCCCCGAGCTTTTGGAAGCACTCAGCAGCAGGGGAGCCGTGCTGGCGGTTGCCACCTCCAAGCCGGAGGTATTTGCAGAGCAGATTCTTGATCATTTTGGGCTCAGGCAGTATTTTCACTGCGTCGCCGGAGCTGACATGGAAGAAACCCGTGTGAAAAAGGGTGATGTAATCCGGTACTGCTTTGAAAAAATGGGTCTCCCCCCTGAATGCAGGAGCAGATGCCTGATGATTGGGGATCGGATGCATGACGTGGCAGGTGCAGCGCAGGCAGGGATTGACTGTGTGGGAGCCGGGTATGGCTTTGCAGAAGACGGAGAGCTTGAGGAGGCCGGAGCTGTTTTTGTGGCTGAGAACGCGAGACAGCTTTCAGAATACCTGCTAGCCGCGCTGGAAACAGGGAATAATGACTGCAGAGCAGACATTATACCTGCGCATACCATGCCTGCTTGAGCATGCATTTGACGGGCGGTCCCATCGGGACGTCAGTCGAGATGGGATAATGGCAGAACAGAAAAATAGAAAGAAGAAAGGGGAAGCGGATATGGCATTTCATCTGATTGATATGGAAAAATGGGAGAGAAGGGAGCACTATCACTATTACAGGGATCTGCTTAAAGTAAGGTATAACCTGAATGTGAATGTGGACATCACAGAGCTTCTCGCCCAGGTGAAGGAACAGAAGCTCAAATTTTATCCGGTTTTTATTTACATTATCATGCGGGCAGTAAATCAGAACAGGGAAATGCGGATGCAGACAGACAGCGAGGGGAGACTGGGATACTGGGATGAATGTCATCCTTCCTACACGATCTTCCACCCGGATGACAAGACGTTTTCTGACATCTGGACAGAGTACAGCCCGGATTTCACCACCTTTTACCGGGCGGCTGTCCGGGATATGGAGGAGTACAGGGATGTAAAGGGTGTGAAGGCAAAACCTGGGAGGCCGGACAATTTCTGCGCCGTGTCCTGCGTGCCGTGGCTGAGCTTTACCGGATACGCAAGCGACACGTACTCCGATTCCCCCATGCTCTTTCCTGTGGTGCTGTTTGGAAGATATTTTGAGGAGAATGGAAGGATTCTTCTGCCTCTGGGAATTGCGGTGAACCATGCGGCTGCAGACGGCTACCACAGCTGCAGGCTGCTGAATGACATAAAGGAAATTGCGGGAACGATCAGGCTGCCGCAGAATGTAAAAGGAGAACAGTAAAATGAATCATGCACAGATAAGAGCAGTGATTTTTGACCTGGATGGACTTCTGATTGACAGTGAAATCATTTCCTACCGTCTGTACCAGGAGCTTCTGAGGCCCTACGGCCATAACCTTACGCTGGAGGATTACGCCTCTGGCTACAGCGGAAAGACGGCGCCGGAAAATATGAGAAAGGCTGTGGAGACGTTCGGGCTTCCCTTCCGGGTGGAGGAGGGGCTGGAAAAAATTTTCGCTATGGAGCGGGAATATGTGGAGAGAGGAGTTGCCCTGAAGCCGGGAGCGGACAAGCTGCTCACCTATCTGAGGCAAAAGCAGTATAAGATTCTTCTGGCAACCTCCAGCACCAAAGACAGAGCGCTGACGATTCTTATGAAAAATAGAATTGAGCAGTTTTTTGATCACATGGTGTTCGGGTACGAGGTGGAGCGGGGCAAGCCCTGGCCGGATATTTTCCTGAAGGCCTGCGAAAAGGCGCAGGAAAAACCGGAGAACTGTCTGGTGCTGGAGGACAGCGAGGCAGGTGTGCAGGCTGCCTGCGCCGCTGGAATTCCCGTAATCTGCATCCCCGATATGAAGCGGCCCGGGGAGGAAATCCTGCAGGGAGCCGTGGGAGTGATGGAATCTCTTGAACACGTGGAGGACTTTCTAAAAGAGCAGGAACAGACTGACCGGGCAGAAGTATAGAGATAGCAAAATATAAATAACAGAAACAAACGCAGAATGCGGCAAAGGAACGGCTAAATTCCCCGCTGTATTCTGCGTTTGGCATTTCATTTATAAATTTTCGTTTGTGAAGTCTTCGCCGGGGCCCGGAAACCAGGACGGAGGATTCAGGAGTGAAGCATTCAGACAAAAAACGCAGACTTTTTGCAGCAGATGGCGGAATTACTGCTCCTTTCCGGAAAGCGCGGATTCGTCCGCGCCCCTGTCCTGGTTCAGTTCCTTTGACTTGCCCCGTATCAGGAGAACTCCGGCAGCAATCAGTGCTGCGGCTACAACGGTCTGAGGGATAATGCGGGCCAGGGCATAGATGAAATCAATGACCGACGGCGGCAGCAGGAGGAAAGGGAGAAGGTTGTGGCAAATCAGGGGATACAGGTTGTTCCACAGTACGGCAGCTCCAAATAAGATCAGGCAGCCAGCCGTAAATCTCCTGTGACTTCTGAAAAAGGAGGTGCCAGCCCTTATGCTGCTTACATGGAGCAGATAGCTATCCTCCAGGGCATAAAACTCCTCGTCAGGCAGAGAATTCAGGTTGTTGGTGTGAAAAAAGCTGTAAAACCACACTACCGGCGAGAGAAGACTCAGCACATAAAAATTCAGAAATCCTGAAAAGGAGAGAAGCAGGAGAAAGAGAGCCATCAGGCTGGTGCCCATTTTAAAGAATCCCAGATACATTTCCCCGGCTCCCGGAATCAGGGACCAGAGAAATGTCAGCAGTTTATTTTTCTTTCTTGTCATATCGAAATACCTCCAGATTCATTATTCGGTTAAGCTGTTCGGTGAAATCACTGACCCGTTCTTTTAGCGGCTCGGTGCTCCGGATGTCGTGCCGGATATAGGGTACAGGGAATTTGTCAGCGGCCTCTGCCATTCTGTCTGCCCGCCCGGAAAGCGCAGGCATGAAAGCCAGGAGCATCAGGGAACAGGCGACAGCCGTGCCCACCCGCAGACTGTAGAAAAAGAGCTCCATCCGTTTTGTTAAGGGTTTGGGGACCGGACAGCTGACTCCCGAAACGGACCGGACGGCTGATTTTTGGGAAGTCTGCCTGCACCGGGACAGAATTTCTGCCTTCAGGTGGGCGGGAGCCATGACTAACTCTTCCTTTTCCACGTACTCTGTCAGCTGTGTCTGGCAGAATGGGCAGGAAAAAAGATGTTCAAGCTCCGCGCTGTCAAGACTTGAAATGGGACGGCCAGGTTTCAGGTGACCGCGGATTTTTACAGGTTTATCTGTCATGGGGAAGCCCCTCCTTTCCATACAGCTTTCTAAGCATCCCTTTGGCCCGGTAGATCTGAGTCTGAAGGGTTTTGATGTTTTTTCCCGTTTTCTGCACAAGCTCACTGATTTCCATTTCATAGTAGTAGTAGTCAAGGGCCACCTCCCGGTAAGGAGATTTAAGAGCGCAGCAGCAGCGGTAGAGCCGTTCCCGCACTTCTTTTTCCAGATAATTTTCTTCCAGGGAGCCAGAAGACGGAAGTTCTGTAAAGAATTCCTCCTCTGTTGGGACAGAGCGGCGTCCGGCCCGCTTGGCCCAGTCAATGCACTTGTTGGTGGCGATTTTGCACAGCCAGGCCTTTGCGCTCTGACCGTCAAAAAGGGAGATTGCCTTATAAGCAGAGAGAAAGGTTTCCTGTGTCAGATCCTCTGCATCAAAATAATTTTCCGTATACTTATAACAGATCGAGAAAATCAGGTTCTGATACTGGTCAATATAGGCTTCCAGCTGCCTTTCTGCATTGATAAAACCGCCTCCCTTCTGTTGCCCTCTCATTTCTTAAAACGAGAGCAGAGTGCCGATCACTTCAAAAAAATGAAATGATTTCTGAAACAGCTGCTGTTCTTTTTCTACCACAGATCGGACGCGGCGGCAAGGCCGAAGTACAGGCATCTTGCAGGCAAAAGGCAAAAGGAGTATAATCGGAGGCAGGATGAGAGCGGCAGAAAGGAGGAGCGTGGAATGGAAAGACACGGGATGGATGAGGAGAGAAAAGAGACAGAGAAGGAGAACCGGAAGCAAAGTCTGATTAGCTCGGCGCTGGGCGCACTGGAAAGGGCGTATGCGCCCTACTCCGGCTTTCACGTGGCAGCTGCGCTCCTCTGCGGGGACGGCTCTGTATTTACGGGCTGCAATGTAGAAAATGCTTCCTATCCCGCGGGAATCTGTGCGGAGCGGAGTGCATTTTCGGCGGCGGTGAGCAGCGGAAAGAGGGAGTTTACGGCTATTGCCATCGTGGGCGGAAGGGATGGAAAGACAGAAAGCTACTGCGCACCCTGCGGGATCTGCCGCCAGGTGATGAGAGAATTCTGCCGTCCGGATGAATTTTTGATTCTGCTTGCCAGAACACCGGAGGATTACAAAGAATACACTCTTGAGGAGCTTTTGCCGGAGAGCTTCGGCCCGGAGAATCTGACAGGCAGCAAAGACTGATGGAAGCGTCTTCCCTGTCCTCCATGAATTGGAACTTGAAAAAGAGCTTCAAGTGTTGTATAATGACCTTACAACAAAAGAAAGTAATTCCTGGGATGTTCGATAACTCTTACTTTTTTTGAACCTACATTTGACATAACGGGATTCCAATATTTTTAAGCGGATGTCAGGCCTCCCTTCGAGTGGAAGACAGATGTTTAAGTGAGGTTGCCCACCTGGCGCGGCTAGGAGTCAATCTGGTAAGAGCCGGCATTTCGGGGTTACTAATGAAAAAAGCAGCGAGTAATCGCTGCTTTCTTTTTTTCCTTTTCTTGCAAAACAACGCCAGGTCGGCTATACTGTACTGAGAAACTGCAGATAAATGGTTTGGAGGAAACTGTGATATATGAAAGATAATGACGTAAAGCGATACATCTGCCTGGGACTGACAGCCGTCTGCGTGATTGCCGTCTGTATTGTTTTCTGGTACTGCATTCAGGAGTGGAAAACAGTGAGCGCATTTCTCGGAAGGCTCCGGGGAATCGCGGCGCCGATTATCTACGGTTCCATCCTGGCTTACCTGCTGGCCCCTGTCTACAACCGTGTGACGGGTGCGGGGCTTAGGGTTCTGTCGGGAAGACTGAAAAGCAGAAAACACGCGGAAGTGATAGCCAGGGCCGTCGGAACGGCCGCCAGCCTGGCTGTGATCTTTGTGGTGATAGCGGGCCTTCTTCAGCTCATTATTCCACAGGTGGTGGACAGCATTATGGGGTTTCAGGCGGCGTTTCCCATCTATCTTCAGAACCTGTATTCCTGGATTCAGAAGCTTCTGGCAGACAATTCGGAGATTGAACAGATTGTAATCGGCAATATCCAGACAGCGGTGAGCCTGTTTGACGGATGGCTGGAGCAGGCGTTCACAAGGTTTGACATGAACCGCCTGGTGGAATTTCTGACTGGCGTCTCCAGCAGCCTGTTTCTGCTGTTCAATTTTGTCAAGAACTGGCTGATAGGCCTGATCGTGATGGTCTACATGCTGAACATCAAGGATCGCCTGATCACCCAGGCGAAAAAAATCGTCTACGGCTGTCTGAGCATCCGTCTGGCCAACCATGTGATCAGCGAAATGCGCCTGGTCCACAGGATGTTCGGCGGCTTCATCATTGGAAAAATTCTGGATTCCCTGATCATTGGAATCCTCTGCTTTATCGGAACCAGCATTCTGCATACGCCCTATGCGCTGCTTGTCAGCGTGATTGTCGGCGTAACCAACGTGATCCCGTTTTTTGGCCCGTTCATTGGGGCAATTCCCAGCGGTATCCTGGTGCTGCTTGTCAGCCCTGTCCAGTGTGCGGTTCTGCTTCTCTGGATTCTTATTCTTCAGCAGATCGACGGAAATATTATCGGCCCGAAGATCCTGGGAAACTCTACAGGGCTTGCCAGCTTCTGGGTGCTGTTTTCCATTCTCATTTTCGGGGGCCTGTTCGGCTTCGTGGGAATGATTATCGCTGTGCCGGGCTTTGCAGTCATCTATGATCTGGTGAAAAAGGCAGTGAACTATTCTCTGAGGAGAAAGCGGCTGTCTGTGAACACAGAGGATTACCGGAGGCTAGACTATATCGATGAAGAGAAAAAGACATATGTAAGTAGGGAGAATGAATGAGTTCTAAAAAGATGGTTTACTGGACAGGGGCGGTGGCTGCGGCTGTGCTCCTGCTGATTATTCTGATTGTGACACTGGATCACAATGGAAACTATGTTTCCAGAGCTCTGGCGGGAAAGGCGCTGGCTCTGGGGATGACAGACAGGGAAACCTGTGAAGCCTGGGAGGATGAAAATGAATCAAACTTCCCCTCCTCCCTGAAAGGGCAGTGGTATGTAAAATATCTGGACTATCTGATAGGAAACGGGTATATGGAGCTTCCCGGGGATGAAGACGGGGAGGAAAGACAGGCAGATATGGAGGACTTCGCCGCAGGCGCGATTACCTACGGGGAAGTCGCCTATGCGGCAGAGCAGGTGGAGTCCGGTCTTTCCAGGGCTCTAGGCGTGTCCAGAAAGAAATACAGCGACCCCATTCCCAAGGAGGAGTGGTGGCTGTTTTATGAAACCTTTCTGAAGCAGGCAGACCCGGAAGGGACAGTTCAGACAAAAACGATTGCCCTCTATGGAACTCCGGCCAATGTGGAGGGGGCTGAGAGCTGGACGGCCTACACAAGTGAGGGGGAGCTTCAGTTCGAGGGGCTTTCCCTGGATGCCTACATAGACCACGAGATTGAAGTGTGCATCCGGGGGACGGATATCATACGCATGGAGCGGGATGTTTCGGACGAGGTTGTCTACAAAAATGCCTGGCTGATCCCTGACGGGGAGAAAAACAGGATGGAGGTTTATATAGGAGGGACAGTAAGAGAATTTCCTCTGGAGGACGCCGTAGAGGAAGAGGCAGGAGGCGTGCTGGCCGATGTGTCCTTAAAGGACGGAAAGATAAGGAAGCTGTCTTTAAAAAAGGACACCATAGAGGGAAAGGTGCTTGCCGTCCGGGACAACGCCATCGAAATCGAGGGCTATGGAAATGTGGCAATTACTGATGACTTTAAGGTTTACAAGACCTACGGCACAGTAAAAGAGGCCAGAAAAAAGGATATTCTGGTAGGATATGACATTCAGAAATTTGTGGTGGAGGATAAGCGTATCTGCGCCGCCCTTCTGGTGAAAAGCTTTGACGCGAGAAATATCAGGGTACTTCTGATGGACACAGGCTTTCAGTCTATTTTCCACGACACAGTTACCCTGAAGTGTTCTGTCCCCATGAAGGTTGTGCTGGGAGACTATGAGTTCACCGTGGAGGCAGGGGAGAAGTTTACAGTCTTTGACGGAGATGAGAGGCTCAGAAGATCCGACAGGCGGTTTATCATCGAACCGGAGGATCCCACAAAGTCTATCGATGTGACTACCATCGAGAGGGGGCAGGGAACGCCGTCCTACCAGGGAACGCTGGAAATCAGCCAGGAGAAGGAAGGGCTTCTGCTTTTAAATGATCTGGACGTGGAGGACTACCTGACCAGAGTGGTTCCAAGTGAGATGCCAGCCTCCTATGAGATGGAGGCCCTGAAGGCTCAGGCCGTCTGCGCCAGAACCTACGCCTACCGGCAGATCAAGGCCAATGCCTACAGCCAGTATGGCGCTCATGTGGATGACAGCACCAACTATCAGGTTTACAACAACACGGCCTCCAGCGAGCGCACAGACACCGCTGTGATGGAGACCTACGGCCAGATGGTATTCTACGGGGATAATCCTGCGGAAACCTATTATTTTTCCACCTCCTGCGGCCATACAACCGACGGAACTATCTGGGGAGCAGATCAGAGTGCAGTTCCCTATCTGAAGGGAGTGTCCCTGACCGATGGCAGAACTGTGATGAAGGAACTGAGAGATAATGAGTCCTTTGAGAAATTTATCCGCGACAAGGACGAAAAGACCTATGACTCCACCTTCCCCATGTACCGCTGGGAGACGAAGATTACAAACCGCAGCCTGGAAGAAAAGATTACGGGAATCGGAGAGATCCAGGCTCTGGCTGTGACAGAGCGGGGAACCGGCGGAATTGCGAAGAAGCTGAAGGTATACGGAAGCGAGGGAGAGACTGTCATAAGCGGGGAAAGCCAGATTCGGAGCACTCTCGGAAGCACGGAGCTTGTATACAAGAAAAATGACGGAAAAACCCTGACGGGATGGAGCAATCTTCCAAGCGCCTATATCGCCATTGACGAGACCGCCAGAGACGAGGAGAGCGGACTGCGCACCTTCACCATCTGGGGCGGCGGCTACGGCCACGGCGTCGGAATGAGCCAGAACGGCGCCCAGCAGATGGCCAGAGAGGGGATGGATTACGAGGACATTCTGACCTTCTTCTACGACGGCGTGGAGATAAGGGAACTGTCCTGACAGCAGAGTCAGAGGAGGAGGGATAGTGAAAACCCTCATAAGCCCCTCCCCCCACAGCACCTGCTCACCCAAAGAAAAAGGGAAGGATTTACAGTGACTTCGCCGGAACTGTAAATCCTTCCCTTTTTCTCTCTTTTACGGTTATTTGCGGTACAGGTAGACGGGCAGTCCATCCTTCATTTTTCTCTCAGGCTCGCCCTTGATAATCGGAAGAGCGTAGTCGAAAAATTCTTTTCCGATGTTTGTGCCCCCGTCGGTAATCCATTCTTTCGGGAAGGTCTTTTCCTGATTGCACACCTGGTTCACATCCACGGTGGAGCAGGAAAGACGGTAATCGTCTCCCGGTTCTCTTGCAAAGGCAATCATTTTTCCCGTAGTCCCTTTCAGGGCCTCAGCTACGCCTGCCGCTCCGGCCATGGCAGCCTCTGCGATGTCAGCGGCGGAAACGATCATGCCGCTGCAGCGCTGGCATACATTCAGCTCCACAGAGCGAACCTTTACCTTAAACTGCTGGCGCACGAAGTTTTCAAGAATCTTTCCGCAGCCGGTCAGCATCTTGTGGCCGAAGGTGTCTACCTGGGCCTCGGCGGTGTACTCGCAGATAAAGCGGCCGGAGGCGTCGGAAAGTCCCTCTGAGACGCAGACAACCACGTTTGTATTCTTCCGGAAGGCCTGCTCCAAATCCCTGGAAAACTGTTCTAAGGAGAAGGCGGATTCCGGCAGATAGATGAGAAGAGGGTTATCGTTTTCATGCTTTCTGGCCAGTACGCTGGCAGCAGTGAGCCATCCTGCGTGGCGTCCCATCAGCTCCACGATGGTGACTGACTTCTGCTGGTAAACGGTAGCGTCGAGTACGATCTCCCGGACCATGGAGGCTACATACTTGGCGGCGCTTCCGAAGCCCGGCGTGTGATCCGTCATGACCAGATCATTGTCAATGGTTTTCGGTATGCCGATTACCCGGATGGGGCTGTTGATTCCGGCAGCATAGCGGGACAGCTTGCTTACTGTGTCCATGGAATCATTTCCGCCGATGTAAAAAAAGTATCCTATATTTAAGGCCTCAAATTTTCTGAACAGAGTCGGATAGACCTCAGAGCTCAGATCCTCCGGCAGCTTGAAGCGGCAGGAGCCAAGATAGGCGGCAGGAGTCAGCTTCAGAATTTCCAGCTCCTCCTTGCTGAGCGTTTCCGAAAGGTCCAGGACATGATCGGCCAAAAAGCCTTCAATTCCATTCTCCATACCGTAAACGGTTCCAATCTGATCCCCGTGTCTGATACTTTCTGTAATAACTCCGTAAAGGCTTGCATTGATTACGGCGGTGGGGCCGCCGGACTGTCCTACAAGTACGTTTTTCTTCATTGTGAGGTTTCTCTCCTTTGTGATTGTGGTAATACCGCACCTATTTTATAATAGGAGGCTTTGGATTTCAACCTGTTTTAACGCCTTTTTGGCCATTTATCCGGGAAGAAGACGGAGAAATGAAAAATTTATGTAAAATGATCCTGCAAAAATATCACATAAATTTGACGAAAGCAGTATTTTAGATTTTACATTGCGCGAGCTATACTATAGCTGTTCCTGAGGTAACAAAGCAGTTACTGAACAAATCAGGCAAAGCCTGAAAATCATTTAGAAAACAAGGAGATTAAATTATGAAAAAAATTCTTACACTTATGGCAGCAGGCGCTGTGGCAGCCAGTATGACAGCATGCGGAAGCTCAGGCACGGCAGGCACAACAGCAGCAGTGGAAGCAGCAGATACCACGGCAGCAGATACTACAGCAGCAGGAAGCACGGCAGCTGAGGCAGAGACAGAGGCGGCTGAGGTAAACGAGGATCTGACAGGAATGATTACGGCGGCAGGTTCTTCCGCATTAAAGCCTCTTGTAGACGACGCAGCCGACATGTTTGCTGAGAAGTATCCGAACGTAGCTATCACAATTGATGCCGGCGGTTCAGGAGAGGGCTTAAAGCAGGTTTCCGAGGGGACAGTAAACATCGGAAACTCTGACGTTCCGGCAGAGGATAAGCTGGAGCCGGAGCAGGCGGCAGAGCTGGTAGACCATCAGGTGTGCGTTGTGACCATGGCTCCTATCGTAAATAATGACGTATATGAGGCCGGCGTTACAGACCTGACAAAAGAGCAGTTAATCGGAATCTTCACAGGTGAGATTAAGAACTGGAGCGAGGTTGGCGGACCAGATGAGGACGTAGTTCTTGTGACACGGCCTACATCCTCCGGAACAAGAGCAACTTTCCAGAAATACGCTCTGGATGGAAACGAGGAGGCTTCCAACGCAGCTATGGAGACAGATGATTCCGGCGTACTTCTCCAGAATGTAAAGGATACAAAGGGAGCAATCGGATATGTAGCTTTATCCTACCTGACAGGTGATGCAGGAGTTTCCACAGTTGCAATCGACGGTGTTGAGCCTACTTTAGAGAATACATACAGCGGCGACTATCCGGTATGGACTTATGAGCATATGTACACAAAGGGTGAGCCGGACGAGGTGACCAAGGCATTCATCGACTACATCATGTCTGACGAGTACGGCGAGCAGATGGAATCATTAGGCTACGGTGTATCTTCCAAGATGACAGTAACTGAGCACTAATCAAGGATACGTTTCAGCAGCTAAACCTTTTGCCCCGGCGGCAGGAGGTATGGCTGCGATAAATCAAAGACAATGAAATGAAGAGGGGCTGGCCGCCTGAATGGGCCTCCCCTCTCATTTCAGGCCAGGAGGATTTATGGATACGACAAAAGGAAAAAGCATGTTTGCCAAGGAATATTTCTGGCGGGATCTCATGACGGCGTGCGGCTTGTTTGTGATTGTCCTGACTATCGGGATTGGAGCGTTCCTGGTGTACAAAGGTTCAGCCACCTTTCTGACCTATGGACACACGCTCTGGGAATTCCTGGGTTCAGCCCAGTGGGCGCCGGCAGATAACTCCGACGGCGGAGGGACAGTCGGGGCGCTGATTTTTGTAGTAGGTTCTCTGTGTACCTGCGGTCTGGCGCTTCTCATTGCAGCTCCGTTTTCCCTGGGCTCAGCCATTTTTATCACAGACATTTCTCCAAAATTCGGAGAAAAATTTTACCGTCCGGTCGTGGAGATCTTTGCCGGAATCCCATCTGTAGTATACGGCTGGGTAGGTCTTACTGTGCTGGTTCCGGCGATTAAGACGGTGTTTGACCGCCAGGTCGGCCATTCGATTCTGGCCGCCGGCATTGTGCTGGCTGTGATGATTTTTCCCACTATCACGACAGTGGCAGCGGACGCCCTGAGGGCAGTTCCGAAGGAGTGCCGTATGGCGGCATACGGCCTCGGTTCTACCAGATGGCAGACCATCTATAAAATTGTCATTCCGGCAGCTGCGCCGGGAATTATCTCCGGAATTATTCTGGGGCTTGCAAGAGCGTTCGGAGAGGCTCTGGCAGTTGCCATGGTAATCGGCCAGACGACTGCTCTGCCTACCAGCATTTTTTCTACAACGAAAACACTTACGACAGAGATTGCGGCTCAGATGGGAAATGCCATGGAGGGCGGAGAGATGAAATCGGCCCTCTGGTCCATGGCGCTTCTTCTGTTCCTTATCTCCCTGTTTTTCATTTTTCTGATTCACCGGGTATCTGCAGTGAAGCCGGATAAGGACGACAGGAAAGCAGTTCTGAAAGGAGGAAAATAAAAGTGGCAGAAAAGAGAATCAGACGTGCCAAAGCAGTTGACACATTTATGACGGCAGTCTTTTATGCCATCGCCATTTTCTTCTTCACGCTTCTCATTGCGTTTGCCGGAAAGGTAATCATCGGAGGTATTCTCGGCGCAACGCCGGAGATGTTCCGCTTTGAGAGAAAGGGAAGTATTGGAAACCAGCTTTTTAATACGGTTTATCTGGTGTTCATCTCACTTGTGGTATCCGTACCCTTAGGCGTGGGAGCGGGAATTTACCTGGGCATGTACGCAAAGCCGGGCAGGGTAACGCGCTTTTTGAGAATGTGTATTGAAACACTGTCATCTCTCCCGTCCATCGTAGTCGGACTGTTCGGATACCTGGTATTTCTGGTGTTTTTCGGCATGGGGAAGAGCCTGATTGCAGGCGCGCTTTCCGTATCGATCCTGACTCTGCCTCTGATCACAACGACGACAGAGGATGCCATCAAGGGTCTTCCGGCCGGTTACTACCAGGCCAGCTTGGGGCTGGGGGCCACGAAATGGCAGAGTATTTTCCATGTGCTTCTTCCGGCCTGTGTGCCCCGCATCATGACAGGAGTTATCCTGGCAGCTGGAAGAGGATTTGGAGAGGCGGCAGCCCTTCTCTACACGACAGGTTCAGGAACTGCTCTGAAATGGGGAAACTGGAATCTGTCTGCCCCGACCTGTCCTTTTAATCCGTTCCGTCCTGCAGAAACTCTGTCGATTCAGATCTGGAACCTGCAGGTGAACGGACAGGACAGAGCGCTGGCAAACTGCGCCTCCGCCGTTTTAATGCTCCTGGTACTGGCGTTCAGTATCGGCGCAAATGTGTGGAGCCACCATATCAAGAAGAAAAATGCAGGAGAGTAAGACAGGAAAACGTCTGAGAAGAGAGAAATCAAAAGGAAATCAGCGAAAGGAAAATCAGCTATGGCAGAAGCAAACATTCACAACGCCGGCTCAGTGAACGGAGAGAATGCTCCGGCAGCCGTGACGAAGTTTGATATATCAGGACTGAACCTCCACTACGGAGAATTTCACGCTCTGAAGAACATCGATATGAAAATCGAGGAAAAGAAGATTACCGCCTTTATCGGTCCGTCCGGCTGCGGAAAGTCTACCTTTTTAAAAACCCTCAACCGCATGAATGACCTGGTGGAGAATGTTAAAATTGACGGAACCGTACGCCTGGACGGCACGGATATTTTCCGTGAGATGGATGCCATCACCCTGAGACACAGAGTCGGAATGGTATTTCAGCAGCCCAACCCTTTTCCAAAGAGCGTCTATGACAATGTAGCCTACGGCCCCAGGATTTTCGGGATCAGAAAAAAAGATCAGCTGGATGAGATTGTGGAGAGGAGTCTTCGCCAGGCGGCAATCTGGGATGAGTTAAAGGACCGTCTGCACAAGAGCGCCATGGGACTTTCCGGAGGACAGCAGCAGAGACTTTGCATCGCCAGGACGCTGGCGGTGGAGCCGGATGTGATCCTGATGGATGAGCCCACATCGGCTCTGGATCCGATCTCCACCTCCAAAATCGAGGATCTGGCCATGGAGCTGAAGGAAAAGTATACCATTATCATTGTCACCCACAATATGCAGCAGGCCGCCAGAATCTCCGATCAGACAGCTTTCTTCCTTCTGGGCGAGTGCGTGGAGTTCGGGGATACGGGAGAAATGTTTGCCATGCCAAAGGATAAGCGGACAGAGGATTATATTACAGGGAGGTTCGGTTGATGAGGAAGAATTTCGACAGGCAGCTTAACAATCTGGAAAAGCAGCTGATCAAGATGGGGGGCCTCTGCGAGGAGGCGATCTCCCTGTCAGCGAGGGCCCTTGGCGGAGAGGGGGCGCCGGATCTGCAGTCCCAGGTACATGAGCTGGAAAGTGAGATTAACAATCTGGAGAGGGAGATTGAGGGAAGCTGCATGACGCTGCTTTTAAGACAGCAGCCCATCGCCCACGATCTCCGAAATGTATCAGCAGCTCTCCGAATGATTTCCGATCTGGAGCGGATCGGGGATCAGGCAGAGGATATTGCAGAGCTGGTGCCCCATATTGCGGGAAGCGGACTGCAGAGCAAGGTGCACATTAATCAGATGTCCATGGCAGCCGTGAAGATGGTGATGGACAGTGTCGATGCCTTTGTGAAGGAAGATCTGGCTCTGGCCAGGAAGGTGCAGGCTGATGACGATGAGGTGGATCGCCTGTTTGACTGTGTAAAGGGCGAGCTTATGGAGCTGATCGAGAAGAAGGGAATCGGCGCCGAGGAGGCTCTGGATTTCCTGATGGCTGCCAAATATCTTGAAAGAATCGGCGATCATGCCGTCAATGTGGCTGAGTGGGTGGAGTATTCCATCACGGGAGTGCATAAGAGCGGAGAGCTTGCAGAGCGGTAAGAGAGCATGACTTGTCACGTGCAAATTAAACAGAAGGCGATCGGGCTGCTGATTCTGCGCCAGTCCGCCCGCCTTCTGTGTTTATACCGGAGAGAAAGGCTATACATGAACTTGACAGAACCGCCTTACAAACTCCGCAATAAGAGGATGTGAGCTGCCGTTTTGCCAGAATATCTTCCGCTTCTGCGTGTATGCAGTGAGCGGTGTTAATATTACGCCGCCTGAGCTTAGATTAAGCGAAGAAACTTCAAAGGAGATGTACCTGAATGGATGTCCGGAATATTCAGTATCAGAAGATACGATCATTACATCAGTCTTTTTTGTCTCAAAATAATGAAGCAGTTCTTCTTCCTGTCCAATCCAAAGCGTATAATGCAAATCAGGGTACTGTTCCAGCATCTCAGACAGGAGATTTGAAATAAAGTATGCTGTGTAAAAATCGGATGCAGCAATTCTCAATGCATATGTTTGCCTGTGCTTTTCAGTGTCTTTCTGTATACGGCAATGCAGGACTTAGGGTTTGCAATGCAAGTGTCGGAACACGAATTTAAGCTGTATGACGCTCAGTCAGAACGAAAATATTTGAATTTTAACAGCCGCCAGTATGCACAGATGGCTTTGCTGAAAATTTTATTCCCCATCAATATATGAAGGACAAAAAGTGCTGCGAAAAAACGGTGTTTATGATATAGAATGGGCGAATGCCCAGTAAAAAATACAGTAATGGAGGGTATCCAAAGGTCATAAAAAGATCTGAGGGATACCCTCTTTTCAATTATGCAGGGAGAGCAGAAAAGCCGCCTGCAGGCCAAAATCAGTTCTTCTCTTTTTCCTCCGCATGCTTTTTGTGCTTGCGGTTCAGTTTCTCCACCAGAGCAGATGTGCGGGTACGGTAATCGTCCAGCTCTGTCACGATTCCCATGAAGGAGGAAACCATATCCAAGGAGGAGCGCAGCGTGATCTGCTCGCTCTGATAGATAGCCCGCTTGGTCAGGCGCATGGCTGTCTGCGGCGCTTCCAGGAGCTTCTGCATGTAGGCTTCCACATAGTCATCCAGCTCGTCGTCGGGAACTACATGGGTCACCAGACCAATCCGTTCTGCCTCAGCACCCTTTAAGACCTTGGTAGTCCAGAACATATCGAGAGCCTTGTCACGTCCGATGATGCGGGGGAGGAAGTAAGCGCCGCCGTCGCCTGGTACGATACCGGCGTTAAAGTAGCTCTCAGACATGGTAGCACTCTCTGAAGCGATTCTCACATCGCACATGAGAGCCATGTCAAGACCTGCTCCTACGGCTGCTCCGTGGATCTTTGCCACCACCGGCTTGTCAATCTCCTCCAGGATCAGAGGAATTCGCTGAATGCCCTTCCAGAGGGAATTTTTGCGGGCGAGGGCGGTGGAGGAAATATCGTCGTGGCTTTCAAAGAATCCGTCGCCTGCTGCCATAGCCTTTACATCTCCGCCGGCACAGAAGGACTTTCCGTTTCCCGAAAGCAGGACAGCGTAAATATCCTCCCTGTCCCTCACATCTTCCAGGGCCTTTGTCCAGAGGTGAATCATCTCCTCGCTGAAACAGTTTAAATGCTCTGGCCTGTTCATGGTAATGCGTGCCAGATGTCCCTTTACTTCATAAATCAGATCTGCCATAAGTTATGTATCCTTTCTTTCTGGTTCTGCTTTTATTCTTGTATTCTGTTTCACCCTATATTTCGTATTGCGCGTATAAGCTGTCTCAGTCTGCTGAGAGTGCCGTTTTTTCAATAATTAATATACGGTATAACAATAAATTTATAGAATATTGAGTATCTATAAAAGAATTCATATAAACTAAGGCCATTATACGAAGAAGAAAAGCGCCTGTCAATCTGAACTTGATATTTTGAGGAGGCTAAAAGGTCTTTTAACGGAAAATTAACACGGAGCTCTCCTGTCTTCGCAGATTCTCTCTGAATTCACGGCGCCTTCGGCTGTAAAGCTGCTGCAGCAGCGACTTTTCTTTTCCAACCCAGTGCGATCCCAGCGGAGCGTTTTTATATAACAGGGAACGAAGTTTCCTGTTATATAAAAAATCCCCCGCCTGCTGCACGAAGCCAACAGGCAGGGGACTAAAAAGGGGAGGATAAGTATTCAAAAATTTCTCTTTTGTTGATATTCCTATTATGGCCAGACCGGGGAGGAATATACATTCAAACTGAAAAAATCTTTGCAAAAACCTGAAAACTGTTATATACTATTCTGGACAAGCAGATGCGGTAACTTAAATTAATAAAAAAGGAAGGTTATTACGTATGACATTACTGGAAAACTGGAGAAACCTCGCGTACGGCGACGGACTCGATGATAAAAAGAGAGAAGAACTGTGGTCCGGCTATTTCGCAATCGAGAAGGGAATCTATGAGCAGATTCTCTCCAACCCGACAGAGGTGGTAGAGGGAACCGTTAAGGAGCTGGCTGAGAAGTACAACACAGAGATTCTGATTATGACAGGTTTCCTGGACGGAATCAACGAGAGCTTAAAGGGTTATGAGAACCAGATCGAGGCCATGGATGAGAATACAGTTGTAAAGATCGAGATTGATCCGGAGAAGCTGTACTGGAACATGGTTGAGGCAAAAGCAGACTGGCTGTACAACCTGCCTCAGTGGGATGCAATCCTGACTCCTGAGAAGAGAAAGGAGCTTTACAGAAACCAGAAGGCATCCGGCACTGTGCGCAATGAGCAGAAAATTTATCCAAACGATCCATGTCCATGCGGCAGCGGAAAGAAATATAAAAAGTGCTGCGGAAAAAACAAATAAAAGCATAGAATAAGGCAGAAGGCAAAAAAGAGAGCTGGCCGGGGATTTCTCCTCCGGAAGCTCTCTTTTTCCGATCTCCCGCTGTATGGGAACTCCCTATTCTTTTAAAACCCGCTCCCTCTTTTTAAGTTCTGCCGCAATCTGCCTTTTCTCAGGCTTATCTCCGAAATGAATGCGGCCGTTCTGCACTCTCAGAGAGGACAGAATGGATTCGGCGCTTTCCCGGGAGGGGCAGGGCAGGCGGATGAATTTTCCGTCAGAGGCAGCGAGGGAGAGAAATGCGCTGCTGTCTGCGTTTCGTCTCCTTTTGGGAAGAAGGGCTGATAATCGCCGGACAAAACGGGAAAAGCCGCGGCAGTCTTTTCTGTTTTCTATCCCTGCCCAGAAAAGTTCCTCCAGAGGGAGAAGCCTTGTCCTGGCTCCGTCCAGGTACAGCAGATAGCTGCTGGTGAGATAGAGCTTTCCGGCCTTCACGGGAACCTGGCTGTGAAGCTCAGCTTCAGCCTCAGAAATCTTCTGTCTGACCTCCCATATATTCCCGAGATACCGGAAAGCCGGTGAGGCCAGAGGGAAAATGAAAAAAACCAGGGAACAGAACAGCTCTGCCAGCCCTGCAAACAGGCAGAGGTTTACAGCCAGCCTGCCGGCCAGACTGATGAAAAAAGGGCAGGAGAGGGAGGAAACTGCATAGGGGGCTGTGATTTTTCTTAGAGAGCTGCTTTTCCAGCCGAGGGCTGAGGCCATGGCATCCGTAATTTCTCCGTATTGGTCAGCATCCAGCTCAATCAGCCGCCCATGGATGTCCAGAGATTCAATAGAAGGGGCAGGCGGAGTCCCTGCCTCAGCGCCCAGAAGGTAGAACTGGCAGAAGCCGTCCACCAGAGTGTAGTAGTAATAGCCCTTGACAGCGCCTCCCACTGTCCGGTTAAGGCCTGTGTACTGAAGGTTGGATGCCGTTACCCGGACACAGGGAAGAAAGCGGTTGTAGAAGTTTTCGTAATGGCTTTTATAATTTAAAGGTCTTTGATGGAATACGTTTTCCCTGGGAGAAAGCTGCAGAGCCAGGAGAGCGGCAGCCACCACAAGAACCGGCATAAACAGCCGCCGCAGAAGATCGCTTCGTATATCTGAAATTATAAAACTGTTTTTCATAGGTGTATTCTTCCAATCTTTTTTCCGCCGGCAGCCGGCACCCGTTTCCTTCCGACTGCCTGTGCCGGATAAAATGACTACTATAAGTATAAGCAAAAAATCCCCAATAATCAATAATCGGTTGCTTTTCCAGACAAATATTGATATGATATGTAACAGTTCAGCCTCGTTCCCTTTGCCGTAAGAAGCGATGGCGGCGGGATGCGTAATGCGTAACCTCCGGCACGGCGGGGGCAGTCTGGACGGCAGTGACAGAAATAAGACGACAGGAGGCGGATTGTGGAGGCTTATACCAGCTTTGCGGCAGTTTACGATATGTTTATGGATAATATTCCCTACGAGGAGTGGGCAGCCTATCTCATATCCCTGCTTAAGGAGCACGGGATTGACGACGGCCTGGTGCTGGATCTGGGGTGCGGGACAGGAAGCCTGACAGAGATCCTGGCCAGAGAGGGGTATGACATGACGGGCATCGACATTTCTCCGGATATGCTTCAGATTGCCATGGAAAAGAGGGCGGAGTCGGGACACGACATTCTCTACCTGCTCCAGGATATGAGAGAATTTGAGCTCTATGGGACAGTCAGAGCCATCGTCAGCATCTGTGATTCCATGAACTATCTGTTAGAGCCCGGGGATCTGGTTCAGACGCTGCGCCTGGTGAATAATTATCTGGATCCGGAGGGGCTCTTTATTTTTGACCTCAATACAGAATATAAATACAGGGAGATTCTCGGGGAATCCACCATCGCAGAGGACAGGGAGGAGAGCAGCTTCATCTGGGACAACAGCTACGATGAGGAGGAAAGGATCAATGAATACAGCCTTAGCCTTTTCATCCGGGAGAAGGAGGATCTCTACCGGAAATACCAGGAAACCCACTATCAGAGAGCCTATACCCTCAACGAGGTGAAGGACGCTATCCGTCAGGCCGGGATGGAGTTTGTGGCAGCCTATGACGCATTTACAAGGAACGCGCCCAGAGAGGACAGCGAGAGAATCTACGTGATTGCCAGGGAGAGAGGAAAGTCGTCAGGGGAAAATCAGAATTGAATCAGCAGAAAGGAATGACATATATGGCAGATTATATGGTAAGAGCCACAGCAGCGGACGGTCAGATCCGCGCTTTTGCGGCTACGACGAGGGAGACAGTGGAGGAAGCCAGAAAGGCGCACAATACAAGCCCGGTGGCCACGGCTGCCCTGGGACGTCTGCTCACGGCAGGGGCCATGATGGGAAGCATGATGAAGGGAAAGGACGATGTCCTGACGCTGAGGGCAGAGGGTGACGGCCCTATCGGCGGCCTGACTGTGACGGCGGACGCTTTCGGAAATGTGAAGGGATATGCCTTTCACCCGGAGGTAATGCTGCCTCCGAACGCTCAGGGAAAGCTGGATGTAGGCGGAGCGCTGGGAATCGGTGTGCTGAGCGTAATCAAGGACATCGGCTTAAAGGAGCCGTATGTGGGGCAGACGATTCTCGTAAGCGGGGAGATCGCCGAGGATCTCACCTACTATTATGCGACCTCGGAGCAGACTCCGTCGTCCGTCGCCCTGGGTGTTCTGATGAACAGGGAGAATACGGTGCGCCAGGCAGGAGGATTTATTATCCAGCTTCTTCCGGGAGCCTCCGATGAGATGATCGACAGGCTGGAGGAGAAGCTGAAGGAGATAAAGCCAATTACCGCTCTTCTCGACGAGGGAATGACGCCGGAGCAGATCCTTGAGCATGTTCTCGGAGAATTCGGTCTCGAGATCCTTAATCAGATGCCGGTTCAGTTTTACTGCAACTGCGATAAAAAGAGAGTGGAAAAGGCCCTTGTCAGCATTGGGAAGAAGGAGCTTCAGGAGATGATCGACGAGGGAAAGAGCATTGAGGTAAACTGCCATTTCTGCAATAAGAATTATGAGTTTTCTGTGGAGGAGCTTAAGGAGCTTTTAAGCCAGGCGGTCAGATAAGAGAAAATCAGACTGAGGGGAAAACGAGAAAAGGACTGTCAGCCCTTCGCCGACAGTCCTTTTTCTCTCATTTAATCATTTACTTAATTCAATATAGCTTATTCACAAAATATAGGTGTAGATATATATATTGGAAACAGGTACACTGGAAAGAGGTATAATGATTACATTAGAGCTTGGTTACGTTCGTAGCCTGTGGTCCCTTTGCTCCGTTGACAACCTCGAACTCTACCTGAGCGCCCTCGTCAAGGGATTTGAAACCCTCCATGTTAAGGCCGGAGTAGTGAACGAACACATCGTTTCCCTCCTCGTCACAGATAAATCCGTAGCCCTTCTGGTTGTTGAACCACTTTACTGTACCTTTGTGCATAACAAACCTCCAAGAAAATAAAAAAAATATCGTGGCCTGACTATCTACAGCCTAATCACAGAATATCACAGTTTTCATAGAGTGTCAAATCATTTTGATATTATGACAAAAATAAGCAAAAAGAATTGATATTTGCATGAATGCCGCAAATGTGCTAGAATTATCTGTAGTTTTTCGGCCTGGAAAAATGGCCTGTCCGGACCCTCTCTCAGAAAGGAGAGGACAGGGTGCAGGTCTGTTTTTCAGGAGATGAAAGGGAGGATGGGATATGAGTCTTCACAACGCAGCCGGCCATTTTTGCACCATCACGAAGCACAAGCTGATGGTGATGGGAAACTGCTTCCGGGTGGGGCTTTACAGACAGGGACTGCTCCACGATTTATCCAAGTATTCCTGGGAAGAATTTAAGACAGGGGTAAAGTATTATCAGGGAACCAGGAGCCCCAACGCGGCAGAAAAGGATGATATCGGGTACTCGGCTGCCTGGCTTCACCATAAGGGCAGGAATAAACACCATTTTGAGTACTGGATCGATTTTGCGCCGGATAAATCCAAGGGCCTTGTGGGCAATAAGATGCCCTTAAAGTATGTGATCGAGATGGTGATGGACCGGATCGCCGCATCGAAGGTCTATAAAGGAAAGGATTACACAAACGCATCTCCCTGGGAGTATTACGCAAAGGGGAAGGACTATATTGTCATTCACCCGGAGACGAGAGCTCTTTTGGAGAAGCTTCTTCTCATGCTCAGGAAAAAGGGGGAGAGAAAAACCTTCGCCTATATGCGCTGGCTGCTCAGGCAGGGAAAGGAATATTAATAAGAGATACTAATAAGGAATATTAAAGTATGTGCAGCTCATGGGCCTGTTTCAGAAAAACAGGCCCATGAGCTGTTTAAAATACGTTTCTGCGCTGTCCTGTGGGTTTCTATTTTCCGGGCTTTTCTTTTCCCGATTTTTCTCTTCCGAGTTTTTCTTTTCCGGGCCGCCGGCGGGGCAAAAACCGGCGTGCTTTTCGCACGCAGGTTTCCGAAAGAGAAATGTCCTGTCTGTTTTGCTGCCGGCGAGCATTTCGGCCAGCCCGGCAGTGAATGGGATATAGGTAAGCCGCTCGGAATACTCTCTCTTCAGGCAGGGCTCAAAAATGCAGGAGGGCTGGGGCAGAAAGAGACCCTCAACCTTTGTATAGCAGGTCTTTGCGGTGGCTTTTCTGCGGGCCGCCCGGTCTACATATTCGCCGACGCTTTTGTGGATGGCAGTATCTTCATAGATCAAATAGTAGTAATCCTTATAATTTGAATAAAATCGTTTGAGCTCCCCCTCAGCCAGGGATATGCCAAGAGTCAGGGTATTTCCTGAGGCATCCAGGGAAAAGGGGCCGTTATCTGCCTCCATGGGGACCGGCAGGGAGACTTCACTTCTGTAGCAGAGAAAGAGTGTCTGCTCCTCCTGTCCAAAGGCGTCAGCCGCCTTTTGAAGCTTCCAGCCGTCCGGCCGGAAGGGGAAGTCTAAAAAGTCGGAGTAGGCAAGAATCGGAAGAATGGACGGCATCCCCTTCAGATCATCCTCGTTGTGGAGAAGCAGAAGGCGGAGGAGGGCTTCATCCCCTGTGGCCAGGTAGTCGTGATAGACTTCAATCAGCTGACCGCCGGAAAACCGATCCTGCCGTTCAATATCCAGAAACCCCTCGATAGTTTTCTGCTTCAGGTTTTCTAACCCCAGAATTTTCTTAAAGGGCTTTATCTTTTTGTAGAGATCCACGCTCTTCACGCCGGAAAAGTCAAAATCCAGCCCACAGGCAGCGCAGCGTTTCAGAAGGTAGGGAATGTCAAAGCCGTCTCCGTTAAAATGGATCAGAATCTTAAAATTCTTCAGAAAATGGAAAAAGGCCTTCAGCATCTCCTCCTCGGCATCGGTCCGGTCGGCAAACCATTGGATCAGATTCCAGGAATGATTCCGGTAAAAGACACAGCCGATCAGATAAAGATTTGAGGAATCCCCGGAAAAGCCGGTGGTTTCAATGTCAAAAAACAGAAGCTCAGAGAGCACACCTATGCGGGACAGGGGGTAGGTGTCTGGAAATTCCAGACGTTTTTCTATAGTAATCATGGGTAATTTCTCCTTCTGTATGTCTGCAGCCATGGTTTCCTGCTTGTTCCTGCCTGCAGGCCGCCTATGCGCGGCGGTGGGGCCCGGCCCGGACCGATGGCCGGTGCCGGGAGAATTTCTGTGTTCTGTCATGTCCTCTATTATATATGGAAGAGAGAGGCTTTACAAGCACCAGAATATTTGTTCGGGTAAATCTTGCATTGCCAGGAAGCGTGTGATATGATACTAAAAGAAAATGGGGCGCTCAGGCGGATGGAACGGCCGGCGGCCCCCTCCCGGCTGCCTGAAAAGCTGCCGGAAAAGCGCAGTGATGCAGAGAACAGCGATGAAAGGGATTGTGACGTGATTTCATATATAAGAGGAATACTGGCAGAGAAGATGGACGGGGCGGCTGTGGTGGAGGCCGGAGGCATCGGCTACAGGATTTTTATGCCGCTTTCCGCTCTGGAGCTTTTGCCGGCTGTGGGGCAGGAAGCGGTGGTTTACACCTACTTTCAGGTCAGGGAAGACGCCATGAGCCTGTATGGGTTTCTGAACAGGCAGGACAGGGAGATGTTCCGGCAGCTGATTGGGGTGAACGGCATAGGCCCCAAGGCAGCCCTGGGGCTTTTGGGCGCTCTCAGGCCGGACGACCTGCGCCTGGCCATTCTGACAGGAGATGTGAAGGCTATCTCCCGGGCCCCCGGGATCGGGGCGAAAACAGCCCAGAGGATTATTCTGGATTTAAAGGACAAGGTGAGCGCGGAGGAGATGTTTCCTTCTGTCACAGCTTCGGATGGAGGGGCAAAGGCACCGGAGGCAGCTTCTCTCACGGCGGAGGCTGCCAGGGAGGCGGTGGATGCTCTGGTGGCTCTGGGCTATTCCAATCTGGAGGCCTCAAAGGCCGTGAAGCAGGTGGAGGTCACAGAGGAGATGGATGCGGAGGCAGTGCTCAAGGCATCCCTCAAATATCTGGCGTTTATGTAGCCCTGAGAGAGAAACCTGGACGTGAGGAGAGAGCAGAAGGAAGCAGATATGAACAGAAGGATTATTACAACAGACGTTACGGAAGAGGATAAGAAAATAGAGACGAGCCTGCGCCCCCAGCTCCTTTCGGAGTATATCGGACAGGAGCGGATCAAAAGCACCCTGAAGATCTTCATCGATGCGGCAAAGTCGAGAAAGGAGCCTCTTGACCATGTGCTGTTTTACGGCCCTCCGGGGCTTGGAAAGACAACGCTCTGCGGCATTATTGCCAATGAGATGGGGGTCAATATGAAGGTGACATCCGGCCCGGCCATCGAAAAGCCCGGGGAGATTGCAGCCATTCTAAACGGGCTTTCTGAGGGGGATGTGCTGTTTGTGGACGAGATTCACCGGCTGAACCGCCAGGTGGAGGAGGTTCTCTATCCGGCTATGGAGGACTATGCCATCGATATTATGCTGGGGAAGGATTCCAGCGCCCGGTCTATCCGTCTGGAGCTTCCGAAGTTTACGCTGGTGGGAGCTACCACCAGGGCAGGCCTTCTGACAGCGCCTCTGCGGGACAGGTTCGGAATTATCCAGAAGATGGATTTCTATACGCCTGCAGAGCTTAAGACCATTGTCATGCGCTCTGCTGATGTGATGCAGGTGAAGATTGAGGAGGAGGGGGCCTTTGAGATTGCCAGGCGTTCCAGAGGAACCCCTAGGCTTGCCAATCGCCTGCTTAAGAGAGTCAGGGACTTTGCCCAGGTCAAGTACGACGGCGTGATTACAAAGGCGGTGGCCGACTTTGCCCTGGATATTCTCGACGTGGACAAGCTGGGGCTGGACAATAACGACAGGGCTATTCTGAATGCCATGATTCAGAAGTTTTCCGGCGGCCCGGTGGGTCTTGAGACGCTGGCAGCCTGCCTCGGGGAGGACGCCGGCACCCTGGAGGATGTGTACGAGCCATACCTCCTCATGAACGGGCTGATCAACCGCACGCCCAGAGGCCGGGTGGCCACAGAGGCTGCCTACCATCATCTGGGCCTCTCCCAGAGCTGATTGGGAAGGCTGAACGGTTATAAATCTGCCCGGCAATCCGCAGAAAGTCATTGTTTTTGTCAAAAATTCAGGTATAATGAAGGAGAGCCGCGGGATACCTGAAGAGGGGCCCTGCGGGATGAGGAGAAATGAAAAAAGGACGAAAGCGGAGAAAAGTATGGATTCCAAGAATTATACGGATGTTTTGATCAACGGAAAAATTTATACACTGGGCGGCGCCGAGGAGGAGAGTTATCTGCAGCAGGTTGCCAGCTATATCAACGAAAAGATGACCAGGCTCCAGAAGCAGCCGGGCTTTACCAGGCAGAGCGAGGACTACAAGTCAGTGATGACATACCTGAATCTGGCTGATGACTATTTTAAGGAAAAGCAGTATGCGGCACGGCTGGCGGAGGAAAATCAGGAGCTGGAGAAGGAGAGCTACAGCCTGAAGCATGAGCTCGTGAGCACCCAGATGAAGCTGGAAACCGTGATGAGGGAGGCGGCGGAGCAGCGTGAGAGAGTCCATGCCCTTGAGCTGAGGCTCCAGGAACTGGAAGCCATGCAGCCGGCAGAGGAAGGGACAAAAGAGGAAAAGCAGGACTGAAAAAGAAGAGAAACAGACAGGAAAGGCTGATGCATTTCGCATCAGCCCTGTCTTATTAAGCGGGAAAATAGACGGGAAAATTTCTGAAACGTCAAACAAAAAACATAAACCTGTGAAATGAAAATCAGAAAAACAATAATGGGAATACAATAATCAGAAAAAAATAACCAAATAAAACCAGAAAAATAACCAGAAAAATAACCATAAAACGAAAGCCCAGTAAGGCGAAAACCAGTTGAAAGGGATTGAGGATGAACAGTCAGGAAAAAACACTAGATCGGGAGACCAGGTGGAGGGAGGCTGTCAGGAGAGGAGCGGAGATCCTGGCTCCGGCCGGCTCCTTTGAGAGTATGAAGGCTGCTGTGGCGGCCGGAGCTGACGCTGTATATATCGGAGGGAGCAAGTTTGGGGCGAGAGCCTTTGCCGACAATCTCGATGAGGAGAGGATGAAGGAGGCCATTGACTATGTCCACCTTCACGGCCGCAGCATCTATATGACCGTCAACACTCTTGTGAAGGAGCAGGAGCTCTCAGAGCTGTACGATTACCTGCTGCCCTATTACAGACAGGGACTGGATGCGGTGATTGTGCAGGACATGGGAGTGTTTGCATTCATAAGAGAGCAGTTTCCGGATCTTCCGGTTCACGCCAGCACTCAGATGACTGTGACGGGGGCACCGGGAGCCAGGCTGATCGGGGACCTAGGAGCGTCCAGGATTGTGACTGCCAGAGAGCTTTCTCTGGAAGAGATAGAGGAGATTTACAGGGAGACGGGAGCAGAGATAGAGAGCTTTGTCCACGGGGCTCTCTGCTACTGCTATTCGGGACAGTGCCTGTTCAGCAGCATGATAGGAGGGCGAAGCGGCAACAGGGGAAGGTGCGCCCAGACCTGCCGCCTGCCCTTTGATGTGAGAAGAGGACATCAGGTTCTGAACAGGAAAAGCGAGAGGTATGTCCTGAGTCTTAAGGATCTGTGCACCCTTGACATTCTGCCGGATATTTTAGAGGCAGGCGTATTCTCCCTGAAAATTGAGGGGAGGATGAAAAGTCCCCGCTATACGGCAGGGGTGGTTTCCATCTACAGAAAGTATGTGGATCTCTATATGAAGACAGGCAGGAAGGGCTATCGGGTAGATCCGGAGGATCGGAAGCTTCTTCTGGACCTGTTTGACAGAGGAGGGCAGACAGAAGGGTATTACAGGCAGCACAATGGAAGAGACATGGTGGTGCTGAAGGAAAAGCCGGCCTTCCGAAGTGAGAACAGGGAGCTGTATGATTACCTGGACAGGACGTATGTGGAGGCAGTTCTTCAGGAGCCTGTCACAGGAAGAGTGAGAGCATTTGAGGGAGAGCCGCTGGCCATGGAGGTTTCCTGCAGGGGAGTGAAGGCTCTGGCAGCCGGAGGTATGGTTCAGACGGCCAAAAATCAGCCCATGACACAGGAGCGCATTGAAAAACAGATAAAAAAGACGGGAAATACGCCGTTCTTCTTTGGAAGTCTGGAAATTGAGACAAAAGGAAGCTGCTTTATCCCGGTGCAGGAATTAAATGAGCTCAGGAGAAATGCCTTTGCAGCCCTTGAGGAGGAGATACTTGGGCAGTTTCGAAGGAAAGCCCGGGAATCAGAGGTACAGGAATCAGAGACGCAGAATTCAGAGGCCCGGTCAGGAGCCTGTGACTGCCAGGAAAACGGCGAGAGCAGGGGCAGGAATCAGAATAAGGCTGAGGATAAAAGCGAAAACAGAGGGCAGGGCGCTTCTCTTCATGTGACCCTGGAGGAACAGGAGGGCCTGTCGGCTGTGCTTCTGTTCCCGGAGGTGGACACGGTTTCCATCGATGCCGCAGGATTTCCTGCTGAGAGCTGGGCGAATGCGGCTGCCCGCTGCCATGAAGCTGGAAAGAAGTGCTTTCTGATGCTGCCGCACATTTACAGAACCCAGGCAAAGAATTATTTTAACAGCCATCTTGGGGACCTTGCCGCTGCAGGCTTTGACGGGGCAGTTGTGAGGGCCTGGGAGGAGGTGCAGCTTGTGAAGGAGTGGAAGAAGGAGGGAGTGTTCTCGCCGAAGCTCGTTCTGTTTGACCACGGTCTCTACAGCTTTAACCATCTCTCGGAGGAGATGATGGAGAGGATGCTGCCGGGGATGGAAAAGCGATTTACAGCGCCTCTTGAGCTAAACAGCAGGGAGCTTGCGAAAAAGGGGATTAAAGGCGGGGAGCTGATGGTCTATGGAAACATTCCCATGATGGTCACTGCCCAGTGCATGAAAAAAACGCTGGAGGGCTGTACGGGAAAGCCGGAGCTTCTGTATATGAAGGACCGCATGGGGAAAGAATTTCCTGTAAAGAATCACTGCCGGTTCTGCTACAATACCATCTACAATTCGAGCCCTCTGTCTCTTTTAGCTGACAGAGAGGCAGTGGAACGCCTTGGCCCGTCTGTCCTGCGCCTCTCCTTTACGACGGAGAGACCTGAACGGATAAGGCAGGCAGTGAGGGCATTTGCCGATGTGTTCTGCAAAGAGGAAGGAGACGCTGCTGCTGCGCAGCTTTCCGGTGAATTTACAAGAGGCCATTTCAGACGCGGTGCAGAGTAGGTGAATTTTTATGGCTAATCTCATTACAAATGTATCGAAGTATCTGATGATACTTCTCATAGCGATTTATACCTATTACAACTTCCGGTTTTTCGGGGTTGGAGACGAGGACCAGAAACGGCATCTGTGCCGCCTTCAGAATGTCATACTGGTTTTAATCCATACTCTTGCGTATACGATTATTTATCTCAGGACGGAGGACGAGAAGGCGCTGATGTTTTTCGGGGCGCAGCTTCTGTTTTTCTTCCTGTACATGGGGCTGTACCGGCTGTTTTATCATAACCTGTCCAGGCTTCTTCTGAACAATGCCTGTATGCTTCTGTCCACCAGCTTTATCATTATGACAAGACTCTCCATGGATCGGGCGGTGAGGCAGTTCGCCATCGTGGTGGCGGCGGCAGCCGTGACAATGATTATCCCGTTTATTATGGACCGGGCATGGCAGCTTTCAAAAATTCCATGGGTGTATGGAAGCATCGGTCTGCTTTTGCTTTTGGTGGTCTGCGTTATGGGAAATACGGCTTTCGGAGCTCAGCTATCCATCACCATCGGGGGCTTTTCCTTCCAGCCGTCAGAGTTTGTCAAGATCAGCTTTGTGTTTTTCGTGGCGACTATGTTTTACCGGTCAACTGATTTCAAAACCGTGGTGATCACCACAGCGGCGGCGGCAGCCCATGTTCTGGTGCTGGTGCTCTCCAAGGATCTGGGAAGCGCCCTGATCTTTTTCGTCACCTATCTTCTGATGCTGTTTGTGGCGACGAATAACTGGCTGTATCTGGGGCTTGGGGCCGGCTGCGGTTCGGCTGCCGCTGTGTTTGCCTACCAGATGTTCTCCCATGTCCGCACCAGGGTGGAGGCGTGGCTGGATCCCTGGAGCGATATAGCAGGGAAGGGCTATCAGATCAGCCAGTCCCTCTTTGCCATTGGAACCGGCGGCTGGTTTGGGATGGGGCTTTACCAGGGAATGCCTTCCAAAATTCCGGTGGTGGAAAAGGATTTTATCTTTTCTGCCATTTCCGAGGAGCTGGGCGGCATCTATGCCCTCTGCCTGATTCTCATCTGCCTGGGCTGCTTTATGCAGTTTATGCTGATTGCAGTCAGAATGCAGGCGATGTTCTATAAGCTGATTGCCTTTGGCCTGGGGACTGCCTACATTGTCCAGGTATTTCTGACAATCGGAGGTGTGACAAAATTTATTCCCTCCACGGGAGTGACGCTCCCCTTTGTGAGCTACGGCGGAAGCTCCATTCTCAGCACCTTTATCGTGTTTAATGTGGTGCAGGGGCTTTATATTTTAAAGCGCAACGAGGAGGAAGAGGAATATGAGGCTGAATGAGCCGCCAAAGGAGAAGGGAGGGAGAACAGCCATGGCAAAAAGCAGTACTGAAAACAGTGAAAAACAGGAAAAATCAGGAGGAAAACCGTCCTCTGCTTCCCGCTCCAGAAAAAATTCCGGGGAGGAGGGACTTCAGGGAATGAAAAAACGCCTTGCCAGAACAGGGAAGAGCTTTTTTTCTGCCGGAAGGGGAGAAGCGGCCAGGGGAAAGAAAAAACGGTCAGCCAGAGAAGAGAGGGAGAGAAAAGCAGCTGCCAGAGAGAAGACGGATAAAAATATATTAAAAATTACCTACGCCTTTGCGGCCCTCTTTATCGGAATGTGCGTGTATTTTGGCTGGTTTCTTCAGTTTGACAGCGAAAATGTCATTAACAGCTCCTACAATGCGAGGCTCGACCGCTTTTCAGACCGCATTGTCCGGGGAAAAATCCTGAGCAATGACGGGAGAGTCCTGGCAGAGACGCAGGTGGCCGGGGACGGTTCAGAAAAGAGATATTATCCATATAATTATCTGTTTGTCCATTCAGTCGGATATTCCGGAAAAAATGGAAAGACGGGAATTGAGTCTCTTGCGAACTTTTACCTGCTGTCCTCCCATGTTAATCTGCTGGAGAGAACCGTCAACGAGCTGCAGGGAAGGAAGAACATCGGCGACAATGTGGTGACCACTCTGGATGTGGATTTACAGCAGACAGCTTCTGACGCCATGGGAAACCGACGCGGGGCAGTGATCGCCATGGAGCCGGATACGGGAAAAATTCTGGCCATGGTCTCTCAGCCCAATTTCAACGCCAATACGGTAGATGAACAGTGGGCAGAGCTGACCTCGCCGGAGAACACAAAGGCCCAGCTTGTAAACCGGGCCACTCAGGGACTCTATCCGCCAGGCTCCACCTTTAAGATTCTGACGGCGCTGGAGTATATACATGAAAATCCAAACGGAAGGAACGACTTTCATTTCGACTGTGACGGCACGTTTGAGGATGGAGAATACCAGATCCGCTGCTATCACGGTGAGTCCCACGGCAGCCAGGATTTCAGGGGAGTTTTTGCCAACTCCTGCAACGGAGCTTTTTCCAGCATAGGGCTGGGCCTTAATCTGACACAGTTCAGAAGCCTGGCCGAGCAGTTTCTGTTCAACCGGGAGCTTCCGCTGTCCATTCCCTACAATAAGAGTTCTTTTGTGATGGCGGAGGGAGCAGATGAGTGGGAGCGCCTGCAGACCTCTATCGGACAGGGAAAGACGCAGATGACGCCGATGCACAACCTGATGATCACAGCAGCCATTGCCAATGGCGGCACACTGATGAAGCCATATCTGATCGACCATGTGGAAAACGCCGGCGGACAGACGGTGAAAAAATTTATGCCCTCTGCATACGGAGGGCTGATGAGCGGAGAGGACGCGGCCGTTCTCACAGAGCTGATGACGGCAGTGGTGACGGAAGGCACAGGCTCTGCTCTCAGGGGAGCCCCCTACACGGCAGCAGGTAAAACAGGCTCCGCCGAATTTGAGACCGGAAAGGAAACCCATGCATGGTTTGTGGGATTTGCGCCGGTGGAGGATCCGAAGATAGCGGTCTGCGTGATTTTAGAGGAGAGCGGCTCCGGCGGTTCCAAGGCAGGACCTGTGGCGAGGGCTGTGATGGACAAATATTTCGAGAAATATCCCCAGTAGCACACGGCTGAAAGAAACGGAGGCGCCCGGCAAAGAGCCATGAAAACAGGGGCGTATACTACAGATCCGGAAATAGACCGGGGAGAGCGGGAGACCCCAGATGAGAAGAGAAAAAGGCAAAGGAGAAGGCAATGACAGAGCTTCAGATGATACTGTTTTTATGTCCCATATTTTTTCTGACCAGTTTTATGGATGCAGTTTCCGGCGGAGGAGGGCTGGTGGCCCTTCCCGCCTATCTGTTCACCGGCCTTCCCGTACATAACGCCTATGCCTGCAACAAGGTGGGCTGCCTGGTGGGAAATTTTACTTCCTTCGTCCGCTTTCTGAAAAACGGGCTGATCGACGGAAAGACTGCCATCGGGGTGGGAGTTGTGACTTTTTTCTGCTCCGCCTGCGGGGCACAGCTTGTCCTGCACCTGCCGGATCGGCCGCTGAAAATTATGATCCTGGCATCCATGCCTGCAGTGGCTCTCCTCATTTTTATGAGCAGAGAATACCCCCAGGTCAACCGCACAGAGGAGATAAAAGGCTGGAAAAGGATTCGCGCCTGCCTGCTCACGGGAGTGATCATGGGCTTTTACGACGGTGTTCTCGGGCCGGGATCCGGAACAGTGGTGATTCTGCTGTTCACAAAGCTGCTGAAATACGATTTAAGGACAGCCTCAGGAAATGCAAAGGCTGCGCTTCTGGCCTCCACCGTGGCAGCTTCGGCCTCCTACATCCTAGCCGGAAAGGTAGTCTGGACGGTGGCGGTTCCCGTGTCTGTGTTCGGAATCCTGGGAGGATATGTGGGAGCGGGAATGGCTATCAAAAAAGGGGCAAAGTTTATCCGACCGATGATGCTTCTGATCGCGGCTCTGCTGATCGTCAAGATGGCAGCAGATATGGTGCACGGCGGAGTGTAGGAAAGCTCCGGCGCTAAACGGCCTGCAGCAGCAGTCTGCGGCTGAAAATGGCAGGGAGATATCAGACTGGTTGGAAAAGCTGGACAGAAGAGAGAAACGAGAAGCAAAGTTTTTATAAAAAGATCAAAAATGTTTATCCGCAGAAAATTTGAGGAGAAGAAAAGGGGAAATTCTGTCATACTGTATGCGAGCGCTCGAAATATAAAAATGGAGGAAGATACAGTATGATGAGAAAACAGATGGAAGAGATCCTGATTAATCTGCTGTCCTGCGGAATTTTCGAGATAATTAAAAATTTTATAATGAAACTGTAGCAGAGGAAACAGGCCGCGGGAGAGGGAAAGCAGTTATTCAGCCAGCCATTCTGCCAAGGACTGGCCGGCCTGAGGAACAGTTCTCTGCGGTATGGGAGCAGGTATGTATGATCAGGAGCAGAACTGTATGGCTGGCTCAGACAGCCCAGACAGATTTATCCTGTCGGGTGGCTGCTGCTCCTGGCTGAAATAGGAGTTTGAATGAGGAAAAAAAGTGTCGCTTAACTGGATATTAAGCGACACTTTTTATTCTCCATTAGTTTCCATCAGGAAACGCTTTCTCTAATCAAACAAGATACCTCCGAAAAAGTGTACTATATATCGGAAAAAATTCCGGCCCAAGGTGACTGAACACCGATACGGATATATAGTACGATATCTGCTCTGTTCCCCAGGCGCCATCTATCTGCTGCATATCAACGAAAACCCTTCATTTTATTTCGGAAATATAAAAGAATTTTTAAGAAAATCTTAGAAAGAATTGACAGGTGTTCCTTTTTGTAAATATTGACCACTCATAGAAAGGATGCTATAATCTACAGGAACATAAATACTTACTGAAAAATGCAAAAAAGTGTCGCTTAATATCCAGTTAAGCGACAAATTACAGGGAAAGGCGGTTGCGCGATGAGCTGGTATGTGCTGCAGTGCCGTCCGGGAAGGGAAGGGGAGATTACAGCTTCCCTGAAAAATCATCTGTCCGGGGAAGCGCTGGAGGAGGCCTTCTTCTTTCAGAGTGAACGGCTCTGGCGGGTAAATGGAAGCTGGGAACGGCAGACAAAGGAGTTGTTTCCGGGATATGTGTTTTTACAGAGCAGCAGTCCTGAGAAGCTTTCTGCAGAGCTGGAGGAATACCGGGGAATTGTCCGTGTAATGGAGGAACCCGGTTATCTGATTTCTGTATACCCAGAGGAGGAGACATATCTGAGAAGGCTCTGCGGGGAAAACCATTTCCTTGGGCTGTCCTATGGCTACAAGGACAGAGAAAGCGGATATTCAAAGATCACGAGAGGCCCGTTGACGGGGATGGAACGTCAGGTCGCTTCATTTGACTGGCACCGGCGCTTTGCAAAGCTGGAACTTACTCTCGGGAAAAGAAAGGCCGTAGTCTGGGCCGGGCTGGAGATTGATGAGGCTGTGAAGGCATCATAGAAGCCGGGTCGGTGATCCGGGAAAGGCATAGGAAAAAACGACAGGACAAATTCCTGAAGGCGAAGTACAGCTAATGAGGCATACGACGGCGGATGGATGTGATAGAGGTGCAGTGTGCTGCTGACCAATTAAAATTCAGGGGGGAGACAGAACACTGCAGAGAAGAATCAGGGCGGCGGTTTAGAAAATTTCGGCCTGCTGTGCTGGCAGGGCGAAGCTATACCTTTTTGTCCTGAAAATCAGGAGGAAGCCATGTGGTACGTGATTCAGACAGAAACAGGAAAAGAAGAGGAGATACTTCTGTTTATGCGGAATATGATACCAGAAGAATTGTGCCGGCACTGTTTTTTGATCTGGGCAGAGTGGCCCAGACGTGCAGGCGGACAGTGGAACATAGTGAAGAAAAATATGTTTCCAGGTTACATTTTTGCGGAAACAGAAGAGCCGGAAGAACTGTTCCAGAGGCTGAAGAAGGTACCAGGTCTTACTAAGCTGCTGGGGGGAGACAGATGTGAGTTTATCCCTCTGGGCGCAGAGGAAGAGCGGTTTTTCTGCATGATCGGAGAGAAAGAAGGAAACTGCACTGGAGAAAACAGGGCAGCGAAATGCGGAGCGGGGACAGATAAAAGAAAAAGGTATTGTCTGTCAGTACGCCCAAGCACTGTGCGGGTAGATGAGGAAGGAAAACTTGAAATACTGAATGGAGCCCTCCAGTCATTTAAAGAGGAAATTGTGAGAGTAAACCTGCACAAAAGATATGCAGTGGTAAGAGTAAAGATGCTGGGAGAAAAAACCGTATTGTTCGGGCTTGCGATGGAGAAGGACGGGCTGAGACAACAGGCCGGGGAGGAAAGCTGAAAGCCGGGAACCGGAAGTCAGAAGCCAGGACAGAGAGGCGAAAGGCAGAAGCAGGAAGTCCGGGCAGAGAAGAGGCAGGAAACTGGCACAGGAATGAAGGGAATAAAACTGCCGCCTGAAAGTGGCGGAAGGTTATTATACAGAAAAAGGAAGCAGTATGGAAAGAAGCCTTGTGGGGGGGGGCTTCTTTTTCTTTTGGGTTTGTTTATAAAAAACAGGAAAGAAGAGGACTGAAACGGGACAGGCGAGAAACTGCTGTTTCAAATGAGACAGAGAAAAATATCGAGACGGATGAAAAAGATATTTGTCCGGAGAGAGAAAGCGGGAAGAAAGTAAATCTTAAAGAAAAGGGAGGATTTCGTATGAACAGATTACAGAGCGGAAAGCAGGACAATCATCAGAAGCAGACAGAGAAAAAACGTATTTTCCTGGCCAGCCCAACCATGAATGGTCATGAAATGGACTATATCAACGAGGCATTTGAGACGAACTGGGTGGCTCCTCTGGGGAAAAATGTGGATGAGTTTGAAAAGGAGCTGGCTGCCTATGTGGGCGTCAGCCATGCAGCAGCCCTGAGTGCAGGGACAGCAGCCCTCCATCTGGCAGTGAAGCTGTCTGGAATTGGAGAAGGCGATGTGGTTCTGTCCTCCTCCCTGACTTTTGCGGCTACCTGCAATCCGGTTACCTATGAGAGAGGAAAGCTGGTTTTCATTGACGCGGAGCAGGATACCTGGAATATGTCGCCGGAGGCCCTTGAGGAGGGCTTCAGAAAATACCCGGAGGCCAAGGCGGTGCTTCTGGCCCATCTGTACGGAACTCCTGCAAAGATGGATGAGATTATGAGAATCTGCAGGGAGCATGGAGCTGTGCTTATCGAGGATGCGGCCGAGGCTCTGGGAAGTACCTATAAGGGAAAGGCCTGCGGAAGCTTTGGAGATCTGGGTATTTTTTCTTTTAACGGAAATAAAATCATTACCACCTCAGGCGGAGGAATGCTGGTGTCTGAGGATGAGGCGAAAATAAAAAAAGCAAGATTTCTGGCCACACAGGCGAGAGAGCCGGCAAGGCATTACGAGCACAAAGAGATAGGCTATAACTACCGGATGAGCAATATAATTGCCGGAATCGGCAGAGGGCAGATGCATACGCTGGATGAATATAAGAGAAAAAAACAGGAGATTTACCGGACTTATGAGGAAGCGTTCTGCGATATTCCAGGAGTTTCCATGAATCCGCTGAATCCGGACGGGGAGGCAAATAACTGGCTGTCCTGCCTGACCGTAAGCGAGGAGCAGATGAAAGAGGGAGTTACACCGGAGAGGATTGCAGAGGCACTGGAGAAAGAGAATATCGAGAGCAGACCGATCTGGAAGCCAATGAATCTGCAGCCGGTGTACAGAGAAAATGATTTCATCCAGGTGGAGAGCTGCCATGGCGTGTCGGTGGGGGAGGATGTGTTCAACAGAGGAATTTGTCTTCCAAGCGATATAAAGAATACGAAAGAGGATATGGAGAGAATTATAGAGATTGTGAGAGGGTGCTTCAGGTGAGAAAAAGATGCAAAGGCAGTCTTCCTGTAAATAAAAGATATGAGATTTCAGGCAGGAAAAGAAGAAAAGAGGGAAGACTGTACCGTGATTACATAAAAAGAGGAATGGATATCGCTATGGCCCTGTCCGGGATTGTAATTTTGTCTCCGGTCATGCTGCTGACGGCGTTTCTGGTGAGGACAAGGCTTGGAAGCCCAGTGATTTTTAAGCAGAAACGCCCGGGAAAGGACGGTAAGATTTTTGAACTTTATAAGTTCAGGAGTATGACGGATAAGAGAGATGAGAACGGAGAACTTCTGCCGGATGAAGTGAGGCTTACGGCGTTTGGAAGAAAGTTGCGTTCTACCAGTCTGGATGAGCTGCCGGAGCTGTTTAATATTCTGAAAGGGGATATGAGTGTGGTGGGGCCGCGGCCGCTTCTGGTGGACTATCTGCCTTTGTACAGCAAAAGGCAGAGCCACCGGCACGACGTAAGGCCCGGCCTTACGGGGCTTGCCCAGGTAAAGGGAAGGAACGCGATTGGATGGGAGGAGCGGTTCGAGTGGGATCTGCGGTATGTGAGAGGGGTTTCGCTGGGGCTGGATCTGTATGTGCTGGCGGAGACAGTCAAGACGGTGTTTAAAAGGGAAGGGATACACTCGGAAGGGTGTGAGACGATGGAGAGGTTTGAAGGCGGAGGAAAATGAGTACAGTGATTCTTGGAGCAGGCGGTCACGCCAGGGTGGTTTTAGATATTCTGAAAGCAGCCCAAAAAGAACAGGGGGTTCAGGAAGAGATAGAATTCTTGGATGATAATATTCCAAGAGAAACGAGAATTGAAGGAATAAGAGTGGCTGGGAAAATCGAAGATTGCAGGAAGTATTCCTCTGATACAAAATTTATTATTGGAATAGGGAATAACAATATTAGGAAGGAAATAGCGGAAAGATACAAGATATTATATACTTGCGCTATTCATCCAAGGGCAGTTTTGGGGAGTAGTGTGGAAATTGAAGAAGGGACGGTTGTAGCTGCAAATGCAGTGATAAATTATGGGGGAAAAATAGGGCGGCATTGTATTATTAATACTGGAGCAACCGTTGATCACGAATGCAGAGTCGGGGAGTTTGTCCATGTTTCTCCAGGAGCACATTTGGGAGGAAATGTAGAACTAGGAAAAAGATGTTGGCTGGGGATAGGAAGTATTGTAAAAAACAATATTAGAATTGTTCCAGAAAGTATCATTGGAGCAGGGGCAGTGGTAGTAAAAAATATTGAAAAGCCTGGTACTTATGTTGGAGTTCCGGCACTGAGAGTAGGAAGGTAAGATGAAAAAGGCGTTATTAGTATCTACAGTTCCATCAACGATTGGACAATTTAATATGGAAAATATCCAGATTCTTCAGCAGATGGGGATAGAAGTACATATTGCATGTAATTTTAATGATTTAAAAGTATGGCCGAAAGAAAAGGTAAATATCTTAATTGGGGAACTTCAAGGCAGGGGGTGTATTTGTCATCAGGTAGATTTCAGCAGGAGTATTACAAAAATTATCGTACTTTTGAGGGCTTTAAAGCAAATAAGTAGTCTGTTAAAAAAAGAGAATTTTACTGTAATACATTGTCATACACCAGTTGCAGGCGCAATCACTCGTTTTGCAGCAGGTAAATTAAAGAATAGCGGAAAAGTAATCTATACGGCTCATGGATTTCATTTTTATCAGGGAGCGCCATTATTAAACTGGATTTTATATTATCCTGTAGAACGGTATCTTTCACATAATACGGATATAATAATTACTATAAATAAAGAAGATTACAGATTTGCTAAAAAGCATATGAAGGCGAGAAAAGTAACATATGTTCCTGGGGTAGGGGTGGATCTGAATAAATTCTATCCTGATAATGAGAAGAAAATCAGCAGAAATGAAAATCAGACAGTAGTTTTGGTGTCAGTAGGAGAATTAAATGCAAATAAAAATCATGAGTTGGTTCTAAAAGCATTGCATAAATTAAGAAAAAGTGATTTTGTTTATTGGCTGTGTGGAGTAGGAGAAAAGGAGCGGTATTTAAAAGAATTAGCAGGTCGATTAAATATAGGAGAAAAAGTAAGATTTTTGGGATTTCGAGATGACATAGATGAAATATATAAAAAAGCAGATATTTTTATATTTCCATCTAAGCGGGAAGGCCTCCCAGTTTCTATGATGGAAGCAATGGCAAGCGGGCTTCCAGTTATTTGCAGTGACATAAGGGGAAATCGTGACTTGATTGAAAAGGATAGCAGAGGTGGAAAACTCTTTGCGGTAGATGATGAAATGGAACTGGCAGCCTTGATAGAAAAATTACTTATATCCCCAGATGTACGAGAAAAAATGGGGGAGTTCAACAGGAAAAGGATGAGATATTTTTCATCGGATCATGTAACCAAGAAAATGAAGGAAATATATAACGAATTATTATAGGACATGATTAATATGCATAAAGACATATATTTTAGTATAATTGTACCAGTCTATAATGTCAAAAATTATCTGCAGGATGCTGTAGACAGTATTTTAAATCAGACTTACAAAGACTATGAAATCATATTGATAGATGATGGTTCAGATGATGGTTCCGAAGTATTATGTGATGAAATAAGTAAATCTATCTCAAGGATAAAAGCGATACATCAGCAAAGTCAAGGCGCATCACAGGCTAGAAATAATGGGATGAAGATAGCTTCAGGTAAATATTTGCTTTTTTTGGATAGTGATGATTTATGGTTGGATCGAGAGTATCTAAATAAATTGAAAGATAAAATAAATATATATGCAGAACCTGATCTGGTAGTTATGAGCCATTATACAGAGATAGATATTACAGGCAAGTATTTAGCAGAAAAGTCATCGGGAATTAATACCAAACAAATTAACAGTTTGTCTTATGATGAAGCGATCAGTTCTGTTGCTAAAAGTAATTATTTTCCGATTAGTCCATGGGCTAAAGTGATAAAGCGAGATATTGTCTATAAATATAAGCTTTTTTTTGAACCTGGTCTGCGAAGTGAAGACATAGATTGGAGTTTTAAAGTATTCAATGTATGTAAGACAGTATTTTTTTGGAATGAAAAAAACTATGCCTATCGGATTAGAGAGGATTCTATTTCCCATTATTTGAAGGAAAAAACATATAGTGATTTGCTGTTTATTATTGTGAAATGGAGCGAAATATTTAAGAAAGATAAAAATAATATAAGAAAGAATGCTATGCTGGGAATTTTATCTTATGAGTATTTTATTCTGATAGGAATACGGGCAATCCTGAAAGACTTTAAAATGCATCATAGGGAACTAAAGGAGCTTTGGTGGCTGAGTCAATATTCATATAATAGGAAAACAACTTTGTGTAGAATATTGATACAAATTTTAGGGATAAGACTGGGGGCTTTTGTAATAGCGAAATACATAGGGAGAAAGAGGTAAAATGAAAAGTATTTGTTTGATTATTCCTTATTTTGGAGAATTTCCTTCGTATTTTCAGTTGTTCCTTAATTCTTGCGGGAAAAACCAAAAAATCAAGTGGCTGCTCATAACTGATAATGATAAGCCTTATAACTACCCGGACAATGTTAGTTTAATATCGATGTCTTTTAGTGAGTTAAAAGCTTATATCCAAAAAAAATTTGAATTTCCGATTTCCCTAGAGAGGCCATATAAACTGTGTGATTATAGACCTGCTTACGGATTCATTTTTCAGGATTTGGTTAGAGAATATGATTACTGGGGACATTGTGATGTAGATGTTATATTTGGAGATTTGGAGGGGGTTTTGGAAAAAAGACTGGATGATTATGATAAACTTTTTGAATTCGGGCATTTTACGTTATATAAAAATACTGATAAAATTAACAGGCAGTTTATGAGCCTTTATAATGGAGAGTGCCTATATAAAAAAGTGTATTCAGTGGATACAAGCTGCATTTTTGATGAGCTGTATAGTAACAGTATTAATAATATTTTTATACAAAATGGTTTGAAAATATTAAAAGAGAATATTTCGGCTGACATATATACAAAGTCTTCTGATTTTTTACTGACATATTACAATGAAAAAAATAAAGGCTACAGGGTGGAAAAATGTAGGAATGCTGTTTTTACATATGAAGAAGGAAGAATATTTCAGTATAAGAAAAAACGAAAAGAGATAGTAAAACAGGAATTTGCATACATCCATTTGCAAAAGAGGAAGATGCAGGTAAAGATTTCTGATGATAATGCAAAGTGTTTTATGATTATTCCAAACGCATTTGAAGATTATAGATATAATATTACTTTGGAAAATTGGAGAAGGATAAAAAAGAAAAATTTTAATTTACACTATTTCCAAATTAGATTTAAGAATTTAACTATTAAAATTAAAAGGTGTTTGAGGAGAGACTGATGCTTTATATTATTGGCCTTTTAATGGTAATTTTAGGGTTTCTATTAAAAAAATCTAAGATAATAACAGCCCTGCAGACAATGTTTTTGATTATAATTATGGGAGGAAATTACGAAAATCCTGATTATTATAATTATAAATATATGTTTGACAATGGAGTTGAATTATTATTAAAGGGGGATACAAGAGAGCCGATTTACTTACTTATTAATATTATCGGAAAAAAATTGGGATTGGATTTCCAACAATTTTATTTTCTTCTAATGGCAATAGCAATTATCGCCCTTGTTAAGATTATTTTAATATATACCGAAAGGCCTGCTCCAGTATTGTCGCTGTTTATATTATATCCTATGCTGGAATCCACAATTCAGATTAGGACTTTTTTGGCTACAATAGTATTGCTTAAAGGGTTGACTTATTTATTTGATTACAATAAGAAATATAGTATTCTTAAATATATGGTATATGTAATGGCGGCGTCGCTGTTTCATATATCATTTATTTTTTACTTTATTTTAGTTGTCATCCGTTTATTTAAAGTTAAAAGTGTAATAGTATTTGTTCAATATTGTTTCTTGGCGGTTGCTTTTATTGTGCCGTTAATGCCAATATTGTTTACTATGTTAATGGGAAGTTCGGAAAGTTATTTTTCCAGTATGAGTTATCTTTCTCCGGCAAAGGTCCTTGGAATGGCAATCTGGCAATTAGCAGGGGTAATTTTAGTCTGCCTGATATGCAGAGGAAAAACTTTATCTGAAAAACTTAAACCAAAGTTTTTCTCATATGTTTGTTATATTAATATTGCGGTATGTATGATGATTCCATTATATCTTGGTGGAAACACTTTTATGCGTTTATATAGGAACCTATTTTTATTAAATTACATAGCTATTACAAATAAAAGAAGCGTACTATATTGTCCGATATATATTTTATATTTAATATGTACGGCGGTATTTTTTAATATTATTGCCAGCAATGGGTATACAGAAGTTTTTTCTGCTATATATGAAAAAAATATACTTTTTGGAATGTAGGAAAGATAATGGAAAATAAGGGAAATATTAAAAATATCATTAAGAGTATCTTCTATAGTCTTTCATCAAACTTTTTTGTAATGCTTGCGTCAGCAGTTATAACATTGTTTGTTCCCAGATTTATGGGAGTAGAGGAGTTTGCGTATTGGCAGCTTTATCTGTTTTACAGCTCATATTCCGGTTATTTTCATTTTGGCTGGAATGATGGTTTTTTGTTAAGAAATTCGGGAAGCGACAGTGAGAGTATAGACAGACAAGATGTGAGAACTCAGTTAGTCCTGCAAACTTTTGTCATGGCCGTTATTGCATACACAGTATGGTATTTTTTAAATACGCAGGACGGAACAAAGGATATAGTATTGGGGTTTTGTATAAATATAGTTTTAGTAAATCTTCGCTATTATTTGATATGCGTCTGTCAGTCTATCAGTAAATTTAAAGAGATGGCTGTAATTAATATATCTGATAGAGTTATCTTCTTGCTTTTTCTTCTTGCTGAATTCCTTTTTGGCAGATTCGAATCTAGAGATATGATTTTAGCTGATATTCTTGCAAAAACAGTTTCTATATTTATAGCAGGTTATTTGTTGAAAGAAATCCTGATTGGAAGACTTGGAAATTTAAAAAGGGAGATTAATCAGATAACGGCCAATATAGCAGTTGGAATAAAATTGATGGTATCCAGTCTGACGAGTATGCTCAGCCTGGGTATTGTAAGGTTTAAAGTAGAGGCGTGTTGGGATCTAATTGTTTTTGGAAAAATTTCTTTGTGCATCAGTATAGTTAATCTCTTTATTACCTTTGTGAACGCGGTCGGGATTATATTTTTTCAGGTAATGTATCGAATTCCACCTAGTTCCCATGAAGAATATTATAAAATTTTGCGGAAAAGTTTGTCTATACTTATCGTGATAATTTTAGGATTATATTTTCCCACTTACTATATTTTATTAAAATGGATACCACAGTATACGGAGAGCTTAATTTATATGGGATTTCTTTTTCCTATGTGCTTATTTGAAAGCAAGATGGTATTACTAGATTCTGCATTTTTAAAGATTTATAGGCGTGAAAATGAGCTTTTGGCAGTTAATATTTTATCAGTTGTGCTGGGAATCTGTTTTTATAAATTTTCAATAGATTATTTAAAAAGTATAGAAATAACACTTCTATTTATAGTCATGATAAGCTTTTTAAAGTGCTGTTTTGCAGAAAAGATTATACGAAGAAAAATAGGCATTCATTTTAAGTTTAGCATAGAAGAAATATTTTTCTCGTGTCTTTTTATTATCATGGCGACAGCTATGGATAAATTCGCGGGTGGTATTATATATTTTGTAGTTCTGATATTTTATTTAGCATTAAATAGAAAAGGGATACATTCAATATATTTACATATAAAAAATGATAATTCCTAAATGGATACTAAGAAGCAGATTATCATATCATTAAAAATGAGGAAGGCCAACTTACAAAAACGGCTATAGTTGAAACAGTGGAGCAAACGGCGATTCGATACTCCTGTAATTTCCTACCACACCACCACCGAAATCCCCACCAACACCATCTGCGTCGCGCATCAAAAACAGCGGCACGAACCACTTCCACCATTTTTCCAGCTTCACGCCGGCGATCCCGCAGATGACGGGGATGTGTTTTTTGTCAAGTACTTTTCCTTAAAAAAAGCGTCGGAAATCCCTTTTTTCAGCAAGGGATTTTCCCTGCTTTCAGCGGGCATTATGCATCCCTGCGCATGAGGGCATGCTCCATTCGGTAGCTTTTCCCCTCAAAGATCAGTAAATGTCTGTGATGGACAAGCCGGTCGATCATTGCAGCGGCCATTTGGTCATCAGTAAGCGCTTTATAACCAACCGGATAGTCAAACTCCAACTTTTGTGAGATACT
>ENA-UONZ01000217-UONZ01000217.1-human-gut-metagenome-genome-assembly--contig:-C93old-NODE-217-length-104372-cov-15.672834_pt1 | contig 104372 bp, 82 predicted proteins | sample MGYA00242468_ERZ724015 | MGnify/ENA metagenome assembly ERZ724015
TGGTGCTGCTCAGATGGACGGTGCTATCATCGTAGTTGCTGCTACTGATGGTCCTATGCCTCAAACTCGCGAGCACATCCTTTTGGCTCGTCAGGTAAACGTTCCGAGATTGGTTGTATTCATGAACAAGTGTGACATGGTTGACGACGAGGAAATGTTGGAATTGGTTGAGATGGAGATGAGAGAGTTGCTTTCATTCTATCAATTCGACGGTGACAACACTCCGATCATCCGTGGTTCTGCTCTTGGTGCATTGAACGGTGATGCTCAATGGGAAGATAAAGTAATGGAGTTGATGGAAGCTTGTGATACTTGGATTCCTCTGCCTCCGCGCGAAATCGACAAGCCGTTCTTGATGCCGGTTGAGGACGTATTCTCAATTACAGGTCGTGGTACTGTTGCTACAGGTCGTATCGAGACAGGTATCGTTAAGGTAGGTGAGGAAGTTCAAATCATCGGTCTTGGCGCTGCTGGTAAGAAATCTGTTGTTACAGGTGTTGAGATGTTCCGTAAGTTATTGGATCAAGGTGAGGCTGGTGACAACGTAGGTTTGTTGCTTCGTGGTATCGATAAGAACGAGATCAAGCGTGGTATGGTAATCTGCCACCCGGGTAAAGTTCAAGAGCACTCTAAGTTCAAGGCTGAGGTTTATATCTTGAAGAAAGAGGAAGGTGGTCGTCACACTCCGTTCCACAACAAATATCGTCCTCAGTTCTACATCCGTACATTGGATGTAACTGGTGAGATCACTTTGCCGGAAGGAACTGAAATGGTAATGCCGGGTGATAACGTAACGATCGACGTAGAGTTGATCTATCCGGTAGCATGTAGCGTAGGTCTTCGTTTCGCTATCCGCGAGGGTGGACGTACAGTAGGTGCAGGCCAGATCACAGAATTAGAGAACTAATTCAAACATTAGATAATGTTATAGCCAGTCTTTTTAAGGGCTGGCTATTTCTACGGAAGTAGCTCAGTCGGTAGAGCACTGGTCTCCAAAACCAGGTGTCGGGAGTTCGAGCCTCTCCTTCCGTGCTAAAATCTATAGATTCGATGAAAAAGATAATTACTTATATTAAGGAATCTTATAACGAACTTGTTTATAAAGTTTCTTGGCCTACGAGAGCAGAGCTTTCCAATAGTGCGGTTGTTGTTATGTTTGCTTCCCTTATCATCGCCGCATTGATCTTTGTTGTTGACGGGGCCTTCGAGGCTGTTATGCGTTTCTTCTACAACCAAATTTTCTAATCAGTTAAGGTATGTCTGATATCCAAAAGAAATTTTATGTTCTGCGTGCCATCAGTGGTAAGGAGAACAAGGTACGGGAATATCTAGAGGCTGAGCTAAAGAATACGGATCTGGGAGAATATGTATCTCAAGTCTTGATTCCGACCGAGAAAACCTTTACGGTACGAAACGGTAAGAAGGTCATGAAAGAAAGGGCTTACTTGCCGGGTTATGTGCTGGTCGAGGCTGCTTTGGTCGGTGAGGTTGCTCATCGATTGCGGAACATTCCGAACGTGATTGGTTTCTTGGGTGGTTCTGATACCCCCGTGCCATTACGTCCTGCGGAAGTGAATCGTATCTTAGGTACGGTTGACGAGTTGCAGGAACAACAAGAGGATCTGGATATCCAGTTCTATGTTGGCGAGAGTGTGAAGATTACTTTTGGACCGTTCAGCGGTTTCACGGGTATAATCGAAGAGGTCAACGCCGAGAAAAAGAAACTTAAGGTGATGGTTAAGGTCTTCGGACGCAAGACCCCCCTTGAGTTGGGTTATATGCAAGTTGAGAAAGAATAGTACTCTGGTTACGAAAAGTGCTACCTTTCTGTTATTGATGTTATATATCTAAAAAATTTTAGAAACAATGGCTAAAGAAGTTGCTGGACAAATCAAATTGCAGATTAAAGGAGGAGCAGCAAACCCTTCTCCCCCAGTAGGACCTGCTTTGGGTTCTAAGGGTATTAACATTATGGAGTTTTGCAAGCAATTTAATGCCAAGACCCAAGACAAGGCTGGTAAGATATTACCTGTTGTAATTACTTACTATGCCGATAAGTCTTTCGACTTTGTCGTTAAAACTCCTCCTGTGGCAATCCAGTTGTTGGAAGCTACTAAGAAGAAGAGCGGTTCCGCTCAACCTAACCGTGCTAAGATCGCTGAGATCACATGGGAGCAGGTGAAAGCTATCGCTGAAGACAAATTAGTCGATCTAAACTGCTTTACTGTCGAGTCAGCCATGAGAATGGTTGCGGGAACAGCCAGAAGTATGGGTATCACTGTTAAAGGGACATTCCCGGGTAATAATTAATAAACTTCAATTGAGATGAGTAAACTTACAAAGAATCAAAAGTTGGCTTTGGGCAAGATTGAAGCTGGGAAAGCATATACATTGAAAGAAGCTTCAGCTTTAGTGAAGGAAATTACTACAACTAAGTTTGACGCATCCGTAGATGTTGATGTCCGTTTAGGTGTTGACCCCCGTAAGGCCAATCAAATGGTGAGAGGCGTGGTTTCATTGCCTCACGGAACTGGTAAGCAGGTTAGGGTTCTCGCATTATGTACTCCGGACAAGGAAGCTGAAGCTACTGCCGCTGGAGCTGACTATGTTGGATTGGATGAGTATATTAATAAGATTAAAGGCGGTTGGACTGACATTGATGTTATCATCACTATGCCTTCTATCATGGGTAAGATCGGTGCTCTTGGTCGCGTATTAGGCCCTCGTGGTTTGATGCCTAACCCAAAGAGTGGTACGGTTACCAATGAGATCGGAAATGCGGTGAAGGAGGTTAAGCAAGGTAAGATCGACTTTAAGGTAGATAAGAGCGGTATCGTTCACACATCTGTTGGTAAGGTGTCTTTCACTCCGGAACAGATTCGTGACAATGCTAAGGAGTTTATTTCAACTTTGATCAAGTTGAAACCTACTGCGGCTAAAGGTGCGTATATAAAGAGTATTTATCTTTCTAGTACTATGAGTGCGGGTATTAAAATTGACCCCAAATCAGTTGAAGAAAACTAAAAAACAATTGAACAATGAGAAAGGAAGATAAAGGAACTGTTATAGGTCAATTAACTGAAACATTAAAGGAATATCCTAATTTCTATTTGACGGATATCGAGGCGTTGGACGCTGAGAAAACCAGCAAATTGAGAAGAGAGTGTTTCAAGCGTGAGGTTAAGTTAGTCGTTGTAAAGAATAACTTGCTTAAGAAAGCGTTGGAGAACATTGAAGGTGACTTCTCTGATCTTAACGTAGCTTTGAAAGGCAATACGGCTGTGATGTTCTCACAAGTCGCTAATGCTCCCGCTCGCCTGATTAAGGATTTTACTAAGGACGCTAAAAAAGATGTAGTCGCTAAACCGGCTTTGAAGGCTGCTTACGTACAAGAAAGCTTCTATGTAGGTGCTGAGAATCTTGAGGCATTAGTAAATATCAAGAGCAAAAACGAACTTATTGCCGATGTTATCGCATTGTTGGAATCTCCGGCGAAGAACGTTATCTCTGCTCTTCAGTCATCAGGACAAACTATCCATGGTCTGTTGAAGACTTTGGAAGAAAGATAATTTTTCATTAAAACATTACACAGATAAATAATCATTTAAATCATACAAAAATGGCAGATTTGAAAGCTTTTGCAGAACAATTAGTAAACTTGACCGTTAAAGAAGTTAGCGAATTAGCTACTATCCTTAAAGAAGAGTACGGTATCGAACCTGCTGCTGCAGCTGTTGCTGTTGCTGGTCCTGCTGCTGGTGGTGCTGCTGCCGCTGCAGAAGAGAAGACTTCTTTCGATGTTGTATTGAAAGCAGCTGGTGCTAATAAATTAGCTATCGTTAAGTTAGTTAAAGAATTAACAGGTCTTGGCTTGAAAGAGGCTAAGGATATGGTAGATAGCGCTCCTAGTGCAATCAAGGAAGGTATCGCTAAAGCTGATGCTGAGGCATTGAAGAAACAGTTGGAAGAGGCTGGAGCTGAAGTTGAGCTTAAATAGTATTTATAACCTGGTTTCCAGGTGATTTGGTTAAGAGTCTCCGACTACGAAGACTCTTAACCTTTTTGTGTCTATAATTTCAATAAGTTCAATAAATTCCTTACTAGATGTCTTCAACAGCTGAAAACCAAAGAGTTAATTTTGCTTCGATAAAGAATCAGTTCCCGTATCCGGACTTTCTCGAAGTTCAATTGAAGTCGTTCCAAGACTTTCTTCAACTTGACACTCCTCCTGAAAAGAGAAAGAAGGAGGGATTGTATAAGGTATTTGCCGAGAATTTCCCGATTGCGGATACCCGTAACAATTTTGTGTTGGAGTTCTTAGATTACTATATAGATCCGCCTCGTTACTGTATCGATGAGTGTATCGCTCGCGGGTTAACCTATAGCGTGCCTTTAAAAGCGAAGTTAAAACTGTACTGTACGGACCCGGATCATGAGGACTTCGATACGGTGATCCAAGATGTATACTTGGGTCCGATCCCGTATATGACGGACAGAGGTACTTTCGTGATCAACGGCGCCGAGCGTGTTGTCGTGTCTCAGCTGCACCGTTCTCCGGGCGTATTCTTCGGACAAAGCACGCACGCTAACGGAACGAAGTTGTACTCCGCACGTATTATCCCGTTCAAGGGGTCATGGATCGAGTTCGCTACGGACATCAACAATGTGATGTACGCTTACATCGACCGTAAAAAGAAATTGCCTGTAACTACTCTTTTGAGAGCTATTGGTTTTGAAAGCGATAGAGATATTCTTGAAATCTTCAACCTTGCGGAAGAGGTGAAGGTAACGAAAGCAAACCTGAAGAAGTTTATCGGACGTAAGCTGGCCGCTCGTGTTTTGAAGACTTGGGTGGAGGATTTCGTAGATGAGGATACCGGTGAGGTGGTTTCTATTGAACGTAACGATGTTATCATCGACCGTGAGTCTGTACTGGATAGTGACAATATCGAGGCTATCTTGGATTCAGGCACGCAAAATATCTTGTTGCATCGTGAGGACCAGAATCTGTCTGACTATGCTATCATATATAATACGCTCCAGAAAGACCCGAGTAACTCCGAGAAGGAAGCTGTGTTGTATATCTACAGACAGTTGAGAAATGCGGAACCGGCTGATGAGGCTAGCGCACGCGAGGTTATCACGAACCTGTTCTTCTCAGAGAAACGTTATGATCTGGGTGAGGTGGGACGTTACAGGATCAACAAGAAGTTAGGCCTTACTACAAGCGCTGATGTTAAGGTTTTGACTAAAGAAGATATTATCGAGATCATCAAGTACCTGATCGAGTTGATCAACTCGAAGGCTATCGTGGATGATATCGACCACTTAAGCAACCGTCGTGTACGTACGGTTGGCGAGCAATTGTATAACCAGTTCGGTATTGGTTTGGCTCGTATGTCACGTACAGTTCGTGAACGTATGAACGTTCGCGATAATGAGGTGTTTACTCCGATTGATTTGATCAATGCGAAGACGATTTCTTCCGTGGTTAACTCTTTCTTCGGAACGAATGCCTTGTCTCAGTTCATGGACCAGACGAACCCGTTGGCGGAGATCACGCACAAGCGTCGTTTATCAGCCCTAGGTCCGGGAGGTTTGTCTAGAGAGCGTGCCGGATTCGAGGTTCGTGATGTTCACTATACGCACTATGGTCGTCTTTGTCCGATTGAGACCCCGGAAGGTCCGAACATCGGTTTGATCTCTTCTTTATGTGTATACGCTAAGATCAACGATCTTGGTTTCATCTCGACTCCGTACCGTAAGGTGGCAGATGGAAAGGTCGACTTCTCTGAGGAAGGCTTGCAATACTACACGGCGGAGGAAGAGGAAGAGTTGACAATCGCTCAAGGTAACGCTCCATTGGATGATAACGGTAAGTTTATTCGTGATAAGGTGAAGGCTCGTTTCGAGGCTGACTTTCCGGTTGTTCCTCCTTCTGAGCTTGACTTGATGGACGTGGCTCCGCAGCAGATCGCTTCTATCGCAGCTTCTTTGATCCCATTCTTGGAACACGATGACGCTAACCGTGCGTTGATGGGATCTAACATGATGCGTCAGGCAGTTCCTTTGTTGCGTACGGACGCTCCGATTGTTGGTACCGGTATTGAGGCGCAGGTTGCCCGTGACTCCCGTACTCAGATCATGGCTGAGCGTGAGGGCGAGGTTGTGTTCGTTGATGCTACTTGTATCAAGATTAAATATGACCGCACGGAGGACGAGGAATTCGTTAGCTTCGAGGATGCGGTTAAGACATATAATATCCCGAAATGGCGTAAGACCAACCAGAGCACGACGGTCGATTTGAAACCGATCTGTCATCGCGGACAACGTGTGAAAGCCGGCGATATCCTTACCGAGGGTTACTCAACCCAGAAAGGCGAGCTTGCTTTGGGACGTAACGTGAAGGTGGCTTACATGCCTTGGAAGGGTTATAACTATGAGGATGCTATCGTGTTGAACGAGCGTATGGTTCGCGAGGACTTCTTTACGTCTGTTCACGTTGACGAGTATATCCTTGAGGTACGTGAGACAAAGCGTGGTATGGAGGAATTGACTTCCGATATCCCTAACGTCAGCGAAGAGGCTACCAAGGATTTGGATGAGAGAGGTATTGTTCGTGTTGGTGCTCGTATCGAGCCGGGTGATATCTTGATCGGTAAGATCACTCCGAAAGGTGAGTCTGATCCATCTCCGGAGGAAAAATTGCTGCGTGCTATCTTTGGTGATAAGGCGGGTGATGTGAAGGATGCTTCCTTGAAGGCTACTCCGTCTTTGCGCGGTGTGGTTATCGAGACCGCTTTGTTCTCGAAGGCTGTCAAGAAACGTAAATCCAGATTGACTGATAAGGCGATCTTGCCGAAGTTGGACGAGGAATACGAAGAAAAGATGGCTAGCTTGAAGACTTTGTTAGTTGATAAGTTGTTAGTGCTTACAAACGGCAAGGTTTCTCAAGGTGTTAAAGACTATATGAATACGGAGATTATCGCTAAGGGTGCTAAGTTTACCCGCAAATCTCTGGAAGAATTGGATTATAACTCCATCCAAGTAAGCAAGTGGACGGCAGACGCTCAGAAGAATGAGTTGATCAAGCAGGTTATCTTGAATTATTTGAAGAAGTACAAGGAGCTTGACGCTGAGTTGAGACGTAAGAAGTTCGACTTGACGATCGGTGATGAGCTGCCGACAGGTATCGTACAGATGGCTAAGGTTTATATCGCCAAGAAACGTAAGATTCAGGTAGGTGATAAGATGGCCGGTCGCCACGGTAACAAGGGTATCGTATCAAAGATCGTTCGTCAGGAGGATATGCCGTTCTTGGAAGACGGTACTCCGGTGGATATCTGCTTGAACCCGCTGGGTGTGCCTTCTCGTATGAACTTGGGACAGATTTTCGAGGCCGTGTTGGGTTGGGCCGGACGTGAGTTGGACGTTAAGTTCGCTACTCCGATCTTCGATGGCGCGACTTTGGATGATTTGAATGAATGGACAGACAAGGCTGGTATTCCTCGCTATGGTAAGTCTTACTTGTATGATGGTGGTACTGGTGAGCGTTTCGATCAACCTGCTACGGTGGGTGTGACTTACTTCTTGAAGTTGGGCCACATGGTTGACGATAAGATGCATGCCCGTTCAATCGGTCCGTATTCTTTGATTACGCAACAGCCGTTAGGTGGTAAGGCACAGTTCGGTGGTCAGCGTTTCGGAGAGATGGAGGTTTGGGCACTGGAAGCCTTCGGTGCCGCTCATGTTCTTCAGGAAATTCTTACGATTAAGTCTGATGACGTTGTAGGACGTTCGAAGGCTTATGAGGCGATCGTGAAGGGTGATCCGATGCCACAGCCGGGTATCCCTGAATCTCTGAATGTATTATTGCACGAGTTGAGAGGACTTGGTTTGAGTTTCACTCTGGATTAATTCAATAACAATAAAGAAGTAGGTGGGCTACGGCCCGTCTACTTTATCTATTGATAACTCTTTATAAATAAATAATATGGCCTTTAGAAAAGAAAACAAGATAAAGAGTAACTTTTCAAAAATAACCATCGGTCTGGCATCCCCTGAGGAGATCCTAGAGAACTCCAGCGGTGAGGTTTTGAAACCGGAAACAATTAACTATCGTACGTATAAGCCTGAGCGTGACGGTTTGTTCTGTGAGCGTATCTTTGGTCCGATCAAGGACTATGAGTGCCATTGCGGTAAGTACAAGCGTATCCGTTACAAAGGTATTGTCTGCGATCGTTGTGGAGTGGAAGTTACGGAAAAGAAAGTTCGTCGTGAACGTATGGGACACATCCATTTGGTGGTTCCTGTTGCCCATATTTGGTATTTCCGTTCTTTGCCTAATAAAATCGGTTACTTGCTAGGTCTTCCTACCAAGAAACTGGATTCCATCATCTATTACGAACGCTACGTCGTGATCCAGCCGGGTTGCGTAGACACGGTCGGTGAGTTAGACCTATTATCTGAGGAGGAATATCTGGATATTTTGGATAGCCTTCCAAGAGAAAATCAATTGCTAGAGGATACGGATCCGAATAAGTTCATCGCTAAGATCGGCGCTGAGGCTGTTTATGATCTGTTGGCTCGCTTGGACTTGGATTCTCTTTCTTATGAGTTGCGTCACCGTGCGAACACGGACACATCTCAACAGAGAAAGAACGAGGCCTTGAAACGCCTTCAGGTGGTTGAGTCTTTTCGTGCGTCCAGAGGTCGTAACAAACCGGAATGGATGATCATGAAGGTGATCCCGGTGATCCCTCCCGAACTGCGTCCGTTGGTTCCGTTGGACGGTGGCCGTTTCGCTACTTCTGACTTGAATGATTTATATCGTCGTGTTATTATCCGTAATAACCGTTTGAAACGATTGATCGATATTAAGGCTCCGGAAGTGATCTTACGTAATGAGAAACGTATGCTTCAGGAGGCCGTGGACTCTTTGTTTGACAACTCTCGTAAATCGAGCGCTGTTAAGACAGACGCCAATCGTCCGTTGAAGTCCTTGTCCGACAGTTTGAAAGGTAAACAAGGTCGTTTCCGTCAGAACTTGTTGGGTAAGCGTGTTGACTACTCCGCTCGTTCGGTTATTGTCGTAGGTCCGGAATTAAAGATGCACGAGTGCGGTTTGCCGAAGAATATGGCTGCCGAGCTTTATAAGCCTTTCGTTATCCGTAAATTGATCGAACGCGGTATCGTGAAGACGGTGAAATCCGCCAAGAAGATCGTTGACCGTAAGGAACCGGTTGTTTGGGATATTTTGGAGTACGTAATGAAGGGCCACCCGGTATTGTTGAACCGTGCCCCGACATTGCACCGTTTGGGTATCCAAGCGTTCCAGCCGAAATTGATCGAGGGTAAGGCTATCCAGTTGCACCCGTTGGCATGTACGGCATTCAACGCCGACTTCGACGGTGACCAGATGGCTGTTCACTTGCCGTTAGGTAATGAGGCTGTTTTGGAAGCTCAAATGTTGATGTTGGCTTCACACAATATCTTGAACCCTGCGAATGGTGCTCCTATTACCGTACCTTCTCAGGATATGGTGCTTGGTTTGTATTATATTACCAAGTTGCGCAAGGGTACACAAGGCGAAGGTTTGACTTTCTATGGTCCGGAAGAGGCTACGATCGCTTACAATGAGAAGAAGTTGGATATCCATGCTCCGATCCATGTTTACGTGGAGGATTTGGATGCGAACGGTAACTTGGTGAAGACGATGGTAGAGACTTCTGTAGGTCGTTTGATGGTAAATGAGTTTGTTCCGAAAGAGATTGGTTATGTAAACGAGGTGTTGGGTAAGAAGTCTCTTCGCGACATCATCGGTCGGGTAATCAAGGCTTGTGGCGTAGCTCGTACCGCTCAGTTCTTGGATGATATCAAGAACTTGGGTTACTATATGGCATTTAAGGGTGGTCTGTCTTTCAACTTGGCCGATGTGCTTATTCCTGCTGAAAAAGATGCGTTGGTTCAGAAGGGATATGAGGAGGTTGAGCAGATCATGGCTAACTATAATATGGGTTTCATTACCAACAACGAGCGTTATAACCAGATCATTGATACTTGGACACACGTTAATAGTAACTTGTCTAATATCTTGATTAAGCAATTAACGGCGGATAACGATGGATTCAACTCAATCTACATGATGATGGATTCTGGTGCCCGTGGTTCTAAGGAGCAGATTCGTCAGTTGTCCGGTATGCGTGGTTTGATGGCGAAACCGCAGAAAAGTGGTGCAGAAGGTGGTCAGATTATCGAGAACCCGATCCTTTCTAACTTTAAGGAAGGTTTGTCCGTGTTGGAGTACTTTATCTCTACTCACGGTGCTCGTAAAGGTTTGGCCGATACCGCTTTGAAGACTGCCGATGCCGGTTACTTGACTCGTCGTTTGGTTGACGTCTCTCACGACGTGATCGTAAACGAGGAAGACTGTGGTACATTGCGTGGCTTGGTTTGTACGGAATTGAAGAATAACGAGGAGGTGATCGCTTCCTTGTATGAGAGAATCTTAGGTCGTGTATCTGTTCACGATGTGATCCATCCGATTACGGGCGAGGTTATCGTTCGTTCCGGTGAGGAAATCCGTGAGGATGCCGCTAAGGCAATCCAAGACTCTCCGATCGAGAGCGTCGAGATTCGTTCCGTATTGACTTGTGAGTCTAAGAAGGGCGTCTGCGCTAAGTGCTATGGACGTAACTTGGCTACGAACCGCATGGTTCAGAAGGGTGAGGTTGTCGGTGTAATCGCCGCGCAGTCTATCGGTGAGCCGGGTACACAGTTGACGTTGCGTACATTCCACGTCGGTGGTATCGCATCCAACATCGCAACAGAGAATAGTATTACATCTAAATATGATGGTATTTTAGAGATCGACGAGCTTCGTGCTGTTGAGGCGGTAGACGAGGTGAGCGGAAAGAAACATTTGGTAGTAGTAAGCCGTTTGGCTGAAATGCGCATTGTTGATCCGAACACGAAGATCGTGTTGTTGACTCATAATATACCTTATGGTTCTAAGTTGTTCTTCAACAACGGTGACTCAATTAAGAAGGGTGACGTGATCATCGAGTGGGACCCGTTCAATGCCGTAATCGTATCAGAGGTTTCCGGTAAGATCGAGTTCGAGAGTTTGGTAGAGAACGTAACTTACAAGGTTGAGAGTGATGAGACTACCGGTTTGAAGGAGAAGATCATCATCGAGTCTAAGGATAAGACGAAGGCTCCGGCGGCTCATATCGTGGATGAGAATGGTAATTACTTGAAGAACTACTCTTTGCCATTGGGCGCTCACGTCGTGAAAGACAATGGTGATGTCGTGAAAGCTGGTGAGGTTTTGGTTAAGATCCCTCGTGCCGTAGGTAAGGCCGGTGATATCACCGGTGGTCTTCCTCGTGTAACCGAGTTGTTCGAGGCTCGTAACCCGTCTAACCCTGCTGTCGTATCTGAGATCGACGGAGAGGTAGGATTCGGTAAGATCAAACGTGGTAACCGTGAGATCACCGTAACGTCTAAGTTGGGTGAGGTTAAGAAATATATGGTTCCTCTGTCTAAACAATTATTGGTTCAGGAGAACGACTATATCCGTGCGGGTATGCCGCTATCAGACGGTGCTACCACTCCTTCGGATATCTTGGCGATCAAAGGTCCGACGGCTGTGCAGGAATATATCGTGAATGAGGTTCAGGATGTATACCGTCTACAGGGTGTGAAGATCAACGATAAGCACTTCGAGGTTATCGTTCGTCAGATGATGCGTAAGGTAGAGGTGGTTGATCCGGGAGATACTCGCTTCTTGGAGCAGCAGATTGTTGATAAGTTGGAGGTAATGGACGAGAACGATCGTATCTGGGGCAAGAAAGTTGTTACCGATCCGGGAGATTCTCAGACATTGCAGGCCGGACAGATCGTGACTGCGCGTAAGTTGAGAGATGAGAATAGTATGTTGAAACGCCGTGACCTTAAGTTGGTCGAGGTACGTGACGCTATTCCTGCTACAGCCAACCAGATCCTTCAAGGTATCACACGTGCCGCTTTGCAGACGAACAGCTTTATGTCCGCCGCATCTTTCCAAGAGACGACGAAAGTATTGAACGAGGCTGCTATCAACGGAAAGGTAGACCGTTTGGAAGGTTTGAAAGAGAACGTTATCTGTGGTCACTTGATTCCTGCCGGTACCGGTCAGCGTGAGTTTGATAAGCTGATCGTAGGCGCAAAGGATGAGTTCGATCGTATCTTCGCTAATCGCAAGAACGTGGTTGATTTCAATGCCATGGACAAAGATGATGAAGAATAGGAACGTTTAATAAACTATAAAGAAAGGCCGGCAGAGTAATCTGTCGGCCTTTTTTGTTCTTCCTTATTTGCTTAATAAATGGATAAACTTTATTTTTGCGAGGTAACAAAGACCATAGATAAATACTGAGACATATAAGAAACATATAATAATCAATATCATGAAGAGAATTTTACTTTGTTTAATGGTGGCTTTATTTGCCACTGGCTGCTTATTCGCTAAAAACAACGATGAGAAAATGAATGTAATGTCTTATAACATCCGTTACGATAATTCGGGTGATAAGGATAATCAATGGAAATTCAGAAGAGATTTCGCTGCTGATTTAGTGAAATTCCATGAGGCGGATGTGTTCGGTGCGCAAGAGGTCTTGAATAATCAGCTGAATGATTTGCTTGATCGTTTACCGGAATACGCTTATGTGGGTGTTGGTCGTGAGGATGGCAAGACGAAAGGGGAGTACGCTCCGATTTTCTATCGTAAGGATCGTTTCTCCGTTGAGAAAAGCGGTAATTTCTGGTTAGCCGAAGATATAAATGCCGTTGGTAAGAAAGGTTGGGACGCCGCATGCGAGCGTGTAGCTACTTGGGCGATCTTGAAAGATAAGAATACAGGAAAGAAATTCTTCTTCTTGAATACGCACTTGGATCATATGGGGAAAGTGGCTCGTCATGAAGGAGCTTCTTTGGTGCTGGAGCAAGCGAAGAAATTATCCGAGAATTTGCCTATAATCGTGACTGGCGATTTCAATGCCGTGCCTTCTGATGAGCCGATACAAGTATTGACTAATCCGAGTGATCCTCGTCATTTGACTCATTCCCGCACGATCGCAGGGTTTACTTACGGCCCGAAATGGACATTCCATGATTTTGGAAAGATCCCTTACGACAAGCGTGAATGGATCGATTATATCTTCGTGAAAGGGAATATCAAGGTATTGCGTCATGGTGTATTGACTGAAACGTTGAATAATCTGTTCCCATCCGACCATTGCCCGGTAATCAGTACGTTGATACTCGAATAAAAAAGCTTTGTGTGTATGGGGAAAGTAGACGTATTGAAGGAAACTACCCCGCTTTCATCAGAAGATTGCTTCTTGGTCATGCAACGCCCGAAATCGGGGTTTAATTTTCCGTTACATGTACACATGGAGTTTGAGTTGAACTATCTGGAGAATGCCGCTGGCGCTATCCGGATAGTTGGCGATTCGGTCGAGGAAATCGATGATCTGGATTTGGTGTTGATCGCGGGAGGAACGAAGCATGCTTACTCGAACCATAAGTGTCCGTGTAATGGGATCTTTGAGATAACGATACAATTTCATAAATCGTTATTTGATAGCTTGATCAATAGACGGCATTTCAAGACCATGAAGGATATGTTTGATAACGCTTCCAGTGGTCTTGTTTTCAGCCGGGAAATGATACTTGGCATTCAAGATAAATTAAGAATGTTGTCGAACGATAACAAGCCGGATTCTTTCAAGAACCTGTTGCGTTTGGTCGAGATTCTTAAGATTCTATCTTTGGATAAAGCAGCCCGTCGGTTGAATGCCGTGAACACGGTAAAGAACTATAATAATAACGATACCGATCGTTTAGATAGTATCATGTTATATTTACACGAAAATTATCAAAAACGTATCACCTTGTCGGAAGTGGCTAAGTTAACAAATATGAGCGATGCCTCATTGATGCGTTTCTTGAAGAAGTGGACGGGAAAGACATTTATCGATAACTTGAATGAGATCCGGGTAGCCGAGGCGGTATGCCGTTTGACCGATACAAGTGACAGTATTTCTGAAATATGTTACAGGTGCGGTTTTAATAATCTATCGAATTTCAACCGGGTATTCAAACGGCGTAGGGGGAGTACCCCTACAGAGTACAGGGAGAAATATTCCCGTTCGAGGTTTATAATTTAAAACATGATTTAAAGCATGTTTACATTGATTTGTGTCAAGTGTTGATGATATAGTATTATTTATTGCACATATAGTATTTGGTGGTCTTTGCTAAAGCCCTTACTTTTGTAAAGTTCAAGTGAAAGAGATTAGCACTTAGACAAAACAAACCTTAACTAAAACGCCAAAACCAATTATATCAAACACAAAAGGTATTTTTACATTGGTCTAAAGAATTGAGAATTAAAAACACAACTAGAAAACGACTGCCTGAGAAGGTAGTCGTTTTTGCATTTATAGTCTTCAACCCCTTTGTAACCCGGAATAAATATGTATATTTGTCTTCGCAATTTTTAATCACCATAAATTTAAAAGAAGAAAGTATGGAAAACAACAAACCTGCCAATAACGAGATTCAGATCGAGTTATCTGAAGAGATGGCACAAGGAACTTACGCCAATTTGGCTATTATATCTCATTCAAGCTCTGAATTTATCCTAGATTTCATCCGGGTGGTTCCGGGAGCTCCTAAGGCACAAGTAAAAAGCCGCGTAATCTTAACTCCGGATAACGCTCAACGTTTGTTATTCGCTTTGCAAGACAATATCAAGAAATTTGGGGAGCAACTTCAAGCAGGAAATAATAATAACAAAACAGCTAATTTTGAGGACTTCGCAGGTCCGACAGGAGAGGCTTAATAGATTTGTTTTCAGCCATAGAAAGAGTACTTTTCTACAAGAGTAGGGGAGTACTCTTTTATTGTTGGGATGGCTCGTTTACATTGAAAAACCTTGATGCCTATTCTTAGATGCTTACAATGGGCATTCTAAGGTGTTAAGAATGCCTGTTATAAACACCTAAGAATGCCCATCGTAAAGAATACCCTATCTCTCTATCCTAAAGATTAGATAATCCCATCAATATTTTTTTCAATACGGTTTGTGCGGAGATCTCACGGTTTGCCGCCTCGGGGATTACGATACTTTGCGGGCTCTCTATCACATCATCGGAAACGATCATATTGCGGCGAACCGGCAAGCAATGCATGAAATAAGCGTTATTCGTAAGCGCCATTTTCTCTGCGTCTACGGTCCAGCTACGATCAGTGCTGATTACTTGTCCGTAATTCGGATCTTTATAAGCGGACCAGTTCTTTGCGTAAATGAAATCCGCTCCTTCAAAAGCCTTCTTCTGATCGTATTCCACTTTAGCGTTGCCTACGAATCTAGGATCAAGCTCATAACCTTCCGGATGAGTGATAACAAACTCATAATCTGTAGCGTTCATCCATTCGGCAAAGCTGTTTGGAACGGCTTGCGGCAATGATTTCGGATGAGGAGCCCAAGTCATGACTACCTTCGGACGAGCTGTTTTCTTATATTCCTCTATCGTGATCAAGTCGGCGAAACTTTGCAACGGATGGCGTGTCGCCGCTTCCATGCTAAATACCGGCCGGCCGGAATGCTCGATGAACTGACTCAATATCTTTTCGTTATAATCATCTTCTTTATTCTCAAAGCGTGCGAAAGAACGGACCCCGATCACATCGCAGTAACAGCCCATTACAGGAACAGCTTCCAGCAAATGCTCCGGTTTATCACCATCCATGATAACACCTCGCTCTGTTTCCAGCTTCCATGCACCTTGGTTAACGTCCAAAACGATCGTGTTCATACCCAAGTTCATGGCGGCCTTTTGGGTGCTTAAGCGGGTACGTAGGCTTGAGTTGAAAAATATCATCAACAACGTCTTGTTTTTTCCCAGTTCACTAAACTGGAAACGATCTTTCTTGATCTCGAAAGCTTCATTAAGCGCTTGTTTCAAGTCACCTAAATCCTGTACGCAAGTGAAATGTCTCATATCTGTTACAATAATATTTTGTTAAAGGCAAAGATAATGACTACTTGTCAATTATCCTTTAGAAAGACCAAGGAATTGTTTAAGAGATCGTATCCGGAGGTGTTATGGGTAGTTTGAAACTGAAGGTAGAACCTTTCCCTTCCTCCGAGTTCACCCAAATGGCACCTCCCATGGCGGTGACCAGACCTTTACAGATTGAAAGTCCCAATCCGGTACCCGGTTCAAATTCGTTCAATTGCAGGAATCGCTCGAAGATGTGCCCTAGTTTGTCCTTCGGGATGCCGTTGCCTGTATCGGACACGTAAAATTGCACGCTGACCGGATACAACGATTGGTATCCGAAATGAATTTCTCCTTTCTCCGTATATCGGAGGGCGTTAGAAAGTAGTTTTTTCAAGATAAGCATAAGCTTATGTTTATCCGTGTGAAGAGATACGTTTGGAGAATCATCCAAGATTAACCGTACGTTTTCGGATATGCGGGGAGAGGCGTATTCGTATACATCGTGCATGATAGCGAGCGGATTTACATCCTCATATGACCAATTGATCGTATTGGACTCGATTCTGGACATCTCGAGTGTGTCATTGATTAATTCGAGCAAAGCCGTGTTATTTTCTTTAATCATGGAAATATACTGTTCACGCATTTCCGGATCATCTTCCAGTCCTAACATATCGGAGAAGCCGACGATGGCATTTAGCGGAGTCCGGATCTCGTGCGTCATATTTGCCAGAAACGTAGATTTCAATAGGGAAAGATCCTTGGATTTCTGATGATCCGCGATAGCTAGCTCGTCGTTTTCCTTTTCGATAATGCTACCTATAATGACATGTGGGGTGCCGCTTTCATCAATATCCATGCTTTTACCCGATATTTCATACATCTTATAAGTCCCGTCTTGATTCCTCAGGTGGAAGGTGACGTTGTGAGACGATAATTTCTCGTCCCGGATTTTATTGAACAGATAGAAGAAATCTAAACTATCCTCGGGCTTACGTACGGATGATAAAGCCCTGCATATAAACCTGTTTTTATCTAATAGAGTATTGGTCGTGCCGTAGAATTGAAAACAGCGGTTACAATGCTTTTTGTCGCAAGTGGAGAAACGGTCGAAGCTGAATGAGTAAGCAGCTAATTTACCGTCTTCCAACGCTTGCCGCATCAATATCCGGCTCTCGTTCAATTGTCCCATCAATAGTTTATTTTCCCTGTCAGTTTCTTTTTCTCCCTGCTGCGTAAGCCAAAGCGTATACCCGCTAAGCCCCTGTTCATCGGTATAGATGGGTTCTACTTTAAACGTGACGGGCTCTTCGCATATAATTGCGTCACCTTTTCTTAAAGATGACTTCAAGGAATCGGTTAGTACGATGTTATTAAATAGATGTTCTATAATAAAGTCATGCTTATCCGCCAAGGAAAAATGAGCGAACATCGCCTTATTCAAGTCTATCAGATTTCCTTCCGTATCATAGATAGCCCCTCCTAAAGGACAGGAATAGAATGTATTTGAAACTAAAGTATTGAAAATATTTGAATCTATTACTGTTGACATTATTCGTTTAGATTTAAGTGTTGTTCTAGAAGAAAGAGACAGGCGAGTTCCTATATTCTCGTCTGCCCGTCTCCTTCTATGATGTATTTATAAGTCGTTAATTCAGGAAGCGCCATCGGTCCCCGGGCATGTAGCTTTTGGGTACTGATTCCGATCTCCGCCCCGAATCCGAATTGGGCCCCATCAGTAAAGGCGGTAGATACATTTGCGTATACGCAAGCGGCATCTACCAATTGCTGGAAGCGCCGGATAGTTTCCGGATCTTCGCTGATTATGCTTTCGCTATGTTTTGAACTGTACCGGGCGATATGTGATAGAGCCTCGTCTAAAGAGGATACGGTACGGATACTCATTTTGTAATCGAGGAACTCGGTACCGAAACTGTTTTCGTTAGCCTGTTGTAAAAGCGTCTCCGGATAATGTTCGGATAGAGCGGCATAAGCCGGTTCGTCCGCATAAATGATTACGTTGCTGTCCGGAAGCTTTCCACAGATATACGGAAGATCAGATAGACGTTCTCGGTGGATGATTAAGCAATCCAAGGCATTACATACGCTGACCCTCCGTGTCTTTGCGTTATTTACGATTTCACGTCCCTTGCCTTTATCTCCGGAGCGATCAAAATAGGTATGACAGATACCAGCGCCAGTCTCGATCACCGGAACTTTTGCGTGTTCCCGGACGAAGTGAATCAAGGAACTGCTTCCACGAGGAATGATTAAGTCAACCAAGCCGACCGCTCCCAGTAATTCCGCCGTAGCCTCTCGATCCGGAGGTAGTAAAGTGCATACAGCCGGATTTATACCCTGACGCTCTAATACAGAATGGATGATGCGTACCAAGGCTCGGTTAGAGAAGTCCGCATCCGATCCACCCTTTAGCACGCAAACATTACCGCTTCGGAAACATAAGGAAAAAACATCGAAGGTAACATTCGGACGAGCCTCATAGATCACACCGATCACCCCGAAAGGCACGGTTACTTTTCGGATAACCATTCCGTTCGGGCGGGTAGTCTCGCTCAAGACCTTATTTAATGGAGAAGGTAATGTCGATACATTCTCCATATCGGCGGCTATACCCTGTAACCGTTCCTCTGTCAGTTTCAACCGGTCGTATTTTGGGTTTGCCGGGTTCATACGTTCCAGATCTTGGCGATTCGCGGCGAGTACCTCCTCCGTATGAGTCCGTAGTGCCTGCGCTGTCTCTTTCAAGATCCCGGTAATCGTTTGATCCGATAGCGTTATCAATTGTTTCGCCGCGTCCGATGCCTGTCGCAGCCCGTCTTTTACCTGCATACTTTATTAATCTAAATATAGATAATCATAATGTATAAGCGGTTTTAAATCCCGCTGCCCTATTCGTTTACGTGCTTCCTCGCTGTCGTAGGCGGTACAGCCTACACCGATTTGCACGCCTTCCTCATTCATGATCTTTACGATATCATCTTTTTCGAAATCCCCCTCGATACGGGTTACGCCAACCAATAATACGCTAGTCGCTTTCGGGGCGGTCAATGCCTCCTCGGCTCCTTTATTGATATGTATTTCCCCTTTGGCGAAACCCTCGGAATGGGCGATCCATTTCTTTACGCTGCTGACGGGTTTCGAGGCCGGAATGAAACGGGTGCAGACCGTGTCGCTATCCACCGCCAATAACATCGGAAGGATATTATCCTTTTTGCCGTTGGCGATGATAACCGCAATACCTTCGTCTGCCACTTTTTGGGCGATATGACATTTCGTCAACATACCTCCGCGTCCAAAGGATGATTTGCTAGTCTGTACATATTCCGACAAATCTGTTTTCCCACATTCGATTTCCCGGATCACGGAACTATCCGGGTCCGACGGATTTCCATTGTAAATCCCGTCTATATTACTGAGAATCACCAAGGCATCCATTCCCATCATCGTAGCGATCAAGCCGGATAACTCATCATTATCCGTGAACATCAGCTCGGTTACGGATATCGTATCATTCTCATTCACGATGGGGATCACCTTGTTTTCAAGCATTACCTCCATGCAATGCTTCTGGTTCAGGTAATGCGTACGACTCCCGAAATTCTCTTTTGTAGTAAGCACTTGCCCGCAAGTCATGCCATGCTCCCGGAATAACTCGTAATACCGGTTGATCAACTTGGCCTGTCCTACCGCCGAATACAGTTGCCGGGCTGATACGGGATCCAGCTTTTTGCCGGCCTTTATCTCGCTTCGTCCAGAAGCCACGGCACCGGAGGAGATCAAGACGATCTCCATACCTTGCCGATGCAAGTCCGCTACTTGGTCAACCAACGCGGACATGCGGGTGATATCTAGCGTCCCATCCTTGCGGGTCAGGACATTACTTCCTATTTTTACAGCGATCCTTTTCAAGAAAGTTATGATTTATTATTTATTATCTTTATCCCGGATCTCTACCCGTCGGATCTTTCCGCTGATTGTTTTCGGCAGTTCGTCCACGAATTCGACAACACGGGGATATTTGTAAGGAGCGGTGACACGTTTCACGTGATTTTGCAATTCTTTGATCAAGGCATCACCCGCTTTATCCTTATAGTCCTTCGCCAATACGATCGTGGCCTTTACTACCTGTCCGCGGATCTCGTCGGGGACACCGGTGATAGCACATTCCACTACCGCCGGGTGAGTCATCAAGGCACTTTCCACCTCGAACGGCCCGATACGGTAGCCGGAACTCTTGATCACGTCGTCCGCGCGGCCAACGAACCATAAGTAACCATCCTCGTCACGCCAAGCCACGTCTCCCGTGTAATACAGGCCATCGTGCCAAGCTTCCCGGGTACGTTCTGCGTCCCGGTAATATTCCTTGAATAACCCGATAGGCTTGCCATTTGTTGTGTGGATCACGATCTGTCCTTGCTCGCCATCCTCCGCACGGCTTCCGTCCGGACGCAATAAATCGACATCGTACTGCGGGTTGGGAACACCCATAGAGCCCGGTTTCGGCTCCATCCACGGGAAAGTGGCGACTGTCAGCGTAGTCTCTGTCTGGCCGAAGCCTTCCATCAATTTAATGCCGGTCAGTTTATAGAACATATCGAATACGGCAGGATTCAAAGCCTCGCCGGCGATCGTACAATATTGTAAGGATGATAAATCGTATTTAGTCATATCCTCACGAATTAAGAAACGGAAGATCGTAGGAGGAGCGCAAAGCGAGGTGATCCGGTAATCCTGTATCATCTGCAACATATCAGCAGGCGTGAATTTCTCGTGGTCGTAAACAAATACGGTCGCTCCGGCGATCCATTGCCCATATAGCTTACCCCAAACCGCCTTGCCCCAGCCTGTATCTGCGATCGTCAGGTGAAGGCTGTCTTTATGCAAGTTGTGCCAGAAACTACCGGTCACGATATGCCCCAACGGATACGTAAAGTCGTGGGCCACCATTTTCGGGTTTCCAGTCGTACCGGAGGTGAAATACATCAAAGAGATATCGTCATTGCTATTCGGGTGAGACGGGCGGACGAAAGGAGCGGCGTTTTGGATACCCTGTTGGAAATCCTCGAAACCTTCCGGTATTTCCGGCCCTACGGATACGACTCTTTTTACGGTCGGTGAGTCCGGCAAAGCCTCTATGATATGTTTCGTTATCACTTCCTCTCCGGCGCAAACGATCATCTTGATATCGGCGGCATTCGCACGATAAACGATATCTTTCTTGGTCAGTAAGTGTGTAGCCGGTATCACGACAGCCCCTAATTTATGCAATGCGATGATAGAGAACCAGAACTCATAACGGCGTTTGAGTATCAGCATCACCATATCGCCATGTCCGATCCCCAAGGATTGGAAATAAGAAGCCGTCTGGTCCGTATACCGTTTCAAGTCGGCAAACGTAAAATCAATATGCTCTCCATGATCGTTTGTCCAACATAACGCTTTCTTATCCGGTTCTTCCTCTGCCCAAGCGTCTACCACATCATATCCGAAGTTGAAGTTCTCCGGAACCTTGATCTTGAAGTTTTTAATAAAATCCTCTTGCGACTCAAACGTCGTTTTATCTATAAATCTTTCTAACATGCTGTTGATCGTTTATAAAATGACGGCCAAGAAACTGACCTTTTCCCCATCCAGCGCTTTCATACCGTGAGGAAGCTCTGAGTTAAAATAAATACTATCACCTTCTTCTAAGATAAGATCTTTATTGTTGATCTGTAGTAACAGACGTCCTTTTAATACCATATTGTATTCTTGTCCCGGATGGGAATTGAGATACATCGGCTCATTCTCTGGTTTGGGATGTACGGTTACCAAGAAGGGGTCCGCTTTACGTCCGACGAAACCGGCGGCCAATGATTGGTACTTATAGGCTTTCGTACGCTCTACGGCAACACCTTTTCCGTTACGAGTAATAAAGTACGTACTCATTTTAGGCTCGTCGCCAAACATCAACGTGGTTAATTCTACGCCATAAGCCTGTGAGATCTGGTGCAATACGCTAACGGAAATATCAACCGTGCCGCTTTCCAGCAGCAAATATTGCTCAGTCGTGAGGTTGCAGACCTTTGCCATTTCTTCCGGCGTAATCTCCAGTGCGTCCCGTAGTCCGGCCAGACGCTCCGCGATTTGTTGTATCTGTTCGTTCATTTTGCTGAAGTTATTGTATTATGTCGCTCCAAAGATAGGAATAAAAAGCAAAAAGAAGGTGAAAGCCCTTGTTTTCTTTTCTAATTAACAGGTATGGCTTGTTTTTAATACAAATGACGCAGATAATACGGATAAGAATAGCAAATCCGTGTCATCTGCGTCTGAAAGATAAGCATCTAATACTTATTCAGCATTTTTCTTTAGCCATTCTAACCGGCGCTGATCCGGGAGGTGTTTTACCTTGAAATGCTCGAATGTCACATTAAATCCTTTCCCGTCGGGACAAGCGGCCATAAACCCGACTTGTACGGGGATATTGTCTTGTAGCCAAGCGTTACGCATAAGGGTGTATTCCTTATCATCGAATGAGTAGAAGATCTCCACGGCGTCCAATCTCCGGACAGCTTTTATCCATACATAAGGGATCGCTTTGTCTAAGGTGATAACGCTCCAATCGGAAGTTTTATGCGTGACGACCGCACTTAGGTTGTATTTACCATCCACGAACTCTATACCGGCTTTTATATAATTTTCATGATTGATACGAAGCATCAGGCCGGCTTGGTCAAAACGCTGCTTGTAATCGCCGGTTATCTTGACTTTCACTTCAAATTCACCCCCATAAGTAGCATAATAAAAAGGAGCGTCATCTACCGTAAACCCGTAATGGGAAATCCTCCAATAGTCGCTTTGGGGAGTGACCTGCATGGAAAGCGACTTATCTTTAATCTCCCATTGCTCCGGCTCGTTGAACCATTGCATCTTATCTAATGATTGCGCCCCGCAAAATTGCAAAGAGGCGACAATAACAAAACTCAGTAATACTAATTTTCTCATTTTACTTCTTATTTCTTATTTTGATTCTTTCTATTCCCGTAAGAGGTTAATGTTATTAACCTTACCTCCGCAAAGGTAACGTGTTATTATAGATCGCGCAATGATTCTGTGATTTTATCTAGGAAGGAAAAGTAAGGGTTAATGTGTTTTCGTCTATTCGTATTTGATAACCTCGACCGGGCAGCTTTCGGCAGCCTCTTTAATACCCGCCTCGAAATCATCGAAATTAACTCCTTCGTTTACACGTGAACGATCTGTAACAGTGAATACTTCCGGGCAAATGCCCTCGCATGTACCGCAAGCGATGCAATCCTCCTCAATCCAAACTCTTTTAATTGCCATAATTTTACTCCTTTAAGATGATTAATATGTTAATGTAACAAACAACTTTCGCAGATTGTTTTCGGGAGAGGTCTTTTAGATCATTGTATAGACCGTGAAATGAGCTTATCTTTGGTTGATATATATTAACGTTTATACGCCACTGTTTTAAAATAAATTTGCTACGTTTACAGCAGAAAGTTTCATTGAATAACCATTTAAAAAATCTGAAGTATTATGGATAATGCTATTTTTAGATTTCCTAAACCCATTAATGAGCCGGTAAAAGCGTATGCTCCCGGATCAAGTGAAAAAGCATCCTTAAAGAAAGCGTTAGCGCAGATAAGTTCCGAGGAATGGGATATTCCTCTGGTAATTGGCGGAAAAGAGATCCGTACGGGTAATACCGGTAAGGTCGTTATGCCTCATGATCATCATCATGTATTGGCTACTTATCATAAGGCGGGCGAGAAAGAAGTACAAATGGCTATCGACGCCGCCATGAAAGCGCATAAGGAATGGTCAGAACTTCCATGGGTGGAACGTGCGTCTATTATGCTTCGTGTAGCTGAGTTGTTGGCTACGAAATATCGTTATATCCTGAACGCTTCGGTTATGTTGGGACAGAGCAAGAATCCGTTCCAAGCGGAGATCGACGCTCCCTGCGAATTGATCGATTTCTTGCGTTTCAGTACCTTCTACGCTAGTCAAGTATATGCCGATCAACCCTATTCCGAGACGGGTATATTGAATCGTATGGAATACCGAGCCTTGGAAGGTTTCGTGTTCTCGCTCACGCCGTTTAACTTTACGTCGATCGCTTCCAACCTGAATATGGCTCCGGCTATGATGGGTAACGTGGCGGTATGGAAACCGTCTACTACGGCGATCCATTCGAACTATTTCTTGATGAAGGTTTTCCAAGAGGCCGGTTTGCCCGATGGCGTAGTGAATTTCATCCCGGGACAGGGTAGCGTGATCGGTAAGGTGATTACGGGTAGCCGTGATTTGGCAGGATTCCATTTTACAGGCTCTACCTCTACGTTCAATACCTTATGGCGTCAGATCGGAGAGAACTTGGGGCATTATAAATCTTATCCAAAAATCGTAGGCGAGACAGGTGGCAAGAACTTTATCTTCGCTCATCCTTCCGCTCCGGCGTTGGATGTGGCTACCGCTATCGTACGCGGTGCGTTCGAGTATCAAGGGCAGAAGTGCTCGGCGGGTTCTCGGGCCTATATCCCGGCTTCTCTCTGGAAAGAGGTGAAAGATTATGTGGGCGATATGCTGAAAGAGATCAAGATGGGTGACGTGCAGGATTTCACGAACTTTGTCAATGCCGTGATCGATGAGGCTTCGTTCGATAACATCATGAGTTATATCGATTATGCGAAACAGTCTCCGGACGCAGAGGTTCTTTTTGGTGGTAACGGGGACAAATCGGTTGGTTATTTCGTGGAGCCAACGGTTATCCAGACCACGGACCCGATGTTCAAGAGCATGGTAGAGGAAATCTTCGGGCCGGTGATTACGATCTACGTATATGACGACGCTAAATATGAGGAGACTTTGGAACTTTGTGATCGTACTTCTCCGTACGGATTGACGGGTTCTATTTTCGCCCGTGATCGCTATGCGATTGATAAGGCATTCAATACCTTGCGCTATTCGGCCGGTAATTTCTATATCAATGATAAACCGACCGGCGCCGTGATCGCCCAGCAACCGTTCGGCGGTTCCCGTGCGTCCGGAACGAATGACAAGGCCGGTGGCCCGTTGAACTTGATTCGTTGGACGAATCCTCGTTGTATCAAGGAATGCTTGGTTCCTCCGACGAGCTACGGGTATCCGTTCTTAGGTGAGAAATAATTGTCATAATTAAGAAATACCAACTGATTGTGGGGGAGACGGGGTACGCCCCGTCTCTACGCTATGACGTTACCTTTATCTACATACAATATGTTAGACTTTAACAATACCGAGATCGCTTTCTCGTCGAAGTCGCGGGGAGAACTACAAAATGCTTACTGGCTTTTTAATACGATAAAATATCCTTGGTTGGTAAAATGCGCTAAAGTAGCCACGAGTATAGCCTTGAAAATACATTTCCCGCTGGCTTGGGCGGTGAAGCCTACCTTATATAAACAGTTCGTTGGGGGAGAAACTTTACAAGACTGTTCCGCTGCCATCAACCACTTGATGAAATACAACGTGAAATCGACGCTCGATTATTCGGCGGAGAGCGAGCAGACCCCGGAGGGCATACAGGCGACTTTCGAGGAAACCTTGCGCTCGATAGATTTTGCGAAAGGAAATACGAATCTGGCCTATGCTGTATTCAAACCATCCACGATCACGACCGATGAGTTACTGGCCAAAGCTTCCGAGAAACGGGAAGAGCTTACGATAGACGATGTCCGGCATTTCCGCGAGTTCCGCGAGCGTTTTATGGCGCTTTGCCAACGGGCTTACGATAACGACGTACGTATTTTAGTGGATGCGGAGGATTATTGTTTCCAAGATGCCATTGATGCGTTGACCGATGAGGCGATGCGTAAGTTCAACAAGAAACGTGCGATCGTATTCGCCACCTTGCAAATGTATCGTCATGACCGGATGCCTTATCTGCGTCGTATCTACGATGACGCCGTGGCGAAAGGTTATATTGCGGGCGTGAAATTCGTGCGCGGGGCTTATATGGAAGCGGAGCGTGCCCGTGCGGCGGCGTTGGATTATCCCGATCCGATTTGTAAGGATAAGCAGGCCACGGACGAGAATTATGATGCGGCGGTTCGTTTCACCATGGATCATTTAGATCGTTTTGAGATGTTTATGGGAACGCATAATGAGGAGAGTAATTATAAGTTGGCGAAATTGATGGACGAGAAGGGGATCGCCCGCGATGACTCGCGTGTTTTCTTCGCACAGCTATTGGGAATGAGCGATAATATTTCCTTCAATTTAGCCCATGCGGGATATAACGTAACCAAATACGTACCGTACGCCTCGGTAAGGGATGTACTGCCGTATTTGATCCGGCGTGCGGAAGAGAATACTTCTGTCGCGGGGCAGACCAGCCGGGAACTCCGGATGTTGGAGATGGAAATGGCTAGGCGGAAAGAACATAAACCCGCCGAGGGCAGGTAAAGTAGTTTGTCAGCATATTTCGGGGCGTATTGGTGCTGGCAAACTACTTTGTCTGCCTATTTTTATTTACTGGCCTTCAGTCCCCGGATCACGGAAGAGGTAAAACCGGAAAGTTCCATCTCATTTAGACCCTTGATCGTGATTCCGCCCGGAGTCGTTACCTTATCGATTTCCATCTCCGGGTTACTTTTGTTCTCGAGCAATAAATCAACGGCGCCTTTCACGGTATGCACCACGATCTCTTGCGCTTGTTTCGGATAGAAACCCAATTCCACGCCGCCTTCTATCGCCGCACGGATATAACGCAAGGCGAAAGCGATGCCGCTGGAAGCCAATGCTGTTCCTGCGCCCATCAACCGTTCTTCTACCAACATGGCGTTGCCAAGCTCGTTGAAGATATGGATGATTAGATCCGTTTGCTCCTTGGAGGCGTTGCGGGCGGAAACGAAAGTCATGCTGCTCATCACCTCGATAGCCGTGTTGGGCATGATCCGGAAGATCGTGGGAGTAGCCAGACAATCGAAGTCTGTATTCTTGGTCAAATAAGTATTCAACAGGTCGAAAGTCACGCCAGCCGCTACGGATACGATGATTTGTTTCTCGAAGTCGAGCACCGACTTAATCTCATCTATAATCATTTCTACACGCCAAGGTTTAACGGCGATTATAATGATATCAGCGTTTCGTGCCGCTTCCACGTTATCATGGGTCAAGATAAAGTCCGGATCGATCTTTCTCATCTTCTCCAAGGTCTCATCCGATTGGGCGGTACAAGTGATATCAGAGGCTTTGAACATGGTTCCTTTCGCTAAACCTCGGGCGATCGCTCCACCGATATTACCCGAACCGATAATAGATATTCTCATTTTGCAGATAATTAGTTATATATTATGTTTCCTGAGGAGGCAAACTTAGATAAAATATCTCAAATACGTACGACTTTGTAGAGTTAGCTACGGATAAAAAACTTACATTTGCGGTCGATACGGACTTAATACTAATATAAATATATAAAATTACATGAAAAAGACAATTCTAGTTTCAAGCATGCTATTCGCTCTGACTATGTCCGCTACGATCCAAGCGCAAGACACGGAGAAGAAGGAGAGTGAGGAGGGATTCGTGTTCACGACCGTGAAAGAGAACCCCATTACATCTGTTAAGAACCAAAATCGTGCGGGTACGTGCTGGTGCTACTCCTCGTACTCTTTCTTGGAGTCGGAGTTGCTTCGTATGGGAAAGGGCGAGTATGACTTATCCGAGATGTTTACGGTATATAACACCTATCTGGATCGTGCCGACGCTGCTGTGCGTACGCATGGGGATGTTTCGTTCTCGCAAGGTGGATCTTTCTATGATGCGCTTTATGGAATGGAAACATTCGGCTTGGTTCCGGAAGAGGAGATGCGCCCGGGCGTGATGTATGCCGATACGTTGAGTAACCATACCGAGCTTTCCGCCTTGACGGATGCTATGGTGGCCGCTATCGCCAAGGGAAAGTTACGCAAATTGCAGTCTGATGAGAATAACGCCATGTTATGGAAGAAGGCGGTCGCTGCGGTACATCAGATCTACTTGGGAGTTCCTCCTGAGAAATTCACGTATAAAGGGAAGGAATATACACCGAAATCGTTCTTCGAGTCTACAGGTTTGAAGGCTTCGGATTATGTATCATTGACTTCTTATACGCATCATCCGTTCTATACCCAGTTCCCGCTAGAGATTCAGGATAACTGGCGTCACGGTATGTCGTATAACTTGCCGCTGGATGAGTTTATGGAGGTCTTTGATAACGCGATTAATACGGGGTATACGATCGCTTGGGGTTCCGACGTGAGCGAATCTGGTTTTACTCGTGACGGAGTGGCCGTTATGCCTGATGATGAGAAGGTACAGGAGTTGAGCGGTTCCGATATGGCTCATTGGTTGAAATTGAAACCGGAGGAAAAGAAGCTGAACACAAAACCGCAACCTCAGAAATGGTGTACGCAAGCAGAGCGCCAGTTGGCTTATGATAATTATGAGACGACCGACGACCATGGTATGCAGATCTACGGTATCGCCAAAGATCAAGAAGGTAACGAGTATTATATGGTGAAGAACTCGTGGGGAACCAACAACAAGTATAACGGTATTTGGTATGCTTCCAAAGCATTTGTCCGTTATAAGACCATGAATATCGTGGTTCATAAAGATGCCCTGCCTAAAGCGATCAAAGCCAAGTTAGGTATCAAATAATCGGTCCGCTAAGGATGGTTTAAATAAAAACTAAACCCCGATAGCTTCCGGCGATCCGGTAAGACTATCGGGGTGATCTATATATACAAAGATGTGCTGCCTATATTATTGAACAAGTTTTAGTGTGTAGTTAAGATCTGCCGCCGCTTTTTGCAACGCATCGTTCATCAAGGTCAAGTTATCCCCTTCTACTAGGAAATAAATGACGGGTTCGCCATCACTAGGAATCAACTCGTAGATTACTGCGCTAGCGTCATCGGGAGCTCCGTGCTTTACTTTTTGTTTACCGGTTGTAATGGCTTTCTGAGGAGCTTTCTTCGCCGCTCCGGTGCTTGAGGCTACTGCTTCCGGTACGGTATAAAGAGCATCCAACTCGAATACGCCTTCCTCGTCTGCGTTATCTTGTTGATAATACAAGGTTAAGTCATAATCTACATTCACGCTATCCGGAGATGTCAAGGTTCCCTTATACTTTTTTTGGATAACCGGTCCCTTTTTAGGATCAGCCTTCAAGGAATCTCTCATATTCACGGGTTTTGCCGGTTGAGTCGCCTTAACAGAATGGATCAGTGGCAGAGACGGAGCGTCCGGAGCCGCCGACATTATGGCGAATTCTTCTTCCTCTACTTCTACGGGTACATCCTTTTGGGCTTGTTTCCCGCTACATGCGGCCAAAAATGCCATAGCCGCTACTGCGATAAAATACTTTTTCATTACCATTATTTATTTTATTAGTGACGTTTGGACATATAACATAAAATCCCCCACGATTTGTTTCGTGAGGGATCATTTTTAACTATTTACCGTGAAATATTTATTTCTTTGAAGGCTCTACCCTGTCATCCGGATAGGGAGAGGCCGGGATCGTGGAAGCGCTTCCGTCTCGTCCGGCGAAATAGTGCGGTGACATGATCTCTACGCCAGCCTCATTGAATACGTCCTGTATGTTTTGATGCAGGTCGGAATAGATATCCCCGAGTTTATCGGCGTCCTTTATATAAGCGTTGATTTGATAACAGGGATAGTAATCGCTTAGTTCGGTCTCCAATACGAAAGGCTTCGGCTCTGGCAATACCCCGGTGGTCTGGCGGGCGGCATTGATCAATAATTGATGAACTTGCCGCCAAGGTACGTCGTAGCCGATCGTAACCGTGCTGTGGATGATTAATCCGTATTGCCGTGCGGATACGCTATAATTTGTTGTATGGGAGGACATAATAAAGGAGTTCGGGATGGTCACTACCTCATTCTTAGGGGTACGTAAACGGGTGACAAACGGAGTCTTCTCGATAACGTTGCCAGTCGTCTCGTTTAGTTGGATACGGTCACCCAATTTAAAGGGCCTCATATAAGTAATGACCAGCCCGGCGATGATATTTCCGATCACCGTACTGGAACCCAACGATATGATCAAACCGACAAATACGGATATGCCTTGAAATACCCCCGAGTCCGATCCCGGCAGATAAGGATAGATCATGGCGATCATAAAGGCGTATAGCAGGAAACGGATGATATTAAACGTCGGTTGCGCCCAATCCGGGTAAAAACCTGATATTTTCAGGTTCTCGCTCTCTATCTCGTTGGCTATGTATTGGATTCCTTTTACGATGTATTTGATACAGTAATAGATCACCAAGATGATAAACAAGTTCGGAATATAGGAAGCTACCGATTTAAAGATCATCTTTACCGGCTCCAACAAATAGGAGAATATCTTCAAGGCTAGATCTTCTGTTTGCGGGAAGATAGCGAAAAGGATCGGTACACTGATGGTTAATTGGATTAGTAACACGATCCATCGTATTACGTTGGTGAAAAACATCAATACACGCCCTTGGCGATGTGTGTTGAGAAATTCATAATCCCGGATGGTAATAGATCTGAGTCGGTTCTGCTTTAACCAGATAATTTTCCTGCGTAGTTTCTTAAACAGATAGTTGGTCAGCTTAAACAGGAAATATTGGATGATAATTACGAGAATGAACAATAATACCCGTTTCGCTATCTGCAAGATACTATGTTGCTCCCTTAGCTCTTGTATCTTGTTTTGGATAATCGGTTGATATTGTTCTGCGAGGGCTATACGACTGAGATTTTGCCATAGGGCATCTTGATCGGTGATACTTAGGATAACCTTATCTCCGTACATGATATCCGTTACGTATTCGCTGTCATAGATATAGATGGAATCCTTCTTCAAGGAATGCGAGGTCCCGATCTTTACCATGATATTGAGGATGTCCTCAGCCCGGTCAACCGGGGTGCGGCCTCCGCGCTTGGCGTAAAGGTGAAATAAGGTATCCCCCTCTACGACTACAGGTACGCCGGGAGTCAGTGCCCGAAGGGAATCGATACGGTTTCGTTGCTCGGCCCTTTTTAGGGAGTCGGCGGTAGCGTTGCTGTTTTTCGTGCTTTCCAGCTCGTCTTTCAGTAAGATCTCGTTTAGTTTCATCTCTTGCAACTGGAGGGCTAGCTCCTGCATCTTGATGGAATCCTTCCGGTGCTGCTCATCGAGCGAAAGCGTATCGGTTGGGGTAACTGGTTCCTCCGGATCATTGCCTAATGTCGTAGACAATAGTTCTTCGGCCTTTTCCCTTAATTGGGCGTTGGACACCGTTGGCAGGAAACTGATTCCTGCCAAGATCACTAATCGCAATAAAAATTGTTTCATTGAATCGTGGATTAACTATTTACCACCGGCCGGAAGATGCTCCAGCCAGTATTTAGCCATTGTCTTACGTAGGTGAAGAGTCGTTCCTTCCCTTTCGTTGATGCTATGGCTACGCATCGGGTAACTGATTTGCGTAAACATCTTTCCGTTCTTGATCAACTTGTTCACCAGCATCTCGCAATTTTGGTAATGCACGTTATCATCTCCCGTACCATGAATAAGCAGCAGATTACCTTCCAGTCCCTCGGCATAGGTAATCGGGGAACCTTTGCGGTAACCTTCCGGATTGTTCTGCGGAGTATTCATGTAACGTTCTTGGTAGATCGTGTCGTATAGGCGCTGGTCAGCGACAAAAGCGATCGCTATACCGGTATGGAATACTTTCGGATAACGGAACATGCAGTTCAAGGTTTGACTGCCGCCGCCGCTCCATCCGGTAATGCCGATCCGGCTGGCATCGATAAACGGATATTGACGGGCCATATCTAAAATACCTCTGCTTTGATCCTCGGAGGAGAAAGTGCCCACTTCCCCGTAAATACATTTACGCCATTCACGCCCACGAGGAGTATTTGCGCCCCGGTTCTCTATACTCACCACGATATAGCCTTGGTTCGCCATATATTGTTGCCATAAATCTCCGTTACCCCATACATCTTGTACGGTGGCGCTCGCCGGCTCGCCGTATACCTCTATGATAACCGGGTATTTCTTGGATGCGTCGAAATCGACAGGTTTTATCATCCATGCGTCCAAGGTTAGATTGCCGGACTTGACCTTGATAAATTCTTTCGGGTTTAATCCTAAGGCGGCGTATTGATCCTTGGCTTGGGCATTATCCTCAAGCATGCGTACGGATTGATGTTTCGGGAAAGAAACCATGTCGATAACGGATGGGGTAGAGGCGTTACTATACGTATGTATGGCCCATTTGCCGGTGGGTGACATGTTGTAGCGGTGCTGTCCGGATTGTTCCATGGGGCTTACACGCTCCACTTCTCCATTGCCGAATGCTTTAGCCCGGTACAAGTAGCGTTGGGTGAAATTGTCCGGGGAGGCTATGAAATAGACCCAGCCCTTTTGTAGATCGGTCCCGACCGGCGAGATATAATCAAAATCACCTTTGGTGATGGGTTGTATCTCTTTTCCGTCACGGCTTATCCGGTATAAATGCCGCCAGCCACTACGCTCGCTTTCCCATGTGAAATAGTGGTTGTCCTTTAACCATTGTATGTTATCATTCGTGTCCAGCCATGCGGCATCCGTATCGGTGAAGATATTATTCAGCGAGTTATCGGATATCTTGGCGATCCATACCTTATTTGTATTCTGCGGGCGGTTTAGTTGCTGTATGAACAACTCGTCGCTTTCGGGGATGAATTCCATACGGGGTAGGTAGTTGTTCCGGGGATCTCCGGGTATGGCGATCCAAGTGGTGTTCCCGCCGGTAGAGGAAACGTAGCCTACTTTTACGGCTGAATTGGTGGTTCCTGCCTTGGGGTATGGGAAATGGATTACCTTTGCGTAGATGGAGTCTACATTATTAATAATGTCGAACACTCCCGTTCCTTTCGTATCGCTTTGCCAATAGGCGATATGCTTTCCGTCCGGGCTCCAGCGGAAACCATCCCGGCAACTGAACTCCTCCTCATATACCCAATCGAAGGTTCCGTTGACAATCGTATCGCTTCCGTCTTTTGTTAGCTGCGTGATTTTCCCGGAGTCTATATCTTCTACATATATATTATTGTTGGAAACGTAGGCTACACGTGTGCCATCCGGAGAGAATTTAGCGAACATCATGGAGGATTCCGGCATTCCTTTTCCCAATTGACGTAAAGCGCCGTCCTTTAGGTTTAATATCCAATAGTCACCCCGTGTATCATAACGCCATACCCGTTGGGTATTGTTATAAATCAAGACTTTCTCATTATCCGCACTCCAAGAGATGCTACGTACGGGGATAGGCTTTCCGGTAGATTTGTCCGTCAATAGGGATGAGGGGATAATGACTTCACGGGAGTTATCTTTCGCTCGATAGGCGACGATATCCATGCCTCCGGTTTGCTTATTATTTTCCAAGCAGCTATAACGTTCACCGTCTTTTAGCCAAGTCATGCTTCCGATGCCTTTCGTTTGTATGACGTTACCGGCAACGATATCCTCAAGATTCAACGCTTTTTGTGCCATGCTTATACCTCCCGACAGAAGGCTGATCGTGGCGATCGCTATTAATTTATTTAGTTTCATGTTGTATTAGTTGGTTACTACTATATTTATGCAAAGAACGGAAAGTTAGTTGATATAACAAAATGGATTTGTATATTCGCGCCTCGGAAATCAAGAATAATCATAATTTAATTTTATATAGAAATCGGAATGAAAGCACTTTCAATGTATGTATGGTCACTTTTAGTGATCATGATGATGGGATTTACTTCTTGTGGGGATGATGAGCTTCAATTCTCGGAAGAGCAATTGGCTTATATCAACAAAAACAAGGAATACATCTGGGAAAAGAAAACAGAGAAAGATGAGAAGGGTGAATTAATATATAAGCAAGTTGTTCTAGGGGGTGATACCGCCTTATACCGGATCATTCAGAAAGAAAATGAGTGGACAACAACACCCACGATGACTTCCGTGGTCTATTTGCTAGGTCTGGAAGGGAAGTTTATAGATGGACAGGTCTTTCAAAACAAGTTGGAGGAATCTTATTATCCTATGAACAATATTATCCCGGGCTTAAGTGGTATCTTATTGAATATCCATCTGGATGAGACTGTGGAGGCTATTATCCCGGCTTCGCTAGGTTATGGATATAGAGATGATCGAGGTATCCCCGGAGGTTCTACTTTAATCTTTACTTTTACCTTGGATAAGGTCGAATGAATATTATCAGACTAAAGGCACATTCGGTTTGATCTGATTTTTATCTTTATAAGATTTAGCACGGTTACTTAATTCCGCCAACGGGTTAATAGTATAAGCAGGTGTGGTGCAATTGCTTTATTTTTAGTGTACATACGATTTATTCGTAAATATTCGATAGTTTCGTTGCTTATCTCCTTTTTTCTTTTTAATTTGGCGGATTATAAACATAATCTTGATATTATGAAGACTGCCATTGTTCCTTTCTTGTTGCTTCTGAATGTTCTTGTCGCTGTAAATGCACAGACTAAGGATTCTGTTATCTTGGTGAAAGATAGTATTACGGTAAAATTGCCGGATGTCTACGTTACTTCCGAGCGTCCTTTGGTTACGGTTACGGACGATGCCTTATCTTTCGACGTGCCTAACTTGATCATGGCCAAACCGGTGAATACTGCATTTGATATTTTAGGAGAGATTCCCGGATTGGTGAAAGAAGGGGACAACGTTAGTATCATCGGCGTCCCTACTACGAACATTATTATTAACGGACGTAGAAGCTCAATGTCATTGTCCCAGATTGTAGAGCTTCTGAAATCTACCTCAGCCAGCAAAGTAAAGAGTATAGAGCTTTTGTATAGCTCTCCTCCAAAATATGGCGTAAAAGGAGGTAGTATAAATATCATTATGGAGAAGAAAGTGAATGAGGATTTAAGTGCCGATATCTCTTTGACCGGAAAGCAAGCTTTCTACTTCTCGCCAACCGGGTTAGTGAATTTATCTTACTCCAAAAAGAAATATAGTCTGGATCTATCTTATTCCGCTAATTATAACCATTCCCGTTCAACCGAGGATATGAACGCCTATCCTATCGTGAAGGATCGTCCTTATGAGATCCTGCAAGAAAATACGGCGGTAGGTCGTTCCATGAACCATACGATTGGGGCAAGTGCCAGTTGGTTTATGGATAAGGGGCGTGAGGTGGATATTTCTTATTATGCCAAGATAACGGATTCTAATTCCAAACGATATTCGAACACTCTATTTGTGGGTATTGAGAATGCGGAAAGTAATAATAAGTTATCGGGCCCGAAGAATCTTCAAAATGTACGGTTGAATTATGCACATTCCAAGAACTTGAACGCAGGGGTGGATTATACCTATTATAAGGATCGCAGGGATCAATATATGATCTCGGATTATCCCGATACGAAACAAGAGGTGGAGGCTACCTCCCGGCAAAATATCCATTTGGCGAATGTATTCGTTAACTACGAACGGGTATTTGGAAAAGGATGGAAAATTAACGCGGGCACGAATGTGCAGTTATCCTTTACGGATAATAGCTCCTTTACCTACCAAGATAAACAGGAGGATCTGTCAGCTACGTTTGCCCAAAAAGAAAAAGAGTATACGGCGGGATTGTATGCCGGTTTCTCTAAGCGTTTTGGCAAGAAACTGGTGTTGAGCGCTTCTCTTTCGGCGGAGTATAATAAGGCGGTGATTGATTCGGCGGGCCGGAAATGGACCTTATGGTCTGGGGTAAATCTCTATCCACAATTGAACTTGAGTTATACGATCGATCCATCGAATATGCTTCAAGTCAATTTCTCCAGCGATAAGAAGTATCCGGCGTATTGGGCCATGAGCTCGAATGTTTCTTATTTGAATGTGTATAGTCAGGTACGGGGAAATCCTTATTTGGAACCGGAACGTATTTATATGGCTAGGGCTAATTATATCTTGAAAAAGAAATATGTTTTTGGACTATTCGCCAATCATCATGTGAATTATATTCGCCAATTGTATTATCAAGATACGAAAGCGTTGAGAGCCTATTACCAATCGGTTAATTTCGATAAGCATAATACTTTCGGGGCGATGGCGGTAATCCCGTTTCGGATCGGTGGGATGGTTAGCTCACGGTTCGTGGCATCGGGCTTCTTGATTCAAGATGAGGGAGTATTTATCGATATTTCGTTTGATCGGAAAAAGTTGTTCGGGCAGTTGATGTTGTTCAATACGTTTACTTTATCAAGGAAAAAGAACTTATCGTTAGAAGTTAACGCTCGCTATAGTGCGCCTTCGGTACAAGGTATCTATGATGTGGATGGTAATTATAATGTATCGGCGGGTCTTGTCTGGAATCCGATACCGAAAAAGTTAAGTGTAATGCTGCGAGGTGAGGATTTGTTAAAGGGCTTACGTGCGAAAACGCATATTGATTATCCCAGCCAGAAGAGTGATATGATGATCTATTCGGATACTCGTTCTGTATCGCTCACCTTAAAGTATACATTGGGCAAGATGAACCGGAAGAATAAGAAAGAGATCGATTCTTCACGGTTTGGCCAATAATGTTCTTATGGAATCCATTCGATAACGCCTGTGACTGGATGTTGTTTTTTCCAGTCCTCTAATTCCGCATACGTACGCACGCCGTCTTGAATGACTGCTTGGTAATATTCCACGCCCATGATTTTCGCTGTATCCGGTGTCTCATATTTCAGTTTTAAGATGGCCTGCCGGGTCTCGTCAGTCAGTACGGCGGTTATACGTTCGGCCATTTTCTCGAAATAACCGTCATAACGGGAACCTTTTACGATATGGATCATATCAATTTGCCAGAGTTCGTTATCCGGGTCTTGGAACCATGCGTGCCACTCTACGCATTGTTCTTCCGTATCGAGCGAATTTCCGTATTCGATCCGTTTAATGAGCGGGTTCTCCGCTAGTCGGGCCATCGCTAGGAAGCTGTCGTATATACGGAAAGGAGAAGTGTAAATATGAAAGTCGATATCCTTATGTTTCATGAGTAGTCCCATATTCAAGGAGCCTACTAGGTTTATTTCCGCCCCGACGGATTTCCATATATTTATAATGTCGGTTTGCCGGATCACTTCCCAAGCTCTTTCTTGGTTTCTTTTCGCTAATTCTAGTATATGCTTCATGATTGAGAATCGTTAGAGCGTAGAGGTAAGAAATGAATATGAAAAAACACGTACATGTTTTGAAAGAAACACGTACGTGAATTTCCAAAAACACGTACGTGTTTTTTTAGGGGATTGAGGTTGGATTTATGCGGCCTACTTCTTATTTCAGCTCAAAAGGAACTTTAGACTTGATATCCGTGGCCGAGGCCGCTATTATCGCCTCGAACTTACCCGGTTCCGCTACCCATTCGTGGAGGGTGTCATCGAAGAAACTCAGGGCTTCCTTTGCGATGGTAAAAGTCACCTGCTTGGTCTCCCCCGGAGCCAGTTTAACCTTACAGAAACCTTTCAGTTCCTTTACGGGACGAGGTAGGGATGATTTCAAATCGCTGATATACAATTGTACCACTTCCGAACCCTCACGGCTACCGGAATTCGTGACCGGTACGGTAACGGTAAGGACATCATCCGCTCCCATCACTTTCTTATCGGCTACGGCCTTACCATACGTAAAGGTGGTATAACTTAAGCCATGACCGAAGGGGAACAATGGCTTCGTCTTCTCCTTGTCTGCCCAGCGATAACCTACGAAGATTCCTTCGTTATATTTCTCGTCTACGATGTTGCTACCATCGTTTCTGGGAGTGCCCGGGTATTCGCCCAGCTTATGCGCTCCTATATCTTGCAAAGAGGCGGGGAAAGTGAATGGTAATTTTCCGGACGGACTCACATCGCCTACTAATACAGAGGCGATGGCACTACCTGCTTCCGTGCCTAGATACCAAGCCTGCACGATAGCCGGTACTTCCTTTATCCACGGCATGGTGATAGCGTTGCCCGAAATATTCACTACGATCAAGTTCTTGTTTGTTTGAGCTAGGGATGCGATTACTTTATCTTGCCCGTATGACAAACCCATTTCCTTGCGGTCGGCATCCTCACAGTCTTGATGAGCGCTTTTGTTCAAACCACCGATGAAGATCACATAGTCGGCATTCTTGGCTACGGCTACGGCCTCGGCAATCAACTCCTCCGGTGAACGGTCATCCTCCAGATTCTGACCGGACTTCACGCCGTTGTACTCACCGCTCGGGTCACCTACATAACCACGTGCGTAAACAATTTCGGCCTTGCTGCCCACTCTTTTCTTGATGCCATCCAACGGAGAAATCTCATATTTCACTTTCAAAGAGGAAGAACCGCCACCTACAGTCATCATCTTGATCGCGTTCTCTCCGATAACGGCTATTTTCTTCGCTTTGTTTAGGTCAATAGGTAGTACATTATTATTGTTTTGTAACAATACGATACCTTCCTCACCGATATGGCGGGCGGCGGCGAAATGTGCTTCCGAGCAAAGTGTTCCATAAGGACGGTTACGATCCATATTCGTACGATAGGCCAAGCGAAGGATACGTCTTACCTTGTCATCCAGCTCTTTGGTCCCTACTTTGCCTTCCTTTATCAGCTTCAGATAGGGATCGGCCAAGTAATAATTATCGTAAGCGTTGCTCGCTCCGTTGGATAAACCGTTTGTCCAGCTTCCGAACTCCATGTCGAGTCCGTTGGTTATAGCTTGCTGCGTATCATGAACGCCTCCCCAGTCGGAGATAACAACCCCGTCGAAACCCCATTCTCCTCTTAATATGTCGTTCAGTAAATACTGGTTATGGCAGCAATGCTGATCTTTATATAGATTGTAGGAGCCCATGATGCTCCATGCCTTGCCTTCTTGGACAGCGGCCTTGAAGGCTGGCAGGTAGATTTCATACAATGTACGGTCGTCTATGATCACGTTGGTGGTGTGGCGGTTTACTTCTTGGTTGTTCAGCGCAAAGTGTTTTACGCAAGCGGCTACTCCATTCTGTTGTACACCCTGTATATAGGGAACGACCATTTTACCGGAAAGATAAGGGTCCTCGCCCATATACTCAAAGTTGCGTCCGTTCAGAGGGGAGCGATAAATGTTCACGCCCGGCCCCAGCAACACCGTCTTATTACGGTAACGGGCCTCTTCGCCGATACTCTTTCCATATAGTAATGCCACTTTCGGATCCCATGTAGCCGCTAGGCAGGTCAGGGCGGGGAAAGCCACGCAAGAGTCGTTGGTCCATCCTGCTTGATCCCATTCATCCCACAATACTTCAGGGCGGATACCGTGAGGGCCGTCTGTCATCCAGAACTCGGGAATCCCTAAGCGTGCCACGCCCGGCGAACAAAACTTGGACTGAGCGTGGGTGATCGCTACCTTTTCTTCTAATGTCATCCGGCCCAGAGCGTCTTCTATCCTTTCCTCTACCGGCTTTGTCTCATCCAAATAAACGGGAACGGTCTGTGCTTGTGTCATGCAACCGAGCGCCAGAAGCAATATTCCCGAAAGAATTATCTTTTTCATGTAAATCTTGATTTATTATTCGTTAACCTGCAAGCCCAGCGAGCGGATATAACCCTCCTGCGGCACGCAATTCTTACATTTGCTGTTCTCGATGAATCCTGCCAACGCCTTCTTTATAGTCTCTTGGTCGGGACGTGCGTCGCGTATTTCCTTATAAGTACCGCGCGGTGCTTCCGAGAAAGCGACCACTTGATCCCAGTTTTCCGGGGCGTTGATGCCCATGAATGAAGAGCCGTCCAGTTTCTTATAGGGCCAGAAGGTCCAGCCGATGTTGTTCTCTTCCATTACGTGGCAGAACGCGTTTTGCCAAGCTTCCGTATTATGTCCGATCTCGCCCATATACATCGGCAGGTCCACTTTATCGCGGAAATCGATGATCTCTTGGATGGCGGCTTTCGTGGCCTCGCCTCCGTAACGGTGGCAGGTGTACATGATCTTGTCATCGTAAGTAGCATCGGTGAAAGGACGGAAATTACCGTTCCACTGCGCTCCCCCCAATAGGATGATATGGTTGGTATCGACTTCCCGGATAGCGGCGACTGCCCGTTTATGTAAGGGCTCCAGTTTAGCGTTGAGCTCCTCCATATTGTTGAAATAAGGGGCGATCGGCTCATTGATCAGTTCGTAGCCGAGAATGATAGGCTCGTTCTTGTAATAATCTGCGATCTTTTTCCATATGTCGCAGAACAATCGCTGGCTGGCCTCACTATCGAACAACCAAGGATAGCCGTAGCTATCGTCGATGTTATCGCCGGTCTGTCCACCCGGTGCGTCGTGCATGTCAAGGATCAGGTATAACCCGGTCTCACGGCACCAGTTCACCACGCTATCTATGCGGGCGAAGCCATCTTGATTGGTAGTCAGTCCCATATAATCCTCGTCGGTAAACAATTTATAATGGAAGGGTAACCGGATGGTGTTGGCTCCCGTTTCGGCGATGAACCGTATATCTTCGGCGGTGATATAGTTGTCCTTGAAGGTTTTCCAGAACTCGGCGGTAAAGTCGGGTCCTACCATCTCGCAGAACATTTGGTTGATACGTCCCGGAGAGTTGGTCTTATTGAAACCGAACATATAACCTTCCGGGTTCAACCAGTTGCCGAGGTTCGTTCCCCGGATAAGGAGCTTCTGCCCGTCGGGTTGGATGAGGTCGGTGCCGGATACACGGACGAACATTTCGGGAAACACCGTCTCTTCTTCCTGTGCCGGAATCTCTTCTTTGGACTGGCATCCTGTAAAAGATAGGAGCAGAGACGCTACTATCGGATATATAATCTTCTTCATATTCATTTTTATTGTTAATATCTTTTTAAGGAAAAAAGGTGTGTTATAGTTCCTTTGTTGCAGGTCTGTAACACACCCTTCAGTCCCTCACCAGAGAGGGTGAGTTTTATCAGATGAATCGTTTATTAATATGGATTCTGGACGATAGAACCTTTAGCGGCCTCTATCTCGCTTTGTGGGATAGGGATATACTTCTTGCTCTCGGTCCACTGAGCACGTTCGGGAACGGCCTTTCCTCCCCATACGTTCTCGCCTTTCCATTTCTTCTCGTCATAATTATATTCATGCTTCTGCTGGAGTACCACACCTGCGCCGGCCTTCAGCACGCTGGCGGCTTTGCCGGAGCGAACCAAGTCGAAATAGCGTTTGCCCTCGCCTATGAATTCCACACGACGCTCCTTGATGATATTATCTACGGTAGCGGTTACGGAACCCAAACCTGCACGTGTACGAACTTGGTCTAAGTAAGATTGGGCACCGGATTCGCCGATAGCTAAGGCTAACTCGGCTGCGTTCAACAACGTCTCGGCATAACGATACAGGTGGAAGTTCTCCTCGTGATTCAATCCGGCGTCACCTACGCTTCCTTCCGTATCGCCCGGACGAGGCAAGTATTTACGCAAGAAGTAACCTGTATTCTGATAACGACCACCATAAGTAACGGTATCACCTTTGGCGAATTTATCCATCGCATACTTATCAAAGTTGAGGATCGAAATATCGCGGCGAAGATCGTTTTCCTCAAAAGCGTCGTAGGCTTCTTTAGCGACAGCACCGAATCCCCAACCTCCGTTATATTCGGGAGCGCTGTTGCTTGCGCAACGGATAGTCAATCCATCGATACCGATCATTTCCGGATATACGGTACCTCCGGTAGCGTTTGCATTACCCCAAGTACGCTTACCGCCTTTAGCGATGTAGTTTACGTCGAAGATGATTTCCTTGTTCCATTCCTTGTCGATAGCGTAAAGGTCGTCATAATTGTCAACTAAACCATATTGACCGGAGTTGATAATCGCTTTCATGTATTCCAAGGCTTTCTTATAACGAGTTTGATCCTTTTGATACATGACATAATCCGTGTAGATCATGGAAGCGGCCGCTTGAGTCATACGCCCGGCCCACTCGCTGGGTTGCTTCATGGGAAGTACTTTGCTCTCTAGCACATTCTCTAGATCGACTATGACTTTCTCGTACACTTGATCCACCGTTAATTGATCGGCCAGATAAGGAACGCTGGTCAAATTCTCCTCATAAAAAGGAATGTTACCCCATGTTTTCCAAAGAACCAAGTAATACCACGCACGCAACGCACGCCCCTCGGCTATGAACATGGCTTTCTTGTCTTCTGACAAATTGGAGGCCGTAGCGTTATCGATCAAACGGATAGATCGGTTGATTCCAGAGTAACTGGTTGTCCACGCTCCGCCGATCGTGCTCCGGGGGTCGGACTTATACTGAGATATCAAGTGAATCTCATATTGGTCGAGCGTGCTGCCGCCGCCTACGTAGAGGTCATCTCCCATGGAGTCCCATACAAGGCCCAATGGAGCCCAACCTCCAAAATAGTCATACCACTGCATCGGATCGTAGGCCGCTATGGCCGATTCCGTGATACGTGCCTCTGTTGTATAATATCCGTCGATAGGTAAGCTGCTGGAGGGTTCCACGGATAAGAAGTCCTCGCTACAAGATGTTGTGCTCAGCATCAACGCTAAGGCGGAAAGGCTATATAATTTGAACTTTTTCATGTCTTTATATATTATGGGCTTTAAAAATTAAGATTAAGACCTACGGTGAAAGTACGGGCTTGCGGGTAATAACCGCGGTCGATACCATTAGATTGCTCATCTCCATTCAATTCGGGGTCAAGTCCTTTATAGGAAGTCAGTGTCAATAGATTCTCGGCGGCAACGTATATGCGAAGTTTCTGTACGAAGAACTTTTGGGTCAAGTTGACCGGTAATGTATATCCTATCTGCATATTCTTGATTCGGGCATAAGAGCCGTTGTGTACATACAAATCGGAGATACGCCAGTTATCATTGTTGTTCGTCCAAGCGAAACGGGGCAATGTGTTCGATGGATTACTCTCGCTCCAGCTATTGATAAACTCGGCGGGCAGATTCACGTAGCGGCAGTCCAAGCGGCGTGTCACGTCCAAAAGCTCTTGTCCCAAAGCTCCGGAGAATAGCATGCTGAGGTCGAAGTCTTTCCATGAGGCGTTGATGTTCAATCCGAACGTCCAGTCGGGAGTTCCTTTGCCGATCATGCTCTTGTCATCATCGCTGATCTGTCCGTCTTGGTTCAAGTCCACGAAAATCACGTCACCGGGGATAGCGTTAGGTTGTAATTTCTCTCCCTTGCTGTTTACGTAGTTGTCGATCTGCTGTTGGTCTTGGAAGATGCCGTTGGTCGTATAACCATAGAAATAGGGATAAGGCATTCCGTTCTCACCGCGGGATACGTTACCGATCTGGTGAACGTTGTCATACATCTCGAAACCATCGGCGTTACCCAAGTTGATCAACTCGTTCTTCAAGTAGCTGACATTCGCTGAAACACCGAATGTCCAGTCTTTCTTATTCAAGCGGTAGCCTAGCTCAAGCTCGACACCCTCGTTTCTCATCGAACCTACGTTACCCCAAGGTTTGGACTCACCCAAATAAGAAGGAATACTCATCTCTTTCAACATACCGTTTGTATTCTTCCGGAAGTAGTCTACCGTGAAGGTCAATGAATTGTTCAAGAAACCGAAATCCAATCCGGCGTCGTACTGCTCAGATTCCTCCCATCTTAGATCCGGATTTGGTGTACCTGAGGGTTTGCTTCCCAAATAGATTGTTTGGTTGCCCGGGCTGCCGAATACATAGTTGTTGCCGGTAGCCACGTTCGCCGTATAACGGAAAGCACCGATGTTCTCGTTACCATTCTTTCCCCAAGATAAGCGTAGCTTCGTGCTGGTCAACCAAGAGGGGCGTTTCTCCATCCATTCCTCGTTCGTAAGGTTCCATCCCAAGGATACGGAAGGGAAGGTCGCCCATTTGTTGTTAGGTCCGAAGTTGGATGAACCGTCACGACGTACGGTGAACTGTAACATATAACGCTCATTGTAGTTGTAACTCAAACGTCCGAAATAGGAAGCCAAGCTTGTCGGGTCGAAAGCTCCTCCGGTTGCGTTACGTTTGCCGTCGGATTGTAAACCGGTCGTAAAGTCGAGGTTCGCTTTGTTTTCAAGGTATTCGATCATATCTTGTGCGTCACCGGCCAATTTGTGTCCTGAATATTTCTTGGCAGACTGTCCCAATACTACGGCGAAAGAATGAGCACCGAGTGTTTTGTCATATGTCAAGACATTCTCTATCTGCCATGTATAACCGCGATTCATCTCAGACCAAACCTTAGATTTATCGTTCGTGGCGTTCTTGTTCAAGTAGAAAGGATAGTTATAACCATCTTTGCCCCAGAACGCAAGATCGGATCCCCAAGAGAATTTATATTTCAAATTATCCCAAATGCTTAGTTCCGCAGTTAAAGTTGAGATAATTTTATCCGAGTTGTTCTTATCCGCAGGCAAGGAAAGGCGAGCAAGTGGGTTGGCAAGCTCATTGAAATCTGCGCTCGGCATAGAAAGTAATTGACCGGTTACTTTGTCATAGACAGGGTCTCCATAAACGTTACGGTCATAGCTTTGGAGCTCACTCTCATCGTTGGCATAAATAGGCATGGTAGGATCCATGAATAAAGCGTCACCTAACGGAGAGCCTGTCAAGCTGCCGGCTGCGACTCCTACGCTATTTATGCGAGAGTAAGACATATTCAAAGAGAATGTCATTTTCTTCAACCAATTACGCTTTTCCGACTCGTCGAACAGTGTGTATATCGTATTGCTGCGTAATGACAGACGGTTATAGTTGGATACACCGTAATTACCGCCGATGATACCTTCATGATCGTAATAACCAAGAGAGAAATAGTAGTTTACTTTCTCGGAGGCTCCGCTAACGCTTAACTGATGGTTTTGTACCGGAGCGTTATCGTTAAATAAAGCGTCCTGCCAATTTGTACCTGTACCTAGAGCGTTGATCTGATCTTGTTTATAACGCGGGCCTTCTCCGGCATAGCTGGCCGCTTGGTTCATCAACGTCGCATAATCGCGGGCATTCAGCATGTCTCGTTTTTTCCAGGCGCTCTGCCAGCCATAGGAGAAATCGTAGCTTACCGATGTCTTTCCAAGCGTACCTTTCTTAGTGGTGATAAGAACAACGCCATTTGCCGCACGGGCACCGTAAACAGCGCCAGAGGCAGCGTCTTTCAATACCTCGATACTGGCGATATCGGCGGGGTTGATATTGTCGATACCACCATCTACCGGCATACCGTCAACAATATAAAGCGGATCCGAGTTGTTGATCGTACCGATACCGCGGATACGTACCTTAGAGCTAGCTCCCGGCTGGCCATTGGTGGTCGTTACTTGTACACCGGCAGCCAAACCTTTCAATGCGTTGTCAACACGGGTAGGTGCCGTTTTCCCTAATTCTTCGGAAGATACTTTGGCGATAGAGGCCGTAACGACGCTCTTTTTTTGGACGCCGTAGCCAATAACAACCACCTCATCCAATGTCTGGTTGTCTTCCGCTAATTTAATGAATAACGGTGTATCGCCGGATACCGTAATAGATTGGGATAAATAGCCGATAAAGGATATTTCCACGGTGGAACCTTGCTCTACATCCGGAAGGCTGAAGTTTCCGTCCAAGTCGGTGATTGCTCCGTTGGTGGTTCCTTTTACGATTACATTCGCGCCGATGATAGGCTCGCCTTGAGCATCTTTTACTTGTCCGCTGACGATCCGTTTTTGGGCGTACATAAATGTAGGTGATAACAATAGACATAATAAAGGTATCCCTTTAGTAAGCCTCTTTCCTATTAAAATGTTTTTCATGTGACGAATACATTTTTTAGTTAACAAAAACATTAATTCTACTTTTTGTGATTGCAAAAGTAGGGCGTGATCTGTAGCCGTCAATGTATAGGTAAGGTGGAAAAGTAAGCTTTAAAAAACATTATATTGTTGATAATTAGTGATCTATATGCATGCTTACGAATGTTAGAAGTAAGTTACCCAAAAGAGTAAGGGAGCCTTTAGCGTTCTATCTTTCCTAAAGATTTCACAATTTCCGCAAAATGTTCTTTCGATACGATGGCCTTACTTCGGGTCTTCAACCGGTTGTTGTATACTGTTTGGGGAGAACAATGCAAGAACTTGGCGATCTTCACGCTGTCGCTGATTCCCAAGCGTACCAGCGCATAAATGCGGAGCTCGGTGTTCAGTAATTCCCCCTCCTTGAGTATGATCTGTTTGTCCGGTTGTAGCAAAGCGTTGAAATCGGATACGAAATCCGGATAGATATGCAGGAAGATGGCATCGAAGTTTTGATAAAACTCTTTCAGCTCATTCGGAACCAATGAAGAGCCATCTGTCATCTTTTTTACATCATCAACCATGTTCGCTTTTATTTTCCGGTTGATGTTTTTTCTATATTCGTCTAGTTTGCTGATATAACTGGAGCAAATGCTGAACACGTATCCGATGTATTCTTCCTTTACATAGTTGGATTCCGTCAGCATATTGTTGGTCTCTTGCAGTTGTTCGTTGAGGGATTGCAGCTGATTGTTCACGTGGGCCAGTTCCTTATGGGCCAGTTCCAGCTCGTCTACATGCTTGTTCAGGGCTTGGTTGGCGACATCCAGCTTCTTGCGTGACTCTTTCAGGTGCTTCATTTGCATGCCTATATAAAATACGGCGAGTAGTAAGACCAAAGATAAGGTGCTTACGATGAATAAGTACTGGCGTAAGTCCGCTTCTTGTTCCTTGTTCTTTTGTTCGTATGTCCGGTGGATAGTGTCTAGCACGGAAGAAATACCGATCATGCGTATCCTGTTTTTGTATAGTTGCGCACATACTAGGCAGTAGTTGAGATAAGAATATGCCCGGTCGATGTCTCCTCTCTCGTACAAGGCTTTTCCCAGCTCTTCCAGTGAGGCGATATCATGATTGAGCGACCGGATATCAGCCATGGCTGATAAGGTGAGGTAACGAAAATAGTCATCTTCGTTACCTTCATCCCTACATATAATCGCTAGGATATAGGCGTTCATTGCGTCTATTCTGGAATCGAAGGCGGAAGAGGCGAGCACTTGCCTTAATTCTTCTTCTACCTCTTTCGCTTGTGGTGTTCTGTTGTATTGCCATCCTTTATACCATAAGGAATACTGGTGATTATTAGGTATGTTGGAGAATATGGAATCCCTGTAGATTTTCTCTTTTGCGTAATACAGGGCACTTTGTTCGGAATCGCTTCCCGAATATTGTCCATAATGGGAATAGAGATACATCAATTGTCCGTAATAGTCCGTACGTATGTGAGGGGGTAGGTCATTGACTTTTATATCGTTCAGCGCATCTATGGCTTCTTTCAGCAAGCCGGTGGCCGAGAAAATGAAAGATTGCTCTATTTTCCATTGAGCGATCCATAGGGGATTGTTCATCTGTTGTGCGAGATTCAGGTTCTTGTGGATGTAGCTTAGGGCTGAATCACTGTCGTATACCATGTATTCATCATAAAATACTTTATTCATCCAGTACTGCTCTTCTGCGGTTTGGGCTTTCTTTTCCATTTTTCTCAATTCTTGAATCTTTTTTTCTTTGGCGATGACAAATGCGTCTTTTTTGGCTAGCAGAGAATCGAGGCTGGTCAATATCTTTTCCGTATCGGTAGATATGGATTGTCCGATTAAATCCTCGGAAAACATGAGAAAGGGTAGTAGAATGAATATTATTTTGATATACATAGTATTAATATTAAGGTATAATAGTGTTCAAAGATATAAAAAGAGGATGATATTCATCCCCTTTTTATGATTTTTATTGATCTGGCTCGCTCTATTTGTCTTTTGGACTGTTTATTAGCCTGAATAGTTCGCCTATCCATAACACAAAGGAAGAGGAACCGATAATAACCCCCCAATCCTTCCAGAATAACGGTATGACGCTGAACATCTCGCCGCCGAACGTGACGATCAGGTATTGACCGATCAATATCAATAAAGCGACAAACAGGAAGCTTTTACTATCCTTTAAATTGGCAAAAGCGGAACGTCCTTCCATAAATGCCTTTGCGTTAAACATATTCCAGAACTGTAGCATCACGAAGAAGCTGAAGAACCACGATAAATCGTGCGGCGTTAAACCGTCTTGCGCATGGAAATAGAACAACAAGCCCATCAAGATTACGACAAAAGCGAATCCGACGCCGAAAATATTATAGGCCATCGGGCGGGTGATAATGAAATCTCCATCCTTACCGCTCCGGCGAGGTTTATCTTTCATCACTCGCTCATTCGGTGGGAGAGAGGCCAACGCCCCGGCAGCGAATGTATCCATGATCAAGTTTACCCATAACATCTGCGTGATAGTCAAAGGAGATTCCGTACCTAATAAAGAACCCAATAGCACGATCAAACAAGCGGCTACATTGATGGTCAATTGGAATAACAAGAATTTCTGGATATTCCGGTACAAGGAACGTCCCCACATCACCGCACGGGTAATGCTACTGAACGAGTTGTCGATAATCGTAATGTCACTGGCTTCCTTGGCAACTGAAGTACCGTCACCCATGGAGAGGCCTACTTGTGCCGCTTTCAAGGCGGGGGCATCGTTTGTCCCGTCGCCGGTAACCGCTACCACGGCGCCTTTCTGCTGCAATAATTGTACCAAACGCTGTTTGTCCGTAGGACGGGCACGGCACATGATCTTCAAGTCTAAGACACGATCCAAGGCCTCTTGATCGCTAAGCGCCTCGAATGCGGGACCCGTGATAATGTTCCGGTCGGTATCATTCGCTTTCCACGTACCGATCTGTCGTCCGATTTCTTTAGCAGTACCCGGTGTATCTCCGGTGACGATCTTCACGTCGATACCTGCGTCCAAGCAACTTTGAACAGCGGGGGGCACATCCGCACGTACCGGATCGGAGATAGCGACGATACCTAGGTACGTTAAATCCGTATCATGTAAACGACCCTCAACGAAGAAGGTCTCATCCATTCCATCCTCAATTATCTGGTAAGCGAAGCCAAGCGTACGCATCGCTTGGTTCTGGTAATCCAATAATTGTTTTTCGATGCCGGCTTTACATTCCGCCACCGGTTTGTAAGTTCCGTCTATCGCCACCCGGTTACTGTTGGCCAGTACGATTTCGGGAGCACCTTTCACGTAAAGTACCTTCTTGCCGAGTAACGGTGATTGTACGATTGTAGCCATATATTTCCGTTCCGTAGAGAAGGTCAATTGATCTAGGGTCGTAGCGTTCTCTCTTAATTCCAGATAATTTTGGTGTTGTCCGTTCAACCAGAGTAAAAGGGCGGCCTCCGTCGGGTTTCCAAGGGTTTTTACCTTTTCTTCCGAGAAATCGAGGAATGCCGTGGAGTTCGTGGAGATACCTTCTTTGATCAGGTTACTTAACTCATCCTCCCCAAGCTTTTGGTCTTTCAGGTTGTAGAAATTCGTTTGGTAGACTTGCATTTGGTTCTGCGTCAACGTTCCGGTCTTGTCCGTACAAATTACGGTAGTCGCTCCCATGGTCTCACAGGCGTGCATTTTGCGGACAAGATTATTCGTCTTCAACATACGGTTCATGCTGAGGGCCAAACTTAACGTGACACTCATCGGTAATCCTTCCGGAACGGATACCACGATCAACGTAACCGCTACCATAAAGTAGTTGAGGATATGGGCGATGATGTCCATCGCCGGCATCCCGGGGAAGCTATCCGATAAAAGGAATTTTACGGTCAAGGCGATGAACGTCACTCCGGCGATCGTATATCCGGCTTTGCTGATCACTCCGGCCAAGCCTTTCAACTGTATTTGTAAAGGAGTCTCTACATCGCTCTCGATTTGCGAGCCTTCGTAGACCTTACCGTATCCGGTAGCGTCACCCACCTTTTCTACTTGCATTACGCCATGTCCGTCCACGACCGTCGTTCCTCGCATGACTACATTGGACGGATAAGTCGCTTCCGTATCGAAATCCGCCTCGTTTGTTGTCTTGCTGATAATCGGTTCACCGGTTAGTGTGGATTCGTTGATCTGTAGGGAGATGGCTTCAAGCAAATGTCCATCCGCAGGAATTTCCTCACCTGTCTCCAAAACAACGATATCGCCTATGACGACCTCTTTTTTCGGTATTTGGCAGATATTCCCGTCACGGATTACCTTCACTAAAATATCATCATTGACTGTATTCAAGATATCGAATGCCTTGTTCGCTTTCACCTCGAAGAAAAAGCCCACGCAACTGGCAAGCATGATAGCGAAGAAAATGCCGATCGGCTCCAAGAAGGCCGTAAAACCTTTCGCCTCAGGCCCCCAGCAATGTACGCCAGCGATTATCATGGACAAGAGCCATGCCACTAATAATATACGAATAATGGGATCTTCGAATTTCTCCAAGAATTGGCTCCATAACGAAGCTTTCTCGGGCGGGGTAAGTACATTCTCGCCGTGAAGGCGTCTGCTCTCTTCTACTTCTTGTTTGGTTAATCCTCGGTACTGATGTTTTTTCTCCATAAATTTATTAATCTGATTAAGAAAATAGGATAGCAAATTACGTAAAGTTATACGACATATACAAGGGTTTAACCTTTTTGCATATATTTGTGTTGTATAACGAATTAATTTTTAATTAAAAGATGAAGAAAGTACTATTCATGTTATTGGTTATGTTCGCTTTGAGCGCCTGCCAATCAAAGGATTCATATGTGAAGGAGTTTAGTGATTTTGTAGATAAGGTGGAAATGGAGGCCGCTGATTATACCGATAAGGACTGGAAGAAGGCGGATCTGAAATTCTCGGATCTATCCAAGGATCTTTACGCCAAGTTCGAGGAAGAGTTAAACGCTGATGAGAAAGCGGAGATCATTAAATTGCAAGCGACATACGCCGGATTGAAAATGAAAGCGGGCGTGAAAGACGCTGCCAAAAAAGTGGATAAGTTCTTGGATGATTTGAAGGAAGGAACAAAATAACCTCTGATACGAAAATAAGATGAACAGAAATTGGGTGTATTCGCTATTTGCTTTATGGATCGTCTGTTCGTTCGCCTGTACGCAGCCTAAACCTGTGGCGAATGTGGAAGTTCAAAAAGAGAATTTCGTATTCTCTATAAAAGGGACAGATACATTGTCTTTGGACAAGTATGAGTTGCCTTCTATATCGCCCGCCTCAAAAAAGCCTGTGATGATTTTTGCTTTTGGCGGTGGGTTTAAAGGGGGAGATAAGGCGGATAAAGGATATATTCCCTATTTCGAGTTCCTCGCCCGAAACGGATTTGTGGTCGTTTCTACGGATTATCGTACCACCTTGAAGAATCTGGATCCTTCTAAAGTCTCTTCTCCAATGGACTTTATCGCAGCCTTGCAGCATGCGATCGATACGGCGGTAGAGGATTTTTATGATGCTACCGGTTTCGTGATCAACCAAAGCTCGGATTGGAACATCGATGTGGAGCAGATCGTAGCGAGCGGTTCGAGTGCCGGGGCGATTACGGTATTGCAGGCAGAGTATGATTTATGTAACGGACATGAGTTGGCGAAAAGGCTACCGGCTGGTTTCAACTATGCCGGTGTGATCTCATATGCCGGCGCGGTCTCTAGTGTGCTTCCTCCACATTGGGAAAAGATGCCTTGTCCGATTATGCTATTCCATGGCGATGCGGATAAAACCGTTCCTTTTGAACAAGCCGCTATGGAGAACCTCGGCGGTTTATGGGGATCATCCGCTGTAGCGAAAAGTCTGGAAAATCTTCAAGCTTCCTATTATTTTTATAAGGTCGAGAATGCGGGGCATGAGATCTCTGGGCTCCCTATGTCCCGGAACCAATACGATATCATGAGCTTCTTGAGCCGTCAAGTCTTAGGCGATGAGAATTTAGCGATCACGACAGACGAACGTGTTCCCGGTGATACGATCGTACGGAAAGATTTTACCGTACAGGATTATATCTTGGATAATTTGCGTTAATATGATAATGAAATATAAACAGCCTTAATTTGATCTTTTTAGATTAAACTATTCACCCGAAGGATTGTCTTTACTATATAGAGTGATTAATAGTGTGTTTAGTTTATTAAGGTTATGAGATTAACAAGGTTAGTTGGATTTTTAGGGATTGTCCTTTTTTGTGCGGGGCAATCCCTTTTTGCTCAAAGTAAGCAAGAGCGGAAGGAGCAAAAAGAGAGAGTAGTGAGGGAGATCGTGGATAGCGGTCGTATTAAGATCGATGTGGATCGTGCCGTACCGATGGCCGGGAAATCCGTCAATCTTACTTCCCCCTACTCATTGGAAATACATGGTGACTCGATCCTGTCTTATCTTCCTTACTTTGGACGTGCTTACTCTGCTCCTTATGGTGGTGGAGAGGGCTTGACGTTTAAAGAAGTGGCGACAGAGAAGGAGCAAATCTCTAAAAAGAAAGGCAGTTCCGAAATCAAGTTCCGTGTAAAGACCAAAGAGGATGTATACATATTTCGGGTGGAAGTCTATCCGAATGGCTCGGTGACAATCAATGTGACACCCGTGAATAAACAGGCTATTACCTTTTATGGTGATGTTGCCTTAGACTTGAAATAGTCGTCCTTGCCATGTATCTCTTTCCTCGATCCGCTTATTTACCTTAGCGGTAAATTCGAAATTCTTTAAACCCCAATCCGGTGCGATCAGTAGCTCTTTGGGGGATTGTGATACGAACCTCTCTACTACGATAGAGGGGTTCAGTCGTTCTATGAAGTCAATCACTAATTCGATATATTCATCAGCCGTATATAAATGGAAATCAGAAGGATCTTCCTTGAACTCTTTCGCCATGCGGGTATTCTTGATTAGCTGCAATTGGTGCAGTTTAAGTGTCGTGATCGGGAGGCGTGATAAGACATCCGCATGGTGTAATATTTCATCCCTACTTTCTCCCGGTAGTCCGAGTATCAGGTGTGCCCCGGTGTAAATACCTTTTGCCGCCGTACGACGGATAGCGGATTCCGATTCTTCATGGGTATGTCCTCTGTTTATACGGATTAAGGTCTTATCCGACGTACTTTCCAAGCCATATTCGATCATGACGAACTTACGGAGGGAAAGCTCCGCGAAATAATCCAATAAATCTTCCGGCATACAGTCCGGACGCGTGCCGACAATCAATCCTTCCACTCCGGGATAGGCAAGCGCTTCCTCATATTTGCGAATAAGAGAGTCTAATCGGTCGTATGTATTCGTGTAGGCTTGGAAGTAGGCCAGATACCGCATATCCGGATATTTGCGGGAAAAAAAACGTACGCCTTCCTCTAGTTGCTCGGTAACGCTTTTCTCCGTATGACAGTATTCTGGACTGAATGTTTGGTTATTACAATAGGTGCAACCGCCCCATCCTTTAGACCCGTCTCGGTTCGGGCAGGTGAAGCCTGCGTTGATGGAGATCTTCTGAACCTTGAATTTGAATAGATCCCGTAGAAAATCCCCAAATTCATAATATCGTTTAGTTTTTTTCATAAGACAAAGATACGATTTCTCGCAATTTGAATCACTTTTTTATGCTAACTTCGCGTTTCAATCTGAAATAAAGAGTATAAATGAAACGATTAGGTTTTAGTTTATTGCTTTCGTTGGCCGTATTCGGAAGTGTGGCCGCACAAACCGGAAGCAAGCATGTTGACTTAAAAGAAATAACCGATGGGAAATTTCGTCAAGTGACGGCTATCGGAGAGATGCGATCCCTGCCGGATGGAGAACACTACACAGCCATGAACGCCGATAAGAGTATGATCATTAAATATTCCTATCGTACGGGAAATCCTGTGGATACATTGTTTAATGCCCGTAAAGCTCGTGAATGTACCTTTACGGATTTTGATGGATATACAATCAGCAGTACCGGGCATCACATCTTGGTTTGGAGGGATACGGAGTCTATTTATCGTCGCTCTACTAAGGCGGTGGTTTATGATTATGACGTGCGTCGTAATTATGTGAAGCCTATTTCCGATGCCAAGGGTAAGCAAATGATCCCGACTTTCTCGCCGGATGGTCGTATGTGCGCTTATGTACGGGATAATAATATTTGGATACGTAAGTTTGATTTCGACACGGAGGTACAAGTCACCAAGGACGGTGAGTTGAATAAGATATTGAATGGCATCACGGATTGGGTGTATGAGGAAGAATTTGCGGTGACAAATCTAATGGCGTGGTCTCCCGATAGCGAGTATCTGGCCTTTGTCCGTTTTGACGAGTCCGAGGTGCCCGAATATTCTATGCAGATGTATGGTGAGGGACTTTATCCGGGGTATTACGAATATAAATATCCGAAGGCCGGGCAGAAGAATTCAAAGGTTTCCGTACATTCTTATAGCGTAGTCACCAAAGACACGAAGGAGATGAAGGTCCCGGTAGAAGGTGACTTCTATATTCCCCGCATTACTTTCACGCAGAATCCGGATCAGTTGGCTATCATGACATTGAACCGCCAGCAGAATGTATTCAATATGTATTATGCAAATCCGAAGAGCGGTGTGTTCCGTTTGATCTTGCGTGAGGAAAATAAATGCTACGTGGATTCTGATTGGTTGACTTCCATCCAGTTCTTGAACAATGGGTTTACCTATGTGAGTGAACAAGATGGCTATTCCCATATTTATTTGTATTCCCCGACAGGTGTTATGCAACGTCAGGTAACTCAAGGGAACTGGGATGTCACGAAGTTCTTGGGCGTGGATGAGAATACGAAGACTTTCTATTACGAGTCTGCCGAGGAAAGCCCGATCCGCCGTTCTATCTATAAGATCGACGCTAAAGGCGTGAAGACAAAACTCTCTACGGAAGAGGGTATGAATAAGGCGGTCTTTAGTGACAATTTCGCTTATTTCGTGAATACCTATTCCAATGCGAATACCCCGGCGAAGATTACGGTGAATGAGACGAAGACCAAAAAGGAACTACGTGTTCTGCAAGATAACGCCGCGTTGAAGAGTAAGCTGAAGGAGTATGTTTTTGCTAAGAAGGAATTTATGAAGGTACATACGGCTTCGGATTATGAGTTCAACGCTTGGATCGTAAAACCCGCTGATTTTGACCCGTCGAAGAAATATCCGGTGATGATGACGCAATATAGTGGTCCTAACTCCCAGCAAGTATTGGATCAATACGGTTTCGATTGGGAGCAATATCTGGCCTCAAATGGTATTATCGTGGTATGTGTGGATGGTCGTGGAACCGGTGCCCGTGGTGAGGCATTCCGTAAATGTACTTATTTGAGAATGGGCGAGCTGGAATCCAGAGACCAAGTGGAGGCTGCGCAAGCGTTGGGCAAGTTACCTTATATCGATAAGGATCGTATCGCGATCTGGGGTTGGAGTTTCGGAGGTTATAACACGTTGATGGCCTTGAGTACCGGAAACGGAACGTTTAAGGTGGGTATCGCCGTGGCTCCTCCGACGGACTGGAAATATTATGACTCCGTTTATACGGAGCGTTTCATGCGTACCCCGCAAGAGAATTTCGATGGCTATGCGGCTACCTCTCCGTTACGCCGGGTGAAAGACTTGCAAGGCAAGTTATTGCTGGTTCATGGAACCGCCGATGATAATGTTCATTTTATGCAAACAATGGAATATGCCGAGGCTTTGGTTCAAGCGGGTAAGCAGTTCGATATGCATGTTTATAAAGATCGGAATCATAGCATATACGGTGGTAATACCCGTTACCATTTGTATACGAAGATGGCTAATTATTTATTCAATAATTTGTAAGACATGGCGCAGCATTTAAGAAAGCCGGATTGGTTGAAGATCCGGCTTGGCGGAAATGAGCAATTCACGAAGACAAAAAGTATTGTTGAATCTCATTGCCTTCACACAATATGCACAAGTGGAAAATGCCCGAATATGGGTGAATGTTGGAGCCGGGGAACAGCTACATTCATGATTGGTGGTGAGATCTGTACTCGCTCTTGTCGTTTTTGTAATACGCTAACGGGTAAACCTCTTCCGTTGGACCCGAAAGAGCCTGCGAATGTAGCGGAGAGCATCCGTTTAATGAATCTCAAGCATGCGGTGATCACGTCCGTTGATCGTGATGACTTACCAGACTTAGGCGCTTCTCATTGGGTAAATACGATCCGTACGATCAAAGAGGTGAATCCTCAAACGACTGTGGAAGTCTTAATCCCGGATTTTCAAGGACGATTGGATCTGGTTGATCAGGTCGTGGATGCGGCGCCTGAGATTATCTCCCATAATATGGAGACTGTACGCCGTATCAGTCCGCAAGTGCGTAGCGCCGCTAAGTATGACGTGAGCTTATCCGTTTTGCGACGAATCGCTGAGCGGGGTGTGGTAGCCAAGACTGGTATCATGGTCGGACTGGGTGAGACCGAGGATGAGGTGCTTGAATTAATGGATGATGTTTTGCTGGCGGGTGTTTCTGTTTTAACAATCGGGCAGTATTTACAGCCTTCTCGCAAGAATATTCCCGTCTCTGAATATGTGACTCCTGAATGCTTTGAATATTATAGACAGCAAGCCGTTGGCAAAGGTTTTAAGAAAGTAGAGAGCGCTCCGCTGGTACGCTCGTCGTACCATGCGGAAAAGCATATATGATTCATGAACTTTTGACAATCTTTGTTGTTATTAATATAAAAGTGGACTAAAGGGGGGGAAGGAATGAACAGAGTAAAGAAAGGTCTAGATAATCAGGCGATAGGTTTATTGCCATTGTTGTTATTCATGTTTTTGGATAACTATTTTTCTTATTTATTATCTTTTATAATTGGGGTTACTTTCTGTTTTGTTTGTATTTTTTTGTTTCAGGTGTTGAGCAAGGATAAGGTATACCAATTTATGCTTCTGCCATCGGCGGGCACATTGGTCTTATATTCCGTATTTCTTTGTCTCAAGCTTGAACCTGTGTTGTTTATATACTCTCCTCTTATCACGGAAGTATTACTGGTCGTGGCGTTAGCGATCGTGGGGTTCACGAGGAGAACGATCATACAACGTATACGCGATTCGAAACGTCCCTCTTTTAAACGTACTTTGCTTCGTACTACCTTGAACGAATTTTATTTCCTCGCTCAGTTGGTACAGAACCTGTACACGTTGCATCTTTTCATCATCTTGTTATATAGTATCTTGCCGGAAACGATGCAGAATATGCGTACCGAACGTTTCTTATACCGGGAGTTGGGATTGGTAATCGGTGTTTTGGTCATTGTTTATGAGCAAATACGTTTGTCCTTGATGCAAGGTAGCTTGAAAAAGGAAATGTGGGTTCCCGTATTGAATGACAATGGGAAGGTGATCGGTTGTATCGCACGTTCGGTCAGCCGCTCTTTACCGAAGAAATACTATCATCCGATCGTGCGTATCGCCGTTGTTTATAATGGTATGTTATATCTGGTGAGACGAAGTAAGGATGAGTTTGTCTCTCCGGATACGATGGATTATCCGTTCCATAATTACGTGCTCTTCCGACATAGTATAGATAGCACGGTCAAAGAGACTCTCGGAAGTTTGGCGCAAGATAAATCAATTGCTCCACGCTTCCTGATCCGTTATACATTTGAGAACGAGAAGGTGAAACATTTGGTATCTCTCTATGTTATTTGTTTACGTACGGAAGAGCAATTAAATCAATGTAAGCGCCGTAGCGGAAAGCTTTGGACAGCGAAACAAATCGAGGAGAACTTGAACTCCGGGGTGTTTAGCGAATATTTTGAGAAAGAGTTCGCTTATTTGCAAAATACGATTCTTTTCGCCGAGAGTTTCTGTTGCGGTAACTAATCATCTTATAATGCCCGATTCCCTAGCTCTATAACTTCCAAATCTTTGATATCCTTTCCCGCAATAACGAAACGTAATAAGGTACGTACTTGATGAAAGCCACTTTTTCCAGCCGCTCCCGGATTCATATGCAGACACTTCAAGCTTCGATCGAATACTACTTTCAGGATATGCGAATGTCCGGAGATGAATAGATTTGGCCGTGTATCGTATAATTCTTTGCGGATCTCGGGATTGTAGCGGCCCGGATAACCTCCGATATGAGTCATCATAACGTTCACGTCTTCTACCTTGAAATGAGCTACTTTAGGATATTGCAGGCGAATGGCTTGTCCGTCTATATTTCCGTATACGGCCCTGAAAGGTTTCAATGCCTCGAATTTCGCGGCCAAAAGATCGGAGCCTATATCGCCCGCATGCCAGATTTCATCGCAATCTTTAAAATATTCGGCGTACTTATCATCCCAGTACGCATGGGTGTCTGAAAGCAATCCAACTTTAATCATAACAATTTCTTTTATTGCTCGAAAGTATCTATATTTACACGCCTAAGATAAGAATATTATGGAGAATTCATATCAATATTTTAAACGGGACTTAAGCTGGTTGTCGTTTAACTACCGTGTCTTGCTGGAAGCGGAAGATGATACGCTGCCTATTTATGAGCGTATTAAGTTCCTTTCTATCTATTCCTCGAATCTGGAAGAATTTTATGAGATCCGGGTTGCGGAACATCGGGGGGTAATCATGAAAAAGAATTATTCGGAGGAGAGCGCAGCTGAGGCGGAAGAGACCTTGGCGGCTATCACCCGGGAGGTTAACCGCCAGCAACGGGACTATTACCGTATTTTCTCGGAGAAGATATTGCCGGAATTGAATCGCCAGAATGTTTACTTATACCAGAATGAGAAGCCGGAACCTTTCCATGAAGAGTTTGTCCATAATTTCTTTAATGAGGAGGTTTTCCCATTCCTGTCGCCGGTCATGATTCAAGCCGGTGATATACGTACGTTTATCCGGGATCGTCGGCTTTACCTTGTGATCCGTATGATTAAGCGGAGCAAGCGGATGAATGAGCCGGGCTTCGTACCCGAGTATCATTATGCGTTGATGAAGATTCCTTATGCGAAAGTTCCCCGTTTTATAGAGTTGCCTCAGCATGACGGGAAATATTATATCATGTTTATCGACGACATTATCCGTGCGAATTTACAGAATGTTTTTCCCGGTTATATTATTGATGGCTGTTACAGCATCAAGATTTCCCGGGATGCGGATATTTATTTGGATGATGAGAGCCGAGCGAATATCGTGGAGAATATCCGTAAGAAGGTGAAGAAGCGCAAGATCGGAGCCTTGAGCCGTTTTATGTATGATCAAGCGATGCCGGATGATTTTCTGGCTTTTGTTTGCGATGCCTTTGGTATTACGTCGGAGGACTTGGTGTTAGGTGGACGATATAATAATTTGCAGGACTTGATGAAATTGCCGAATCCGGCGGGAAAACATTTAGAGCAGCAGCCACCGGTGCCTATGCGTGTGCCTTTCCTCGATGAGATGGGGTCGGTATTCAAGGCCGTGAAGAAGCGGGATATCTTATTGCATTTCCCTTATGAGTCGTTTGATTATTTGATCCGCTTTTTGATGGAGGCGGCCTTTGATCCGAAGGTGGATGAGATCAAGATTACCCAGTATCGAGTGGCAGAGAATTCGGCCGTGATTAATACGCTGGTCAGTGCTGCCCAGAATGGTAAGAAAGTGACGGTATTCGTGGAATTGAAAGCCCGTTTCGACGAGGAGAATAATATGAGTACGGCAGAGCGTATGGAGCAGGCCGGTATTCGTATCATTTATAGTATTCCGGGCTTGAAAGTACATGCGAAGGTTGCGGTCATTCTTCGGAAGGATACGTCCGAGGGACTTAAACGGCGTGATTTTGCCTATTTGAGTACCGGTAATTTCAATGAGAAGACGGCCAAGATCTATTCGGATATGGCGTTATTGACTTCGAATACGGAGATTATTACGGATATCAATAAAGTATTTGCTGTTTTGGAAGGGCGTATGAAAGAACCTACTTTCCGCCATTTGTTGGTGGCCCGTTTCAATATGGTCTCGGAATTGACTGGTAGGATTCGGCGGGAGATCGAGCATGTGCGGGAAGGCCGAAAAGGACGGATCATATTAAAGATGAACGGACTGCATGACCAACATATGATCGAGGAACTCTATCATGCGAGTGAGGCGGGGGTAGAGATCGATCTGATTGTCCGGGGGATTTGTTGCCTGGTACCGAACCAACCTTATAGCGCAAACATCCGGGTTACTCGTATCGTGGATATGTTTTTGGAGCATTCACGGGTTTGGTATTTTCTGAATGATGGTCAGGAGGATCTTTTCCTTACCTCGGCTGATTGGATGCGTCGGAATTTGAACCGACGGATCGAGACGGCTTTCCCGATCCTTGATCCGGATCTGAAGAGGGAGATAATCGATATCTTGAATATCCAGCTAAGTGACAACGTGAAAGCTTGTTATTTGGATGGCGAGTTACGTAATAATTTTAAGTGTGATGATAATCCGGTAAAAGTGCGTTCGCAATTGGCTATCTATGATTATCTGAGAAATAAATCCATACGGTAACCGGGATGGGGGAGTTTTGGGGATTTGTTGATTGGGGGGCTGGTTGCTTAGCCTTGATCGTGGCGGTGGTATTTAGCTTTTTGTTGGGAGTACGTACGGGACGTATCCGGGAGAGAAATGAATCTGTCCGTTCTCGCATTCGGCAGAATAAAGCGAATATGTATCGCTATAAACAACAATTAGCCTCCTATCAAGAGCAAGTCGTACGCTTGGAGCGGGAACGGGATTCTCTGGTCATCCGCTCGGAGGCTTATGACCGGATCGAGACGGAGCTGACGGCCTATCGCCAGAAGATGGAGCAGTTGGAAAGAGATATCCTTGTTCTTTCCGGCGATAATAACTTATTGGACAATGCTACCGGAAAAGTAGATGTGGATGTACCTAAGCTTTTATGTGCCCTTAAAGATGATCCTCTCCATGTGAATCCAAGTAAAGAGGAATGGGCTGAGATTATTGGTATGACCGATCTTCTGTTTAATAACTTCTTAACCGATCTGAGAAATAAATACAGTATTACCCGCCATGAGCAGGAAATATGTTGCTTGATCAAATGGAATTTCTCCCGAAAGGAGCAACTAGCCGTGTTTAATAATACTCCGGATGCGTTAACCAAATCGAAAGGCCGTTTAAAAAAACGTCTAGGCTTGGATGAAAAGACGGATTTGGATGCCTATGTCCGTTTATTATAAAGCTTAAAGTTATTTTGTTTGTCGTGATTGTCCGGCAATATTATCCGTTTATCTCCCATTGCGTGGTTTATATGTGTGATTATTAGTTGTTTGATGTTCGCTTGTTTTGTCCGGTACCATTTCTTTCCTCTTTACGATCCTTCCTGTACTTTTGCGGTGTGTGATTTAATTTTTAAGAACGAATAATCAGGAATGCTATGAGAACACAAACTGTACTACTATGGATCTGCCTTAGCCTAATGGTGGGGCTTTCCGCTTGTGATTGGATTTCGTCCTCTCCGGTGGCCTCGCTACGGCGGGCTACCGGATGGCCTTTCGAGGTGGTGGTTGTAATGGATCGAGACGCATGGAATGGTGAGGTGGGGGAGTTGCTGCAAGAACAATTTCGAGCGCCGATTTCTGCTTTGCCTCAAGCGGAAGCATCTATGCGTGTCACCTATTCGGAGCCATCGGGCTTTTCCGGTTTATTACGATACGTACGAAATATCTTGATCGTATCCGTAGATCCTAACCGGTATACGAAAGCTGGAACAAGAGAGAGTCCCGATGAATGGGCCAGCGGTCAGAATGTTGTGACTCTGTATGCTCCGACTACCGCTGCTTTAACCGAGTTCCTTTTATTAAATGAAGGACGGTTGGTCAACCATTTCAATCGAGTGGAAAGGGAACGTTGGATAGTTGGACTTTCTAAGAGCCATAGCAGTTGGATCAATGAGAAGTTGAAGTCCCGTTTCGGTGTCTCGCTGTTCGTGCCGGAAGATATGTCGGCCTATAAGGAAGAGACCGATTTCTTTTGGGGCTCGAATAACGCAAATCGGGGACGGACTGATATCTTGGTATATAGTTTTCCCTATACGGCTCAAGAGGCATTTACCGAAGATTATCTGGTCGCTATGCGTGATTCTGTAGTGAGGCGGAACGTACCGGGCTCTTTCCCGAATTCTTATATGAAGACTGAGAAGCGCTTCGAGCTTTCTTACGAGCCGATCACCGACCGTGGCGAATACCGCGGCGTATTGCGTGGTCTTTGGCGTATGGAAGGAGATAAGATGGGCGGCCCGTTCGTCAGCCATGCCCTGCTCGACAAGAAAAAAGGGCGGGTTATCGTAGCAGAAAGCTTTGTCTATGCCCCGGAATCAAAAAAGGCGAACTTGATCCGCCGAATGGAGGCCGCCTTGTTTACGTTGCGATTCGTGGATTAGGATTGATTCTCTCACGTATATAGGCGTAACCTCATGCGTATATACGCATCGGCCTACACGTACGTAAGTGTGGTCTTATCGTCCTAAAAATAGTTTGATTTCCTCCGGAATATATCCCGTCCGTATACGCCACTCTTGCGGATACAGGTTATTGGCCCGGTTGCCAAGGTTCTTTACAAAACCTAGCGGAAGTCCTTGGTAGCGTACCAACACATATCCCTTATCTGTACCGGAGGGTAAGACGAGCGCCTCTTTCTTTAAGAATTTAATAGCGTCTTCCCATTCCAGTTCCACGGATGGAAATGCGTTGGGGGTTAAGGCAGTACTTAAAGCCAGCTCTTGAGATGGGATAAAGTCTTTCCCTTTCACTTCTCCTAGGCAAATACCGGCGGAAAGTACCCGTAAAGGCTTGGCATTGATGAGTGAAAATAGATCCGAATGGGCTTTGGGATACGCTCGAAGGAAACTGCCGTTCCATTCGAGAGAAAACGAAGTTTCATCCGAAAGGAACAGACGGGCCTCCTGTGGGATGGACGGAGCGGCTTTTCCTCGCTCTTTTTTCCCTTTGGACTTGACACGAATCTCCTCAATCTCGCCTTCCGCTTTCCGGAGGGCGGCGAGGAAAAAGCCTTCGCCCCGTGTCTTATGCGGGAAGAAGCGGTAAACCGGATGTTCAAACCTGAGGGCGCCGGTGATCTGCCATTCCTCTTGGGTAGGGATAGGCAATGCCTCGGCTCCCAGCTCCTCTATTATATAATGTATGTTCTCCTCATCCTCTTCCGTATTATAGGTACATGTACTGTAGATCAAGATACCTCCGGGTTTCAAGGCGTTCCAGATATCATGGATGATGCGCCGCCCACGGGAGGCGCAAAGCCGTACGTTATCTACGCTCCATTCGCCTGTGCTATCCGTATCTTTCCGGAACATGCCCTCACCGGAACAAGGTACGTCGGTGACGATCACGTCGAACAGATGAGGCAATGCCTCGCCGATCTCCTCCGGGTCATTATTGATAACGATCGTGTCCGGGCGGCCCCATTTAGCGATATTCTCGGCCAATACATAACTCCGGCTGCGGATCACCTCATTGCTCACTAACAGGCTTCCATCCGGCAATAAGCTCGCCAGATGCGTGGACTTGCCACCCGGGGCGGCGCATAAATCCAAGCAACGTACCGGCTCTTTCACGTATGCCTTGATCGCTTGTTCCAGAAACATGGAAGACGCTTCCTGCACGTAATAGGCCCCCGCATGGAATAGAGGATCGAAGGTGAAAGACAACCGTTCCGGCAAATAAAAACCGCTTTCGCACCAAGCGACTGGAGCACCTGCTTTGGGAGCGGGAGTTCCTTTCATCGGGTTGATACGGATACTTACGGGAACATCAGCGTTTAACGCTGCCTCTAAACGATCGAACTCCTCGCCAAGTAAAGCCCGTGTACGGGTAATAAAATCAATAGGAAGTGCCATGATTATTCTGTTAGTTTGCGGCAAAAGTACTACTTTCGCGGAAAACAAACAGTATGCGAGCATCTCTTTTCCTTATACCAGTTACCTTGGGCGATACGGAACATCGCCGTGTTTTACCAGAGTACAACCGTGACGTGATCTTATCCATCCGGCATTTTATCGTGGAAAACGTGCGTACGGCACGCCGTTTCTTGAAAAAGGTGGAGCCGGGGATCGTGATCGATGACTTGACATTTTATGAGCTGAATAAACATACCTCACCGGAACAAGTAGCTGGTTATCTGGCTCCTTTGGCGAAAGGCGAGAGCGTAGGCGTGATCTCGGAGGCGGGTTGTCCGGCGATCGCTGATCCGGGTGCTGACGTAGTGGCTATCGCCCAACGGAAGGATTATCCGGTGGTACCGTTGGTGGGGCCTTCGTCTATCTTGATGTCGGTGATGGGATCAGGCTTTAACGGACAGAGTTTCGCTTTTCACGGTTATCTGCCGATCGATGCTTCCGAGCGAACGAACACGATCAAGAAATTGGAGGGAAGAATTTATTCCGAGCATCAGACACAATTGTTTATCGAGACTCCTTACCGGAATAATAAACTGGCCGAGGAGTTGATCCGTACGTGCCGTCCGTCTACGAAACTGTGTATCGCCTCGAATATAACCTGTGAGGATGAGTATATCCATACTCGCCCGGTCAAGGAATGGGCGGGTAAAGTTCCCGATCTGAGCAAGAAGCCTACTATTTTCCTAATCTATAAATAAGAGGATTGATATGAGTTATCAAGCGCACGAGACAGCGGTAATCGATGCCGGTTGTGAGATCGGGGAAGGAACCCATATCTGGCATTTTTCCCATATCATGACGGGATGCGTGATTGGCAGGGCGTGTAATATCGGCCAGAATGTAGTCGTATCGCCGGGCGTGGTCTTAGGGAATAACGTGAAGGTACAGAACAATGTGTCTATTTATACGGGGGTGATTTGCGAGGATGATGTGTTCTTGGGGCCTAGTTGCGTGTTTACAAATGTAACCAATCCGCGTAGCGCTGTCTCTCGGAAAGACCAGTATAAGGAGACGGTGATTGGCAAGGGGGCCTCGATTGGAGCTAATGCTACGATTATCTGTGGGCATACGGTCGGGCGGTATGCCATGATCGGTGCCGGGGCGGTGGTAACGAAGGATGTTCCGGATTATGCGCTGGTCGTAGGAAATCCATCCCGCCAGATCGGTTGGGTAAGCGAGTACGGCCATCGCCTTGTATTTGACTCCGAAGGATTCGCTACTTGTCCGGAAAGCGGCCAACGTTACAGCCTACACAATCACCAAGTTGTAGAGACGGGGCGTGCCCCGTCTCCCACAGACTGATAGTATCTTAAATTACTATTTTGCAGGGATGAGACGGGGCACGCCCCGTCTCTACAATACAGACAATATTAATATTCTATACAAACATGAAAACATCTTTTTTCAAGCAAGGGTTTTTAGCGATAGGGATAGCCTGTTGCATGCAGCTTTCCGCCGTGGAGAATCCTGTGGACTACGTGAATACGTTAGTCGGTACCCAATCCAAGTACGAATTATCTACCGGAAATACCTATCCGGCCACGGCCATGCCTTGGGGTATGAACTTCTGGACTCCCCAGACCGGCGAGATGGGGAATGGCTGGACCTATCGTTACGACGCGGATAAGATCCGGGGGTTCAAGCAAACCCATCAACCGAGCCCGTGGATGAACGATTACGGGCAGTTTTCCATTATGCCTACTACCGAAGGCTTGGTCTTCGACGAGGAGAAACGGGCTAGCTGGTTCTCTCACAAAGGGGAAGTAGCTACACCTTATTATTATAAGGTCTATCTAGCCGATCATGACGTGACTACCGAGTTGGTTCCGACGGAACGTGCGGCTAAGTTCCGCTTTACATTCCCGGAAACCAAGAAAGCGTATATCGTCATCGACGCTTTCGATAAAGGCTCTTATATAAAGGTATTGCCTGCGGAACGTAAGATCATCGGTTATTCCACGAAGAACACGGGCGGTGTTCCCCGTAACTTCAAGAATTATTTCGTGATCCAATTCGATAAGCCATTCACGTTCTCCTCTACGGTTAAGAACGGGGCGATCCAGTTGGATGAGTCGGAGGTGAAGACAAACCATGCCGGCGCTATCATCGGTTTTGAGACAAAGGCCGGCGAGGTGGTGCATGCCAATGTGGCTTCTTCTTTCATCAGCACCGAGCAGGCCGAGTTAAACTTGCGTGAGGTGGGAGATACTGGTTTCGATCAGCTAGTGACCAAAGGGAAGGAAATCTGGAACCGGGAATTAGGTAAGATCGAGGTAGAGGATACGAACATCGATAACTTGCGTACTTTCTATTCTTGCTTGTATCGTTCCTTGCTTTTCCCCCGTAACTTCTATGAGATCGATGCCAAAGGGCAAGTCATGCATTATAGCCCTTATAACGGTGAGGTCTTGCCGGGCTATATGTTTACCGATACCGGTTTCTGGGATACGTTCCGTTGTCTTTTCCCCTTCTTGAACCTGATGTATCCGGAGATGAACCAAAAGATGCAGGAAGGTTTGGTGAACGCTTATAAAGAGAGCGGTTTCTTGCCGGAATGGGCAAGTCCGGGCCACCGGGATTGCATGGTCGGCAATAACTCCGCTTCCGTGGTAGCCGACGCTTATATCAAAGGCTTGAGAGGATACGATATCGAGACGCTTTGGGAAGCTTTGAAGCATGACGCGAATAGCCAACTGCCGAGAACGGCTTCCGGTCGTGTCGCTTACGAGGAGTATAATAAACTGGGTTATGTACCGAATAATATCGGTATCGGACAAAATGTGGCTCGTACCTTGGAATATGCTTATAATGACTGGACGATTTATACCTTGGGCAAGAAACTTGGCAAGCCGGCAAGCGAGATCGATATCTTCAAGCAACGGGCTAACAACTATAAGAATGTGTACGACCCAAAATATAAGTTGATGGTCGGACGCTCTGATAAGGGCGAGTTCAACCCTTCTTTTAAAGGTACGGACTGGAGCCGTGATTTCTGCGAGGGTAATAGCTGGCATTGGAGTTTCTGTGTTTTCCACGATCCGCAAGGTCTTATCGACTTAATGGGAGGAAAGAAGGAATTCAATCATATGATGGATTCCGTCTTCAAGATGCCTAGTCGTTTGGGTATGGATAGCCGCGGTATGATCCATGAGATGCGTGAGATGCAAGTAATGAATATGGGACAATACGCCCATGGCAACCAACCCATCCAGCATATGGTGTATCTATACAACTATTCCGGCGAGCCTTGGAAAGCCCAATACTGGGTGCGCGAGATCATGCACAAACTTTATACCGCTGAGGCGGATGGCTATTGCGGCGATGAGGATAACGGACAGACTTCCGCATGGTATGTGTTCTCTGCCTTAGGCTTCTATACCGTATGTCCGGGCACCGACCAATATGTATTAGGTACTCCTCTGTTCAAATCCGTAAAACTCCATCTGGATAACGGAAAGCAGGTGTTGATCCAAGCGGACAAGGCTGATCGGGAGAACCGTTACATCAAGGGTATGAAAGTAAACGGCAAGACATACACCCGCAATTTCTTGACACATGAGCAGTTGCTAGGTGGCGCAAAAATTCAATACCAAATGAGCGATACCCCTAATAAACAGCGAGGTACGCAGGATAGTGATCGCCCCTATTCATTCTCTTTGGAATAAGAAAACTAGGATGCCCATTGTAAGCATGTTACAATGCCTATTCTAATCACCTTACGATGCCCATTGTAACGACCTTACGATGGGCATTGTTATTTTATGTGAATTCCGGTTTGAAATAATGATGGAGAGAGTTGCGTTTTACCTTAGGGTTGTTACCTTTGCGATGACTAATCAGTTTTTCTATCCTCTTTGTTTATCCTTTTAATTTAGATGTATGGCAAACTCAAAAGAGATGACGAGGGGTGCTGTATTCCCTCTTCTATTCAGTTTCACGATGCCATTGTTATTAGGGAATCTGCTTCAGCAGACTTATTCTTTGATCGATGCCGCTATCGTAGGTAAATTTCTAGGTATAAATTCGCTGGCAGCCGTAGGAGCCAGTACCTCGGTGATTTTCTTGATTCTGGGATTCTGTAACGGATGTTGCGCCGGTTTTGGCATCCCTGTAGCTCAGAAGTTCGGGGCGAGGGATTATGCGACGATGCGCCGTTACGTGGCGGTGGGGTTGCAATTGGCTACGGTTATGTCCGTGGTGATCGCCGCTGTCTCCGGTTTCTATTGCCGGGATATCTTGCGGGGGATGCAGACACCCGGGAATATCTTCGATGGGGCCTATGATTATTTGTTTGTTACTTTTATCGGTATTCCTTGTACATTCTTCTATAATTTGTTGGCAAGTATCATGCGGGCTTTGGGAGATAGCAAGACTCCGTTCTGGTTCTTGCTGTTCTCTACGGTCTTGAATGTTTTCTTGGATTTATTCTGCATCTTGGTACTAGGATGGGGCGTGATGGGAGCGGCTATCGCTACGGTTTTCTCGCAAGGGCTTTCCGCCATTTTATGTTATTTATATATGCTTCGGAAATTTCCGATCTTACGGGCTACTTCTTCCGAGGATCGAAGGTTTCATGCCGGGCTGGCCCGTACCTTATTGGCGATGGGGGTTCCGATGGGATTGCAATTTTCTATTACCGCTATTGGCAGTATCATGTTGCAGAGCGCCAATAACGCCTTGGGGACGGCCTGTGTCGCTGCCTTTACTTCCGCCGCCCGTATCAAGATGTTCTTCATTTGCGCTTTTGAGAGTTTGGGTATCGCCATGGCTACGTATTGCGGACAGAATTATGGGGCGGGAAAGCCGGAGCGTATTTTGCAGGGAATTAAGGTAAGTGCGTTGATGATGCTTACGTATGCCGCCGCTACATGGATGATCTTGATGCTGGGGTCTCGTTGGCTGGCCTTGTTGTTTGTGGCTCCATCCGAGGTCGAAATACTGGACTATACGGAGCAGTTTTTGCATATTTCTTGCTGGTTCTTCCCGGCTGTCGGGCTACTGTGTATCTTGCGTTACGCGATACAAGGGGTAGGTTTCAGCAACCTTGCGATGCTCTCGGGTGTTTCAGAGATGATCGCACGTGTCTTGGTGAGCTTGTATGCGGTTCCCGCTTTTGGGTTCTTAGGCGTTTGTTTCGGTGATCCGTTGGCTTGGGTTGCCGCTGACTTATTCTTGATACCTGCGTTTTTGTATGTTTATAAAAAGATAAAGAAAAGATTAGATGATGAGAAAGTATCGGTGTCCGCAGTGTGATATCCCTTCTATGTATGTAAAGAATGCGGACGGGGAACGTCTTTTAGTGTATGTTTACGAGAATGGGGAGGTCGTTCCCAAAGATCCTGCCGCAGATCTGTCCGGATTTGACTTGACAGAGGTATTTTGCCTAGGATGCTCATGGCATGGGGCACCTAGGAAATGCCGGTGATTTTTGTATCTCTATCCTCTCGGAAGTGATAGGATGCGTGAATGCTAGATATTCAGCGTGCAGATAGAGCCGTTCCGCCTTTCGCCCGTAAAGTTCGTCGCCAAAGATGGGGCAATGAAGACCTAGGGGATGGGCGGCGTGTACCCGTAGCTGGTGGGTACGTCCAGTTTGAGGATAAAAGGCGATAAGGGTTTTTCCGGAAGTCCGTTCCAATACCCGGTAGCGCGTGAGGGCAGGTTTACCGAATTCTTCGCTTACGATTTGCCGGGGTCTGTCCAAAGGATCGGGACATAGCGGGAGACGGATCTCACCCTCATCTTGGGGAACTTCACCCTCTAATAAGGCTATATACCTTTTCTGGATGGTTCGGTTCTTGAATTGGGCTTGTAGGTTCTGATGCGCTTCTTTGGTCTTGGCGGCGAGTAGCAAGCCGGATGTCGCCATATCCAAGCGATGTACGATAATTGGGCCGGTGGCTTCCGGGTAAAGGATACGTAGCCTGTGATAGACGGAGTCTGCGTCTCCCTTGCCGGGGACGGAGAGCATACCCGCCGGTTTATTGACGATCAACAAATAGTCGTCCTCATAAAGGATATCCAGCTTCGTCTCCCGGTGAGAGTCCGCCAATAACGGATTTTCATCTACCTGTAATCCCTGTAGCATATGGTTGAGGATCGGCTCGCATTTTCCTTTGCAAGCCGGATAATAATATCCATGGTGCCGGATCTTCGTCTTGGGAGAATCGCCCCACCAGAACTCTGCCATGGCGATCGGTTCCAACTGATGCTGGTAGGCGTATTGCAAGAGTTTAGGGGCGGCGCACTCACCCGCTCCGGCAGGCGGCGCACCTTGGTAGGTAGGGGCGAACAGTTCGCATAAGTCCTTCACCTCGCCCCGGGCGTTCAGGATTCGGAATTGTTCGAACAACTTGCGTTGCAAGGCCGCCGACCGTCGCTTGCGTTCTTGCTTCAGTTGCTCGATCTCCTGCTCAAGCCGATCCACCTTGGCTTGATCCTCCTCCAGTATAGACCGCAATGATTTCTTGGTTAGCTTGTGAGCGGCTTTCATGTGTTGGCTCTCTTTAATAAGAAGTGCGGTCTCTTCTTCCGTGAGAGGGAACTGCCGAAGTCGGTCGCGCTCCTCTTTCCTCTTTTTCATCAAGTCTTTTGCGGCCTGTAATACGAAATCGCAGTATTCGATCGTGCTTTGTAACCTCGACCGTGCGTCTTCGAGAGCTGGAGAGGCTTGCAGGGTTCGGATACGGGCATTGATCTCATTGATCTGCTCCTCCTCTTGCCGGAAGAAACCATCCGGTTGTAATAGGTCATAGATCGGGGGGACGAAGAAAGGATGTACATTCTTCCCCGCTAGGTTACCGGAGAACGCGGCCAGATAGCCGACCTCTCCGGCGGGAGTACGAACCACCAATACGCCGAACATTTTTCCGGTTTGTAACTCTTCCCGCCATTCGGTTCGTTCTTTCAGGTATGCCTGTGTCTCCTCAGCCGCTATTACGCATAGAGGATGCGGTGTATAGTGAAAAGGATACGTGAATCGTTCCGGTAAGGGGATCGATTGTATTGGTTGGGCAAACGTGTGAAACTTAGATTCCATCATTCATTTTTTAATAGACAATAAGCGTAAATGGCCGATGCCGTAGGATCTCCCTCTTGATACAATCCCGGACGGGAGATACGATCCCATTGGATCAACGACCGGGTCTCTTTTGCGGAGAGAGTTTCGCCGACGATCTCGTTCCATGCTTGTCCGTCCTTACTCCAGTAGAACGTGCTATGCGTACCGTCGGTCACTTTCATCCGTAGATATAAAGGCGAGGCGGGAAGAGGAAGATCGGCCAATGGATGTTCTTTCCCCTCTAGGATATATTTCAATATCAAACGGTCTCCTGCGCATCCGCAGGTGATTAGGTTATTTGCGTCTCCGTACATCGTGATTCCTTTCCAACTGTCATTCCGGTTTACGATCGCTGTTTCCAACGTGTAATCCGGGGAGGTTGGGCGTAAACAAAGTGCCGCTCCGGTCTTTACGCCGGGTTTCGGTGTTCCGGATAGAGATAGTTTACCGTTCTTGATCTCGGTCTTGACATCCGTGTAAGGATAGTTCCAACTCCATTCGGGACGCAAGGTAGCACCGGTGAAATCATCCGAGAAATCGAATACCGGCACTTGTGCGGACTCGGCAAATGGCATGGGTTGCGTGCGGCTCGCGTATTCCCCGGTTACGAAGTGAGGCCAATGATCCTCGCTCATTCTCACCTCTTGCAGGTAAGGTTGGCGACCTTGGTAGAAGCCGCTTCCCGGCTGGTAAGCGTGGCATAGGTAATACATGCGTCCGTCCGGTGTTGTCGTAATCGTTCCGTGACCGATGGAGAGAACCTCCTTGCTTCCGTGCAAGATCGGGTTTCCTTGGTATTTCTCGTAAGGGCCTTCCAGCTTCTTCGAGCGAGCCACGGATACGGCATAATCGCTTTGCGGGCCACAACAGCCTCTCACGGAGTAGATGATATAGTAATATCCGTCTTTCTTGAACCAATGCTGACCTTCCATACCTTGACGCTCATCGTCACGCAGCAGGCTGAAAGGTTTTCCGTCTAGGCGAAGCCCATCGTCCGTCAACTTACAGGCCAATAACTCTATGGGTTGGTTATCCAATCCATAAGCCTTCCAACTGATGTAAAGTTTGCCTTTGTCCTCCAAGATAAATGCGTCTATCGCTTCCTTCCCAAACTCTACCACCGGGCCGTAATCCTTGAACTTGCCCGTAGGTGAATCCGCCACGGCGACACCGATGCACGAGATGTTATCCGATTGCTTCCGGGCCGTATAATAGACATATACCTTCCCTTTATGCTGATACCATTCCGGAGCCCAGAATGAGGATTTAGTCCATTCCGGCTTCTCGTCGAATACATGTCCGGTTTGCTGCCAGTTCACCAAATCGGTAGAGGTGAAAACCGGATAATAGGGGGCCCATTCCGAGGAGGTGCCGGTGATATAGTAAGTCTGATCGATCCGAATAATGGAAGGATCGGCTACGTCACCGTGGATCACGGGATTGGTAAAATAGGATTCTTGTTGCGCTAGTCCTGTGGCCAAGGAGGCGGCACAGAAGAATAGTGTGAAAATCTTTCTCATGTTTTATCGTATTTTTTTTAAGATGTTCTTACGTACGGTTCGCAAAGAGATTTGTAGTAAATCGGGTTCCGCCAGATCGAGTAGTGTCTTATATTCCTGTAGCAACTCGGGTATGGGGCGGCATAACTCATATCCCAGTTTCATGCAAAGCGTTTGCACACCGGGTAATTCCTTCGCTGAAAGCATCCGGTCCAGGCAGAAGTTCAGGAAATCTACCCGTGGGGGATTCGTCTGGGGTTGTCGTACAAGCAAGTTCAAGAGAATGCGTCGCTTTCCGGAGTGCTCACAGTTAAGCACCTCATTTATCAGCTCATCCTGTTTATCATATAGCCATTCGTTTTCCTTGGTCGAGAAATGGCTACAGACCCATAACGCTTGATAACTAACGGCATCATCCGGATCGAATATCAGATCGTATAGCTCTGCTTTCCGTTCTTGGTTTCCTTGTACATAAAATAATATCTCATGGATATCCTCTATATGACAGCGGCTTGATAGTCTCTCTTTTAGGTCCATTCTCAATCTTTGTTGTTGTGTTAAGATCATTCCCTTAAATTTTTAAGGAAGTGTAACTTGAAGATGAAGTATCGGGAATGGCTTGTGGGAGGAATCTGTCTCGTCTCTTCCTATCACTTGGAATCCCAGATGCTGATAGAAATGAAGTGCGGTTGTGTTTTGCTCATTTACGTCGACTTTTCGGATGGGTGTCTCTTGCAAGGCGAATTGGATAAGTCGTTTACCTAATCCTTTGCCTTGCTCTTCCGGATGTACGAAAAGCATCTCGATAAGCTCATCGCTTAAGCCCATGAAGGCGGCGATCTTTCCTCGCTCATTTCGGATGATATAAAGTTCTACCAATGGGAAATATCCGGGAACAAGTTCTTTATAAAATAAGATATCCTCTTCTTTTAGGAAATGATGGGTACTACGTACGGACGCTTCCCAAAGCAGAAGAAGCTCATTGAAGTCCTCGAAGGAGGGACGGGTTATCGTTCGCCTCATCGGGGTGTACTTCATCCCATGTGTAGTTTGTTCTTCGCAGATTGGTTCGAACCCGAATTTCCGGTAGATTGGGATTGCATAGGAAGAGGAATTGACTGTCATTTCCGAGACTGGCTTATCTTGGATAGCGGCCTCGAATAATCGTTTGCCGATACCTTTTCCATGATACATAGGCGTGATGAAGAATAAGGAGATATGCTTTCCTTCATTTTTTGTCGCGATTAGACCTATTAATGACTCACCCTCGAATGCTCCGTAAATGGTTAGCTCATTTACCAGATCCTTATTGTAAATGAAACTCTTGAAGGTTTTCAATCCCTCTTCGTCGAAGTCATTCTTGCCACATTGGATGAACACGTCCAAAGACAAGGTTAATGCCTTATCGTATTCGTTTACCTGTAATTGTCTTATTTGCATAAATGGATTATAAGTCTTTGTTCCCAACTAATTTCTCATCCGCTACGATCTCAAAATGATGCGCATCGATGAATCGCCCGTTTTTGTAACAAGCTTTTCGGAAGATGCCAGTTTTCTTGAATCCCACTTTCTCTAATACCCGCATGGATGCCAGATTATATTCATACACCGTGGCGAATATACGAATAACCTCCGTATGCTCAAAATAATACTGGATCGCATCGGCTAACGCTTCAGAGGTAATCCCTTGGTTCCAATATCTCTCACTGATCCAATAACCGACTTCCGCATTGAAACGTTCCACATCCGTTCCTCTCACAAAACCTATATTGCCGATTGCCTCACCATGAACCACAATGCAGAAATCCGATATTTCAGTTTTTTCTCGTGCTTGGCTGATGAAGCAGCGGGCATTTTCTTTTGTATAAGGATGAGGCAATCCATCCCGACAGTTATCCCAGATCTTCTTGTTATTAAGGTGCAAGGTTAAGGATTCCGTATCTTGACCTTCCCAACTCCTGAGCGTATATAAATCTTTTGTTACTACTATCATAAACTATTGTTTTTGTTTGAAAAGGAATGATGGTCAAGATAATAGCACAAATGATCCTCTATTTGTCCAGTATGCATTAGCTCTGCTTGATGAAGCCGTCCTTCGTATACGAATCCATTCTTCTCTAATACACGTTGTGAGCGTTGATTGTGAGGATAACAATTTGCCGTGATCAAATGTAAATTCATTTGAGTGAACCCATAATTCAATACGGATTGCACTGCTTCTGTCATGAAGCCTTGTCCCCAACACTCTTCTTTTAGCCAATAACCCAGCATGCGAGCATGTGGGTTTTCTCTTTTGGGATCAGGAATGATGCCAATGGAGCCGATGACTTGTCTTGTCTCTTTAAATACGATAGCCCAAACCCCTTCTTTTCCGATAAATATGGTATTTAGTACATCAATAGTCTCTTCGATCGTTTCGAGAGGTTTCCATCCGGCGTTATTGCCTAGGTTTGGATTCTTACAGCTCTCAAAAACATCAGGAGCATCGCTTTCGCTGAAAGGACGGAGCACAAGACGGTTGGTTTCTATATTCGATGTTTGTGTCATATACGGATGTTTATTTAGTCGAGATAGATCATTTTCTTGGTCATCCCACCGTCAATCGTAATATTCTCGCCATTAATGAAATCGTTTTCCTCTTGACAGAGAAATAAGCACATACGGGCGATATCCTCCGGCTTTCCCACCCTTCCGGACGGATGTTGAGCATGATCCTCCGGACGAAGCTGGTCGTAATTGTTATTCTGTATCCAACCGGGAGCGATAGAGTTTACCGTGATATGCCATTCCGAGAGCGATAAGGCCAACGCATGCGTCAAGGAATAGATACCTCCTTTCGAGGCGGCATATCCCTCACTACCGGGTTCACTCATCAAGTAACGGGTAGAGCAGATGTTGATAATCCTGCCGTATGGATTGGGGGTATCGAGAGATTGCCGATGGAGCGCTAATCGCCGGGAAGTGATGAACGTAGGACGTAGGTTTATGGATAATATCTTATCAAAATCCTCTACGCTCGTTTCCGTGATGGATGAGAACTGGCTGATACCCGCGTTATTGATGATAATATCGATATCGCCCCATTCCTCGATGATCTTTTGCAGGCAATTCTCCAATGCGGTCTTATCGCTAACGTCCACGAGAAAGAATTGAGTTCCGGTTTGTAACGCGGTCTCTTTTCCTGATGCTTCGTTTTTATCACAGAACGCTACTCGATGGCCGGCTCCCCTGAACGTTCTCACGATGGCTTTTCCGATCCCCTCGGCCCCACCGGTAATGAAGACTCTTCTTGTTTTATGGAGTGTCTTCGTATTGTGACTGGTTCTTGTCCCGGAGGTTTTCCGGGCTTGATATTGCTCGTATTTTTTTTCCAAATAGTTGTCTGCCATGATCCATTATTAGTTGAAAGAACAAATATAGTGTTTAACTAAATAGGTTGTGCGCTTGTTTATAAGGTAAAGATCATTTAGAATCATGAAAATAGCGATCAGCGGTGCGAGTGGATACATAGGCCAGCATCTTACTCTTTTTTTCACGGAGAAGGGTGATGAGGTGGTTCCTTTAGGAAGGAACCTGTTCAAGGAGGAGAATTTCGATGAGCTATGCCATCGTGTGGAACCGTGTGATGTGGTCATTAATCTGGCGGGTGCTTCCATTAATAAGCGCTGGACAAAAGCGTATAAGCAAGAATTATATGATAGTAGAATCCGGACAACCCATCAGTTGGTAAATGCCATAAATACCCGGGATATTCTCCCAAAGTTGTTTATATCAACTTCTGCCGTAGGCTATTATCCCACATCCGGAGAATATGACGAATATAACAATCGGCAAGGTGAGGATTTCTTGGCCCGGTTATGTGGCGCATGGGAAAAGGAAGCGCGGGCGTGTTTGCCGGATGTGCGGCTTGTGATTGCCCGGTTCGGGGTCGTACTCTCGGAGGATGGCGGGGCATTGAGACAGATGCTTCATTTGCAACGTCTCTCCCGGATAGGTGTGGTGATAGGCGATGGCCAACAGAGTTTTCCGTGGATCAGCGTGCATGATTTGTGCCGCTCTTTTGATTTTATGATACAAAATAGTACGTTGAGAGGAGTGGTCAATCTTGTCTCTCCGCAATGTATTACCCAAAAGCAACTGGCATATGCGCTGGCGAGAGCAGATGGAATCCGTTGGGTTATGCCTTTGCCTACATTCATTTTCCGACTGATGTTCGGTGAAGGGGCTTCGTTTGTAACGAAGGGGCAAACGGTTCATCCCACGAAATTATTGGAGTCTGGTTTTACGTATGATTATCCGACAATAGAAAAGCTTATGAATATAACAGATCATCGTACCGTGCAGGCACTGGATGTCCGCCGGTATATGGGAAGGTGGTATGAGATCGCCCGTTACGAGAATCATTTCGAGAAAGGTATGACGGATGTTACGGCTACTTATACATTGCGATCGGATGGAAGAATCCGTGTGGAAAACGAGGGGTTTAAAGATGGAATCCATAAAAAAGCAGTAGGCCGGGCGAAACAGCCGGAACCAGAAAATAGTCCGGGTAAATTGAAAGTCGCTTTCTTTTTATGGTTCTATTCAGATTATTATATCTTCGAACTCGACGAACATTATCAATATGTTGTGGTAGGAAGCAGTTCTGACAAGTATCTCTGGATTTTGAGTCGTGAGAAATCCTTGCCGGAAGCGGTTATGGAAGATTTGCTCGGCAAGATACTGAAACGAGGATATGATATCTCTAAATTGGTTTATAACAGAATTTGATTACATAGTTTCCAAAATTAGTATTGATGGTAATCTAGGTTACTATCAATACTAATTGCGTTTTCTATAGATACTAATTGCTATTACCCTGTCATTTATTTCAATTGTTTTCCATCGGAAAAGGCATTTCCTACCTTTTCGCCCACTCTCAAATAGTCGTTGTTGAATGGATCAAAGATGATGGGAGCGGCTTTAGCTACATTCACCTTGCCGTTCTCATCAAGTACACGCTCGTCAACACTGACATTTACGATCTCGCCACGGAGTATGCAAGTATCCGGATCGTAATCTTTCAATTTACATTCGATAGCCACGGCCAATTCGTCGATCAACGGAGCATCTACGAAGTCCGATTTTGTAGCGTGAAATCCTGCTTTGGCAAACTTGTCGGTAACTTTATTGCCCGACACGATACCTACATAATCACAAGCCACGACATGATCGGCATCTGCCATGCTTACCGTGAAAGCTCTACGCTTCAGGATATTCTTAACTGTCTTGTGACCGGCGCTAAGACACATGCTGATCTCATTCATCTCACTGATACCGCCCCAAGCGGCGTTCATCGCGTCGGGAGTTCCATCTTCTCCATACGTGGCGATAATAAATACGGGTTGCGGATAGCTCAAAGGCTTCGCTCCAAAATTCTTTCTCATAATCATTTATTTTTTAGTCCAATTCTTGATATCTTCTTCTGTCACTCCGTTCATCAACTTCCCTTTTTGCCAGTTCACATCCGGATAGGCTTTCCGCAATTCGCTCTCTGCGTTCGAGATACTGCTGCTGCCTGATGTGGCGAATGGGATAACGGTTTTACCCGAGAGATTGTATTTTTCCAAAAAGGTGTTGATGAGTCTTGGGGCTTGATTCCACCAGATGGGAAATCCTAGGTAAACGGTGTCATACTCCGCTAGGTTCTTCAAATCATCGATAATGGCCGGTCGTGATGTAGGATCGTCCATCTCTACGCTGCTGCGTGAGGATTTATCCCGCCAGTTCAGATCGGCGGAGGTATAGCTTTTCTCAGGTTGGATCTTGTGAAGATCACCGCTGACAATAGATGCGACTTGTTGGGCCGCTTTTTCAGTATTTCCCGTTGCCGAGAAGTAAGCCACTAAAACTTTTGTCCCTTCGGCAGCCTTTTGCGCATAAGAGGCGATACATACCATTGAGACCATGACCATGAATAATACGATTCGTTTCATACTTCTTGAATTTTTGTTGTTTTTATATTCATTACGAGAATGCTATGTATTTATGGCGATAAAGATAGGAGAGAAAAATGAAACAGTTTGTACCCAAATTACTGATATATCTGATATTTTTGGCGATACGATCCTTATCTTTGTAAGGCGATTAACTAAAAGAAGAAAATATCATGCTTGCGTACACTTATATTGAACAAGGGAAATTTGAATTGCGGGAGAAACCGATACCGGAAATACAGGATTCATGGGACGCTATCGTACGTGTGACTTTGGGTAGTATCTGTTCTAGCGATCTTCATATCAAACACGGTAGCGTACCACGTGCGGTACCCGGAATAACCGTTGGGCATGAGATGGTTGGTGTGGTGGAAAAGGTGGGTGGCGATGTTACTGCAGTCAAGCCGGGTGACAGGGTGACCGTGAATGTCGAGACCTTTTGCGGAGAGTGTTTCTTCTGCCGGCGTGGATATGTCAATAATTGTACCGATCCCAATGGCGGTTGGGCGTTGGGCTGTCGTATCGATGGGGGGCAGGCGGAGTATGTCCGGGTTCCTTATGCGGATCGAGGCTTGAATCGTATCCCAGATACGGTTAGCGATGAGCAGGCTTTGCTGGTCGGTGATGTGTTAGCGACAGGTTTTTGGGCTGCCCGCATCTCGGAGATCTCAGAGGAGGATACGGTTCTCATTATTGGCGCTGGTCCTACGGGAATCTGTACTTTGTTGTGCGTGTTGTTGAAGAAGCCACGACGTATTATTGTTTGCGAGAAGTCTCCGGAAAGGGCCCGGTTCGTTCGCCAGCGTTATCCGGAAGTCTTGGTGACAGATCCCGAAAACTGTAAGGAATTTGTTCTTCGTAACAGCGATCATGGCGGTGCGGATGTCGTATTGGAGGTCGCGGGGAGTGAGGATACCTTCCGCTTGGCATGGGATTGTGCCCGTCCGAACGCCATTGTCACCATCGTAGCCCTCTATGATAAACCTCAGCTTCTTCCTTTGCCAGACATGTATGGCAAGAACTTGACTTTCAAGACTGGTGGGGTGGATGGCTGCGATTGCGCCGAGATTCTTAACCTAATAGAAGAAGGTAAGATAGACACGACGCCTCTTATTACCCATAAGTTTCCATTGAGCGAGATTGAGGAGGCTTACCGTATCTTCGAAAACAGGTTGGATGGGGTTATAAAGGTGGCGATTGAGGGGAATCTCATCAAACCTGTCTTTGTTTTGCCGCATACACCTTGATTCTCTCCTCGCAACATTGTCGCGTGATATCCCGGAGCCGTTCTACTTTGGGTATAAGTGCCTCGATATCTTCTTTAGTGACGCGGAAGTGTAAATTATAACGAGCTTGAACGTATGCGTCCTGCAGCAAGTCGAAAAGTCGTTTCTCCTCTTCCGTATCCCGGGGAAAGGCTTCGGATGACTCTAGGGAATGCGTTTTGGCTCTGCCGGATAACGTTATTAGGCTATGCTCTTTGGGGCTATACAATGTAAAAGTCAAGATTATGCTGTTGTAATAATTCTCACAAGCTTGATGCAAATGAAAAGAACATATTTTATATCTCTCGTCGTTTTTGTCATACATTGCATTTCGTAAAAAATCATTCGCACGTTCAAACCTGTCGTTGTAATACTCCTCCGCCAACTCTTTTATCTCCCGATAGTTCAGTTTACGACGGCGGGCCAACTTATAACGGCCGCTGTTGTAAAGCATGATACCTTCTCGCTTGATATCGGTATAGAAATATCGGTTTTTATCGATGGCTTTATTCAAGTCGTCGATGCTTTCGTCTATAAATTGTACGGTGGTGGATGCGTATCTGTTCTTCCCTTTGTAGTAATTATCGGTGGCCTTGCTCAAGATGTGATTGATAATATATCTTTGGAAACGGGTACTGGTAACTACCAAAATATCATAATCGCTCATAAAACAGGTGCGGATACCGTATTCGATGCGTTGGTCGTAGTCAACGTATGTATTCCGGGCATAACTTCCGTAGAGAATGATCATCTCACAATCGGGAAGTACTTCCAGTACGCACTCTACAATTCTTCTGAGGTCATCCCGTTTTTGTTCGGGAAGGTAATTGATGGATGTTTTCATTCTTTGTTTATCTATGCAAATTGTTTGTAATCACTTTTTACTTTCAATGAACATTGTTCTGTCCCGATAGCCTTTACGATAGCTAAAAGCGGTGCGCTGAACTGTTCGGTTAGCTGTTGTGGGGTCATGATTTTCTCCCATCATTAAGTTTCTGAAAAATGCGATCAAGAAACTCATATCCGGTTCAACGTCTTTTCGCACATTTCTATAATTCGCACGAACCAGCGCATTGCGAAAGTACCAAGAGTTGTCGGCAAACAGATCATTGTTCACGTCAAAACCGATGCTACGCAAATGCTTTATAGCTGTATCTTTTAAATAATCGGATGTTTGCAAGCCATCTACAGCTTGTAAACCAATGGCTGTTTTCCAAGCTGAAGCCTTTTCTTTTTTGTCGGGCTCACTACCACGGATGTATGATTCGAAATCTATGTCCATATGTATCCAATCATGATTATAAACAGGCAATAAAGATATAAAATATCCTGCTATGTGATAGTGAAAAGATGAAGAAGTTGTATTGGCTCGGTCTTTTACGTATTATGAGTTTCCTGTAACATTGAATTTATAAAAATATCTACAATATCTACCACTCTATTATATACTTTTTGTAAATGAGAGTATTATCTGTTGGTTGTAGATCTCCAAACATCTACAATTATTATTCAATATCTACCATTTATTATTGATTTTCATACAATTTTCTTTTCGTGTGAAGGAAAAAAGTGTTATATTTGGAGAATACTGAAAATCTAAAAGATATGATAGAAAAACTCGATTACGCTATGGTGCCGACAGGCTTTGTACATTGTTTTAATGAAAATTGTAAGAACGCCAACCGCTGCTTGCGGCATCAAATCATCCGTTTTATTCCCGATACGCTTTGGGCGGTGAGCATCGTGAATCCCGCACGTACCAGTCCTACCGGAAAGTGTGCGGCTTTCATGGCGGATACCCCCGTGCAATACGCTGTCGGCATGGATCACCTATTAGACCAGATACCTTATCTGGAGGCGAAACGCATTAAGCAACGTCTGTTGATGACATACGGTAAGAATAAGTTTTATCAGTTTAAGCGCAAGGAAAGAACCTTCTCGCCCGAAGACCAACAGTATATCCGTCAGGTCTTTCGGGCGTACGGAGTAGAGGATGAACCAGTCTTTGATGCTTGGCAGAGTGGCTACCGATGGACGAAGGGATAAGAGCTGATAAGAGTTTCCCTTAGGAGAACAAAGAGTTTCTCTTAGGGAAAACAAAAGTTTCTCCTAGAGGAAACAAAAGTTTTATTAGGGGAAAACTTTAGTTTTTCTATAGGAAAAACTGTAAGCATAAGTTATTCAACTTCTTAAATAATATATTAGACATGAAAATAACCAAGCAAACAGCCTATCGACATACCGTTGCGCAACGGGCGATGCGTATGGAGGAGATCGTGGCATGGGTAAAGGATGAGCGGACGAGGGATAAGCTTGCGCTCTTTCGAGAGAAATTAAGGCGGGCTTATCCCGACAAACGGTATCCGTTTACCCGGAAATTACCTCAGTTGCTCTTTGCCGGAACTTTTCGAAAAGGCGAGTTGAAGGAGTATAATGGCTGGATTTTGCTGGAGATCAATCGATTGAAGAGCATAGAAGAGGCTTTGTCCTTGAAACAAAAAATAGTGGAATATCCGCAGACACTGTTCGCTATGATCGGCTCTAGCGGACGGAGCGTGAAGTTCGTGGTGGCTTATACCTATCCCGACGGGTCGCTTCCCCGTTCGCGTACGGATGCCGAGGTTTTTCATGCGCACGCTTACCGACATGCGCTCAAGACGTATGAGCCTCGCCTTTCTTATCCCATCGAGCTGAAACGTCCGGTGCTGGAGATGGGCTGTCGCCTCAGTTATGATGCCGATGTGTATTACAATCCGGACGCCCTTTCCATTCATCTGGAGCAGCCTGTGGCTATGCCCGACGAAAGCGCCTACCAGGAACGGTTCGAAAAACGGGTGCCGGTACCGGTAGAGAGTGCCGGGCAGACGCTTTATGACCAATACCGTTACGTTGCCATCCAATATGAATTCGCTTTGCAGCGGGCTTTGGAGGAACATGGAAGTTTGAGCATAAAGGTGGATTTCAAACCTTTGTTGGTCACTCTTGGAAGACTTTGTTTCGCGGCTGGGGTAGAAGAGGAGGATTGTGTGAAGTGGACGATGCTCTATTTGGGGAATCTGATCTCGGAAGTGGAGATCCGGGAGACCTTGAGGCAGTCGTATCGGTTAGCCTCCGATTCGGACTTTGGTTGTACGTCCCTTTACAAGCCGGAGCAACTACAGAGCTTGAAAATGGAGGAGTTTATGAACCGCCGTTACGATTTCCGGTATAATCTGATGGCCGGCGGACCGGAGTATCGGGAGAAAAACACCTTCTGTTTTGACTATCGCCCCGTGACGGATCGTGTGCTGAACAGTATCGCCTTGAATGCCCAGAAAGAAGGATTGCAGCTATGGGACAGGGATGTACGGCGTTTTGTCTTTTCAGATCGCATCCCGGACTATGCGCCTATCGAGGACTATTTGACCCGCTTGCCCGTGTGGGACGGCAAGGATCGCATCCGTCCGCTGGCCGCACGCATCCCTTGCGATAATGTGCGATGGGAACAGTTGTTTTACACTTGGTTCCTGTCGATGGTAGCGCATTGGCAGGGGCGTGACAAACAGCATGGCAACAGCCTTTCCCCGCTCTTGGTGGGCGGGCAAGGGTGCGGGAAGTCCACGTTCTGCTTCAACCTGTTGCCACCGGACTTGAATACGTATTACACGGACAGCATCGATTTCAGCAAGAAGCGGGATGCCGAGCTGTATCTTACTCGTTTCGGATTGATCAATATTGATGAGTTCGACCAAGTGAGCGCGAGGCATCAAGGCTTCTTGAAGCATCTGTTGCAGAAGCCGGTCGTAAATGTGCGCAAGCCTCATGCTACGCAGGTGGAATCGGTGAAACGTTACGCTTCCTTTATCGCTACGAGCAACCATACGGATTTGCTGGGCGATCCTTCCGGCAGCCGCCGTTTCATTTGTATCGAGGTGAAAGGATTGATAGACAATGACCAGCCTATCGATTATCTTCAGCTCTATGCGCAAGCGGTTGCCGCCTTGAAGAATAACGAGCGTTATTGGCTGACGCATGAGGAAGAGGTCTCGCAGATGCAAGCGAACGAGGCGTTTCAACAACGTCCTTTGTTCGAGGATCTGTTTTTTCAATATTATCGTCCCGCTTCGCACAAGGAGGAAGGTTTGAAGATCTCTGCCGGAGAGATCTACCTATCGCTGCAAAAAAAGAGCGGCGTAAAACTTCCGATGAGCAATGTCTCCGTCTTTGGTCGTTTCTTGAAAAAGATAGGGCTTAAGACGCAGTTAGCGAGTAGGGGACGGTTGTATTTAGTGGTCGAAAAGTAGTAAATGGTGGTAGATGTAAGTTGTTGGTGGTAGATGTTTTATTATCTACCACCATTAGATAAGTGATTTATAGATAGGGACTTTTAAGGGTAATGGTAGATGTGGTAGATGATTTCGTATTATTTAAATTCATACACATCTTATGGGATACATCCCCAGCTTTCAGCTATAAACCGCGATAATAATTTATCCCACTTCTGGATCTTCCCAAACACCTGTTTTGTTCAATCGATAGCTTCTCTCTATTTTCTTGGAAGAGTCAGCTTCCAGCGCATATAGTATTTCACGGCAGAACTCCAGAGTGGCAAATCCGTTGGCGGTTACAATGTTTCCGGCTCTGACAGCCAGTTCATCCATATAAAGATTTTCACCTGTATAATTAACCCCCGCAAATTGTTTGAGGTAATCCAATCCGTTGCTGGTATGATTTACATGGTTCAAGAAACCGTGCCTGCCAAGAAAGACGGAGGCGTTACAAATTCCGGCCACCAGCCTCTTCTTCTCTATGGCCTCTTTAACCAGAGGGACAATGGTTTCGGCTTCCGGAGTGAACCAGCTCATGCCACCTATTAATACGATCCCTGCATAATCGGTCGGAATGTCATGGATCCCATAGTCGGGCAGCACCTTGAACCCTCCGATCGATACAACCGGCTCTTTCCTGACAGATACGGTTTTAACTATATATTTGCTTTCACTTCCGGGCTCAACACCTAAATTGAGGTTGGGAGCGATATAAGCCCCTTCCCAATCGGCAAAGTCTTTTAACAAGACGAATAGAATTTCTTTTTTCATTATTTATTGTATTTATCGAAGTTATACTTCTTTCTAATCTCGTTTTGCTCGTCAGGCGAAAGAGATTTGAAATATCCTTTCCAGCCTGGGCAGAAGTTTATGTGCCAACGCCAAAAGCGTCCCATTAATGACTGAGGGCTTTTATCGTATTTTTTCCTTAGGGGGCAGTTGTTGCAGTTACTTTTTTGCATGGATGTTACAGAATGCTTGTTGTTTACAAAGGTAATGCTTTTATTGGAATTGCTTTATTTCAATCTTTGTTTATTATGATAATATACCCCATCTGATATAATTGCCAATATTTATCGTAATTTTGCATTATTCGTGAAGATGGTAGTTGTTATGAGTATCCTCATTGGTTTGAATTGGCAAAGGATAAATGGGCGCAGGTTTATAAAACTACGGGAACTCCATGTAGTTGTTGGATGTGTAGAGGGGAGGAGTACGACCGCAAAGGATATAAGCAAGAGATTTTGCGTATTATCAAAGAATCAGAATATTAGATGTTTAATGAAAAGAAAGAAAAGATGTTGAAAGGTAAAACAGTTCTTGATGGTTTGTAAGTGTTTAATAGAGCCGTACACCGTTATAGGCTCAAAAATCTTACAAACAATGAGTAGAAGTAGAAAGGTAACCTTATGAGAAAAGTTAGAAAGAATACAGCAACTAGACAGGTCATTCATATTGTCGGTGAAGGATTGACTGAATTATTCTATTTCAACCATTTGAAAAAGTTGCTTGGTTATAGGTACTCTATTTCTCCACGTCTGTTTGACAATAATAGTGTTATAAAGCTATCAAAAAGTTAGCGAATAGTTGATTGGTTCTCAAGAAAATTCAGTATTTTTGCACTCACAATTGAATAAAAACATTAAAAAAATTACAATGCTGCAGAATAGAGTGAACATATTAGTAAACACATTATGTCGAAGCACAGTATGCTTTGAGAGTATGTCGTATGTTCATACTTTAGGCATTGAGTCATTCGGTAAATTCAAAAACACTTTCCAGCGAACGTTTTATAGACAGGTAGGAGTACATTAGATGCAGGTATTCCTATTAAAAAGATAAATTGAAGCCGTTGAAAAGTCCTTACTAAATTTTTCAACGGCTTTGTTTTTGCCCATTGGTGACGTTCGCATTATGCGCTCTACTCCGTCATTTCCGTCCATGGGCATTGAAAACTTCAGTTTTATTAACCAGCGCAGTGATGTGCATAAAAAAAGAAGATTATGGATTACAAATTCAACGGAAGCGGGGTGTTCTTTATATCCGATACCCACTTCAATCATACCAATATCATCCGGTTCTGTAGCAGACCATTCAAGGATGTGGAACACATGAATGAAACACTTATTGCCAACTGGAACCGTGTGGTCGGTCCGGATAATATCGTATTTCATCTTGGCGACTTCTGTCTTGGTGGCTCTGCTGAATGGACAAAGATACTCAAAAGGTTGAATGGGAAAATCTATCTCATAGCCGGTAATCATGACATGAAGAACTTGAGGCAGAATTATACAAAATATTTCGAACTGATCACGATGCAAATGTACATCGAGGTGGATAAACAGAAGATTTATCTGAATCATTGCCCATTCCTTTGCTATAGCGGCTCATACGATGATACCTGGCAGCTTTTCGGCCATGTGCATACAAGCAGGAATAACACCGGAAAAGATAAGCCTCGCCTTCAAATGCTTTTCTCTACACAATATGATGTGGGAGTTGACAATAACGACTTCACTCCGGTTTCATTCGCACAGGTAAAGGCAATCATAGAGAAACAGGTTGAACTATCAAAGAAATGAGAATACAATACATGAGTGATCTGCGCCTATGCCCACTTTTTAGGTAGTTGCACCTTGCCACAAAGATTCGGTGCTGAACAGTGCCTTTGCGAGTGACGATGGAGACTTGGTAAGCAACAACCGGATTGATGTCTGGATATACGGTCATTCACATACGAATATTGATGCAGAGATTGGTGGAACCAAAGTATTATCCAATCAGATGGGATATGTTTTCCAGAACGAGTATCTTATGAATGGGTTTGATTCGGGAAAGTATGAAAATAAAGAAGATTTTTTTCGGGATTGGCATTCATTCAACCCGATGGAAACACGCTGGTTTCATGTCGCTTCTTCCATATACATGGAGCGAAGGGCAAGCCGGTTTACAGACCGTAAATATACCCGTTTCGTTGTTTCAAATTATTCTTCGTATGTTTCGGATAATAATGAATACTATAACGATGAATGGTGCAGGGAAACTATTACCCGTATTTTTGCCTATCTGCGCAGACTGGTGGATGCCATTATTAGTGTATGAGTCGTTCTACAGAAATTTGCCTGTCAGTAAATACAACCAGACTGAACAGACTTATGGCCCTAATGAATTGCATGACGTAGCTTATTATAATCGGATGAAGTTTGCAAAAATTGATGAGCAGTACGATATTGATAGTCCGGATGATTTCATCTGGTTTGCCAAGGATCATTATGGAGAACTGGGGCTTTCCCGCTTGAATATCTTTGCATCAGATACAGAACGGTTAGGATGGGTGATTGTCGTTTCCAACAGTTATTCTGCGAATGCCGGTCTCGCCATTGAAGTTGCCACAGCTCTGTATAAGTCCGGTGTTCCATTAATAATCTACGATGCCGACAAGCTTCTGAAGATTCTTGAGGAAGAAGATTATGTCAGGTTGGTTCCTTATTCATACCATAACTATATGGGCTATCAGGAGGAAGGCTCCGTTTATGAGCTACCGTGGGAATACGAATGTAGTGAAGATAGCGGATCATCTCTGACTGCTGAGCAATACAAAGAGATTGTCTCGTTTGCTGAATGGCAGGAAGAGGAGAGGGTGAAGGTAAACTAATGTCATATTTCATATGTTAACGCACATCTGGCAATCCGTTTGGTTAGTCAGTAACATGCAAATTATCGGCACTGATTCGAAATAGTACCGATAATTTGCATAATTCTGATATTTCAAATATGACTTAATCAAATTCTAACTAACAGGCATTGTTCGATGCAATAGAATTCCCTACGATAGATGAAAGAATAAGAAATCTTTCTAATATGATGGATTGGATGAGATATCTTCCATCAGTTTCATTAGGTGGAGATCAAGAATCGTATTCAATAACGAAATAATAAGTTGTAGAGTAATGGTGTAAGATTCTATTAGCATATCGAGGATAATTTCAATAAACTTGGAGTTCGTTGATAACAACTTCTAGAGTTGCTGAAATAATTAACGAGGATATTTTTCTAACATTCTAAACGGAATATCATTTGTAGTAACTTTATCTATAGATATTTTGTTTATATTTAGCTGTATATCATTATTATAACATTTGTATGTATTCACAAATAAGAGATCCAAACAGCTTTATGAAATGATAATTGTCGATGCAGCATATTATGCTAATTGACTATCAGTGGTTTACGATTTAAAAGATAGAATGCTCAAAAAATTACTTGTTTTTTCGCTAAAAATTGAAGATTTAACGTTTTTAATCTTAATTTGCCTTTCAACGGATGGAAAAGTGAAAAATAGCTCTCATTTGCTCCGAAAACTCCGGTTTGCAAAGATAAGGCATATCGGTGATTATTTCGCTGATTATGGATGCAAAATCGTAGATGAGTTTACGGATTTTTTAGTTTATAATTGGATGACCTTCGATTTTGGTAGAGCTATTTCTTTTCTTCCCTTTTTTAGTTTTACTTTAATACGCATATAATGAATACAGGGATAAAGTAAAGTTACTTTTCGTTTGAATGGTCAAACTAATATTAAACAGACACTGTAAGGAGAGTTAGTTTACATCTATTGATAAATAGTATTTTATTTGTCAATAGATGTATACGTTGCTTACGAATAATATGATGCGATTTTTCATATATAATATATCATTAAATAAATAAAAAGTAATATTTTCACATATTATATGATGTGTTGATATGGTAAAGAATACAATGGGGACTAAATTACCTCGAAAATTAGAGCAAAAGATGTCAGTAGTGGGAGAGCAGATAAAATTGGCTCGCTTGCGTAGGAACCTAAGCGTGGCTCAGGTGGCAGAACGTGCCACCTGTTCTCCGTTGACTGTATCACGAATAGAGAAAGGTGCGCCGACAGTGGCAATCGGAATATATTTGCGTGTGTTGTATGCTTTACAGCTTGACGATGATATTCTGTGGTTGGCCAAAGAAGACAAACTAGGGAAAACATTACAGGATTTGATTTTGAAGACAAGGAAAAGAGCCTCGAAAAAGGGATAAAACTCGCTTTTTCCTGCATATAAGTCGATAATGACTCTATCAGGATAAAAAATACAGCTTAAAATTTTGTATTATGCTATAGAAACATTATGTTTGTAATGCATAATAAATAAGGTATATGAAATTCGTTGATAGAATAGATGAAGCAGCACGACTGAAGGATGCTCTTGTGAGGGAGAAGTCCTCGTTAGTCGTGATGTACGGTCGTAGACGACTGGGTAAATCAACGCTTATTAAAAGGGTGTTGTCGGACAATGATGTTTATTTTCTCGCTGATCGTTCTGAAGGGCAACATCAGAGAGCATTGCTTGCAAAAGTAATAGCACAAGTGTTTCTAGATTTCGACAAACTGACATATCCAGATTGGGAATCTATGTTTCGTGCAGTCAATTATCGAACAGACAAGCGTTTTACTTTATGCTTGGATGAGTTTCCGTATCTTGTAGAGCAATCTTCTGAACTGCCATCTGTGCTGCAAAAGCTGGTTGATGAAAAGCAGTTGAAGTATAATCTTGTGCTTTGTGGTTCATCGCAGAATATGATGTATGGGTTGTTTCTTGATTCTACTGCACCTCTCTATGGCCGTGCTGATGAGATCATGAAACTTGCACCGATACGTTTGCCATATATTCAAGAGGCTTTGAGCTTTGATGCGATGAATGCCATTGAAGAATATGCTGTTTGGGGAGGTGTGCCGCGTTATTGGGAACTAAGGGAAAACCAAAATTCACTTAATGATGCCTTGTGGCGCAATATCCTTTCTGTAAATGGAACTCTTTACGAAGAACCTATAAAACTTTTTCAGGACGATGTAAAGGATATTGTTAAGACTTCGACGATAATGTCTTATATCGGTACTGGCGCAAACCGGCTTTCTGAGATTGCCGCAAGATGCAATGAGCCTGCAACCAACCTATCGCGTCCATTGAAGAAACTCATTGATCTCGGATTTTTGGAGAAAGATGTTCCGTTCGGGATTGATGAAAAGAATGCGAAAAAGAGTCTTTACAAGATAGCCGATCCGTTTATGGCATTTTATTATCAGTTTGTCGTTCCTAATCGTTCATTCATAGAGCTTGGTCGTCGTTTGCCAATAGAACAAGCTTTGACTGCTCATTTCTCGGAGTATGTGAGTATGCAATGGGAAAAATTATGTAGGGATGCTGTGACAGGAAATCTTGTCAATAGAGTGGTTTATGGCAAGGCAAAACGCTGGTGGGGTTCTGTTCTCAATGAGGATAAGAAACCTGAACAGGTCGAATTCGATGTAATGGCAGAATCGCTTGATAAAAAGTATCTGCTGGTTGGCGAATGCAAATGGACAACTCAAGAGAATGGGAAACAGTTAACAGCCGAACTTCTCCGTAAAGCTAATCTGTTACCATTTGCCAAGAATTACACCATCGTTCCAATGCTGTTCCTTAAGAACACTCCGAAAGATGATGCTGGGAATGCAATGTTGCCGGAAGATGTTGTCGAGTTAATGAAATAGAGGGGTAATCGCTATTTGATAGAGTTATTAGATGGCAAAAAAACGATAAATAAAGAACTTACTCTGTTCCCGTTTGTTTCTCGGATTGGCATAGACATAGATACCAAGCGATTCATGACGAATAACTTTCATTGTCTCTTTGTCTCGATACCCAGGATAATAATCTAGATAGAAAGACATCATTCTACCTTTTAACGGACGTGTTCTTAACGTTACTGTTTTACATTCATGCATACTGATATATTTTCATGGTTATTATTAATTTGCTGGCAAAACTCTGTAATGTAATCATGCAGATTACCTACAGCAGAGATTAATTTTTGAATAATTAATGGATAGCGACAAATTAGATTATTTGTGAACACCCATAACCCTGTCAAACTCTACTTTTAGGAATCGGACGAACCGTCCGTTCTTCTCGCGGTTGATCTGATGGAATTGCAGAATGCCGTAAACAGAGTCACGGGAGAGTTTGAATTTTTCCATAGCCTCCTTGACGGTACAGTATTCCGCTTTGCTTTCCTGTTCCGATGTTTTAGATAGGTCGAAATGGAGCTTGGAATAATAGATTTGTCCGAGATGTTGAAGTCGTTTTTTGCAACCAGTCGTTCGTAAGGTTTACTTTTGAGCATTAACTCAATGTCAGCGCGCCTTACCAAAGCCATTCTTCCGCTGATTCGGGATGCTCTAAGTTTATCCTCTTTGACTAATTTATAAATGTACTGACGACTCACCCCCATCAATCGGGCAGCCTGCGAAAAAGTGAAATATTCTTGCTTCTCCAAACAGGAGCGCAACTCCTGCATTTCCTGTATATGGCGCAGTTCCATTTTGCGCTCCTTGATACGATGTTTATAACCTCGCTTCGAGCATTGAGGGCTACAATAACAGGTCATTGTTTTCTGTGCGATGAATGGTTTCCCGCACCATTGACAAATTCTCTTTACTCCATATTTTCTATATCATTTTCTTTGTTTTTTAATTTCCCTTTTTGTCTACATATGTAAACCATTGTCAAAACACGTCAACTAATGCGTCACTGTGACATTCGGGCTAACCGTGAATTTGTGTCACGGTAGAAATATGATAGAAAAATATGGATAAAAACCGTTACTAACAAATAAGGATTAGAAAGTGTTAAAAACAAGAAAGTTGCTGAAATACAGTGACTTTATTCTAAATAGTTATGATTGCTTATGGCTGTTTCCAAGCCATTATTTGCCGATGCAGCATATTCGCACTATTAATTGTCAGCGTTTTGCTCTTTTAAACGGTACAAGCCTCATTTTTACAATTACATTGAAAGTACTGGGAAATTCAATGTGCTGGTTTTCAAACTTTTCGATATACGTGTTGTACCGCATTTTTTCAGCCCATTTGCGGAAGCCTCAAATCAACTTTAGAGGGTTGATTTGGTGGGTGTTTCCGCATTGGAGTTACAAATGGTTTGCAAAGGTAAAGATAAGAAATATTCTTTATCACTTCTAATACTTATTGGAAATTATCTTTAATATATATCCTACTTTTAATGTGGTATATACCTATTAGTTGTTACATTTTATTTTGTAGAATTAAAAATAGCCAACCCCTTTACAGTCAACAGATACTTTTGTCGCGGATGTTTGGGATTATTAGGGTAGAGAGGAGCAACAAAGCCATTTTGAATAGCGGGTGTCAAATAGTTGGCAATAAAAGTGGGGCGATGCTTTAACTCTATTCTCTCCATTATCATTTTCAATGAACATTGTTCTACCCCAATAGCTTTTACGATTGATAAAAGTGGGACGGTGAGTTGTTTGGTTAGCTTGTTCGGTACTTGTTCGGGCGGCTTGTTCGGTTGATTGTTGTGGGGCATTGATAATCATATATCTATTCTTTAACTCATGATTTTCTCCCATCATCAGATTTCTGAAAAACAAAATCAAAAAACTCATATCCGGTTCAACTTCTTTTCGCACATTTCTATAATTCGCACGAACCAGCGCATTGCGAAAGTACCAAGAATGGTCGGCAAACAGATCATTGTTCACGTCAAAACCAATGCTGCGTAAATACTTTATAGTAAAGACAGCCGTAGTGCGGGTATTGCCCTCACCTAATGGATGAATCTGCCAAATGCTTGATACGAGCTTGGCAATATGCGCCACTACATCATCCATAGATAAGCCCTTGTATGAGAAGTTTTTTTCCTGTTCCAAGTCGTATTCTAAAGCCCTGCATAAATCTTCGGAGTTTACATAAAGCACGGTATCACCACGAAGTACCCATTCCTTCTTCGTTATATCATAGTTACGAATCTTTCCGGCAAATTTAAAAATCCCTTCAAATAATCTGCGGTGAATGGATGTAAAGCCTGCCACTGAAAAAGCAAATGATTGTTCATTTAAGATTCTGGCAATATTGGCAGACACTTTATCCGCTTCTTCTGTCTCTTCATCTTTCGGTGTTCGTGCAGTCTTTGATTGGTAATACCCATTGATGAGTTTCTTTACTTCATCAATACTAATATCACCTTCAATATGCTTTATAGCCGTATCTTTCAGATAATCGGATGTCTGCAAGCCGTCTACTGCTTGTAAGCCGATAGCTGTTTTCCAAGCTGAAGCCTTTTCTTTCTTATTAGGCTCACTGCCATGGATGTATGATTCAAAATCTATGTCCATATTCATTATTCATCTTTTATTTATATAGTCTATTTCATCGGATATATTTATTTCCTAATGCGATAGTTCTGAATAAAACTTCATCGCTAATTCTCTTTGTTCGCTGGAATTTCACGACCTGAATAAGTACCATAAGATTTTCCAGAAACATCTCCGGTTTTATAATAATCACCAAGCATTTTTAGCAAAGCATCAATATCTTTTTCTTCATTTAATACAATACGGCCATTCTGTATTATGTTTCGTTCTCCGTACCTTTTAGCCACTCTGTTCATTCTATTGATGGCTTTAGTGTCGAGATTCTTAATTCCCCTATTTTTTGCTATTTTAGCTAATTTTTTGTGAATAGCAGTTGAACTCTTTACTTTTTCCTCGATTATATTTATTCCATCTATGAGATTGGTAGTACCCAAATCTTCGACAACTTTTAATGCAATTTCTTTAAATTCCTCCTGAATACCGACAATTTGTTCAAATGGAGCCTTTTTTAGAATATAGAAAGTTTCATCGAAATACACACAGTCGACTTGTTTATCAAGAGCCACAACCTCTCCTTTTAAAAGCTGAAGCTTTTTACTTTCAGTATTAAATAATGTATTTATTGCTCTCTGGATAACATTCTTATTGGGATTGCTTTTTTCATCAATGGCTATTTTATTACCTAGTATCTTTCGGAATGTATAAACCCAATTGTGGTCTTCTTCTTCAAAACCAATACAATACGCCCAGAGCTCTTCATCCTCAGAAACAATACCTTCAATGCTTTGTACTTTCGGTGGAATTTTAGAAAGCTGGTTTATTACGACATCAGAAAAAGCGAGTGCTTTACCTTTTATAGAGTAAGTAAATAGTGACTCTGTGTCATCTGAGATCGGGTCATAATCAAATAGATAAATATCTTTCTTTAAAGTTTTGTCAAGTTGACAAATTGTAGAAGTATATAGATATGAACGGATTTCGTCGTCTATATCTATTTGATATACTTTGTATAAGAATTTGTCAGCAATTGCTTTACGACGTTGCATACCTTCTCGTAAAATACGCGTAACAAAGTAAAGTTTTGCATCACTTGGCTTGGAGAGAGCAATACGATCTCTCAATTCCTGTAACTCGTTAATCTCTTTCTTTTCCATAATATAATTTAAATCCAATAGGATAAATTTTAATTTCAGAATCTTCATTAATTTCATGTCCACGAATGATTATTAGTCCATTGCGTGGCTTATCTGATCCATAAATATATTCTATCTCAAATAAGGAATAGCGTAAGTTTAAGATTGGATTTATTAATAGCATGTTTGAACGTGTATAAATTCCATAAATTAGCAGCATTATAAGAATAAAAGTTATAATATCAATGAAACTTGATGTGTCAGTATAGATGAATGGTACAATATAAGTAGCGATATAGCCTATCGATTCACTGTTGCGATTCATTATATTTTTAACTCGTACATAATAGCCATTAGTAATATCTCTTTTTAAATTGCATAATAACATGTACAGGCCTATTAAACCTACTAAAGATATAGTCATTAGACATATAGAAAATCCAAATTTAGATATTAAACAATATAATGACTCCTTTGAAGGTGTCTGGAAGTACAAATAATCTTTGTTTATGCTTAGTTGTCTGATGATTATAAGCATGAATAAAGGAATATATGAGGTCACAAAGAGTACTAACAATGCTCCCTGTTTAAAATTATTATGAATAGTATGTTTCATGCCTCTTGCCCTATTTTTATTCTGTTAGTATGATGGATTTTTGTCGGTTGCAATCATATAGTAATTGAAGAGAACTGCCTTCTGAAATAAATCCAAATACAATTGTATCTGCAATGCTTGTAATGTAGCGATTTCTATTATAAGCTGTTTTTGTACTTGTTCGTATGGCTTTAGGTGCTATGGAAACAATGAGAAGGTCTCCATTGCTCATTGGAGATTGCCATTCTTCGGGCAGTTGCTTGTACATTTGACGAGCGATTACTATAATAACGGGCTGGTGGCCTTTTAATAAGAAGTGAAGCACATCTTTCTCGATTTTTGATTGAAAACCACTAATGATTACTTGATTCTCTTTTCTCATTTCGGTAGCCCAATCGTAGCAGCGTAAAACAGAAGCACTGCTCACGTTGCGTGAGCAGAGAAATGCAGTCTTTGAGCGACTTAACAAATCTTTATTTCCGAGAAACTCTATCATAGGCTTTATTCACTTACAAAATCAGATTCAAGATCATCACTTGTGTCATACTCATCTTCTTCAGTGTTGATAGCTATAGTAGCTCTACCCGTTTTGCATAATTCATTAATCTTATTGAGAATCAATCTCCCACGTGCCTCTACAAAGCCTTTGAAATTATTCTTCATAGCACACTCATAGGCTGCTTCATCAATGAAATGTGTCAGCAACATTTCCTTAAGTTTTGGATTAGTTACGACATAACTTTGCAAATAGGTAGAAGGTAATTTATTACTAATTTCAAGATTTAGATTCTTTGAAATAAAGGCGAAGTTTAGCAATGAATTGACCTCTTTCTGTGTAATGTTACAGTCTTTTTGACGAGAGTATGGGAAAAAATGATGATTTTCTTTGGCATTGGCACGTGATGCATTGGTATTGTCCAATTTCACTTGTTCTCCATTATTGAAATCGAGAGGGTTGTTGGCTGCCAAAATGCATAAGATGCCATTCTTTACTACAGATGCGTTCTTCATCTGAATACGTTTAAGTTCATCCAAACTAATAGTTATACCAAAGGTTCTTGACGATGGTTGCTCGTTTACTAACAGAGCAATCCAGTCGGCATCCTCTTTCTCATGAGTAAGGGCAGAACTGGAATATCGCTTAGAAAAAGTAGTTGTCCAAAACCAGTCATTTATGAACTGTTTGTGAACATTATCAATAGAATTTTTCTTTGATTTAAAGAAGTAATATTGTAGAACAGCAAGCATGGCGTCATAGGGTAGAATAGATGTATGTTGTACTCCATATCCCTTTACGAAATCTATTGCCAAACGTAAACATTCCAGGGTGCGATCCCATATTTTCTTGCACTCTTCACATTTTAAGTTCAATTGAGCTACCTGTAAACAATTATCTTTAGCGTTCAAAGATAACGCCTGAGTAAATGTTTCCATTTGTAGACCACCGAATAGCTTAATTTTAGTTTCATCGTTAAACTCTTGTATCAGGGAACGAAGATCAAAATCTTTCGCCCATACTGAAGCATGAACTAAATCGAAAAGTGATAATCGCTTTCCTCCTTGATTGATATTTTCGAATATTGCTACAGCTTCATCCAATTCTACATCAAGTGTTTTTATCAGACTTATGGGGTAATTGTCTAAAATGTATTTACATTGTTGCAAAGTCTTACAATATTCTGTTCCGTTTTGAGCATCTGCTAACGCATATTGTGCGATTAGTGTTAGAATTTCTTGTTGGTTAAAAATCTTCCATGCCGGTATATTGTTAGATTCTGTCTTTAGTTTTGGGATTTGAAATCGTCTCTTATCCAGATTGAAGCAGATTACCCCATAGTCTATGGTTTTAAGTTGCTTACCCATGAGAGCCACATAGAGTGAGGTTATTCGTTGCTGCCCGTCAATAATAAATTTGAATTTATTGGCATCAGGCTTTTTAGGTAAGCCAAGTTCTTTAATTTCTCGACAAAAGTCAGCGTATTGTGCCGATGCTTCCCAAATAAAGAATGATCCGATGGGATGTTCTTCATAAATACTATTGAGTAGTTTTACAATCTTGGAACGTTCCCAGACATAACCTCTTTGAAAACGAGGAATTTTCATATTTCCGTTTTCTAGCTCATTGAATACCTTTTGGATGTTCCAGTTATTTGTTATTTCTATTTTTTGATTCATGCTGATACTATTTTTCAATAGGAAATTCTATTCTGATTTTACTCCTCCTCTTCGTCATTCAATTCATTTCCCATACGATACTTAATGTCGTAATTGATGATGAAATCTAATTCTTCTTCTGTAAACCCGTAATGTTTGGCAAGGAGCTTGTCGATATCGTCAATGATGGGTTTAGAAAGGCGAGGATAAAATTCTTGGTATTGAATATTGCCTGTCTTAGAAGATGTTTTATTTTTCAATAAAGCTTTATTTTTATAATCATTCATTAGTATTTGTGATTTTGAAATTATATCAGTAATAATACCTGTATTCATGTCGGCTATAGATATAGGAAACTGATTTAAATCTGAGGGATTCAAATCACGACAATTCGTTGTTAGGATGAAATACCAATAGAATAAAGAACTGCTTAATATTGCAACAACTACATCTCTTATCTCTTGGGTTCTGAAATATAGATAATTTTCACGGCTAGAAATACCTCTTTCACCATTAAGAATAAATATAGGCTGAAATGTAGTAAATATTTTCCAATATCTTCCCCCTCCAATTCGATAATATAATTTAGGAGATGATTTTTCTTTTATGAAAATATGTCCTAATTGGCTCTGATTTACTACAAGTTGCGATATTCTTTGTTCGAGTTCAGAAGAAATTTTTGGCAATAAGTAATTGCGCATTGGAGATAATTTAGTATAATTACATTTCTTAAATAAAAGATATCTTTCTATTGTGGACCACTTTGTGAAACCTGTACCATAAACTATCTCAGATATATTATGTTTCTTAATGAATATTGTTAGCATAACTTCTGCACCGGTAAAAAGCTTGCTGGGACGTTCTGCATAGTTACTTAACCATAACGCACTATCCTTACTGAGTATTTTCTGTACAGATTGCATCCTTTGTGTGCATGTTATACTTATTGGCACGATCATTCCTAAGAACCCTTTCTTATCAATCAATTTATTAGAACGTTCTATGGAGTATGCATACAGATTTCCACATTCGATAGTTTTATAATCAGTTAATTTATAAATATTTGCTATAGATAATCCTGTTTTTTTATCTTTCTTATTATATTCCACATATGGCGGATTTCCAATTATTACATCAAAACCTCCATTACCTTTAATAATCTGATAAAATTCCGCAAACCAGTGGAAAGGCTGATGAGAGGAAAGCCATTTTTCATAAGTTCTTCCCCCGTGACTGGAAGAAATGATATTGTTTGAATTATACATTTTCTGATTCAAAGCTTTGTTTAGCTCTTTAAGTCTGCTTGCAAGTTCTTGTTTAGCTATTTTAAAAGAGTTCATATCTTCATGTTGATGGAGCTGTATTGCTTTGAACCTATCATAAGCCATAGAAACTTTGTCCATCTCATTTTCTACTTGCTGCTTAAAATTAGCATTGGCAAACATATCACCAAATGTCAGGTCGCGTTCCAATTCTGTCTCGTTGGCATACCCTACTAACGTATTCCCACAACGAATATTAAAGTCAATATCCGGTAATGGATCAAGTCCTAAATTAGGAGCACGGCGGTCTACTTCTACTACTGCCACCATTTTTAGGAAAAGACGAAGTTTGGCAATCTCGGTAGCTTCTTGCATAATGTCCACTCCATAGAGGTTGCGTAAAATGATGCTTTTGAAGATGAAGTACTGAATATTACTACGATATTTGTGGGATATTTCTTCCAATTCTGCAATAAAGAGTTTGTTGTTCAGCTCGTGAAACTCTTGCATACGTTCGATGCACACTTCGTAGAGTGGTTCCAATATATTCATGGCGGCAAAAAGGAAGGCGCCTGACCCACAAGTAGGGTCTAGAATAGTAACTTGCTGCAAGGCGTGATAGAAGTGAGCCACCAACTTATGATTGGAAGTATGAGTCAGTATATCTTGCACGAACTGACGAATGTCAAGATTATAAGTGATGAAATCGTTAATTTGTGTCAGTTCTCCTGTTGCAATCTTATGTAGGATGTGTTCGCACCGTTGTAAGCGCTCTATGGTTTCTCTCCAAATCTCGGTAGGGAGTGCCCATGGCTCGGCTGTTGGACGATTCCACTCTTTGCGACGTTCCAAAAGGTTAGGCTGAGTCGTGTCGATACCCACAGCGATATCTTGTGGAATCTGTTCTTGCCAACCAAGATTATAGCCTTGCTTTACGGCATCGTATACATAGCGGTCTCCACTCTGTTGCAGTATAGTCCACACATAGCCGTTAGGGCGGAATTCTTTCTCCATATCCTGTGTAGTGTGAGCTACTTTGTCCATGAGAAATGGTAAGATACAGTTACGTCCGATGTATTCGGTGATATCTTCTTTAGTATAATAAGCTCCCATTTGTGCACGGTCGTTGATATATTGTTCGAAGATGTAGCCGAGTACATCTGGGTTGATATCCTTACCGCTGGCTGAGATACGGGTGTCAAGATGCCAACGCCATTTGTCAAAGAAAGCAAACAGATGTTCGAAAGCTTCGTCTGCAATGTCGATGTGGGCATAATCTTGCTCAATCTGATGTCGATCAAACATACCACCATTCAGGTATGGAATCTTGCCATATACCGCTTCGAACTCCCGTTGATGGGTAGGAGTATTGAGGCCATCTTGAAACAGTTGTACAAGAAAGCCTTGATAAAAAGACTTAAAGAATTGGTCTTCACCTTGCTTTTGTTGGCACCATGCCAACTTGTCGCGCAGATAATTTACATTACCATCTAGAAAACCTTTCTTTTGAATGAAGTAGCAAAACATCAGCCGGTTAAGCATGACCGATGTATACCATTGCTTGTTGCGATTATTCTTTAGTTCTATATTGTCATCAATACCGCTAATGAAAAGAGCAAAGGCATTGTGTTCCTTTTTGAAACCAGTATAGAATTCTTTGGTAATTTTTTCGGAATTTACAGCAAAGGCACCCTGAATACGCTCCTTCACATCAACAATAGTGGTGCGTTCGCTATTGGCAAACGAAAGATCGGCAATCTTAGAGAAAAGAAAGTCGGCTTTCTCGACCGTTTCATATTCAATAGTGACAAGATCACGTTTTTCTATTTGACGAACAGGGGCTACCCATTGATGATGTTCAGTGTTTTTCAGTATATAGATGGCTATATAATCATTAGCATTTCGACGCAGTTTGCTGTCGATGCGTTTGCACACTGCTGACTGAGGAAGGGTATCTACTTCGCATTGTAAAACCTGAAAGCCACTACGTTCGGCGATAGTACGAAAGCTATATTCAACTTCGTCAATGATAATCGGGGGCAATTCGGCTACGCCATGGTAGTTATTCCATCCCATTTCGGTGATAAACATTTCACGGAAATTGGCTTCGCGTACCAATTCTATAAATACATTTTTTCTCATAATTTATTCTGTGTATTTAATGCCCATAGAGCAGATAATAGTATTTTCTTTTTTAATAGTATTCTCTTCTTCAATGCGACAGAGTGAACCGCTTTTTCGCATTTCAAGTATATACTCAACAATGTCATCGCTTGCAGTTTTACTTGAAGCCCGTAACATACGGCCTAAGATAAATTTAGTGCCTTCAAGCAGTGGATAATTATATATGTCGTCAATAGCCAGTTTCAACAATTGGCGGTTCTCATCACTGAAAAACAGTGTCGGAGACTGCTCGTAATAATGTTCCAACAAAGTAATAATGCGATATCGTGTACTGAAACGATTACCTAAAATACCTCCTGTAACAGTGGTACTCTGTGTTTTAATAAGTGACACGGCTTGTTCTACCAGTTCATGATGATTATCCATTGGAGGCATGTACTGTTCATTGCTGTTGCAAGCCAATGCTTGGAGAATTTTCTTTTGTGATTGTGTCACAAAGTTACCTTCGCTATCAAGCCATGTCAGTAGATCGAAATCATTGGCTGTACGAGCATACGTGATTACACCATTGTTTAACTTGCTATCAGTAGCTTTAGTGGAGTAAATCATATTCTGTAAATTCGGAATGATTTGTTTGAGTTCCGGTCGTGCATCCGTAGCAGATTTCCAAATTTGGAATGCCTGCGAAGAGAGGTCGACTTCTGCATCGTCATCATCGTCAAGAACTCCGCTCTTTTCGTTGAACATATCGCGTAGGTTTTGTTCATTTCCTTCAAAGAAAATCTCGTCGCTACCCACAATGTTTGCATTTTCGTTAATGCGAGCGTTTAGACGTCCACGCAGGTTGATGATTTGTTCTACACCTTCGGCTGGGAAAAATGAGTAGCAGCATATTTTGTCGGCTGTTTGGCCGATACGATCCACACGTCCTGCACGCTGAATCAATCGAATAATAGCCCAAGGTAAGTCAAAGTTTACTATGATATGGGCGTCTTGAAGGTTCTGACCTTCACTCAATACATCCGTGGCTATAAGTACGTGCGTTTGTTCTGATGCAGGCACATCTTTCTTATCGTTGCTTACCGGTGAGAAACGTTCTACAATAGCTGTTGTGTTTTCACTATCACCTGTTGCGTAATCTATGGATGTTATACCTCTTTTTTTCAGTTGATTAAAAATATATCGAGCAGTATCTGAATATTGAGTAAATACTATCACTTTTTCATTGGCATGAGTTGTGGTCAGTAAAGTATGAAGTTTGTTCAGCTTCTGATCTGTAATCTGATTCCAATTACCGCATAGGTTAATCATATTGATAAGTACATCACAATCTTTTTTTAACTGTTGTTTCAATGTACGTTTAAAATAGGTTGAAGGTAACCATCCTACATTATTCTTAGTACTTATAATACTATAATAATCGGCAGCTTTCTTCATGTAATATTCCATCCCAGTAGGAATCTTGAGTGTTTCATCTACCGCTACATCTATAGCCATTTCTCCACCAAGCAAGCTTGCGTTAGTGTCGGTGTCTTCTGTATAATCTTCGGGTAGAGTGTTCTCGTCACCAATCGGTAAAGGCAATTTATTCTCAATGGCATAAATGAAAACGCAGTTGCGCAGGATGTGTCTATATAAAGTCAATAGAAACGAGAAACCGCTACTGTCAATACGTTTGAAGAAGGTACTTTTACAAAATCCCATCATACGCTGGCCCGCACGCGACAGGTTTTCTATCATTTGTTGTTCATGGCGAGGGGCGTTGGTCGTTTGTGCTTCACTAATATATTTATTCAATCCATAGCGAGGTAGCTGTAGACTCTCCATTAAAGCTATCATTTCGGCAGAGTAAAGCCTGCTGTATTGATCTGACGGTTCTGTTTTAAATTTGATGGCACAAGGTACTCTTTCGGGAAAATAGGAGCGTCTTTTATCTGGGTATTCCAAGTAGTATCGGCTGTCAGAGTCATCTTTTTTGGAAAAATACTGCTTAATGAAGGAACGTGTACGACGTATTAAGAAGAGTTTCATCAGCTCATTCCAATCTTCAACAAATTGGCTCTTTTCAAAAGCTTTTATACTGCGAATAAACACATCACTATGCTGTTGTAAAAACTGGCGTTCACCGCCTAAACTACGTATGTACTCTTCTGGACGGATTCCTAAATCTTGGTCATCATTAACAAATAGGCGTAGTTGATTGCTCAGATCGCTGAAATCTTTGTTGTAAGGAGTTGCAGTCAATAAAAGAACTTTACTATCTTGGTGTTCAATAAGGCTTTTAATATTTTGATAACGCTTTCCGCCATTACGAAGATTGTGGCTCTCATCCACAATAATTAGTCGGTAATATCGAGCGGAGTCTACGTCAATAGGTTTTGCCATAGACCTAATTTCGGCTTTTAGATCGTATTTTGTGATATACTTTTTCCACATATCTTGCAGATTGGCAGGACAGATAATTAAAGTACTACTGGCATAGGTCATTTCATAGATTTTAGCAATAGCACAAGCTGTAATCGTTTTACCCAAACCAACTACATCCCCTATCATGGCACCGCCGCGTTTTTCATTGTTTAAATGGCGAGCGGCAATCTTTACTGCATTTTGCTGGAATTCGAATAGCTCATGACGAAATTCAGGCGTTAGTGTGAATTCTTTAACGCCGTTACGAGCCTCTTCACTTAAATGATAGGCAATTTTCAAGTAGATATAATAAGGTGGTATCTTGTTTTCGGATGCCCAACTATTATCTATCACGTTGATAAGTTCCTCGGTAATATTTTCACAGAAGCGATCTTCCCATCTGTCGCTAAACCAATTTGCCAATTTTTGTGCAGAGTCACTATCGCCAAATTCTGCATTTAATTCTCCTTGTCGGGTTAAGCCAGAATAGGTGAGGTTACTGCTACCCATAATGGCTTGAATCTTGTTAAAGTTGTCGTCTGGCCTATGTGCTAAATATAGTTTAGCATGAAGAGGTTCACGTAGATATAGTTTGACACAAACTTTACCTTCTTTCATTTGTGCAGAAAGACGACGTAATGTCCATTCGTCTTTTTTAGAAGGAAGTCCTAATAAAAGCTGTTTTTTGAATTCTAATGCGATCTGTATTTTGCAGCGTTGCACCATTTCTGCGCTTGGTAGTTCGTCATTCTTTGAATAGAGAATGTGAACTAATTCTTCAGGAGGACGATGCATTCCAACTAGTAGACGGCAAGTCCTAAATTCATTACTGCCATTTTCGTCCACATAATCTCCGGGTAATAAATCTATTTGGTTAACAATTTTATCCCATCCCCGAAGATTAAAATAGCCGACACAGAAGTCAACTCTTTTAACTCCTGTATTGATAATAATATCATTGAGCCCTTGCTCAAATTTTATTTCTATGTTGTCGTAAATTCTAGCCATTACGTTATTCTTTTGTCTTGTTCAATAAAGTTATTGCATCAATATCCAAAATTTTGGCGATATCCACTAACTGTTCAACCGATGGTTGCCATTTGTTTTGTGCCTATCGACTTATGGTTATTTCAGATTTACCCAGCCGTTCGGCTAACCATTTATTGGTTTTTCTTTGCCCTGCAAGAACTACTTTTAATAGGTTGATAAATTCATATTCCATATATCTCCATTCGGTTAATAGATATGATATAATAGATACAAAATTATCATATTATGACTGTATCTACGAATAAACAAGAAAAATTTGATGGAGATGTGTTGAAAAACATGATTTTTTATAAATGATAACTATCACTTATGAGGCTAAAAATAAAGGCATTTAAAAAAGAATACCTTTATAATCGTTGATGCTATATACTAATCGTTGGTAATCACCCCTTACTTCCCGATGCAGCATATTTACATCACTGATTATCAGTGACCATTCATTTTAATCGGTA
>ENA-UONZ01000220-UONZ01000220.1-human-gut-metagenome-genome-assembly--contig:-C93old-NODE-220-length-103594-cov-14.693681_pt1 | contig 103594 bp, 86 predicted proteins | sample MGYA00242468_ERZ724015 | MGnify/ENA metagenome assembly ERZ724015
CCGCCGCCTCTCGACGACTTTGTTACTTTACCACATCCGCCTACGCCTGTCAATATCTATTTTTACTTTTTTTAATTTCTGCCATAGCTTACACTAATGTCACCTGCCCGGCTCTTCCATTTATCAGGGAAACATGGTATGATAACACATACTTAGTATGTGAAATGCGAGGTTTCTATGACTGCATTTATCTCAAAACTGATGGCCACCGCGTTGCCGACAGCCCTGTGGGTGGGGCGGATCCTTTTGTTTGCGGTCGTCGTGTGGGTACTGGCCCGGTGCACAAGATCCCTGTTCGCCTCCCGGGAGGTGCCGGAGGTCTGGGGCTTTCTCAGCCTGTCCAACGGTGCCCGGTACGACCTGACCCACTGGGAGAACATGATCGGCCGGATGCGCAGCGCCGATGTACGGGTGAATTTTCCCTCGGTTTCCCGGTGCCACGCGGCCATCTGCCGCGACGACCGGGGCCAGTGGACGGTCTACCCCGTAAACCATAGCAGCGGCGTGCTGGTCAATGGTCAGCGCACCATAGATAAGCTTCCGGTCAAGGCCGGGGACTGCATTGCGATAGGCGGAGTGGAGCTGTACTTTTTCCCCTCTACGGAATCGGACGAGGCGAAGGTGGCCCGCCGCCGGGTGGAGGATCGGCAGCGTCGGCGAGTCTCCCAGACGGCTACGCTACTGCTGGTGAACCTTTGTCAGGCACTTCTGTTTGCACAGGTATTCCTCACCGCCCAGGCAGAGGACCGTCTGCCCATCGGCGTGGCTTTCGCCGGGCTCGCCCTCCTGTCATGGGCGCTTTACGGCGTCTATCGGGCAGCCCAGCGGTCCGCCTATGAGCTGGAGTCCCTGGTGTTCCTGCTGATCAGCATAGGGGCCGCGGTGACCGCAGCCTACGACCCAAGTTCCCTCTATAAACTGCTCATCACAGTGGTCATGGGCATGGCGCTGTTCCTCATCATGAGCGGCATCCTGCGGGATCTGCACACGTCCATCCAGGCCAGATGGCCTGTAGCCCTGGCCGCCGGGGCGCTGCTGGCGTTCAACGTGGTACTGGGCGAGCGGATCTTCGGCGCAAAAAACTGGATCTCCATTGGCCCCCTCTCCTTCCAGCCCTCGGAGCTGGTGAAGATCGCCTTTATCCTGGCCGGAGCCGCCACCCTGGATCGGCTGTTTGCCAAGCGGAACCTGATATTCACCATTCTGTTTTCCGCCTACTGCGTGGGTTGTCTGGCGCTGATGAGCGACTTCGGCACGGCGCTGATCTTCTTCGTGGCCTTTTTGTGCATCGCCTTTCTGCGTACCGGTGACCTGCCCTCCATCGCCATGATGGTGGCAGCAGCGGCCTTTGGCTGCGGCATCATCCTGCGGTTCAAGCCCTATATCGCGGACCGTTTCTCCGCCTGGCTGCATGTATGGGATCACGCCCAGGACATCGGCTACCAGCAGACACGCGCCATGAGCGCCATGGCCTCAGGCGGTCTGTTTGGTGCAGGAGCGGATAAAAGCTGGCTTAAATACATTGGCGCCGCCAACACGGATCTGGTGTTCGGCGTGGTAGGCGAGGAATTCGGCTTCCTGCTGGCCCTTTGCTGCGTGGCCTCCCTGATGCTGCCCATTGCCTTCACCCTGCGGTGCGCCGCCACGGCCCGCTCCTCCTTCTACACCATTCTCTCCTGTGCCACCGCCGCCATGTTGGTGTGCCAGATGGCGCTGAACGTCCTGGGCGCGGTGGATCTGCTGCCGCTGACAGGCGTGACCTTCCCCTTCGTGTCCATGGGCGGCTCCAGCATGATCTCCTGCTGGGGGCTAATGGCTTATCTGAAAGCCGCCGACACCCGGCAGAATGCCAGCTTCGCCCTGCGGCTGAGCAAGCTGGCTCCGGATCAGAAGAAACGCCCCTCGCCTCCGGTCAAGCCCGCCAGGCAGGAGGGATTCTTTGCCGACCGCCCGGATATCCCTGTAGACGAGATCTTCGGAAAGGAGGAGCAGAAATGAAGCAAGTCAAGCAGCGCACACTCCTTATATATGTCTTAGTCGCTCTGTTTCTGGCCGGGCTGGTGGTGTACTGCGTCCGCTATGTGACACAGGGCAGCCGCTGGGCCGCCTTTTCCGGCAATCTCGGCGCCTATGACGGCGGTGTGCCCGCATTGGGTCAGATTATGGATCGCAGCGGCATCGTGCTCTATGATGCCGCCACCGGCAGTTATAATGAGGACAGCGCCCTCCGCCGGGCCACCCTCCACGCTGTGGGCGACAAGGCGGGTAACATCTCCACCTCCGCTCTGCAAGTTTTTCAACGGCAGCTCATCGGCTATGACCTCCTCTCCGGCACTACCGGAGGCGGCGGCCAGGTATACCTGACTTTGGACAGCCGTCTGCAGACGGCTGCCTACCAGGCTCTGGACGGGTACAGGGGCACCATCGGCATATACAATTATAAAACCGGCGAGATCCTGTGCATGGTCTCCTCTCCCACCTTTGACCCCGCCGATCCCCCGCAGATCGAGGACGGTGACACCCGCTACGACGGCGTGTACTTAAACCGTTTTCTCTCCTCCACCTTCACCCCCGGCTCCGTTTTTAAGGTGGTCACCGCCGCAGCCGCTCTGGAAAATCTGGAGGATCTGACGAATCGCTCCTTCCGCTGCACCGGCAAGGTAACCATCGGCGGCGATGCCATCACCTGCCCCTATGCCCACGGGAGCATGGATATCTACGATGCCATGGCCCGCTCCTGCAACTGCGTATTCGCCCAGCTGGCCTCGGAATTGGGCGGCAGCACCCTGCAGCAGTACGCGCAGCAGGCCGGGCTCCTGTCCGCCCACAGTGTCAGCGGCATAGAGACCGCCGCCGGCACATACGCCGTGTCCGATGCCGACAGCGATGTGGGCTGGTCCGGCGTGGGGCAGTATGAGGATCTGGTGAACCCCTGCTCCCTGATGACCATGATGGGTGCCATCGGCGGCCGTGGCAGCGCCCGGGAGCCGTACCTGCTGGAAAAGGTCACCACCATGAGCGGCGGCACCCGGCAGACGGGTTCCTCCGGAACGGCGCAGCTGTGGAGCGCAGATGCCTGCGAAACGCTGGCCAAAATGCTGCGCGGCAATGTGACGGAGACCTACGGCCAGAGTCAGTTTGACGACCTGCCCGTGTGCGCCAAATCCGGCACCGCCGAGGTGGGCCAGGGGAAAACGCCCCACAGCTGGTTTTCCGGCTTCGTGGACAGCGATGACCTGCCTCTCGCCTTTGTGGCCCTGGCGGAAAACGGTGGCGGCGGAGCGGACGTAGCCGGACGCATGGCCGCCAGGGTGCTGCTGAGCGCCCGGGACGTCCTCACCCCGCAGTGATCTTCAAAAAAATGTGCCGGATCCCTCCGGCACATTTTTTATTCTGCTTTCGTACCCATTACGGCATCTTCTCCACCGCGAAGCCATAGACGGCGCCGGCCTTGACCTCCGTAGAGTCCACACCGGTAAGCGCGTACTGTCCGTCAATGTAAAACGCCCAGTAGGTGCCGTCCTTCTCGTAATCTGTGGTGATGCCGGTAACCTCCTTGACATACAGGCCGTAGTCGCCCTTCTCTCCGCTGATGAGGTTCAGCGCCTGCAGAGCCGCGCCCACCATCTTTTCATCGGTGTTCACAGTGAAGGTCGTTTTATTCCCCTCGGTGTCTGTCACCTCTACGGCAAATGCCGTTGCACCTTGGCCCACAGTCTCGCCGTTCTTTACGCCCACAGTGTTCTTACCCGCCGGGATGGTCGCGGTCTTGGCGCAGGCGCTCAGCACCATCACCAGCAAAACCGCCGTGATGACCGCCAGGATCTTTTTGCAGTTCTTCATGTATACTTCTCCTTATTCGATGTCATGAGCCAACCAGGGCGAACCCGTCCGCCCCTGTCAGCCATGGTAGTATAACACGATCGCATTGTTGTTGACAAGTCCCCAAAAATATGCCATATTGCCTGTACAATCCAAGGGGTGCTGGCAGGAGCCGGCTGAGATGGGCGTATTCCCGCCCGATCCCTCGAACCTGATCCGGGTAATGCCGGCGTAGGAATGCGAGTATATCCGGCATAGATTTTCCGCATTGCAGCGCCTGTGTGGCCCGCCATGCGGAAATTTTTTTATCGGAGGAAACCATGAAAAACACTAAAACAAAAATGCTCTGCGAAGCTGCCATTTTCATCGCCATGGCGGAGATCCTGAGCCTCATTAAGCTCTATGAGTTCCCCAACGGTGGTTCCGTGACTCTGGAGATGTTGCCCATCATCCTGTTTGCCGCCCGGTACGGCTGCGGCTGGGGTGCCGGTGCGGGCCTGGTCTACGGCGCGATCACCTACCTCGTCGGCAGCAAGTTCTCCATCGACTGGACCACCATCATCTGCGACTACTTCCTGGCCTTTGTAGCCCTGGGCTTCGGTGCGGGCCTGCTGGCCCGCCGCAAGTGGAGCGTGTTCTACGGCACCGTCATCGGCGGTGTACTGCGCTTCCTGGTGCACTATCTCATCGGCGTTTTCGTCTGGGGCGTCTACATGCCCGATGAGTTCTTCGGCATGACCATGACCAGCCCCTGGCTGTATTCCCTGCTCTATAACGGGAGCTACATGCTGCCCAGCATTATCCTGTGCGCGGTGATATTTGCGCTGCTGTATAAACCGCTGAAGATGTATTTCACCGCCGCCGACCTGCCGGTGCAAAAATAAAATCCATTCCGAATAAAAAAAACTGTTGACAAACCCTGTAAAACCTGTATAATAGTTTTTGTTCTTCGGAACATAGCGGGATTGTGTAAAGGTAGCACAGCGGACTCTGACTCCGTATGTGAGGGTTCGAATCCTTCTCCCGCTGCCATAAAGGCTCTCGGCTGTCGCCGGGAGCTTTTTCTTTATTTCGCACCCACAGCATATGGGATTCGACCCCTCACATTTTTTAAATCCCACGCGCAGCCCTCGGCTCTGGCGCCGAAAATCAGAAGGATCGGCCGTCCGAAGGCCAGCATAACGCCGGTCAGGAGCGCCGAGAGCAGGAGCAGTACCCATGTGCAGCTTCCCATGACCTTTTCCGCCCGCTCGTTTTCGCCCTTGCCCAGCAAGATTGACGCTTTTGGCGCACCGCCCATGCTCACCAGCACCGCGTCGGTGATATTGCCCATCTCCCGGCGCAGCTCGCTGTAGCGCAGGGTTCCCAGCGCCGGCAGGACCGCTACGGCTACGAGATATCCGACTATCTCTCCCAGCACATTGACATCGCGGACGGCACGGTGTACCCCCTGCTGCGCAAGCTGAAGGCCGACGGTCTGGTGACCACCTATCTGCAAGAGGCCAACGGCGGCCCGCCCCGCAAATACTATAAGCTGACGCAGCTGGGTGAGGTGGTGTGGCGGCCTGCTCGCCGTAGTGGGGCAGGCTCCAGCGTCTTATATTGTAGGCAGTGGGGCAAGGGGCGCCCACCCGGGATTTAATGCCCCCCTGCCCCCCGGAGGGGGGCCAGGCTCGCGACCTGTGCGTGAGAGAAAATACCTCTCAGGCTGCCAGTGTGGAATTTTGGTGCTCAGCGCCAAAATTATGCGCGCAGCAGACTGCAATTCTTTTGTCGGAAAACCCATAGGGGTTTCCGACAGCCAAAGCAGCCCTGCCGGTTCATTCCCCGGCAGGGCTGCTTTTTTCATATTTACATAGGTATATCCGTCAATCCCTGCGCAGAAACAGGATACCCAAAGTCCCTGGCCCGCAGTGGGAGGAAACGGTGCACCCCGCCTGGGTGACGAACACCTCCCGGAACGGCGCCAGCTCCTTCACCAGCTCTGTCAGCTCCTGCAGCGTCTGCTCCGCCACCTCGCCGGAGTGGGTGATGCAGGCCCAGTCCTCCACCACGGTCTTGCCCGCCAGCCGCTCCGTGATATACTGGCGGTACACCTTGTCCATGGTTCCGCGATACTTTTTACAGACCACCAGCTTGCCCTCCCGCATCTCCAGGCAGGGCTTCAGCTTCAGCACATTGGCGCCCAGGGCCGCCACGCCGCTGCAGCGCCCGCCTTTCCACATGTATTCCAGCGTGTCCAGCACAAAGCTGGTGTCGCTGTGAGGAGCCAGATCCCGCAGCTGCCGGGCGATCTCCCCGGCGGCCATGCCCCCGTCCCGCAGCTTAGCGCCCTGCAGGGCCAGCAGGCCTCCGCCCGTGGACAACTGCCGGCTGTCCACCACGTGGATCTCCCCCAGCTCCTCCAGCTCCTGAGCCGCCATCAGGGCGTTCTGACAGGTGCTGGACAGATCCGAGCTGATGTCGATATGCACAATGTCAAAGCCCTCCTCCAGGATCGGGCGAAAGAAATTCTTGAACTCCTCCGGGCTCACCGCCGCCGTCTTGGGCAGGATCCCATCCTTGTGGTAGTCGGCGTACAGATCCGCCGAGGTATAGTGTCCGTCGTCCGGAAAGGTTCTCTCACCGCTCTGAATGGTCAGCGGAACCGTCCGGATCCGGAAACGCTCCAGCATCTCCGGCGTCAGGTCGCATGTGCTGTCATAGGTAATGCAAACGGGTCTGGACATGAAGCTTCTCCTCCTGCTATTCGATCATGTACACAGCAGTATACCTCACAAACCTCAATTCAAGCTCAAAATCCCTCGTATTTTTTCGAATCATGTGGTACAATCGGTATAAACTGGAAAAGGAGGCTCCTTATGTTCCGAATTTTGGTGGCAGAAGATGATGCCAGCACCCGCCTGCTCATGTGTGAGGTGCTGCGCCGGGCCGGCTACGAGCCCTGTCCCGCCCGGGACGGCGTGGAGGCGCTGGAGGTGATGGATCACTTTCAGTGTGACCTGGCCATTGTGGATATCACCATGCCCCGCATGGATGGCATCGCCTTCACTCAGACCCTCCGGGAAGGTAACTGCGACCTGCCGGTGCTGATGGTGACGGCCCGTGTGACCCAGGAGGACAAACGCCGGGGCTTTCGGGCCGGGACGGACGACTACATGGTCAAGCCCGTGGATGAGGACGAGATGCTCTGGCGCATCGAGGCGCTGCTGCGTCGGTACCGCAGCACGGCGGAGCGCCGCCTGACGGTGGGCGGCACGGTTCTCGACCGCAGCTCCCTGCAAGTCATCACTCCCACCGGCACAGAGCAGCTCACCGCTAAGGAGTTCCTGCTGCTTTTCAAGCTCCTGGCCTATCCCCGCACTCTGTTCACCAAGCGCCAGCTCATCGACGATATCTGGGATCTGGACAGCACCGTGGACGAGCACACCGTGGAGGTGTACATCTCCCGTCTCCGGGACAGGTTCCGGGGCAATCCGGATTTTGAGCTGCGCACCATCCGCGGCTTCGGCTACATGGGTCTGCCCCGGGAGGATGCGCATGGCCAAAAATAAGGTAAAAAAAGAGAATCCCCCTGCCCGGCTGCTGTGGACCATGTTTCTTCTGGTGCTGGGTCTTGTGGTGGTGTATGTCGCCCTGGCCCTGGGTATTTACTCTCTGATCGACCATCTGGTGCGTCTGGAGGACAGCAGCTATACCCTGCTGTGGCCCATCCTCATCCTGTCCGTCAGCGCCATTCTGGGCGTTCTGCTGGCCGTCTTCATCTTCCGGGGCTATCTGGCCCCTCTCTCCCGGCTGATGGTGGCCGCCCAGGCGGTGGCGGCGGGGGACTATTCGGTGCGGGTGGAGCTGCGCGGTGCCCGGGGCGAGGTGGCGGATTATATCCGCAGCTTCAATAAAATGGCCGAGGAGCTGGGCAGTGTGGAGCTGCTGCGCTCGGACTTTGTCAACACCTTTTCCCATGAATTCAAAACGCCCCTTATCTCCATCCGGGGCTTTGCCAAGCTGCTGCAAAACCCGGATCTGGACCCGGAGCAGCGCCGCTCCTACGCGGATACCATCGTGCGCCAGTCCGAGTGCCTGGCCTCCATGAGCACCCATATTCTGGAGCTGACCCAGTATGAAAACACCGAGATCGTCTCCGGCAAAACCACCTACAGTCTGGATGAGCAGCTCCGCCGCTGCATCCATCAACAGGAGCGGGGCTGGCTGCAAAAGGGCCTGACAGTAGAGGGGGATCTGGACCCGGCGGACTACTACGGCAACGAGGAGCTGGTGGAGCATATCTGGTCCAACCTCATCTCCAACGCCATCCGCTTCACGCCCCCGGGCGGGCAGATCACCGTGGTTCTGCGAAATAGCGGCAGTGAGCTCACCGTCTCCGTCTCCGACACGGGCATCGGCATGGATGCGGAGACCCTGCGGCATATTTTTGACAAATTTTACCGTGCCGAGCCATACCCCGATGCCCGGGGCAACGGCCTGGGCCTGTCCATCGTCCGGCGGGCGGTGGAGCTGTGCGGCGGGCGCATTGAGGTCTTCTCCCGCCCCGGCAAGGGCTCCACCTTTACCGTGACCCTCCTTCAGGCCGCCGGAAACTGATATTTCAGCCCCACTGCGGAGGAAAGACTTTCTGGCGTACCGCCTCGCCTGCCGAATCCCTATTGTCAAAGCCGTTTAAATCGTGTATAGTATGAGCGACTACCATCGGAGGTTATACTATGAAAGAAAAACTACGGCTGGGGCAGTTGGTTCCCCGGCGTACAGTCCCGTGGCTTCTGGGGGCTCTGGCGTGGCAGCTGTCCCTGTATTTTCTCGCTAAGCTCCTCACATCCACCCGCTTTCACTACGATCTGTCCATCCCACTGGACGGCAGACTCCCCTTCGTCCCCTTCTTCATTCTGATCTACTGGGGTGCCTATATCTCATGGGGTGTGGATTACATTATGGCCGCCCGGGAAAGCCGGGATCACTGCCGCCGCTCCATCACCGCCGACATGATCGCCAAGGCTCTGAGCTTTGTGATCTTTCTGGTGCTGCCCACCACCATTGCCCGTCCGGAGATCACTGGCCAGGGGCTGCTCTCCTGCCTCACCCGTATCATCTACACGGTGGACACACCCGTGACCCTGTTTCCCTCCATCCACTGTCTGGATTCCTGGCTGAGCTGGCGCTTTCTGGTGCAGTGCAAAAAGGTGCCCCTGTGGTATAAATGGGTGAATTTCGTCTTCTCCCTGCTGGTGTGCCTGTCCACAGTGCTGGTCAAGCAACATGTGATCGTAGACATTTTTGCCGGCATCGCCGTGGCGGAGCTGGGGCTGCTGCTCTCCCGCCTCTACTATGACCGGAAGGAAAAGCGAACCGCAATCCAGGCGTGAAAAGTGCCCCCGCACTTTCGGAGGAATTATCTATGAAACGGATCTTATCTCTTACGCTGTGTGCGCTGCTGACCCTCCCCCTGCTGGCCGGCTGCGGGATCCACAAGTCCCACAGCACCTGGGTCATCGCCGTGGACGGGGATTTCAGCCCCTTCGTGTATGCCGGTGCCGATGGCAAGGCCGCCGGTCTGGACGTGGAGCTTCTGGATGCCATCGCCCGGGACCAGGGCTTCCAATATGAGCTCCGCCCCTCGGACTGGGACACGGCCATGGGCGTCTTCACCTCCCACCAGGCCCAGGTCCTCATGGGCAGCATCGCCGCCACCCAGTCCCGCATAGACGAGGGCTGGGCCTTCTCCCGGAGCTTTTATGACGGCGTGACCCAGAGCATGGCCATGGAACCCAGCAGCGATACCAATACTCTGGAGGATCTTTCCGGCAAGGCTGTGGCCGTTGTCTCCGGCACCCTGGGAGCCGCCTATGCCGCCAGCGTGAAGGACCGGTACGGCTTCTCCATCGCCACCTTCAGCGATTCCCACGCCATGTATGCCGCTGTGCTCAAGGGGCAGGCAGCCGCCTGCTTTGAGGACACCCCTGCCCTGCGGGACAGCATCCGCAGCGGCGTGGCCCTGGAGCTGGTGCCCGGCAGCGAGGGAGATATCTCCAACTACAGCGTGGCCATCTGCGATAAAAAGAACCGGGAGTTTCTGGAGATGTTTGACCGGGGACTGGAAAACATCCGCGCCAGCGGTGTCTATGACAGCATCCTCGCCAAGTACGCCGCCAGCCTGCAATCCGACAGCCCACAAAAATAGTAGGACTTTTTGTGCAGATTACCACTTGCATTTTTCCATCCGATTTCGTATACTGAGGTATCATAAGGAAGCAGGAGGACAGACATGACCCGTTTTGCGATGAACAACTGCGGCAAGGCCATCTGTATGGTCTGTTGTTGTTGCGCGCATTTTTGTCATGTATGTTCTGCTGGATCGCGGGAAGGCTGATTTTCCCGGCGCACATTTGATTCGTCATTCGGCAGAGGGTGCATGACGCACCCTCTGTTTTTGTTTTGCCCGCCCGCATTCCGCCTCCTGCCAAGAAAGGAAGACCGCTATGAATATCTATCGCTCCGCATCACAGCTGGTAGGGCACACGCCCCTGCTGCAGCCTGTGCGCTGCAACGAGCAGCTCCATCTCCCGGCCACCGTGCTGGTAAAGCTGGAGTACATGAACCCCGCCGGCTCCGTCAAGGACCGGGTAGCCCTGGAAATGATCGAGACCGCCGAAAAGGAAGGCAAGCTCCTGCCCGGCGGTACCATCGTGGAGCCCACCTCCGGCAACACCGGCATCGGCCTGGCCGCCATGGGTCTGGCCCGAGGCTATCGGGTCATTCTCACCATGCCCGAGTCCATGAGCGTGGAGCGCCGCCAGCTGCTGGCGGCCTACGGGGCCCAGCTGGTGCTGACCCCCGCCAGGGACGGCATGGCAGGTGCCGTGAAAAAGGCCCGTGAGATTGCCGCCGGGACCCCCGGCAGCTTCCTGGCCGGCCAGTTTGATAACCCCGCCAACCCCCAGGCCCACTACCGCACCACCGGCCCGGAGATCTGGCACGATACCGATGGCCAGGTGGATATCTTCGTGGCCGGTGTAGGCACCGGCGGCACCGTCACAGGCGTTGGCCGCTATCTGAAGGAGAAGAACCCCCGCGTACAGATCGTAGCCGTGGAGCCCGCCGCCTCTCCCCTTCTCTCCGGCGGCAAGGCCGGCAGCCACGGCCTCCAAGGCATCGGCGCTAACTTCGTACCCGAAAACTTTGACCGCAGCGTGGTAGATGAGGTACTCCCCGTGTGGGAAAAGGATGCCTATGCCGCCGCCCGGCTGCTGGCCGCTTCCGAGGGCCTGCTGGTGGGCATCAGCTCCGGCGCCGCCCTCCACGCCGCGTGCGAGTTGGCCCGCCGCCCGGAAAATGCCGGCAAAACCATCGTGGCCCTGCTGCCCGATACCGGCGACCGTTACCTTTCCACCCCATTGTTTCAGGAGTGATCTATGATGAGTGAACACCATATCTGCGCCGCGGCGAAAGCCATGGCCCAAACCTATTCCGCAGGCTCCGTGCCGCTGTACGGCAAGAAGCTGCGTCTCCCGGACCGGCAGGCCGTGATCCTGCTGATCAAGGACATTCGCCGCCTGATGTTCCCGGCCTACTACGGGGAGGCGGCCCTCATGAGCCTTGCGCCGGAGGACTACGCCGCTCTGCTACTCGAGCGCATAGAGAAGCAGCTCTTCCGTCAGATCGCCCTGACCCTGCCGGAGGATCAGGAGGAGCAGGCCGCCCAGCTGGCCACTGAGATGGTGACCCGTCTGCCCGCCATCGCCCGGCGGGTGCAGCTGGATCTGGAGGCCACCTTTGACGGCGACCCCGCCGCCGGCTCCCGGGAAGAGATCCTGTTCTCCTATCCGGGCCTGTTCGCCATCATGGTCTACCGGGTGGCCCACGAGCTGTATCAGCTGCAGATCCCTATCCTGCCCCGCATGATGTCCGAGTACGCCCACAGCCACACGGGCATCGACATCCACCCCGGCGCACAGATCGGCGACTATTTCTTCATCGACCACGGCACCGGCATCGTAGTGGGCGAGACCACGGTCATCGGCGACCGGGTAAAGCTGTACCAGGGCGTGACCCTGGGTGCTCTCTCCCCTCGGGACGGGCACCGGTCGAAGCCCGGCAAGCGCCATCCCACGGTGGAGGACGATGTGACCATCTACTCCGGTGCCTCCATTCTGGGGGGCGACACCGTCATTGGTCGGGGCAGCGTCGTAGGCGGCAACGCCTTCCTCACCAGCTCCGTGCAGCAGGACACCCGTGTGGTGATCCACGCCCCGGAAACCGTGTTCAAAAGCCGCCACAGCGGTGGGTAATGGCCCAAAATCACGCAAAAAGGCTCCCTCTTCCGAGGGAGCCTTCGTTTTTTCATTTTTTCGGCCCGCTGGCCGCCGTCTTACTCCTCCACCAGCAGCTGCGCGATCTGCACGGCGTTGGTGGCCGCGCCCTTGCGCACCTGGTCGCCGCAGCACCAGATGTTCAGTCCGCTATCAGAGGTCAGGTCGTCCCGAATGCGGCCCACGAACACCGTATCCTGGTCGCTGGTGTCCAGGGGCATGGGGTACTGCTTATTATTCAGGTCGTCCACCAGACGGCAGCCGGGGGCATTTGCGATCAGCTCCCGGGCCCGCTCCACAGAGATCTTCTCCTTGGTCCGAACCACGATGGACACGCTGTGGCTGCGCACCACCGGCACCCGCACACAGGTGCAGCTGACCTTCAGCTCCGGCAGGTGCATGATCTTGCGCCCCTCATTCTGCATCTTCATCTCCTCGGAGGTGTAGCCCGCAAAGGCCTCGCCGCCGATCTGGGGGATGACATTGTACGCGATCTGATACTGGAACACCTGAGGCTCGTAGCTCTTGCCCTCCCGCAGGGCCTCCACCTCGTTCATCAGCTCGATGGGCCCGCCTGCGCCCGCGCCGGAGACCGCCTGGTAGGAGGAGGCCACGATGCTCTCAATGGGGCTATCCTGATTCAGGGCGTTGATGGCCACCAGGGAGACAATGGTGGTACAGTTGGGATTTGCGATGATGCCCTTGTGCTTCCTGGCATCCTCCGGATTAATTTCCGGGATCACCAGCGGCACCTCCGGATCCATGCGGAAGGCGCTGGAGTTGTCCACGAACACAGCCCCCGCCTTTACGATGGCCGGCGCAAACTGCTTAGCGATGTCGTTTTCCGCCGCGCCCAGTACGATGTCCATGCCCTGAAATGCCTCGTCGCAGGCCAGCTCCACTGCAAGCTCCTGCCCCTGCCACTGGATCTTCTGTCCCACGGAACGCACAGATGCCAGCAAATGCAGCTCCTCCACCGGGAACTCCCGCTCCGCCAGGACCTTCATCATTTCCCGTCCCACAGCGCCCGTTGCGCCCAGAATGGCTACTTTATACTTTTTCATGGTAAATTCCTCCTTGATTACTTCACAAAGCTGTCATACAGCACGCGGATAGCTCCGGCAAAGTCCTTGTTGTCCACGCCCACGATGATGTTCAGCTCGTCGGGCCCCTGGGTGATCATGCGGATGTTGATGCCGTTTTCGCCCAGTGCGGCGAAAATCTTACCCGAAGTGCCGGGCTTGAAGGCCATTTTCCGGCCCACCGCCGCCACAATGGCCATGTCCTCGGTGACATGGATGCTGTCGGGCTTCAGCATTTTCTGGATGTCGCCCAGCAGCTGATACTGACAGGGCCGCAGCTTGTCCGCCGCCACCACCAGGGATACGCTGTCAATGCCCGAGGGCAGATACTCCAGTACCAGCTGGTACTTTTCCAGCACCTCCAGAATCCGCCGCAGCACGCCCACCTCGTTGCTCATGCCGTTTTTGGTAACGGTGATGACGGAGAAATTCTTCCTCCCGGCGATGCCGGTGATGAAGTTCCGATCCAGGCTCTCCTCCGTCTCGTCGAAGGACTCCATGATCATGGTGCCGGGATGGTCGGGCTGGTTGGTGTTGCGGATATTCAGGGGAATGTTCTTCTCCCGCACCGGGAAGATGGTGCCCTCGTGGAGCACCTGAGCGCCGATGTAGCTCAGCTCCCGCAGCTCCGAGTAGGTGATGCGCTCAATGGGCAGCGGATCCTTCACGATCCGCGGGTCAGCCATGAGGAAGCCCGACACATCCGTCCAGTTCTCGTATACGTCCGCGTCCAGAGCCGCCGCCGCCAGGGCGCCGGTGATGTCGCTGCCGCCCCGGGTGAAGGTCTTGATGCTGCCGTCGGGCATGGTGCCGTAGAAGCCCGGGATCACCACCCGCCGTCCGGAGGCCGTCCGGGCCAGGGTCTCGTAGGTCAGATCCTGATCCACCGTTCCGTCCAGGTTAAACTTCAGCCACAGCTCGCTGTCCAAAAAGTCGTAGCCCAGATAGTCCGCCATAAGCCGCGCCGCGAAGTATTCGCCCCGGCTCACCAGCTCGTCCTGGCTGATGCCCGCGTCCATCTTCTTTCGCAGGGCGTCAAACTCCGACTCCAGATCGGTCTTCAGTCCCAGGTCGTCCCGGATCTCTATGTAGCGGGAGCGGATCATGTCGAACACGCTGTCGCAGGCCACCCCGTATTTCAGATGTGCGTGGCACAGATACAGCAGGTCTGTCAGCTTGTGGTCCTCGGAGAACCGCTTTCCCGCCGCAGAAACCACCACCACCCGCCGGCTGGGATCCGCCTGCACGATGCTTTTCACTTTCTCAAACTGCTTGGCATCCGCCATGGACGAACCGCCGAACTTCAGCACCTTTAACATATTTTCAGCTCACTTTCTACGGAAATTGATGCAAAGCCTTCAACCGCGTTGACAAAAAAATCGTTTTTGTCTTTCAGCAAAAAACACTTGCTTTTTTCTTGGGGACAGTGTATCATATCATTATGCAAAATGCAAGAAAAAGATTGGAGAAACTTGTATGAAATATCAAAGCACCCGCAACCGCGCCCTCACGGCGTCTCCTGCCGCCGCCGTACTGGCGGGCATAGCCCCGGACGGCGGATTATATATGCCGGAGGCCATCCCCGTTCTGGACTGGCAGTCCCTCATCAGGCAGGACACCCTCACCATGTCCGCCCGGATCCTCTCGGCCCTGCTGCCGGACTATGAGGATATGGACGCTCTGGTGCGCCGGGGCTATCTGGGCAAATTCGAGACGGAGGATCTGACCCCTCTGGTGCCCGTGGGAGACCGCTATGTGCTGGAGCTGTTCCGCGGCCCCACCAGCGCCTTCAAGGATGTTGCCCTGAGCCTGCTGCCCTTGCTCATCAGCCGGGCCCGGGACATGGAGGGCATCCGGGATGAGATCCTCATCCTCACCGCCACCTCCGGTGACACCGGTAAGGCGGCTCTGGAGGGCTTCCACGATGTGCCCGGCACCCGCATCATCGTCTTCTATCCCCACGGGGGTGTTTCTGCCGTGCAGCAGGCCCAGATGGCCACCCAGGAGGGTGCCAATGTAAAGGTCTGCGCCGTCCGGGGCAATTTCGACGATACCCAGACCGGTGTCAAGAAGATCTTTGCCGCCTGCGAGGGAAAGGATCTGTCCGGCGTGCGCCTCTCCTCCGCCAACTCCATCAACATCGGCCGTCTGGCCCCTCAGATCGTGTATTATTTCAAGGCCTATGGCGACCTGGTGCGCTCCGGCCGCATCCGGGTGGGGGACAAGGTGCATTTCTGCGTCCCCACCGGCAACTTCGGGGATATTCTGGCGGGCTACTTTGCCAAGCGCATGGGCCTGCCCGTGGGCCGGCTCATCTGCGCCTCCAACAGCAACGATGTGCTCACCGAGTTCCTCACCACCGGCGTATACAACAAGTGCCGCACCTTCTATAAGACCACCTCCCCTTCCATGGACATTCTGGTCTCCAGCAATCTGGAGCGGCTTTTGAGCCTGCTCACCGGAGACGACGCCTACGTCTCCTCCCTGATGAAGGATCTGAATGAAAAGGGTATGTATCAGGTATCGGGGGAGCTTCTGCATAAGCTCCAGGCGGAGTTCTCCTGTGGCTGCTGCGATGATGCCGCCGCTGCCGAAACCATTGGCCGCATCTGGGCGGAGAGCAAATATCTCTGCGATCCCCACACCGCCGTGGCCTGGAACGTAGCCGACCGGTTCGCCCGCACCCAGGAAGACGGTGTGCCGGTGGTGGTCCTCTCCACCGCCAGTCCCTATAAGTTCCCCGCCGCCGTCCTCTCCGCCCTGGGTCGGCAGGTGTCCGACGATGAGTTCGCCGTCATGGACGACCTCCACGCCTGCACAGGTGTGCCCGTACCCAAAAACCTCTCTGCCCTGCGGCAAAAGCCCGTTCGGCACAAGGATGTCATCGACCGGGAGGAAATGCTCCCCTATGTTCTCGAGAAAGCTGGTGAAAAGCAATGGTAACCGTCCGCGTCCCCGCCACCACCGCCAACTTAGGCCCCGGCTTCGATACCCTGGGTCTGGCCCTGGCTCTTTATAATACCCTCACCTTTGAGGAAGTGCCCGAGGGCCTCTATTTTGAGGGGGTAGAGCCGGACTACGCCACGGAGGAAAACCTGGCCGTGATCTCCTATCAGGCTGTAATGGATAAGCTGGGCCTGCCCATGCCCGGCCTGCGGATTTCTATCCGGGCGGATATCCCCATCTGCCGGGGCCTGGGCAGCAGTGCCGCCCTCATCGCCGCCGGAGCCGCCGGGGCCAACGCGAACCATGGCTCCCCCCTGACCCGGGAGGAACTGCTGGCCATCTGCAATGACATCGAGGGCCACCCGGATAACCTGGCCCCGGCCATTTTTGGCGGACTGGTGGCTTCCTTTGTGGAAAATGAACGGCCCTATATCGCCCGGTACAGTCTCCACAAGAGCCTGCACTGCACGGCTCTGATCCCGGACTTCCAGCTCTCCACCCACCTGTCCCGGAGTGTCCTGCCCAAGGAAGTGCCCTATAAAGACGCCATTTTCAATGTCTCCCGCGCTGCGGTACTGCTGAAGGCGCTGGAGGAAGGGGACGCGGAGACCATCTCCGTGGCCCTGAACGATAAGCTCCACCAGCCCTTCAGGCGTACCCTGATCCCCGGCTTCGATGCGGCGGAAAAGCTGGCCCACGACTGCGGCTGTGTGGCCTTCTTCCTCTCCGGTGCAGGCCCCACCCTCCTGTGCCTGTCGGCGGCCCCGGACTTTGATGAAAAGCTGGCCTCCCGGCTCTCCCGGCTCCCGGGCCACTGGAAGCAGCTGCCCATGGCCGTGGACCACCAGGGCCTGACCGTTTCCTGACCTATACCGAATTTGATCTCCATTGCGGCAGAACGCATCATTTCATGGTTCTGCCGCAATAGTTTTTTATGGAATTTGACAGCCCCAGCCGTTGTATGATATACTCCCTAAAAAGCAGAACCGTTTTTCGACCATCATATAGTTTTCAGGAAAAATTTTATAAAAAGTGGAATCATCTGTCCCTAAATTGCCTTTTCCGACGTTAATAAAAGAGGGAAAAATATGAAAGCGAAACATGCTCTGTACTTAGGTCTTATCATCATCGGCGCTTCCTTTCTAATGATCGATGCCACAGCCCTTGGACTGATCCTTGAGGGGGTGGGTGCTGTTCTCCTGCTGATCTCCGCCCTCCTGGAGTGGGCCGGTGAGCATCAGGACCCACACCCCTAACGCCGCCCTTGTTTTTTCGTAGGGGTCGATGCCTACATCGGCCCGCCCACCGCACTATCAACCTGTCCGTAGGGGAGGGGCTCTGCCCCTCCCGCGGGCGGGGTAGAACCCCGCCCCTACGCACTTCATGTTACACTTCCGTAGGGGCGACCCTTGCGGTCGCACGCCGCCCCCACGAAGCACAAAAAGCACCTCCCGCAGGAGGTGCTTTTTGTTCTCTTCCTTGCTTTATCGCGCTGCCAGGTACACCGCCAGTGCCGCCTGCAAAAGAAGCATCGCCGGCAGGCCCAGGCGGAAATACCAGTGCCTTGTTTTGTGGTGGAATACGGCCATTCCCAGCAGGCCTCCCACGCTGCCGCCCAGCAGCGGCAGCAGCAGAAGCGTCTTCTCCGGAATGCGCCAACGGCCCTTTTTTGCCCGGCTTTTGTCCGCGCCGTACACGGCAAATGTAGCTACATTTATGACTACCAGCCAGACTGCCAAGGCATCACGGACCGCGACATTCATCCCTGCTTATCCAGCTCGCTGAGGGAGCAGGCAATCTGGGAGGCCACACGGGCGTTATTGAACACCAGCTGGATGTTGCTGTCCAGGCTGTCGCCGCCGGTGAGATCCTTCACCTTGGCCAGCAGGAAGGGGGTAGTCTCCTTGCCGTGGACACCCTTGGCCTTGCACTCGGCTACAGCCTCATCGATGGCCTTGTTAATAACGGCGGGATCCATGGAATACTCCTCGGGAATGGGGTTGGTCACCAGCAGGCCGCCCTCCTGGCCCAGCACCTGCTTCACATGGAAGGCCTTGGCCACCTCCTGGGGGGTGTCCAGCTCATAGTCCACGCCGAAGCCGGAGGAGCGGGTATAGAAGGCGGGCAGCTCCTTGGTGCCGTAGCCGATGACGGTGACGCCCTTGGTCTCCAGATACTCCAGAGTCAGGCCCAGGTCCAGAATGGCCTTGGCACCGGCGCAGACCACCAGCACAGGGGTCTTGGCCAGCTCCTCCAGGTCGGCGGAGATATCCATGGTGGTCTCAGCGCCCCGATGCACGCCGCCGATGCCGCCGGTGGCAAAGACCTTGATGCCCGCCATGGCGGCGATCATCATGGTGGTGGTGACGGTGCAGGCACCGTCCATGCCCTTGGCTACCAGCACGGGCAGGTCACGGCGGCTGGCCTTGGTGACGGCGTGGCCGGCCTTGCCCAGATAGTCAATTTCGTCAGCGGAAAGGCCCGCCTTCAGGCGGCCGCCGATGATGGCAATGGTGGCGGGCACGGCACCGCAGGAGCGGATGATCTCCTCCACCTTCAGGGCCGTCTCCTTGTTCTGGGGATAGGGCATGCCGTGGGAGATGATGGTGCTCTCCAGGGCCACAACAGGCTTACCCTCGTCCAGGGCCTTCTTTACTTCGGGTGCAATGTCCAGATAACGGTTCAGCATAATGGTATACCTCCTGATGTTTATTGAAAAATGGTTGGTTGATAACGGTTTTACAGCTTTTCCAGCAGGGCACTCTCACTCATGGCGGAGCTGATGGTGTCGGCGCTGGCCATGGTGATGGTGGACGCGGCCCGGCCTGCCCGGGCGGATTTTTCCAGGTCGCTGCCCTGGAGATAGGCCCAGGCCAGGGCCGCCATGAAGGAATCACCGCAGCCGGTGGTATTGGCGATGTCCCCCTTCAGGGCCGGGAGCTTCAGCTTTTGTCCGCTGCGGTCGGCGGCGAACACGCCATCAGCCCCCAGGGAGATGAACACCCGGTGAAGCCCCGTCTCCAGCAGAGCGTCCGCCGCCCGGCGGAGACTGTCATCATCTGTAATGGCTACGCCGGAGAGCAGCTCCGCCTCCAGACGGTTGGGCTTGAGAGTGTGGAGCTTTCCCAGCACAGGCCGGAGCTTTTCGGCCTTGGCCGTGGAAACGGGGTCGGCAAAGATGGGGGCCTTGCAATTGTCCGCCACCCACCGGATGCTCTCAGCAGGGAGGTTGGTATCCAGCACCACCACCTGACTGCCGTCCAGCAGCTGGCGGCGTCCCTGGAGCACCCGGGGGGTGAGGTTCTCATAGATATCCATGTCGGCTATGGCCAGCTGCATATCGCCGGTCTGGTCGCTGATGAACAGGTAGGTGGAGGTGTGGCCCCCGGGGATCACGGGAGACTGGGAGATATCGATGCCCAGCTCACCGCACACCGCCGCCAGCTTCTGGGCGTACACATCGTCGCCAAAAGCCGTGACCAGGCGCACGTCCAGGCCCAGCAGGCTCATATTATGGGCGATGTTCCGGCCCACGCCGCCGGGGCTCATGCGCACAGTGCCGGGGTTGGAATCCTTGTCCACCAGCGCCTCAAAGGGGCGGCCGCCGATGTCCATATTCATGCCGCCCACCACGGTGACATAGGGGCTGCGGGTGACGATGTACCCCTTGCCGGCGATGCAGCCCTTTTTCATCAGGTTGGAGATGTGCACCGCCACGCTGGAACGGGTGATGCCCGCGCGATCCGCCAGCTCCTGCTGGGAGATCATGGGGTCCGCCTCGATCCAGTTGAGGATCTGTCTTTCTCGCTGTGTCATGGCGCCCTCCTGTAAATAAGCAAATATTTATCATCTAATCTTGTGCTTATACTCTCACACTTCTTCGCATTTGTCAAGAGGAAATGTGTTGCCAAATTGAAAAAATGTGTTTATAATGGTATATACTGAAGCTGTTGAAAAAACCTCCGGTTTTTCCGACAAAAGGCTCGCAGTCTGCTACGCGCATAATTTTTGCGCCATGTGCAAAAATTCCACACTGGCAGCCTGAGCAGTATTTTCTCTCACGCGCATGTCGCGAGAGAAAATGTTTTTAATTCTTTGCCGCCTGCGGGCGGCACACTCTGCGAGGCTTTTTTGGCAGCCCGACATACTGTTAAATACGATAAACAAAGGTGGAGTATAACTATGGATCGAATGAGAATCGCCGCCCTGTTTGCCGACCGGGAGAGCCTGGACGGCAAGGAGGTCGTGGTATGCGGTTGGGCGCGGACCATCCGGGATATGAAGGGCTTTGGCTTTATTGAGCTGAACGACGGCTCCTGCTTCAAGAATTTGCAGGTGGTGCTGGACGCGTCCGTGCTGGATAACTACAAGGAGATCGCAGGCCAGAACGTGGGCGCAGCGCTGATCGTGCGGGGTACGGTAGTGCTGACTCCGGAGGCCAAGCAGCCCCTGGAGGTGAAGGCCAGCAGCGTAGAGGTGGAGGGCAAGTCCGCCCCGGACTATCCGCTGCAGAAAAAGCGGCACAGCGTGGAGTTCCTGCGCACCATCCAGCACCTGCGCCCCCGGACCAATCTCTTCTCCGCCACCTTCCGGGTGCGCTCCGTGGCGGCCTATGCAGTGCATGAATTCTTCCAGAACCGGGGCTTTGTGTATGTGCAGACCCCCATCATCACCGGCTCCGACTGTGAGGGCGCAGGCGAGATGTTCCAGGTGACCACGCTGGATCTGGACAACGTGCCCCGGACTGAGGACGGCCAGGTGGATTACAGCCAGGATTTCTTCGGCAAGAAGACCAGCCTCACCGTGTCCGGCCAGCTGAACGCAGAAAACTTCGCCATGGCCTTCGGCGATGTGTACACCTTCGGCCCCACCTTCCGGGCGGAGAACTCCAATACCCAGCGCCACGCCGCCGAGTTCTGGATGATCGAGCCGGAGATGGCCTTCTGCGACCTGGCCGGGGACATGGACGTGGCGGAGGCCATGATCAAGTATATTATCACCAGCGTGCTGAAAAAATGCCCGCAGGAAATTGAATTTTTCAACAGCTTCGTGGATAAGGGCCTGAAGGAGCGGCTGGAACATGTGGCCGGCAGTGACTTCGGACGCATCAGCTACACCGAGGCGGTGGAGATCCTCAAGCAGCACAACGACCGCTTCGACTTCAAGGTGGATTGGGGCACCGACCTGCAGACGGAGCACGAGCGCTTCCTGACAGAGGAGGTGTTCAAGCGGCCGGTGTTTGTGACGGACTATCCGGCGGAGATCAAGGCGTTTTACATGCGCATGAACGATGACGGCAAGACCGTGGCCGCGGCGGACTGCCTGGTGCCCGGCATCGGCGAGATCGTGGGCGGCAGCCAACGCGAGGAGCGGCTGGACGTGCTGGAAAAGCGCATCCGGGAGCTGGGGATGAACCCCGAGGACTACTGGTGGTACTGCGACCTGCGGCGCTACGGCAGCTGCAAGCACGCGGGCTTCGGGCTGGGCTTTGAGCGGATGGTCATGTATCTCACGGGCGTGAGCAACATCCGGGACGTGGAGCTGCATCCCCGCACCGTGGGCAACGCGGACTTCTGATAAAGAGAATATTTTGAGATAGGGGCCCTGCCATTCGGCAGGGCCCCCAGCGTGTTGAAAATGTCTTTTCGCCACGCTGCCCAAGTGTTTGAAGCTTTGAAAAAGCTTCATACACTAATGATTTTAATAGCGAGGGACACCCTTCTTGGGTTTCCCTCACACGCTCTTCCTTACCGTTATCACAATCTTATCACTTTATCGACAGTCTCAGGGCCCTGCCGAATGGCAGGGCCCCGTCCTTTTTTATATGAGGAGGGGGAGGGGACGGATTGCCACAGCCAGTGTGCGCACTGGCTTCGCAATGACAGGGTTTTGCAAGGGGTGCAGTGGGCGGCGGGAGCTGCTTTTTTGCATTTCATGTAAATTTTACTGGAAATACGGCTTTGGATTTGCTATACTGTTTCTTATAGTGGGAAATTTTTATCAGTCTGAAAATAAACAGGAGTAAAAATGGAAACACAGAAAAAACGCCGGGGCGACCGCCGGGACGGCCGCCTGCTGCGGGAGCTGGATTCCCTGCACTTTATCACCGGCATCCTCTATCCCAATCGCTGCGACAACGAGGCCTACATCTCCCTGCGGGTGGATCTGACGGCTATGAACGAGTATCTGGCAAAGCTCAACGAAACCGAAACGGAGTTCCCCTACACCATGTTCCACATCGTGGTGGCCGCCCTCATCAAGACCATCACCCTGCGGCCCAAGCTGAACCGCTTCATCGTCAACAGCAACTTTTACCAGCGCAATGAGGTGTCCGCCGCCTTTGTGGTGAAAAAGCAGTTTTCCGACAAGGGCGCCGAGGCCCTGGCCTTCCTCCACGGGAAGGACGAGTTCACCCTGCGGGATGTGCACGGGTACATCCGCTCGCAGGTGACGGAGTGCCGCAGCGAAAAGGTGGACTCCTCCACGGAGAGCATGGACATTCTCAACAAGCTCCCCCGCTGGCTGGGCAAGGCCGCCGTGAAGTTTATCATGTTCCTGGATAAGCACGGCTGGGTGCCCCAGGACATGATCGCCACCGACCCCTATTACAGCTCCGTGGTGCTGTCCAACCTGGGCTCCATCAAGCTCAAGTGCGGCTACCACCACCTGACCAACTGGGGCACCTGCTCCCTGTTCTGCATCATCGGGGAAAAGGCCCTGCGGCCCTACTTCGACGAGCAAGGCCGGGCCACTATGAAGGAGACCCTGGATCTGGGCCTGACCATTGACGAGCGGCTGGCTGACGGATACTACTACTCCAAGTCCGTGCGGCTGCTGAAATACCTGCTGGAGCATCCCTGGGAACTGGAAAAACCGATGAAGGAGGAGGTACAGTATGAGTGAAGTGAAAACCCCCTGGGCCGCCCATATGGGGGACGTGCCCATGCATCTGGAGTATTTTGGCGGCTCCATGTTCCAGGCGCTGGAGCTGATGGCCCAGAAGTATCCCAACAACATCGCCTTTGACTTTATGGGCAAGTCCACCACCTACCGCAAAATGATCCAGGAAATCGAGCGGTGTGCCAAGAGCCTGAAGGTGCTGGGCATCCGGGCCGGGGACCGGGTGACCATCGCCATGCCCAACTGTCCCCAGGCCATCTACATGTTCTACGCGGTGAACCTGGTGGGCGGCATTGCCAACATGATCCATCCCCTGTCCGCGGAAAAGGAGATCGAGTTCTACCTCAACGAGTCCAACTCCGTGACTGCCATCACCCTGGATCAGTTTTACAACAAATTTGAGCACATCCGCCAGAATACCGGCATCGTGAACATCATCATCGCCTCCGTGAAGGACGCACTGAGCCAGCCCGTCCGGGCGGGCTACATGCTCACCGAGGGGCGGAAGATCCAGAAAATTCCCGACGACGCCCCGGTGATCCGGTGGAAGGAGTTCATGGATCTGAGCCGCCACTGCTTCTACAAAAATTTCCGGGTGGACCGCAAGGCCGGAGACCCCGCCGTGATCCTCTATTCCGGCGGCACCACCGGCACCACCAAGGGCATTGTCCTCACCAACGGCAACTTCAACGCCCTGGCCAAGCAGATCATCGCCACCAACCCCATGTTCCGGCCCGGGGACAAGATGCTGGCCGCTATGCCCCTGTTCCATGGGTTTGGTTTGGGCGTATGCGTCCACTCTATGCTGGCCAGCGGCGGCCGGTGCATCCTCATCCCCCGGTTCACCGCCAAGAGCTATGCCAAGCAGATCGTGAAGTACAAGTGTAACTTCATCGCAGGTGTGCCCACCCTGTATGAGGCACTGCTGCGCCTGCCCAGCATGGGTGGTGCCGACCTCTCCAGCCTCAAGGGCGTTTTCTCCGGCGGCGACAGCCTGTCCATCGAGCTGAAGAAGAAGTTCGACAAGTTCCTCTACGATCACCACGCCGTCATCCAGGTGCGGGAGGGCTACGGCACCACCGAGACCGTTACCGCCTGCTGCCTGACGCCGGTGAATATGTACAAGGAGGGCTCCATCGGCCTGCCCTTCCCGGACACCTACATCAAGATCGTCAAGCCCGGCACCGACGAGGAGGTGCCCTACGGTACGGAGGGTGAAATCCTGCTGGCCGGGCCTACAGTGATGAAGGCATACATGAATCATCCTCAGGAGACAGCCGAGACCCTGCGCAGACACGACGACGGCCTGACATGGGTGTATACCGGCGACCTGGGCACCATGGATAACGAGGGCTTCATCTACTTCCGGGGCCGGGCCAAGCGGATGATCGTCTCCTCGGGCTACAACGTGTATCCCGGGCAGATCGAGAACATTCTGGACGCCCACGAGGACGTGCAGATGAGCTGCGTCATCGGTGTGCCGGATGCCTATCGGATGCAGAAGGTAAAGGCCTTTGTCATGCTGAAGCCGGGCGTGGAAAAGAGCCAGGCCACCAAGGACGCCCTCATGAGCTACTGCCGCAAGCATATCGCCAAGTACGCCATGCCCTACGACATCGAGTTCAGGGACGAGCTGCCCAAGACCCTGGTGGGCAAGGTGGCCTACCGGGTGCTGGAGGAGGAAGAGCTGCAGCGCATACAGGCTGCCCAGGCGGAAACGACGGATACCGAGAGCCAAAATTGACGCGCTTGCGCGGAGTAGGAGGAAGATCGTATGGATAAAGAAATACGGCGGCACTACACGCTGCTGGTAGACTTTCTGGGCCATATCCTCGGCCCGGACTATGAAGTGGCCCTCCATGAGCTGACGGATGATTCCAACCAGATCATCGCCATCTCCAACGGCGAGCTGACAGGCAGGCACCTGGGTTCCCCCCTGAGCAACAAGATGCTGGAGTACCTCTCCGGCCACCTGTACGAGACCCAGGACTATGTGCTGAGCTTTGAGAGCACCTCTGTCACCGGAAAGAAGATGCACTCCAACAGTCTGTTCATCAAGGATCGCACAGGCAGCGTGGTGGGCCTGCTGTGCATCAACTTTGACAGCAGCCGCTATCAGGCCCTGAGCAAGCAGGTGATGGATCTGTGCGGCGGGGCGCTGACTCCGGCGGAGCCCAGCGGCACCAGCCTCATCGTGGATGAAAACGACCCCTCGGAGTCGCCCCGGGAGCAGGGCTTCCCCACCTCCATCGCCGGCGCCACCGCCAGCATCGTGTCTTCGGTGGTGGCCAACTATCCGGTGGATGTGGACCGGCTGAACCAGGACGAGAAAATGGAGATCATGGAGATCCTGGAGCGCAAGGGCGTGTTTTTGCTCAAGGGCTCTGTGAGCTTCGTGGCCAAGGAGCTGCACAGCTCCGAGGCCAGCATTTACCGCTACCTGGGAAAGCTCAACAACCGCAGCGGAAGATAAAGTACATAAAAATCAGTACGGCAGCGTGTCGAAAAGACTTTTCGACACGCTGCCGTATGTTTTTTGGGGAGGAGCGGGGGAGGTGGATTGCCACAGCCAGTGCGCGCACTGGCTTCGCAATGACAAGTTTTTTGGCAAGGGGTGCGAGGCAAGGCCGGGCGGACGGGGTAGAACCCCGCCCCTACGGGTGGCAAGAAAGCTCGTGCAGGCGGGCGACCGCGAGGGTCGCCCCTACGGAGACATAGCAAGGAGTGCAGTGCAAGTCTATGCGGCGGGGTGTGGGCACCCCGCCCTACGGGTGCATAGCAAGGAGTGCAGTACAGGTCTGGGCGGGGCGGGGTGTGCATATTGGCGCTTTTATCACTCTTTTCCTCTTACATCCTCTTATAAAAGACCGGCGCCCCTCCAACAGGAGGGACGCCGGGAAGATTCTCATGATTCGATTTCTTTATGATTCGATTTCTTACTTCTTGGCCTTGCTGTCCACCACATCACGGAGCAGGGCGGTGAAGTCTTCCAGGGACATGGCGCCCAGATCGCCGTCGGTCCGGTGCCGGGGAGAGACGGTTCTGTTTTCCATGTCGCGGTCGCCTACCACTACCATGTAGGGCACCTTCTCCATCTGTGCGTCGCGGATCTTCTTGCCGATCTTCTCGTTGCGGTAGTCCACCTCCACACGGAAGCCCTGGTTCTCCAGAGCCTTAGCGGCGTCGGCGCAGTAGTCGGCGGCCCGGTCAGTGACGGGCAGGAAGCGCACCTGCTCAGGTGCCATCCAGGTGGGCAGAGCGCCGGCATACTCCTCAATGAGGTAGGCCAGGGTGCGCTCATAGCAGCCCAAGGAGGTACGGTGGATGATGTACGGCAGAGCCTTTTCGCCGTTCTCATCGATATAGTACATGCCGAAGCGCTGGGCCAGGAGCATATCGATCTGGATGGTGACCAGGGTATCCTCCTTGCCGAAGACGTTCTTATACTGAATGTCCAGCTTGGGGCCGTAGAAGGCGGCCTCGTCGATGCCGATCTCGTACTTCACGTCCAAATCGTCCAGTATCTGGCCCATGACGCGCTGGGCCTCGTCCCACTGCTCCTTGGTGCCCTCGTACTTGTTGTTGGGGTTGGCGGGGTCCCACTGGGAGAAGCGGAAGGTACATTTATCCAGCAGGCCCACGGTGCCCAGGCAGTACTTGGCCAGCTCCAGGCAGCCCTTGAACTCCTCCTCCAGCTGGTCCGGGCGCAGCACCAAATGACCCTCGGAAATGGTGAACTGGCGGACGCGGATGAGCCCGTGCATCTCGCCGGAGTCCTCATTGCGGAACAGGGTAGAGGTCTCGCCCAGGCGCATGGGCAGATCGCGGTAGGAGCGTTGGCGGTTCAGATACACCTGGTACTGGAAGGGGCAGGTCATGGGCCGCAGGGCGAAGCACTCCTTGGTCTCGTCGTGGGGGTCGCCCAGGATGAACATACCGTCCAGATAGTGGTCCCAGTGGCCGGAAATTTTATAAAGCTCCCGCTTGGCCATGAGGGGGGTCTTGGTCAGCAGGTAGCCCCGCTTCTGCTCAACATCCTCCACCCAGCGCTGCAAAAGCTGGATGACCCGGGCACCCTTGGGCAGCAGAATGGGCAGGCCCTGACCGATATAGTCCACGGTGGTGAAGTACTCCAGATCCCGGCCCAGCTTATTGTGGTCGCGCTTGAGAGCCTCCTCCCGCTGCTTCAAGTACTCCTCCAGCTCCTCCTTTTTGGGGAATGCCACGGCGTAGATACGCTGAAGCATCTTGCGGTTGCTGTCGCCGCGCCAGTAAGCGCCGCAGCACTGGGTCAGCTTGATGGCATTGCCCTTGATGCGGCCGGTGGAGTCCAGGTGGGGGCCGGCACACAGGTCCACGAACTCGCCCTGCTTATAAAAAGAGATGTGGGCATCGGCGGGCAGGTCGTTGATCAGCTCCACCTTGTAGGGCTCCTCCTTCTCCTGCATGAAGGCAATGGCCTCCTCCCGGGGCAGCTCGAAGCGCTCCAGCTTCAGCTTTTCCTTGCAGATCTTGCGCATCTCCGCCTCCAGAGCGTCCAGATGCTCCTGGGTAAAATTAAAGGGAGCGTCAAAGTCGTAGTAGAAGCCGCCCTCGATGCTGGGACCGATGGCCAGCTTCACCTCCGGGTACAGGCGCTTGACGGCCTGGGCCAGCACATGGGAGCAAGTGTGCCAATAGGTGCGGCGGTAGTCCTTGTTTTCAAAGGTATAGATGTTTTCTTCGCTCATGGTGATGTTCTCCTTTCATGGGGTGACAAAAAACCTCACCCCTGACAAAATTCAGGGGTGAGGTAAAAGCACTTTACTCCACGGTTCCACCCTGCTTACGGAGAAAACTCCGTCGCTCGTGTTTCTCTGTAACGGGAGAGCCCGTTCCGCTCGTCACGGACAGCTCGGGAGTGGTACCGATCCCTCTTCACCGCAGGGCGCTTTCAGCCGGGGCGCTCTTCTCTTTGGCGGCGGGCGGAGGATCTCTTCTCCGTCAACGCATTTTCTTGATTACAGCATATTATAAGCACCTTTTCTCGGCTTGTCAATGGACAAGTTGCAAATTTTTCCCCTGCAAAATTTCCTCTGCTCTGTCTACCACGACGGCCTGGGGCGCTACGGCCAGCAGCTTCTCCCGGCCCCGGAAGCCCCAGCTGACACCGATATAGTTCATGCGGCAGTTCTGCGCGGTATGAACATCCACCTCGCTGTCGCCCACATAGATGGCACACTCCCGGGGACAGTCCAGCTCCGCAAGGGCATGAAGCACCAGATCCGGTGCGGGTTTTGGGGGCAGGTCATCCACCTGGCCAAAGGCCGGCACGCCAGGGAAGAACTTCTGGGCCAAGGCCTTAGTGGTGGGGTCGGGCTTATTGGAGACGATGGCCACCTGCACTCCGGATTTCCGGAGTCTGTCCAGCAGCTCCGGAATCCCCGGATAGGGGCGGGTCTTGATGCAGTTGTGGGTCTGATACCAGGCCTTATACTCCGCCAGCAGGGCTGCAAATTCCGCCTCCCCCACCGTATCCGGCAGGGCCCGGCGCATGAGCTTGGCCGCGCCATTTCCCACGAAGGCTCGTATCTCCTCCAGAGTGCGGGTCGGATAGCCATGGGCCGAGAGCACATGATTCACGGAGTCCTGCATATCCTCCAGAGTGTCCAGCAGGGTGCCGTCCATGTCAAACAGCACCGCCCGGGCCAGGGGCCTTCTGTGAAACACCGGCAGGTGGGGCAGCAGGATGCTGCCCAGGATCAGAGCGATGCCCACACAGCCCAGAGCCGTCACCCGCTCATGGAGCAGGATGGCCCCGAAAATGGCGGCAAAGGCCGGACTCAGGGCGCAGAAAAGGCTGGCACGGTTGGCGCTGATACGGCTCTGGGCCACGGGCTGGAGGATATAGCCAAAGCCGGTGCACACCACCGCCAAGGCGATGATGATGCCCCACTCACCGCCGGTCTGGGGCAGGCGGGGCGACTCAAAGATGCAGGAGGCGATGAGGGCATACAGACCCAGAAAGCCCACCTCCAGCACGCCCAGAGTGAAGCTGTCCGCCCGGTGGCTGGTGCGGTCGATGGCAATGATACCCGTGGCATAGAGGAAGGCCGAGAGCAGCGCGATGCACTCCCCGGCACCCAAGTGAAATCCCCCGCCCTGGCCGGTCAGCAGGGCAACGCCGGCTACGGCGATGGCGGCGCAGAGCAGACTCATGGGTCTGGGGAGCCTGCGGTGCAGGGCCGACTCCAGCAGCGGCACAAGGATGATGGCCAGGTTCTCCAGCAGCGAAACCGTGCCGGAGTTCACCGTTTTGAGGGCCAGCATTTCGCAGCTCATGACCAGGAAAAAGAGGAAGCCCGCCAGAGCGCCCCCGGTCACGGTGCGGCGGTCCAGCTTCTTTACCACTTTTTTCCCGAGCAGGGCCGCCAGCAGCAAAAACGCCAGCAAAAAGCGCACGGCCAGCATATTGAAGGCGCTCATGGTACCAAGGCCCACCTTATTGAACACAAAGGACGTGCTGCGGGCAATAATCACCGACGCCATCAGCACCTCCGCTTTTCTCTCGGACATTTGGATCCCTCCCGGGTCATTTCTCGCATTCAGCACCGATATTATAAGCAGTGGCGATGAGTTTGTAAAGGACAGGGACTATTTTTGGCGGATCGGCGCATTCTCCGCGTTGAAAGCGGGGGATTTCTGTGCTATACTGTGAAAAAAGTTTGGGCGAGGTGCTGTATGGATGCAGTTTTAAAATATCTGAGCTCCTACCGGTTCATTTTCAGTCTGTGCACCGTGGCGGCAGCCGCTGTCATCTGGGTGCTGCTGCGGCATGTGATCCACCGGTTCACCGCAAGGATCACTGCCTCCGATGCACTGAAGGGTCGACAGCAGACCTATCTGACCCTGGCGCTCAGCTGCGGGCGGGGGCTGCTGGTTCTGGTGGCGCTGATCCTGATTTTGCAGATCCACGGGGTGAATGTCACCTCCCTGGTAGCAGGACTAGGCATTGTGGGCGCCATCGTGGGCCTTGCCCTGCAGGACATACTCAAGGACGTGATCATGGGGCTGAACATCCTGGCCGGGGAATACTTCATGGTGGGGGATGTGGTGAAATACGGAGAGGTGACAGGCGAGGTGATGCAGTTCTCCCTACGCTCTACCAAGCTCCGGGATCTGGCAACGGACAACATCGTCACCATTTCCAACCGGAATATTTTTGAGATTGCCCGGGTCAGTGATGAAATTTTTCTGCCCGTATCCACCTCTTACAGTGACGACCCCACGGCTATGGAGGCCTTCCTCGGCCGCCTGGCAGAGGAAATCACCACACTGCCGGACGTGGAGAGCTGCACGATGCTGGGACTTACCAAGCTGGGGGATTGGTCGGTAGACTACCTGCTGCGCATTCAGGCACAGCCCACGGCGCACAACGCCGTGCGCCGCCGAGCGTTGGAACTGATACGCCACCGTTTCCTGGAAAACGGATTCACCATTCCCTATCCACAGATGGATGTGCACACAAGTTGACAAGCAAAAAGCAGGCCCTCCCGGTCTGCTTTTTGCTTGGGGGTGGGGCACCCCGCCCTACAGGTGCGTGGCAAGACTCCTTGCCAGGCGAAAACAACCGGGGGCAGGACGCTCTTGTCCTGCTACCCGGCTGTTTTTTCATCATCATATGGCGGTATTCAGAAGGGCCGCGGCGGATGCCTGCCCCACGCGGCGGAAGGACTCCTCCGGCAGAAACAGCTCCACCGGCTCTCCGGATGCTGCCAGCTCCGCCCGACAGGCTTCCGCCAGGCGTTCGCCCCCTGGGCCGCTGATGACCCGGCCCAGCAGCAGCACACCTTCACAGCCGGTGAGCCGCCTGTACCAGGGGATCGTCTGCCCCAGGAGACGGCCAAGGGCAGAAAAGGCAGCCAGGGCCCGCTCACTGCCCTCCGACGCCAGGCGCTGCAGCCAGAGGAGTCTTCCCGCCGGGGTATCTCCCACCGGGGCAAGGCCTCTTTGCACGGCCAGACGCAGCACGCCCTCCTGAGAGAAATACCGCTCCCCCACGCCCCGATCCCCGGACCAGGGATCCACGGGCGCGGCGGGGTGCAGATCCACAGGCAGAAACGCCAGCTCATTGAGCCAGCCGCTGATCTGACCGTCCACGCCCACATAGCCGCCGGCCTGACTAGTACCCATGGCGATGCCCAGAAGGCTGCGGCGGCCCAGCGTCACAGACCCGGCCAGGGCCGCCACGTCCCCGTCGTTGCACACGGTGCAGGGGACATCCCCCAGCACATCCCGCGCCGCCCGGCGCAGGATATCCCGGCCATGACGGTCAAACTCCGCCGCCGGGACGCCCATAAACAGGCTGGAGCGGCGCACCTGCCCGTCCAGCACCACTCCGGCGGTGGAAAAGCCAACGGCATCCACCCGGGGCAGATGTGCCGCCGCAGAGCGGAGGGCCGCGGTGATATTCTCATAATGATAGCGCAGATCTGCCGCCGTTTTCGGCTGCCACAGCACCTCCTCGGTATAAACGGTTTCTCTGTCTATGACCGCCGCCGCCTTGCGGTCACTGCCGCCCAGGTCGATGCCGATGCGGCAGCCCGCCGCGCAGGCGGTGACAGGGTGCGAAGCCGTCTGCTCCGGCGGCAGCGACTGCCGAAGCTCCACCCGGAAGGGCTCTCCATAGATACCGGACATAAAGTCTCGGTCAAAGGCCCGGACACCGCCCGGGCCATAGGCCCGCTGCAGCCAGCGAAATACCGCTTCATCCTCCGTCAACAGCGCATAGCCGCCCCGGAGCCACAGGGCCGTTTTCACCAGAAGGAGGGTGTATTTTTCATCCGCCGCCTGATACTCCTGCGCCCGGTGCAGCCGGAGCGGCAGATGCGTGCAGCCATCGCTGCCCAGCACGGCCACCCGGGCCGCGCGGTCCGCCGTGGCCTCATGGGCCTGTACGAATGCGCCGATGGGACGAAAATCAGTCTCCATCGGTGACGACACCGGTGAGGTCCACGCTCTTGCCGTCCCGCCACAGGCGCTCCAGACCGTAAAACTCCCGGGCCTCGCCGCTGAAGACATGGACGGCCACGCAGCCGTAGTCCAGCAGCACCCAGGTGCCGCCCCGGTAGCCCTCCCGGTGCAGGGGCTCCTCGCCGGCCTGCTCCGTGAGTACCTTTTCCACATTATCTACCAGCGCGTTAATTTGCGTGTTGGACGAGCCGGTGCACAGCACAAAATAATCCGCCAGGGTGGTCAGATCCGCGATCTCCAGCACCTGAATTTCCCGGCCCTTCTTCTCGGACAGGGCCCGGGCCGCCAGCAGGGCCAATTCTTTGGGGGTCTTATTCATTCTTTCGTTCCTCCGATCTCACGTTGTATATACTCCAGAGCCCGCAGGGTGTTGGGATGCACGGGGCTGCCGTAGCCGCGCAGCTCCTCAATGGAGTCCGCCAGCGCCAGGCACAGGCCCCGGTTCAGATCCGCGTGCACCGCCGCGCGCAGCTCCTCCACGCCGGGAAAGCTGCGGCTGGGCTCGATGTAGTCCGCCAGGTAGATGATCTTCTCCAGCAGGGTCATGTCCGCCTTGCCGGTGGTGTGATAGTAAATGGCGTTATAAATCTCCTCCGACACGCCGAATTCCTCCCGGGCCACAGCCGCGCCGGTCTTGGAATGGAGCAGTTTGAGATAGGACTGCTCCATCTCGTCCAGCGGGATGCCATAGTGCCGGCAGAGGGAGAGCTGCTGAGACAGATCCAACTTCTTGGTACAGTCGTGCAGCAGAGCCGCTATGCGGGCGGCGGTCACGTCCGCGCCGTATTTTTCCGCCAGGAAGGCCGCCTCCTGCTCCGTGCCCAGTACATGGGGCATGCGCTTGGGCTTTAAATAGCTCAGGGCGATGGGGCGCAGCGCCTCCGGCGTCAGGTGCTTCAGGTCCGTATGGGCGCCATAAAGACCCCTGCGGAGGATGTAGCCGTACACCGGGGCGGTGAGATAGGCCCGGCCCTCGCCAGAGGGAAGGGTCTCCCGCAGCCGGGTGGAGGACACCGGGATAACCTCGGGATTCTCCACGATCACCACACGGGCATGGAATGCCGTCTCCAGCTTCTCCCTCTGTCGGGCAAAGGCCGCCGTCTCGTCCGCCGACTGGCGGCTGAACACCGCCAGAACAGCCAGGCGGCAGATCTCCTCCGGGCCGCGCCAGCTCTCAAAGGAGAGGAACATGTCCGATCCCATGAGCAAAAACAGCTCATCCGAGGGGTACTGCTCCCGCAAGGCCGACAGGGTATCGCAGGTGTAGCTGGCCCCCTGGCGGCGGATCTCCATATCCGACACCTCCGCCGGAACAGGGAACTCCCCCGTGCACAGGCGGGCCATCTCCAGCCGTTCCTGCTCCCCGGCGCTGCCGGCGGGCAGGGGCTTATGGGGCGGAACGGCATCCGGGATCAGCAGAATCTTATCCAGAGAAAGCTGACGGGCCGCCGCGGAGGCTGCGGCGATATGGCCCCGGTGGATGGGATTGAAGGTGCCGCCGTAAATTCCGATGCGCATGGTCACACGCTCCGGCGGGGCGCCTTCACCAGCTCGATCTTGCGCTTGGTCTTATCGTGCTGCATGCGGTACAGGACGAATTTGTTTCCGATGACCTGCACCACTTCGCTGCGGGTGGCCACCTTCAGCTCCTCGGCAGCCTCCCGGGCGGTGAGCATGGAATTCTCCAGCACCTTGCCCTTGATGAGCTCCCGGGCCTCCAGGGCATCGTCCGCCTGCTTCACAAGGTTGTCGCTGATGCCGTCCTTGCCTATATGAATAATGGTGTCCAGGGTGGAGGCCAGGCCCCGCAGCTGGGCACGCTGCTTGCTTGTCAGTTCCATATCAGTGTTTCTCCAAATACTCTTTTAATTTCACCGCAAAGGCCCGCAGGGCATTGCCCCGGTGGCTGACGGCGTTCTTCTCCTCCGCCGTCATCTGGGCGAAGGTCTTGCGCAGACTCGGCACAAAGAACACCGGGTCGTAGCCGAAGCCGCGATCCCCCAGAGGCGCGTAGGCGATGGTGCCGCGGCACTCCCCCTCCGCCGTCAGTTCCGTGCCGTCAGGGAAGGCGCAGACGATGGAGGTGTGGAAATGGGCCGCACGGGTCATGGAGCCGCGCATATTTTGCAGCAGCAGGCGGCAGCGGGCCGCATCGTCATCCAGACCGCCGTAGCGGGCGGAATAGACCCCCGGGGCGCCGTTCAGCGCGTCTACGCACAGGCCCGTATCATCTCCGATGGCCGGCAGGCCGCTGGCCTCCATGACAGCCCTGGCCTTGATGCGGGCGTTGTCGGTGAAGGTCTCGCCGTTCTCCTCCGGCTCAAGGGCCAGGCCCAGGTCCGACTGGAGGACGATCTCCACGCCCAGCTCCTGCAAAATGGCCTGCATCTCGGAAAGTTTTCCCTTGTTATGGGATGCCAATACAAATTTCATAGAGAGTCTCCTTTACTGGTCCAGAATTTCCCGCTGCTTCGCCATGAGCTCCCGGATGCCCTGGGCGCACAGGCGCACCAGCTCCTGCTGCTCCGAAAGGGTGAAGCTGCGGCCCTCGCCGGTGCCCTGGATCTCGATGAGCTCGCTCTTTTCGTTCATCACGCAGTTCAAATCCACCTGGGCCCGGCTGTCCTCGCTGTAAGGCAGGTCCAGCAGGGGCACATCGTCCACGATGCCGGCGCTCACCGCCGCCACCTGGTGCACGATAGGGTCCCTCTCCACCTTGCCCTCGGCCAGGAGCTTCCGGCAGGCTAGGGCCAGGGCCACAAAGCCGCCGGTGATGGAGGCGGTGCGGGTGCCGCCGTCCCCCTGCAAAACATCGCAATCCACGGTGATAGTCCGCTCTCCCAGAGCCGCCATATCCACCGCCGCGCGGAGACTGCGGCCTATAAGACGCTGAATTTCCGCACTGCGGCCGGAGAGCTTCAATTTATCAACATCCCGGCGGGAGCGCTGGCGGTTGGCACGGGGCAGCATGGAATACTCCGCCGTGACCCAGCCGTGGCCCTCCGGCACATGGGGCGGGGTCTTCTCCTCCACCGAGGCGTTGCACAGCACCACCGTATCGCCGCAGCGGATCAGGACGCTGCCCTCGGCGAATTTTATATAGTCCTTTGTCAGCTCCACCGGGCGAAGCTGGTCAAAGGCACGTCCGTCTGCTCTGGTCATAGTCTCTCCCCCCCCTGTTAAAACAAATCGTTTACAAACTCCTCCGGGTCGAAGGGCTTCAGGTCGTCCACACCCTCGCCCACGCCCACAAACTTCACCGGCACGCCCAGCTCCCGGGCGATGGCGATGACGATGCCGCCCTTGGCGGTGCCGTCCAGCTTGGTGAGCACGATGCCCGTGAGGCCCGCCGTCTCCTTGAAGCTCCGGGCCTGGATCAGCCCGTTCTGCCCGGTGGTGGCGTCCAGCACCAACAGGGTCTCCCGGCCTGCCTCCGGCAGCTCCCGGTCGATGATCTTGCGGAGCTTGGCCAGCTCGTTCATCAGGTTCTGCTTATTGTGCAGGCGGCCCGCCGTATCGCACAGGACCACATCGATGTTCCGCGCCTTGGCGGCCTGCAGCGCATCAAACAGCACCGCGCCGGGGTCGGCCCCCTCATGCTGGCGCACGATGGGCACATCCGCCCGCTTGGCCCAGATCTCCAGCTGGTCGGCGGCGGCGGCCCGGAAGGTATCCGCCGCGCACAGCAGCACCTTTTTCCCCTCCCCCTTCAGACGCTTGGCCAGCTTGCCGATGGAGGTAGTCTTGCCTACGCCGTTGACGCCGATGACCAGGATCACCGTGGGGCTCTTGGCGGTGTCCAGAGCAGCATCGCCCACGGAGAGCTTTTGCAGCAGAATTTTCCGCAGCTCCGCCTTCACCTGCTCCGGGTCCTTCATATCATAGCTGAAGACGGCATTGCGCAGAGAACGCACCGACTCGGAGGCGATATTCACCCCCACGTCCGCCAGGATCAGGGACTCCTCCAGATTGTCAAAAAATTCGTCGTCCAGCTTCTCCCAGTTCACATCGCCGAACCAGGCCTGCTTGAGTTTGCTGAAAATACCCATATGCTGCCTCCTGTTGCAATAATCAAAATGTATCGTTCTACTTTCGGCGAGCCAATACCCGCCGGGTCGCTCCATGCCCTTTCATAGGGGCGCCCCTCACGGTCGCCCGCCACTCAAGCAGTGGGGCGTCGAGGACGCCGCCCCCTACGAAATTCTATCGAAAAACGGTATGCAGGGGTCGGCCTCCCGGATGACCCGAGCCACACTTGCACTGCATTTTCTGCAATATGTCCAATGTGTCATTGTGCGGCCAGTGCGCACACCGACTGCGGCCATCCGCTTTCCCTCACTTGATCTTCATTTCCTTGCTCAGCTCATTGAGGTTGGCCGTGAGCACCGTGGAAACGCCGCGCTCCTGCATGGTGATGCCGTAGAGCACGTCCGCCTCCTCCATGGTGCCGCGGCGGTGGGTGATGACGATGAACTGGGTCTTGCCGGCGATGCGCCGCATATAGCGGGCGTAGCGCACCACGTTGGATTCATCCAGTGCCGCCTCGATCTCATCCATCACGCAGAACGGCGTGGGATGCACCTTCAGTATGGCGAAATACAGGGCGATGGCCACGAAGGCCTTCTCGCCGCCGGAAAGCAGAGAGAGGGTCTTCAGCTGCTTTCCAGGGGGCTGGGCCTTAATTTCAATGCCGCAGCGGAGGATGTCGTTCTCGTCCTCCAGCTCCAATGTTGCCCGGCCGCCGCCGAACAGCTCCAGGAAGGTCTCCTGGAAGCTCTGCTTGAGTATCTCAAACTGGGTAGCGAAAATCTCCGTCATCTGCTTGGTGATCTCCTCGATGATGCCCAGCAGCTCCTCCTTGGCCTTCTCCACATCGTTGCGCTGGTCGGAGAGGTAGGTATAGCGGGTGTTCACCCGGTCGAACTCCTCGATGGCGCCGATGTTGATGGCTCCCAGGCCCTTGATCTCCCGGTTCAGCTCGGCGATGCGGCGGGTGGCCTTGGGGATGCTCTCCAGCTCCACACGCAGGGCCTGGGCATCACTGTGGCTCAGCTCGTAGCGCTCCCAGAGCTTATCCAGGATCTGCTTTTCCTCCAAAGCGCTGCCGTTTAATTTGCCCTCCAGGCGGGTGACCTCCCGCTCACAGTTGAGGAGGGTATCGTTGCAGGCCCGACTGAGCCGGTCTGTCTGGCTGCGGCGGGTCTCCAGAGCCAGCTTCTCCTCCGAGAGCTTTTCCAGTGCCTGGCGGTGCTCCTCGATGCCGCTGCGCAGCTCTCCAGCCGCCTGCATCTGCTGCTCCTCCTCGGCCCGGGCCTGGGCCATGGCCTGCTCCATCCGGGCTCGCAGGCTCTCCCGGTCGGTATGCTCCCCTTCCAGGCTCTCCCGGAGCCGGGACAGGTCCTCCATACTGCGCCGGGCGCTGTCCTTCTCCGCCGAGAGGGCCGCCTGCCGGGCCTTTTTCTCCGTCAGCCGATCCGTCATTTCGCCCAGATCCTGCTGGGAGGCCTCCTGCCGGCGCTGGAGGGCCTCTATCTCCTCCCGGGTGGCTTCCGCCCGGGTTTCAAACTCCGCGATGGTCTGGCGGATGGTATCCATCCGCCCGGCGTCGTCGGTGGTGCGCTTTTGCAGGTTTTCCTGCTGGATGCGCAGGCTCTCCTGCTGGTGGGTCAGGCTGTCCAGCAAAATATCGAAGTGGTTCTTGCGGCCCTCCAGGGTCAGCACCCGGTCATTGGCCTGGCGCTGCTGGTCCCGGGCCACCTCCAGCTCGTACTGGGCCTTTTGCAGCTCCCGGTTGGCGCTCTCGGCCATAAGGGAGACATCCTGAAGCTGGGACTGGAGCTTTTTGCGCTTTTTCTCCAGCTGCTCCAGCTCCCCGGCCCGGGAGAGAATGCCGGCGTTGCGGCTGACGCTGCCGCCGGTCATGGAGCCGCCGGCGTTGATGACCTGGCCGTCCAGAGTGACGATGCGGAAGCGGTTGTCGTGGCGCTTGGCCATCTGAATGCCGCAGTCCAGATCCTCCACCACCACGGTGGCACCCAGGAGATTGGCGATCACGCTGTCATAGCGCGCGTCACAGCGCACCAGATCCGAGGCAACGCCCACGAAGCCGTACTCGTTTTCCAGCCCGTTTTCCCGCAGACTGCGGCCCCGGATGGTATCCAGAGGCAGGAAGGTGGCCCGGCCGCCGTCCCGCTGCTTCAGCAGACCGATGGCGTTCTTGCCGTCGTTTTTCGTGTCCACCACGATGTGCTGCAGGGCACCGCCCAGGGCGATCTCAATGGCCACGCTGCAATCCTTGTCGGTATGGATGAGATTGCCCACCGGGCCGTGGACACCCGAAAGCGTCCGGGCCTCGGCGGCCCGCATGACGATCTTCACCGCCTTGGAAAAGCCCTCGTACTCCTTCTCCATCTCGCTGAGCAGGCGGATGCGGTCGGAGAGGGTCTTCTCCTCCAAGGTCAGCCGGTTTTTCTGTTCCAGACTCTCCCTGGCCCGGCGCTGGCGGCCCTCCATTTTCAGGCTGTGGCCGCCGATGACGTTGGAGGCGGCCTGCTCCTCTTCCCGGGCGGCCTGCAGCTCCTTTTCGTTCTCAGCGGCCTCCCTCTGGGCCTGGGTCAGCTTCTCTTGGGTCTGGGAAAGCTCGCTCTCCAGCTCCTGGGTGCGCTGGGCGATCTCGTCCGACCCGGCAGTAATAGCAGACAGCTCTGCCTGGGCCTGGGCCGACCCGGCTACCTCCTGGGCCTCCCGGCGGCGCAGCTCCTCCAACCGGGCGGCAGATGCCGCTGCCGCGTCGGTGCTGCCGCGCATCTCCTCACAGAGCGCTGCCACTTCCTCCTCCAGCGTCCGGGCGGAGGAATCGATCTCCTCCATGCGGCGGGAGAGGGCCTGCATCTGCTCCTGGAGGGACTCCGTACGGCTGCGGCTCTCGCTCATCTCCCGATCCATGCGCTCGATGGTCTCGGCGTGGTGGCAGGCTGTGGTGCGGGCCACGGCAGCGGCGGATTCATGCTCACCGATGGCGCTCTCCAGAGCGGAGATGCGGGCGCGCTTTTCCTCGGCGGCACAGTCGTTTTCATGGAGCAGGCGGGAGCAATCCTCCGCCTGGGCATACACCTCATCCAGCTCCGCCTGGGCCTTTTTCTGATCGGCCTGGGCGGTTTCAAAATCCGATTGCAGCTTCAGACGGTCGGTTTTCAGCTTCTGGAGATTTTCAAGCCAGACGCTGATCTCCAGCGTGCGCAGCTCATCGTGGAGCACCAGGTAGCGCTTGGCCGTCTCCGCCTGCTTGCGCAGGGGCTCCACCTGCATCTCAAGCTCGGCGATCTTGTCGTTGATGCGCACCAGATTCTCCTCCGTGCGCTGGAGCTTCCGCTCGGACTCCTCCTTGCGGTGGCGGTACTTGCTGATGCCCGCCGCCTCCTCGAAAACCTCCCGCCGATCGTCGCTGCGGACGGAGAGGATCTCGTCGATCTTGCCCTGGCCGATGATGGAATAGCCCTCCCGGCCCATGCCGGTGTCCATGAACAGCTCGTTCACGTCCTTGAGGCGAACGGACTGGCGGTTGATGTAGTATTCCGACTCGCCGCTGCGGTAATAGCGGCGGGTCACCGCCACCTCCGCCTCGTCACGGTTAAAAATGTGCTCGGTATTGTCTATCACCAGCGTCACCTGAGCAAAGCCCATGGCCCGACGCTTTTCCGTGCCGCCGAAGATCACGTCCTCCATCTTGGCGCCCCGGAGCTGGCGGCTGTTCTGCTCGCCCATGACCCAGCGGATGGCATCGGAAATATTGGACTTGCCGGACCCGTTGGGGCCGACGATGGCGGTGATGTCCTCGCCAAAGTTCAGGACCGTTTTATCCGGAAAGCTCTTGAAGCCTTGGATCTCCAAAGCCTTTAAATACACACAGTTCACCTCGCTACTCAAAAATGACATACTATAACTAATTAAGTGTAGCAGAAAGCGCCGCTGTTTTCAAGACCAAAATAAATGCGCCGAAAGCTCCTCCGGGTGGGGCAAAAGGGAAAACGCACTTAACTTTTTCGGACCGTTTGGTAAGGCCCATGCGGTAATATAAATATAGCAGAAGCGCTGCGACAAGCGGTTGGCTCTTAGAAGTTTTGGATTACTTGAGCAAGCTCAAGAAAACCGTCATTTGGCCGAGTGGCGGTTTTCTTTTTTGATCCGTTTCCTAATGCTTATAAAGCAGGCGGAGGAACCCCGTTAAGCTCCTCCGCCTGCTTATTTTTTATTCTTTTCCCGCCGACAGGGCCCGGGTGGCGTTGAGCACCGCCAGCACCATCACGCCCACATCTGCGCCGATGGCCAGCCACATATTGGCGACACCGATGGCGCCCAGCACCAGACACACCGCCTTCACCGCCAGGGCGAACACGATATTCTCGTACACGATGCGAAGCGTCCGCCGGGAGATACGCATGGCCAGGGCGATCTTGGCCGGGTCGTCGTCCATGAGCACCACGTCCGCCGCCTCGATGGCCGCATCGCTGCCCAGAGCGCCCATGGCAATGCCGATATCGGCACGGGCCAGCACGGGGGCATCGTTGATGCCGTCGCCTACGAAAGCCAAAAGCTGGCCCTCCTTGCGCTCCTTCAGCAGGCGCTCCACCTGCTGCACCTTATCCGCTGGCAAAAGCTGGCTGTGTACCTCGTCCACGCCCAGCTGGGACGCCACCTGCCGGGCCGCCGCGTCCGCGTCGCCGGTGAGCATGACGGTTTTCTCGATGCCCGCCGCCTTCAGGCTGCGGATGGCCTGGGCCGCGTGCTCCTTGACCACATCGCCCAGGAGGATCCAGCCGGCATAGACGCCGTCCACAGCCACATAGACCACGGTGCCGGGCTTCTGAGGCTCCGCAGGCTGGATGCCCAGCTTCTCCATGAGACGGCGGTTGCCCACGGCCACGGTGTGGCCGTCCACCTGGGTCGTGAGGCCGAAGCCGCCCAGCTCCTCCACATCCGTCACCCGGTCGGTATCCACCTGGCCGCCCCAGGCGGTCTTCAGGCTCTGGCTGATGGGATGACTGGAGTAGCACTCCGCCTGAGCCGCCCAGCCCAGCAGGGCCTGCTCGTCCATACCCTCCGGGGCCGTCTCCAGCACCTGGAAAACGCCCTTGGTCAGGGTGCCGGTCTTGTCGAACACCACACAGCCGGTCTTAGCCAAAGCCTCCAGATAGTTGCTGCCCTTGACCAGAATACCCTTGGCGGATGCGCCGCCGATGCCGCCGAAGAAGCTCAGAGGAATACTGATGACCAGGGCGCAGGGACAGCTGATGACCAGGAAGGTCAGGGCCCTTGTGACCCAGTCGCCCCACATAGGTGCATCGCCCATAATAATCCGCACCACAGGCGGCAGCACCGCCAGGGCCAGAGCACTGTAACACACAGCGGGGGTATAGACCCGGGCAAACTTGGTGATGAAGTTCTCGGCCCTGGCCTTCTTCATGCTGGAGTTTTCCACCAGGTCCAGGATCTTGGCCACGGTGGAGTCGCCAAACTCCTTGGTGGTGCGGATATGCAGCAGACCGCTGAGGTTCACGCAGCCAGAGAGCACCTCGTCTCCGGCCTGCACCTGCCGGGGCAGGCTCTCGCCAGTGAGGGCGCTGGTGTTCACGGTGGACTCTCCCTCCGTCACCACGCCGTCGATGGGGATGCGCTCACCGGGCTGCACCACAATAACGGTACCTACGGCCACATCCTCCGGGTCCACCTGGGTAAGGGCACCGTCCTGCTCAATATTGGCATAGTCCGGGCGGATGTCCATCAGGTCGGAGATACTGCGGCGGCTCTTACCCACGGCGTAGCTCTGGAACAGCTCGCCGATCTGATAGAACACCATAACGGCGCAGCCCTCCCGCCAGTCGCCCAAGGCCATAGCGCCCACGGTGGCCACGGCCATGAGGAAGTTCTCATCGAACACCTGGCCCCGGAAAATGCCCTTGACGGCCCGGAGCAGAATGTCATAGCCCACGATGAAGTACGGGATCAGGTACAGAATGCCCTCCAGCAGCCCGGTGAAGGGGGAGAGCCAGATGGCCGCCACCAATGCAGCCGAAACAAGCACACGGATCAGATTGGTTTTCTGCTTCTTAGTCACGGCTTTACGCCTCCTTACAGTGTTTGCGGCTCCCTGGGAGCCGCGCAGAGTTTTATGGGTGAAAATTGCGTAGGGGCGGCCCCTGCGGCCGCCCGCCACGCTGAATAAACGGGATATAGGGTATCACGGATTGCCACAGCCAGTCTGCGGACTGGCTTCGCAATAACACGGATTTTTTCGCCTGCTTTTATAGGAAGATCTCGCAGTCGTCCTCTACCTTTTTGCAGTTCTTCAGCACCTGCTGCATGACGGCATCCACATCCGCGCCGTCGGCAAACTCCACCTTCATCTTCTGGGTCATGAAGCTGACGGTGGCGGCGGCCACGCCCTGGGTCTTCTGGGCGGCCTGCTCCATCTTATCAGCGCAGGCGGCGCAGTCTACTTCGATCTTGTAAGTCTTTTTCATGATTTTGTCTCCTTTCAAGCTTTCAATCACCCAAATGCTCCATACCAAGCTGCAGGATGGAGCACACATGGTCATCATCCAGAGAATAAAATACCGTCTTGCCCTCCCGGCGATACTTCACCAGCTTGTTGTTCTTCAGGATCCTGAGCTGGTGGCTCACGGCACTCTGGGTCATGCCCAATAGCCTTGCAATGTCATACACGCACAGCTCCGCGGCAAAGAGCACATACAGGATCTTGATGCGAGTGGAATCCCCAAAGACCTTGTAAAGCTCCGCCAGGTCATACAGGTCATCCTCCTCCGGCATCTGCCGCCGCACAGCGGCCACTGCCTCCTCGTGCAGACAGAGAAAATCCTGCTGGGACGTCTTATCCGGTGCATCCATCTTGTTCACCTCGATTATTCATATGAATAATTGCTCATATGTTTGTTGTTTGTATATTACTCCCGTCCGGGAAATCTGTCAACCCCTATTTTGCATTTTTTGCGTACAACTTTTCACTCCCACTATTTTCTCCCGGACTTTCCGCTGACTTTTGGAATAATTGGTGATTGCTTTTGAGAAATTATGTGGTATACTGTTTTTGTATAAATGGATGATTATGCCCTGCGGTCTCGCAGCGGCTTCCGCCGGGAGGAGCTTCTCCCCCATATAAGCATAAGGAAGGGACACCTATGAATCAATATATCATTCGCGGCGGCCAGCCGCTTTTCGGTGAAATTACCATCAGCGGCGCCAAAAACGCCGCCGTTGCCATCATACCCGCCGCCCTGCTGGTGGACGGCACCTGCCGCATTGAAAACATCCCCCAGATCAGCGACGTGACTCTGCTGCTGAGCATTCTGGAGGAGCTGGGAGCCCGGATCCGGGTCCTGAACCGCCACGCCGTGGAGCTGGACTGCCACGCCATCCGCTCCACCCATCCCTCCTATGACATGGCCCGCCGCATCCGCGCCTCCTACTATCTCATCGGCGCGCTGCTGGGCCGCTTCGGTGAGGCCACCGTGGCCATGCCCGGCGGGTGCGACTTCGGTGTGCGGCCCATCGACCAGCACATCAAGGGCTTTTGCGCCATGGGCGCGGAGGTGAAGGTGGAGAGCGGCTTCATCCAGGCCAGCGCCCAGGGCAGCCGCCTGACCGGCACGACGGTATATCTGGACGTGGTATCCGTGGGCGCTACCATGAACATCATGATGGCCGCCGTACTGGCTGAGGGCACCACGGTCATCGAAAATGCCGCCAAGGAGCCGCACATTGTAGATCTGGCCAACTTCCTCAACTCCATGGGCGCCGACGTCAAGGGCGCAGGCACCGATACCATCAAGATCCGGGGCGTGGAGCGGCTGGCCGGCGGCAGCTACGGCATCATTCCCGACCAGATCGAGGCCGGTACCTATATGGCCGCCGTGGCCGCGGCCGGCGGACAGGTGCTCATCAAAAACGTCATTCCCAAGCATCTGGACTGCATCAGCGCCAAGCTGGTGGAGATGGGCGTATACATTGAGGACCGGGGTGACGCTGTGCTGGTGCGCCGCAGCGGGCCACTGCAGAAGGCCAACGTGAAGACCATGCCCTACCCGGGCTTCCCCACGGACATGCAGCCCCAGATCGCAGCCGTGCTGACCACGGCCCAGGGCACCAGCATCATCAACGAAAACGTGTGGAACAGCCGCTTTAAGTATATCGACGAGCTCAAGCGCATGGGCGCCAACATCCAGTCCGACGACCATGTGGCCGTCATCGAGGGCGTGGATCACTTGCAGGGCGCGCCGGTGCAGGCCTGCGACCTGCGGGCAGGCGCGGCCATGGTCATTGCCGGGCTGTGCGCCCAGGGAGTGACGGAGCTGAGCCAGGTGCAGTTCATCGAGCGGGGCTACGAGGGCCTGGTGGATAAGCTCCGGGCCGTGGGCGCGGATATCCGCGTGGTGGATGTCCCGGATGCGCCGGAGCAAAAGGAAGCACACATCGGCTGATACTACGCCGCCAAAGCAGCGTCTGCCGCACAGGACCGCAGAGCGGCGGTCTGCGCCGGGGCGCTGCTTTTCCATAGGAAAGATACCTGCCGATTTGCCGGCAGGCCGGGTTTTGACCCGATCCCACAAGCGAGGTTTGACAGTTGATCACCATACACACTTTGGCCAGCGGCTCCGAGGGCAACGCAGCCGTAATATCTGCCGGTGGCGTTCATATTCTGGTGGACGCCGGCATCTCCGCCCGGCGCATAGAGACGGCTCTGAAGGGCCTGGGCTACCCCCCGGATACTCTCGCCGCCGTGTTCATCACCCACACCCACTCCGACCACACCGCCGGACTGCGGGTGCTGCTGAAGCACACGGGAGCATCCGTATACGCCTCCCCCGCCGTGTGTGCGGAGCTGCTGCGGCAGATACCGGGCAGTGCCTCTCTGCTGCGGCCCCTATGCCCCGGGGACAGGCGGGAGATGGACGGTCTCACCGCCACCGCTTTCGCCACCTCCCACGACGCTCCGGGCAGCATGGGCTACCGCTTTGACTGCGGCGGGGCCTCCGCCGGGTTCCTGACGGACACGGGCTATGTGACGGCAGAGGCCGAGGAGATCCTGGCGGGGGTGGAGCTGCTGCTGCTGGAGAGTAACCACGATGTGCAGCTGCTGCAAAACGGCCCCTACCCCTACCCGCTGAAGCAGCGGATCCTCAGCGACCGTGGGCACCTGTCCAACAACGCGGCGGCGGAGTTCGCCTGCCGCATGGCGGGCCGCGGCACCCGGCAGTTCGTCCTGGCCCATCTCAGCCGGGAGAACAACACCCCCGGCCTGGCGCTGGAGACGGTGGGCCGCGCTTTGCGCTGCGGCGGATTTGAAGACGTGCGCCTCACCGCCGCCCCCCGGGCAGAGTGCAGCGAGGCCTACATCGCGGAGGGTGCGCTATGCAGAGAATAACCATCCTGTGCGTGGGAAAGCTGAAGGAGAAATTCTATCTGGACGCCGCGGCGGAATACGCCAAGCGGCTGCAGCGATACTGCAAGCTGGAGATCATCGAGCTGCCGGAGAGCAAGCTGCCGGAGGATCCCTCCCTCGCCCAAATACAGCAGGCTCTGGACACGGAGGCCGCGGCCATCCGGGCCAGACTGCCCAAGGGCGGTGCGGTGGCTGCCCTGTGCATCGAGGGAAGCACCTGCTCCAGCGAGGAAATGAGCCGGAAAATGCAGCAGCTGGCCATCAGCGGCAAAGCGCAGCTCACCTTCCTCATCGGCGGCAGCGTGGGCCTCAGCGAGGACGTGAAGCAGCAGGCGGACTGGCGGCTTTCCATGTCACCCATGACCTTCCCCCATCACCTGGCAAGGGTAATGCTGCTGGAGCAGATCTACCGGGCATTCCAGATCCAGCAGAGAACGAAATACCACAAATAATCGGTGATACCATGCAATAAAACATATTGGAGGTTTTTTCATGAACGATTTTGATATGTTAGCTGTCTCGGAAACCGCCCGAAACGGCGAGCTCCCGCAGAATTTTTGGGACGATCTCTCCTCCGGCTGGCGCTTCCGCAAGGAGGAATTGGCCTGGCCGGTGGACGAAAAGGGCGAAAAGGAGAAGGCCGTTCTGCTCCAGTCCACCTTCGATTCCCCCGCCGAGTCGGATGTGACCGTCTCCTTTTTGCACTCCTGCGGCATCCCCTGCTTCAAGTATTACGCCAAGGAGGGCGGCGCAGGCAAGGTTATCAACGGCTTTTCCGGCTACGGTGCCGACCTCTATGTCCCCGCCTCCCGGCTGGAGGAAGCCCGAGCCCTGCTCCAGGCAGAGCCGGTTTTTGACGAGGATAATTCTTAACCTTCATAGCAAAACGGAAAGGAGATTTTACAGCATGATCGACTACAAAGCGGAATATCAGAAGTGGCTCCACAGCGACGCCATCACGGAAGACGAGCGGGCGGAGCTGGCCGCCATCGCCGACGATGACAAGGAGATCGAGAGCCGGTTTTACGGCCCGCTGGAGTTCGGCACCGCCGGCCTGCGGGGCACCATGAAGATGGGTCTGCACCAGATGAACATCTATGTCATCCGCTGGGCCACCCAGGGCTTTGCCAACGTCATCTGCGCCGAGGGGCAGGCCGCCATGGACAAGGGCGTGGCCATTTGCATGGACTGCCGCCGCCACAGCATGGAGTTTGCCCACGCCGCAGCGGAGGTCTGCGCCGCCAACGGCATCCGGGTGCGCATTTTTGAGTCCCTGCGGCCCACCCCGGAGCTGAGCTTCGCCGTGCGGCACTACGGCTGCCAGGCGGGCATCAACATCACCGCCAGCCACAATCCCAAGGAGTATAACGGCTACAAGGTCTACTGGTCCGACGGCGCGCAGCTGCCCCCCCACCACGCCGACGCCATTGCCAGGGAGCTGGAGAAGATCGACATTTTCACCGGCGTGAAGACCATGCCCTTTGACGAGGCCATGGCCGCCGGGCGCATTCAGCTCATGGGCGAGGAGACCGATAAGGCCTTCATGGAGAACGTCATGGCTATGGTCAACGACCGGGAATGTGTGGCCAAGGTAGCGGATACCTTCCATGTGGTCTACACCCCCTTCCACGGCTGCGGCTGGAAGCTGGTGCCCCAGGCCTTGCGGGATCTGGGCGTGAAGCACCTGCACTGCGTGCCGGAGCAGATGGTGCTGGATGGCTCCTTCCCCACGGTGACATCCCCCAACCCGGAGAACCCCGAGGGGTTCTATCTGGCCATCGCGCTGGCAGATCAGGTGGGGGCCAACTTCATCATCGGCACCGACCCGGACAGCGACCGGGTGGGCATTCTGGTGCGCAACGAAAGCGGCCGGTTTGTGCCCGTATCCGGCAACCAGACCGGCGTGCTGCTGGCAGACTACCTGCTGGGAGCCATGGCCAGAAACGGTAAGCTCCCCAAAAACGCCGTGCTGCTGAAGACCATCGTCACCACTGAAATGGCCCGGCGGGTGGCGGAGAGCCACGGCGCCGCCTGCTATGACACCTTCACGGGCTTTAAGTTCATGGCCGAGAAGAAGCAGCAGCTGGAGAGCCAGGGGCTGGGCAAGGTGGTGTTCTCCTACGAGGAGAGCTACGGCTACATGATTGGCGACTATGTGCGCGATAAGGACGCTGTGACAGCCTCCCTGCTGCTGACGGAGATGGCCGCCTGGTACCAGAGCCAGGGCATGACCCTGTTCGATGCCCTCCAGGCCCTGTATGAAAAATACGGCTACTACGGCGAAAAGACCCACAACCTGGTGATGCCGGGACTGGACGGTCTGGAGAAGATGGCGGCGCTGATGAAGGGCCTGCGGGATCAGCCGCCGGCGGAGATCGCCGGTGTGGCCGTGACGACGCGCACGGACTATCAAGACGGCACCGTCACTGACTGCGCCAGCGGCGCAGTGACGGCCTCGGAGCTGCGGGGCAGCAACGTGCTGCGCTACGCCCTGGCCGACGGGACGGTGATCCTGGTGCGGCCCTCCGGCACGGAGCCGAAGATCAAGGTCTATATCCTCACCCTGGGTAAGGACGCCGAGGAGCGGGACGCAAACATCGAGAAGTACTCCCAGTGGGCGTTGGGTCTGCAGAAGTAAACAGCGATAAGAAAAAGCACCCTTTGGGGTGCTTTTTTATACAAGGGTATCCCACGGAAAGGACACAACATGGATAGGGCGTGTCGGCTTCGTAAGGAAGTGCGGAGTAAAACTCAGCGGCGGGGTGAGGTGTGTTACGGATTGCCGCGGGCGCGGAGCACCCTCGCAATGACATGGCTTCTGGCAAGGGTCGGCAAAACGGGCGGGGTAGAACCCCGCCCCTACGCATAGCGGGTGAGTCCGTACAACGGGGCGGCGGGGTGAGGTCACCCCGCCCTACGGCTAACATGGAAACGGGCCGATGTGGGTATCGGCCCCTACGGATGCAGGACAAGGAGTGCGGTGAATCGGGCCGTCGGGGACGCCGGCCCCTACGGGTGCAGGACAAGGAGTGCGGTGAATCGGGCCGTCGGGGACGCCGGCCCCTACGGGTGCAGGACAAGGAGTGCGGTGAAGCGGGCCGTCGGGGACGCCGGCCCCTACGAAGCGTTACAAGTGGGGCGGGCGACCGCGAGGGTCGCCCCTACGGTGGGGTATTGTTGGTGCGGTGGGCCGGGCGGCGGATGCGCGGGCGCATGGAAAAAGCAGGGCGAACCGGGCGGTTCGTCCTGCTTTGTATTCTGCGCTTCTTTATATCCTGCGTGTTTCAGCGCCAGCTCTCGCTGTGGAAAAACATGGCCACCGTTCCCGGGCCTACATGGGCGCCGGTGACCGGCTCATAGCATACATGGAGTATCTCGCCGGTGGCACCCCTGGCCCGCAGCAGAGACTGCAGGTGCAGCGCATCGGCGGGTGCATCGGCATGGGCAATGCCGATGGGCGCACTGCGGTCATCCACGGTCTTGTCGTAGACTTCCGCCAGAGCCTCCAGGGCCTTCTTCTTGCCGCGAACCTTGTCATACACCACGATCTTGCCCTCCTCGTTGCCCCGGAGAATGGGCTTGACCTGCAGGAGTGTGCCGGCAAACCGGGCACCGCCGGAGATACGCCCGCCCTTGTGCAGGTACTTCAGATCGTCCACCACAAAGAACTGCTGCATACAGGCGCAGCGGCTCTTGGCAAACTCCACTAACTGAGAAAGGCTCTCCCCTGCTCCGGCGCGCTTGGCCGTCTCAATGACAACCATTCCCTCGCCCAGAGAGGCCCCGCGGGTATCCAGCACGGCGATGCGGTCTTCACCGTATTTTTCTGCCAGCTCCCTGCACTGTACACCCACGCCCCAGCAGCTGCCGCTGATGCCGCCGGAAATGCCCAGATACAGCACATCCAGCCCCGCCTGGAGGGACTCCTCCATCGCCTGGGCCGCCTTCTGGGGATTGACCATGGAGGTCTTCACCTCCGCACCCTTGCGCATGGCCTCATAGAAAGCGGGGCCGTTAAAGTCAATGCTGTGATCCGGCTCTACTCCGTCCACCTCATAGGTCAGGGGTACCGCGCGGATGCCATACTCCTCCAGCAGCTTCATCGGCAGATTCGCTGCCGTATCCGTAAAAATCTGTACCATAGTGTCTCCTTTTCATGCGACCACGCTGCGCAGCCAGCCTGCCAGTGTGTCAAACAGTTTTGCATAGCCGTCCATATTCAGGTGGATACCGTCGGCGGAAATAAGTCCCGGAAGACATTTTTCATCCAGAAATGCTTCTCGCACCCGGATGATAGGCGTACCCGTCTCATAGGCCACCTGCGCCACCGTATCGGAATACAGCTCCTGGTGACGGTAAATATGCTGTGTGTCCCCCAGCCAGGACATGATGCGCTCCTTGCTGCGCCCGGCCCGGCAGAGAAAATCCAGATACCGCTGGGCATCAATGGGCGGCAGGGTCATGAGTACCGGCTGCACACTCTTGCCCCGGAGCTTTTGCAGCATGTCCAGCAGGGTGCTGCGAAACTCCGGCAGAGCTGTGCGGGGGATGTGTTCCTCCTGGGGCCGGTCCTGCACGGCATCCCAGTCAAAATCGCTGTCGTTGCCGCCATAGGCAATGAGGGCATAGTCCGCCTCCAGGCCCCGCTGCAGATCATGCTCCAGCAGCGCCTGCCCCTTGCGGATGGTGGCCCCCATTTTCGAGCGGTTCACCACCTCGGTCCGGCGGCCGGCATACCGATCCATCACCTCCTGAAGGTGAAAATGATAGCGGAACTGCTCGTCCGGCACAGTAGCCTTCAGCAGAGAGTCTCCATAAATATATGCACAAGCCATGGATCAGCACCCCTTTCTGTGTCTAATAATATAGCATATTACATCTCCCGTGTCAACGTTCTTTTTTCTATTGTAACCGGACGATATTCCTGCTATAATATTCTGTATCAACAGGAGGTGGCACATATGCCCTATGATAAATCGCTTATTGCCCACAAGTTGCAGAGGTGGGATCAATACATCACCGACTACCATCTGCCCCAGTGGGAGTCCATCCCGGATTTTGGCCTGTATATGGATCAGGTGGTGCTCCTGCTGGAGCGGTATCTGAGCTTTATCCCGCCGGTGAATGAGGAGAAGGAGCGCATCGTCACCGCCTCCGCCATCAACAACTATGTGCGGCTGAAGCTGATGCCAGCCCCCGTCAAGCGGAAGTATTTCCGGGTGCACATCTGCTATCTCATTATGATCCTGACTCTGAAGCAGTCCATCGGCATCAGCCAGGTGCAGAAGATCATCCCCTGGGATCTGGCGGACGGGCAGGACGGGCCCCAGTCCGTGCGGCAGATCTACGAGGATTACAGCGGCAAGTTCCGGGACATCGCCCTGCTCTTTAACCGGCAGATCCAGCAGAGCTGGGAGGATCTGTGCGCCCCCGGTGCCGCCACCGACGGCGTGGCCCGGTGCCTGGTGATGGAGTCGGCGCTGCTGGCCGGGTTTTCCAAGATCCTGGCCGAAAAGCTGCTGCGGCTGTGGGACGCCGACTCGGAGGCAGTGCTGGCTGCGGAGCAGCCCCACCACCTGTCGGAAACATAACGGAAAAGACTGCCGGAGGCGCCGTGGGGTCCTCCGGCGGTTTTTATCCCCGGTTCTCTTTTCCCGTAATTTCTTCCACGGACAGGCGGACGATACATGTCCTGGCACCGGAGGTCTGCATGCACGCCACATATTTTCCCCCGGCGGTGGGATCAAACTGGCGGCACAGCACCTCCATGGCGCGCATGCGCTCGCCCGCATCGGTGACCACCTCCAGCCTGCCCCGGGCAATGGCCGAGGCGTAGGCCACCGTATACCGACCCGGGAGCACCTCCGCCCGGGACACGGCGCTCAGAACCGCCGGGCAGCCGCCGCGAAACAGCTCATTCTTCCAGCCCTCCGCGGCACAGTGGAAGTTAATACAGCCGCCCTCCTCCCAGGCCCCCTGAGACACCGGGACAGCGTAGGGGCTGCCGTCCGTATCCGTAAGGGAGAGGGTGGCGTAGGGTGCCGCGGCCATCACCTGCCAGGCAAAGGTGGCGTGCCGCTGTCTGTTTTTTCTGCGCATAGAGAAGCACCTTCTTTTCACCGCTCATTTTGCCCCCTACATCATCTTTTGTCAAGGGGTGCATATACTGAAAGCGTGATTTTTATTCGGAAAGGATGCGCTGCCCATGACCTTCCCCTATACGCTCCCCCGGCTGCCCTACACCTCCTCCGCTCTGGAGCCAAACCTGAACCGAGCCACCATAATGACGCACCACGACCAGATCTTCCGCAGCCATGTGGAGAAGCTGAACCGCACACTGCAGCCCTATCCGGCCCTGCAGCGCCGCCCTCTCACGCATCTGCTGCTCCACCCGGACTGCCTGCCCTGGGCCATCAAGGCGGAGGTGGCAGAGCACGGCGGAGCCGTATATAACCACACGCTGTATTTCCCCTCCCTGGCCCCGGCCCGCTCCACCACGCCCCAGCCGCTGCTGACGGAGGCCGTCTGCCGCTGCTTCGGCTCCATGGAGGATCTGCTGCGGGGTCTGCGGCAGACCAGCTTGAGCGACCGGCGGGAGGGCTATACCTGGATCCTGTCGGACAGCCAGGGGCGGCTGCGGCTCCTCTTTACGCCGGGGCAGGCCACATCCCTGCCGCTGCGGCCCATTCTGTGTCTGGATCTGTATCGCCACGCCTACGAGCTCACCTATGGAGACGACCGGGCGGCCTACATAGAGGCGGTGCTGCCGCTGCTCAACTGGGACGTTCTCTCCCGGCGCTACGGAGCTGTGTTCGCCGGGCAGCCACCCTTTCCCCATCCGTAAAAATTCTCCGGGAGCCCCACGGCTCCCGGAGAATTTTTTGGATCCGATTCAGCGGCAGGCGGCCATCTCCGCCTTCACCCCAGAGATGAGCAGGGCGATGTCCTGACTCATGGCCACGCTGTCAAAGCCCTGGGCAAACCGATGGGCGGCGGCAGCGCCATCCCCGGCGAAGATCATAGTGGGCTTGCCCGCCTGGCGGCAGGCGGCCAGGATCCGCTCCAGAGCCGCCACGAAACGGGGATCGTCAAACTGTCCCGGCAGGCCCATGGAGATGGACAGATCGAAGGGGCCCACAAAAATGCCGTCCACCCCGGGTACCGCCACGATGTTCTCAATATCCGCCAGAGCCTCCGCCGTTTCGCACTGGGGCATCACCATTGTCTCCCGGTTAAAATGGGCCATGGTCTCCTCCACGGAGCCCAGAGAGTCCGTGCCCCAGCCGTCCTTCCTGCTGGGGGCAAAGCCCCGCTGGCCCAGGGGCGCATACTTGGTGAAACGGACGATGGTGCGCACCTCGTCGGCGCTGTGGACATTGGGAATGATGAGGCCCTGAGCCCCCACATCCAGCAGCTTCAAAATGGCAGGACGGCTGATCTCCCGCACCCGGGCCAGGGGCGTGATATTCCGCCGCTCCGCCGTCAGCACCAGCCGTGCAGTAGTCTCCGGCTCGATGCAGCCGTGCTCATTATCCAGAATGACAAAATCCAACCCTGTGCAGCCCAGGCACTCCACCACATCGGTGCTGCCGCTGATGACGAACGTTCCCAGAGCCTTTTCCCCCCGGGCCAGTTTTTCCCGCAATGCGTTTTTCATGGTTTATTCCTCCATAGGATCATTCTTTTGTTTTTCCCGGAATGACCGGAGCAACCAAAAAATACTCCTATCCTCTGCGAAATTCAATAGGCCGGGGATATATTTTTGAGGGCTGCCGCTAAGCCTCGGCTTTCCGCGCGGCTTTCCTCCCCGGACTGAAGATCAGGGGTTTTCGAAAGTATAAATGCGCCCATGGGCGCACTTATACTCACTGATACAGCGGGTGGCGGCGGGTCATCTCCTCCACGGCATCCAGGATAAGCTGTCTGTCCGCCGCATGGCCCCGGCAGGCCCGGGCGATACACCCGGCAATGGTCCGCATATCCTCCGGTGTGAAGCCGCGGCTGGTGACGCAGGGCGTGCCGATGCGCACACCGCTGGTGACCGTGGGCTTTTCCGGATCGTTGGGGATGGCGTTCTTATTCACCGTGATGCGCAGTGCGTCCAGCCGCTCCTGCAGCTCCCGGCCGGTGACTCCATGGCCACGCAGGTCCACCAGCAGCAGGTGGTTATCCGTGCCGCCGGAAACCAGATCGAAGCCCTCCGCCTCCATCGCCTCCGCCAACGCGGCGGCATTTTCCACCACCCGGCGGGCATAGTCGGCAAAGGCGGCTGTTCCGGCCTCCCGGAAGCACACAGCCTTACCGGCGATGACATGGAGCAGCGGGCCGCCCTGCAGGCCGGGGAACACGGCGCTGTCGATTTTCCTGGCCCACTCCTCCCTGGCCAGGATCACCCCGCCCCGGGGACCCCGGAGGGTCTTGTGGGTAGTGGTGGTGACCACATCGGCATAGGGCACGGGATTTTCATGCTGCCCGCCGGCAACCAGGCCCGCAATATGGGCCATATCCACCAGGAGCAGAGCCCCGTGGCGGTGGGCAATGTCGGCAAAGGCCTTAAAATCCAGCGCACGGGGGTATGCGGACGCCCCCGCCACCAGGAGCCTGGGGCGGTTCTTCTTTACGACATCCTCCACATGGTCGTAGTCGATGCGGCCCGACCGGGGATCCACCCCGTAGCTGACCGCCCGATAGAGCTTGCCGGACTGGTTGGCCGCCGCGCCATGGGTCAGATGTCCGCCGCCGGACAGGTCCATGCCCACCAGGGTATCTCCCGGCTGCAGCAGCGCGGCATAGACCGCCAAATTCGCCTGGGACCCGGAATGGGGCTGCACATTGGCATATTCCGCGCCGAAAAGGGCCTTGGCCCGGTCAATGGCCAGCTGCTCGATCTCGTCCACATATTCGCAGCCGCCGTAATACCGGCGGCCGGGATACCCCTCGGCATACTTATTGGTCAGGCAGCTGCCCACGGTGGCCATCACCGCCGGGGAGGTGATATTCTCCGAAGCAATCAGCTCAATATTCTCCTGCTGCCGCCTATATTCCTTATGCAGCCATGCGCCCACCTGCTCATCCTCCTGGGCCAGGCAGGCCATGCTCTCCTTCAAAAAATCTTCCAAGATGCTTTCTCCATCCTCCAAATGATCTGTTTTCCTCTCCATAAAAATCCTTGCAGGAAAATCCCGCAGGTATTTTCGACCGTGTTTATTCCATATGCGGCCGCTCGTCCCCCAGGAAGAACACGGCCACAGTGCCCTTACCGGCGTGGGAGCCAATGATTGTGCCAATGTCGCACTGGACGATCTTCCCCCGCAGATGGGGGAACCTCTCCTCAATGGCATCCGTCAGGAGCCTGGCATCCTCCGGGCAGGCGGAGTTACAGAGATAGCAGCGGCCGCTGTAATCGGCGCCCCCCTGGGCATGCTGCAGCATATTCTCCACCGTCACGGCCACGGCCTTCTTCTTGCCGCGAACCTTATCATAGGCGATGATGCGTCCCTCGTCGTTCAGACGCATGATGGGGCAGATATTCAGCACTGTGGCCACCATGGCCGCCGCGCCGGACACCCGGCCCGTGCGGCGGAACTGAGTCATATCGGAGGAGAAAAACTGGTGATGCACCCGGTTCCTGTTCTCCAACACCCACCTGGCCACCTCCTCCAGGGTCTGGCCGGCATCCCGGCGGTCCGCCGCCTCGTCCACCAGCAGGCCGTAGCCCGAGGAGGAGCACAGGGAGTCAATGACCTGAATTTTCCGCTCCGGGTATTTCTCCCGCAGCGTCTCAGCCGCGATGTAGGCATTGTTCACCGAGCCGGACTGGCCGGAGGTGAAGGCGATGTGCAGCAGGTCACCCTTTTGCAGCTGCTGCTCAAAAAACTCCACATAGGTGGCCACATTGATCTGGGAGGTCAGAGGCAGCTTCCCCTCCTGCAAAAAGCGGTAAAACTGAGGCAGCGCCTGGGGGTCGCGGCCCATATCGTCCACATACTCCCGGCCATCCACCACATAGGTATAAAACAGCACCGGGATCTGTCGCTGCACAAGGTGCTCATAGGGAACATCCACCGTGGAGCAACAGGAAAGCGTAAACTGAGTGCTCATTTCTTGTTCTCCTTTTCTATCCAGCCGCGCTGGCAATATGTGTTCATTCCGCTTCGTAAATGGCCTTGCAGCCCTTATAGGTCATATAGCAGTCCAGCTTGGACACGGTTTCAAAGGGAGCGTGCATGCTCAGCACCGGCACGCCTGCATCCAGGGTGGCGATGTTGCGGTTGGCCATGTACATGGCCACGGTGCCGCCGCCGCCGGCATCCACCTTGCCCAGCTCGGAAATGTGCCACAGAACGTCTGCCTCGTCCAGCACCCGGCGCACATAGGCCACCGTCTCCGCCGAGGCATCCGACGCGCCGGATTTTCCCCGGGCACCGGTGTACTTGCACAGGCCGATGCCGTAATTGACAAAGGCGGCGTTGCGCTTTTCAAACACCTCGGGGAAATTGGGGTCGTAGGCCGCCGTCACATCACAGGAGAGGCAGAAGGAGTTTTCGTAACAAGCCCGCAGGGTGACATCCTGCCCGTCGCACAGGTCGTGCATAAAGGTATCGAAGGCGGCGGACTGCATGCCCGTGACACCCATGGATCCGATCTCCTCCTTGTCCGCCAGCATGCACACGGCGGTCTTGGCCGGGCCGGAAAGCTCCAGAATGGCCTGCAGGCCCGCGTAGCCACACACCCGGTCGTCATGGCCGTAGGCGCCGATAAGGCTGGCATCCAGGCCGATATCCGTGGGCCGGGCCGCCGGTACAGCCTCCAGCTCGGCGGAGGTGAAATCGTCCTCGGTGATGCCATATTTTTCGTACAGCTTCTCCAGAACGTGCATCTTGACCCGGTCCTTCTCGTCCTCCTCGCCCACCGGGCAGCTGCCCAGCAGGATATTCAGGCTCTCTCCGGGAATGGCCTCGTTCAGGGGCTTCTTCCCCTGCTCACCGCCCAGATGGGGCAGCAGGTCGGTGATGACAAGCTTGGCTTCCTCCCCCTCGCCCAGCTTCACCGGCACCACCGTGCCATCCTTCAGCGCCACCACGCCGTGAAGCTCCAGGGGAATGGTCACCCACTGGTATTTGCGGACGCCGCCGTAGTAATGGGTCTTGAAGTAGGCCAGCTCGCTGTCCTCGTACAGAGGATTGGGCTTGAGATCCAGGCGGGGAGAGTCGATGTGGGCGGCCACGATGTGCGCGCCCTGGGCCAGGCTCTCCCGGCCCACCACCGCCAGCATGACGCTCTTGTCCCGATTCACCCGGTAAATCTTATCCCCCGCGGACAGGGCCATGCCCCGCTCATAGGGCTGAAAGCCCGCCTGCCGGGCCAGCTCCACCGTCACCCGGGTGCACTCCCGTTCGGTCTTGCCCTGCTGCAGGAAGGTCTTATACAGGCCGCAGTAGCGCTCCATGGCCTGCAGCTCCTCCGGCTTGATGCGGTCATAGCCGTTCTTCCGCTGGGAAAGAAGCTTTTCCCGCAGGGTCTTTCTCTCCTCACTCATGGTCAAATACCTCCTGAATCAGATTTCTGAAGAAGCTCCGTGCCTGGGCTTCAAATTCTCCGGCGCTTTCCGCCCGGTTATACAGGACCCGCCCGCAGCGGCTCTCATAGTATTTCTCCGGCTGCTGGGCGCCGACGCGCAGCCGGGCATATTCCTCGGTGATTCCGTCACGCTGCATGATGCGCCGCACCCGCTGCTCCCGGGGCGCCAGCACCGCTACCGTCTCCCGACAGTGGGCCGCCAGGCCGCTCTCGAAGAGGTTGATGGCGTCCAGCCCCACCAGAAGCCGACCTGCCGCCTGCTGCCGGATCACAGGCAGCAGGTGAAAATTCACGATGTCGTTGAGTCTTTGCAGGGCGTCCGGATCGGAGAAGACAATGCCGCCCAGCTTCTGCCGGTCCAGCCGCTCTCCGTCAAATACGTCGCCGAAAGCGTCGGTGATGTCCCGGCGCATGGCGGCGTTGGCGGCCAGCTCCCGGTGATACACCGCGTCGCAGTCGATGATCTTGCCGCCCAGGGTCTCCAGGGCCCGGAGGGCGCTGGTCTTGCCGCTGCCGGAGCCGCCGGTGATGCCGATGACAAGGTCGGGCAGGCGGTCAGTGTCCACAATGTGGAAGCCCGCCGCCTTTTTCAGTCGGTTGCTCACCGCCAGGCCCAGGCCCCGGTCATCGGGGCACTGGGCATAGATATGGGACACCTCCGTGCTGTCAAACCGCCGCAGGGCGTCGAAGACCCGGTGGGCCTGCTGGGCAGTGTCCGTGGACGCGCCCAGGGACTGCACCTGGTAGCCGGGGAACAGGGACGCATACTCCTCGAAGCAGATGACCCCCTCCCCCTGCCGCAAAGCGGCCTGTATGTAGGCGGCGCTGCGATCAGGATCACCGGTGACCACCGTCACCGGGGCGTGGGGGGCGTAATGGCGATACTTCATACCCGGAGCCCGGGGCGGCTCGCTGCCCGTTACCTTCTGTGTAACGGCCTTGTCCACGGCCACCTCGCCCAGAATACGGCGCAGGTCCTCCAGCGGCAAGCCGCCGGGACGCAGGAGTCGGGGTGGGCTGACGGTGAGGTCGATAATGGTGGACTCCACCCCCACCCGGCAGGGCCCGCCGTCCACGATGCCGTCTATCTTGCCGTCCATGTCCTCCAGCATGTCGGAGGCGCTGGTGGGGCTGGGTCGGCCGGAGGTATTGCCGCTGGGTGCGGCCACGGGAACACCGGCACGCCGGATGATCTCCCGGGTTACCGGATGATCCGGGCAGCGGACACCCACAGTGTCCAGCCCCCCGGTGGTGCGCAGGGGAACCACGGGCCTGCGGGGCAGGATCATGGTCAGGGGGCCGGGCCAGAATTTCTCCGCCAGCAGGTAGGCCGTCTCCGGCACCTCCCGGCAGTAGCGCTCCAGCCAGCCGGCATCCGGTACATGGAGGATCAGCGGGTTATCCTGAGGACGGCCCTTGGCCTGGAAAATGTGCAGCACGGCATCCTCATTGAGGGCATTGGCCCCCAGGCCGTACACGGTCTCCGTGGGGATGCCCAGCAGGCCGCCAGAGCGGAGGATCTCCGCCGCCCCTATAATCTCATTTTCCCCGTTTTCGGGGTGAAATACCCTTGTTTTCAAATTGATTTCCCCTTTTTAGAAAAAGGTTTTTCGCCAGTTCTTAGAAGCCCAGGTCCTCGCCGATGAGAACCACCTTGATGCGCCCGGCGGGCTTGCAGACCCGGGTGGTAACAATCTGAGCGCAGATGCAGTCGGCGCCCTTGCAGTTGCCGCACAGGCCGTTTACGGAGCAGGGAGTCTTGAGCTGGAAGCGCTGGGCGTTGATAGGGGCGGCCACCTGGCGGGCCCGGCCCATGGCATCATCCAGATCTCCGGCCACCTTGTTCATACCGGCTACCACCACCACCTGATCGGGGCCGAAACACAGGGCGGCCACACGGTTGCCGGTGCCGTCGATGTTCACCAGCTCACCGTCAGAGGAGATGGCGTTGCTGCTCATGAGGAAGGTGTCGCAGGTGAGGGCCTTTTTCAGCATCTCCTTGCGCTCCTGGGCATCCTTGGCGGTGTCCCGGTCGATGACGGCCTGGCCCCGCTGGCGCAGAGCATCCTTGATGCCCAGCTCATCCACCGTGGACGTGCCGCCCCAGGAGACCACATGATTCTGGGGGATCAGCTCCAGCACCTTCTGCAGGCCGCTCTCCCAGTCGGAGCAATAATAGGCTTCAAAAAAGCGCTTGTTCAGGGCCTCAGCCACCTTGGGGCCGGCCTTATCGTACTGCATTTTTTTCTGTGTCAACATAGCTTTTTCCTCCTTGTCAGTTTCCTTGCTGTAATAATCTCTCGGCCTGCTGCTGTGCGGTGAGGGCGTCGATGATGCCGTCCAGATTCCCATCCAGTACCGGGCCAAGGGGAAAACTTTTGCTGTCACCGGAAAGGCGATGATCCACCACGATCTTCTCATGGAAGCGGTAGGTGCGGATCCGCTCGGAGCGCTCCGCCCCGCCGATCTGGCTTCTGCGCCGGGCCGCCTGGGCGGCATCGGACTCCGCCCGCTGCCGGGCATAGAGCCGGGAGCGGAGGATCTTCATGGCGCGATCCTTGTTCTTATATTGGCTGCGCTCATCCTGACACTCCACCACCGTGCCCGTGGGCAGGTGGGTGATGCGGATGGCGGATTCCGTTTTATTCACATGCTGGCCGCCTGCGCCGCCGGAGCGGTAGGTATCGATGCGCAGCTCCTCCGGAGCAATGGTGACCTCTGTCTCCTCCGCCTCGGGCAGCACGGCCACGGTGGCGGTGGAGGTATGGATGCGCCCGGCGCTCTCCGTCTCCGGCACGCGCTTGACGCAGTGGGTGCCGCCCTCGAACTTCAGCCGGGCATAGACCCCGGAGCCCTCCACGGTGAGGGCAGCTTCCTTCACGCCCCCCAGCTCCGTATCGCTGCGGGAGACAATATCCGTCTGCCAGCCCTGCTTATCGGCATACTGCAAATACATGCGCAGCAGATCTGCCGCGAAGAGGGCACCCTCCTCGCCGCCGACTCCGGCCCGAAGCTCCAGCACCACGCCCCGGTCATTGTCCGGATCACGGGGCAGAAGCAGCAGCTTCAGCTCCCGGGTAAGCTCCTCCTGCCGCTGCCGGGCCTGGCGCAGCTCCTCCCGGGCCAGCTCCTGCAGCTCCGGGTCGGCGAGCATCTCCTCTGCCTCCCGGCCCAGGACCCGGGCCGCCTCCAGCGCCTCATAGGCCTGGACCACAGGGGTCAGCTCCTTCTGCTCCCGGGTGAGGGCCCGCAGGCGCGCGGCGTCGGCGTACACCTCCGGCTGGGACAGCAGCAGCTCCACCTCCTGCAGCCGCAGGGCGGCCTGCTTCAGCTTCTCTTCCATACTCACAGCCCCAGCGCATTTTTTGTGTCCTGAATGAACTTATCCCGCCAGAACTCATACCCAGCGTCGTCCGGTCGCAGGGACACATCCGTCAAGCGCATGCGCTTTAAAAACGTCGCCATGTGGGCCAGCACATCGTCGCACCGGTCCGCGCCGCTGCGGGTGACCACGCAGGAGACCTGGGGCAGGGAATCGGCGTTTTGGGCCAGAAAGCTCTTGACAGGACTGGCGCAGCGGCCCGCCCAGGCGGGAGTGCCGATGATGACCAGGCGATACTCGTTCAGCGGCCGCTCCGTCTGCACCGGCTCGATGGGGCAGAGCTTCCTGCTCATGGCCTCCATACCGGAGTGCAGATAGCCCCGGAGCTTGCTGCGGTCCTGGCCGTCCTGGATCTTCACCAGCTCCGCGTCCAGAGCCTGGGCAATTTCGCCCATGGCCTTTTCCGTTCTCCCGGTGCGGGAGTAATATACACACAAAATGTCGCTCACTGCCGTGTGCTCCTTTCTGTTGGGGTCAAATCAGCGTGTCGAAAAAGTTTTTCGCCCCGCTGCCTAAGCTTTTGAAACTTTGAAAAGTTTCAAAAACTACTGATTTTAATGGTAAGGGACACCCTTCTTGGGTTTCCCTCACACTCTCTTCCTTACCGTTTTCGCAAATCTTACCGCTTTATCGACAGTCTCTTTAGATTTCCTCCACTTGCAGGCTCAGCTCCTCCCAGCGGGTCATCTGCTCTTGCAGGGCGTTTTCCGCTTCCTGCTTCCGGGCGTAGACCTGGGCCAGCTTGTCCGCATCGCAGCCCACCCGCTGCATCTCCTCGTCCAGCGCGGCCATTTCCCCCTCCAGCCTGGCAATGGCGCTCTCGCAGATGGTCAGCTGCCGCCGGGCTGCCTGCTGGGAGCGGTTTCCCTTGGCAGGGCGGGTGTCGCCCTTCTTCTCCCGGGTAGGAGGCGGAGCGCTCTCCCGCTTCTCCTGGGCCTTGACGGTCTGGTACTGGGTGAAGCCCATGGGATAATCGGTGATGGTGCCGCCAGAGAGCTCCCAGATGCGGGTGGCAAAGCGGTTGATGAAGTAGCGGTCATGGCTGACGAAAAGCAGCGTGCCGTCAAAGGCCTCCACCGCCTCCTCGATCCACTCCCGGGCGGCGATATCCAGATGGTTGGTGGGCTCGTCCAGAATGAGGAAGCTGGTCTGCTCATCCATGAGCATACACAACCGCAGGCGGCTCAGCTCCCCTCCGGAGAGGGACGATACGCTCTTGAACACATCCTCCCCCTGAAACTGGTACTGGGCCAGGCGGTTCCGGGCGCTCTGGGCGGTCATGCCCTTCTTTTCATAGAGCATGGTGTCCAGCAAACTCCGCTCCGGATGGTCAAAACGGATAATCTGCTGCAGATATGCCGCCACCACTGCCGGCCCCTGGCGGATGGACCCGCTATCGGGCCGCTCGGAGCCGGTGATCATGTTCAGAAGGGTTGTCTTCCCGGTGCCGTTTTCCCCGATGAGAGCAATGCGCTCCCCAGGCTCCACCCGCAGATAAATATCCGAAAACAGTGTCCTGTCCCCGAAGGACTTGGAGATGCCCCGCAGCTGCAGTACCTCGTCGCCGTGAAATTCCTGGCTGGTGAACTGGGCGTTCATCTTTTTGGCCTTGGTAGGCCGCTCGGTGGTGCGCATACGCTCAATGCGCTTTTCCATGGAGAAGGCCCGCTTATGCAGGGCATCATTGCCCATAAAAGCCCACAGGTGCATCTGCTCGGCGGCCTTTTCCAGCTGCTGGATCTTGGCCTGCTCCTTGAGATACTGCTTCATGCGCTCCTGATAGCGCCGCTCCTTTTCCACGGCGTAAAAACTATAGTTCCCGCTGTAAAACTCCGCCCTGCCATCCAGCACCTCAATGATCCGGGTGACGGTGCGGTCCAGGAAATACCGGTCATGGGAGATGGTGATGACGGTGCCCCGGAAGGAGCGGATATACTCCTCCAGCCAGACGGTGGCCTGAAGGTCCAGATGGTTGGTGGGCTCGTCCAGCAGGAGGATGTCCGTGTCCTCCAGGATCAGCCGTCCCAGATTCACCCGGGTCTTTTCTCCGCCGGAAAGCTCAGCAAAGAGTCTCCCGCGCATGGACGCGTCGATGGTCAGGCCGTTTGCCACCTTGTTCACCGCCGTATCCGTATCCCAGCCGCCCAGGCCCTCGAACCGGGCGGAGAGGTCGCCGTAGCGCTTGAGGGTAGCGGCACCGCTGTCCCCGGCGGCCATCTTCTCCGCCAGGGCGTCCATTTCCTTCTTCATCCCCTGCATCCGGGAAAAGGCGGTGCGCAGCACATCCTCCACGGTGTATTCCGCCGGATAGACGGGGATCTGGGAGATAAGCCCCAGCCGCTTTCCCGGGGCGATGAACACCTCTCCGCTGTCATAGTCCAGCTCCCCGGTGAGGATCTTGAACAGGGTGGTCTTCCCCGCGCCGTTGCGGCCCAGCAGGCCCACCCGCTCGCCGGAGTCGATCTGGAAGGTCAGGCCGTCCAGTATTTTCTTTTCCAGGTCAAAGGACTTCACAAGTCCCGAGACGCCAATGTCGATCATACGTTTTCCAGTTCCTCAACGATTTTTTCAAAATGCATGGCGTGGGAGGCCTTCACCAGTGCCGCCGTGCTGGGGATGAACTCCCGGCGGAGGGTGCCATAGGCCTGCTCCACCGTGTCGAAGTGATACACATTGCCCTTTGCCGCGGCAGCCAGATGGCCCATCCAGTGGCCGATGGCCACCACGCAGTCCAGCTTCAATTCATTCAATAGCAGCCCCATCTCCTCGTGTGCCTTGGGTGCAAGATCCCCCAGATCGCCCATGTCCCCCAGCACGGCCATGCGGCGGGGGCGGTCGGTGGCGGCCAGCAGACGCAGGGCGGCGGCCATGGCCTGGGGATTGGCGTTGTAGCAGTCGTCAATGATGAGACGGTCGTCGGGCCGGTGAATCAGGCGCATCCGGGAGCCGGTGGAGGTGTAGGCCGCCACGCCCCGGATAATTTCCTCTTTGGAAAGGCCCAGGTACTCGCCGATGGCCGCGCCCATGGCGGCAGAATAGATCATGAACCGCCCGGGAGAGGGAATAGCCAGCGAATAGGCGTCCTTTTCCGTGGTCACGGTGCAGGTGAGGCCCTCCAGGCCCCGCTCGCAGATGTCCGTGACCCTGACATTACAGTTTTCGCTCTCGCCGCAGCGGAGCGTCCGGAAGGGCAGGTTCAGCGTATTCAGCAGCGGGTCGTCCCCATTGAGCACGGCCAGGCCGCCGGGCTGCAAATTCTCGAAAATCTCGCTCTTGGCCCGGAGAACGCCCTGACGGGTACCGTCCAGGTTTCCGATGTGGGCGTCGCCCACATTGGTGATGACGGCGATGGTGGGGCGCACCATCGCCCCCATGCGGCGAATTTCGCCGAAGTGATCCATGCCCGTCTCGATGACTGCTGCCTGATGGCCCCGCTCCAGACGCAGGAGGGTCTGGGGGGTGCCCACGAAGTTATTGAAGTTTGCCAGGGTCTTGAGGGTATGGAAGTGCTGGGAAAGCACCGCCGCCAGCATCTCCTTGGTGGTGGTTTTACCGGCGGAGCCGGTGACCTGCACCACGGGGATGTCAAACTTACCCCGATACCAGCCTGCCAGACTCCCCAGGGCCTTTTCCGTATCGTCCACGGCGATGTAGAACTTGTCGGACTGCAAATTTTCGGGAATTTGGGCGCACAGGCAGCCGGAGGCCCCCTTCTGAAGGGCCATGTCTATGTAGGCGTGGCCGTCGAACCGCTCCCCCACCAGGGGCACGAACAGGTCCCCGGGGAGAATGTCCCGGCTGTCGGTGCTGACGCGGGTGATGTCCCCGTCGCCTTGCAGGAGCTTGCCGCCCACAGCGGCGGCGACCTCCCGGACTGTACAGGGGATCATCATATGCGCTCCGCCTTTCTCACGCGCAGGGACTCCTCCGCGATCTTCTCGCACAGGCTGTCATAGTCCATGCCCACAGCCGCTGCCTCCTGGGGCACCAGGCTGGTGGGGGTCATGCCCGGGAGGGTGTTCACCTCCAGGCACCAGGCCCGGCCCTCCTCGTCCAGGATGAAGTCCGTCCGGGAATAGACGGAAAGGCCCAGAGCCCGGTGCAGCTTCAAAGCCGCCTGGCCCACCTGCTGCCACTCCTCCTCCGTGATGGGGGCGGGGCAGATCTCCACAGCGCCGCCCTTCTGGTATTTGGACTCATAGTCGAAATAGGCATTCTTGGGGATAATTTCCACGGCGGGGAGATAGTCGTCTCCCAAAACAGCCACCTGAATCTCCCGGCCCTTGATCTTCTTTTCCACCACCACATGGTCGCCATACTTAAGCATCCGGTGCAGGGTGTCCGCCAGCTGCTCCTTGGTGTCCGGCAGCTCCACACCCAGAGAGCTGCCGCCGTTGACGATCTTCACGGCGCAGGGCACCTCCAGCTTCTCCACCAGAGCGGGAATATCCGCCTGGGTATAGTGCACATCGTGCCACGGGGCGGTGCGGATACCCTCCGCGTCCATGAAGCGCTTGGTGATGGCCTTGTCCATAGCCATGCCGCTGGAGACATAATTGCTGCCGGTGTAGGGCACGCCCAAAAGATCCAGAGTGGCCTGGATGCGCCCATCCTCGCCGCAGGATCCGTGGAGCGCCAGGAACACCAGATCCGCCATGGCGCACACCTGCAGGACTCTCTGGCCCAGCATGGAGGGGCTCTGATCCCGCCGGGAGCGGCGCACCGCCTCCAGATCCGGGGCATCGGAGGAGACGCTGTGGTCGGCGCACAGGCCGTCCGGGGCGTCAAAAATATTCTCTATGCTGCCGGTATAATTCTCCAGACCCAGGAACATATCCACCAGCACCGCCTGGTGGCCCCGGCGGCGCAGGGCGCGGCAGATACCAGCGCCGCTGGTCAGCGCCACATTGCGCTCGGTACTCAGACCTCCGGATAAAACAACGATTTTCATAAAGCACCCCTCGATTCCGCCCACAGGCAAAATAAAAGCATTTTTAGATAGTATAGTATAGCACACCCGGCGGCGGATTACAACCGATGGCAGGTGAGATTTCCGCGTTTTCGGGAAAGGCCCCGGGCGGAGCGTAGAAAAGCGGTACCCGGCGTCAAATGGCGCCGGATGCCGCTTCAGAAAAGGGATATGCACTTATTTTTCAGCCGTTCCGTCCACGGACGGGCGGAAACGCTCGTGCTGCGTAATTACTTAGTCACAACGTACCAGTCGCCGTCCTGCGTGACCTTGCAGTCCGCGCCCAAGAATATCTCGTTATCGCCCAGGGTGGGGTGGGACGGATCATACTTATAGAATCTGCCGCCGTTGACGATGATCTTGGCAGTACCTCTGTTTGCATCCAGAACATTGAGCGTATTTGCGGGATTGGTGGCCATGAAAGTACCGTCGTGGATCACAATTGTAGACTTTTCAGTCGCGTAAATCAAATCACAGGATTCACCAGTGGGAACGCCGACCTGACGGAAATCGCCGCCGTTGATGGTAACGGTACTGGTTCCGCCAGCCTCGACCGCCATGGCTGCGTGGTTGGCATAAATCGCGTATACATCCGCATTGATCGTATACTTAGCTGTTCTCTCAGCCTGCACAGCACCGTAGGTACCATTTGCCTGAACATTCTCGTTGACCTCATGTGTTCCGGAGCTGGCACTCACAGTTGTAGTGATGGTCGGGGCCCTTTCATCATAAGTATTGTCGAAGCTGTCGGACTCCGCGGTTGCCTGGGTGGCATTCACAATCAGGCCGAATCCCTTCAGAGAAGGATGGCGCCAGGACTGCACATTATTGGCCTCGTTGCCCACTGTAGTCGGCATGTAAATCACGACAGCAAACGGAGCGCTTTCCGCATTTTCCTATACGCCCCTATCGCAGCCACTCAGGCCGGGCCCGCTTCTGTATGCCGGAAACCATGCCCATGGCCGCAAAAAGCGTCACAATGGAGGTGCCGCCGTAGCTGATAAAGGGCAGGGTCAGGCCGATGACCGGCATCACGAACAGGCACATGCCGATGTTGGAGACGGTCTGGAAGATCAGCATGGCCGCTACGCCCACGCAGATGTACATGTCCGACCTCACCTGCGCATGCCGGGCAACAAGCACACAGCGGAAGATGATGGCCGCCAGCAAAAGGATGGTAAACAGGCAGCCCAGCAGCCCCAGCTCCTCCCCGATGGCAGAAAAGATGAAGTCCGTATGCCGGGCCGGCAGGCTCCAGGCGCTCTTGGACTGGGTCTGGGTACCATGGAACAGCCCCTGCCCCGTGAGCTTGCCGCCGCCCAGAGCCAGAAGACTCCGGGTCTGCTGCCAGCCGATGCCCAGAGGATCCAGATTGTGGTCAAAGAGGGTCATGAACCGCTCTTTCATATAGTCGCTGATCTTATCCGTTTCCCACAGGACGTAGAAGGCGAAGCTGCCGCCCAGGATCCCCAGCGCGAACCACCGCTTGGCTACCCCCGCCACAAAGCACATGCAGGCAAAGATGAAAATCAGCACCAGGGCGCTGCCCATGTCGCCGGACACCGCAGCGTAGGCACCCACGATCAGGAGCAGGTGTCCGCCCAGCAGGGCGATGGAGGGGATGGATTTCAGATCCCTGTGTTCCTGCAAATAGACCAGCTGCCGGGCCAGCAGGACAATGAAGATCAGCTTCACGATCTCCACCGGCTGCAGGTTCACCGGGATGCCCCGGACACCCAGCCAGGCCCGGTTGCCGGTGCCGCCGTCCATGCCCAGGGGGGTCTTCAGCAGGAGAATGAGTACCAGGCTCCCGCCCAGGAGCCATTTCCAGTACTTGCTGATCTCCGTCAGGTCCAGCATGCTCATGAGCACATAGGCCACGATGCCCAGGCAAAGAGCCGCCAGCTGGACGATGACATTTTTATAGGAACCTGTATAGTGGGTGGCGCTGGCAATCATCAGGCAGCCAAAAAGAGTGGCACCTGTACACAGGCCCAGCAGCACCAGATCCACCTGGCGGAACCAGCCGGTGAAAAAATCGAGAATTTTGCGCAGCATATGGCTGGCCTCCTTTCGGGGAGAGGAAAATTAAAAGTGGAAATTTTTTTGAATACGAGGTGCGGATCACCACGACCAGTCTGCGGGCCGCTCTCGCAATGACACATATCGTGAAATGCGGTGGGGGTCGCGGGACGCATGGGCGCCACCCTGCATACATATTTTGCAGGGCAGGGCCCGCGGGTCCTGCTGGGGTGCGATGGTTATCGTCGGCGGGGTGAGGGCACCCCGCCCTACGGATTTATATTATGGGATGCGTAGATACGGCATCCTCGGCACCCCGCGCCCAGGTCACGGGCGACCACAAGGGTCGCCCCTACGGAACCGTTTGGCGGGGCGGACGGCTCTGTCCGCCCGGTGCTGTTTTATCCGCGGGAAACACCGGGACAGTATATAGTTTACCACAAGAAGTTTTTTCTGTAAACGTTCCATTCGCCCTTTTCTTTTGTTTTTTCCCGTGGTATAATAGGTCGATTTGGAACAGAGAGGGTGAAGAGATGGTCTACCGGACAGAAAATGCGGCCCAGACGGAAGCGCTGGGGCAGAAGCTGGGCAGCACCCTGGCCCCCGGCAGCGTGGTGGCCTTTCGGGGCGGGCTGGGCATGGGCAAGACCGCTTTCACCCGGGGTCTTGCCCGGGGCCTGGGCTGTACGGGCCGGGTCACAAGCCCCACCTTTACCATTGTCAACGAATACCGGGGGAATATTCCCCTGTTTCATTTCGATATGTACCGGCTGGACAGCTCCGACGCTCTGTTCGACATCGGCTGGGAGGACTATCTGGATCGGGGCGGCGTGTGCGCCGTGGAGTGGAGCGAGAATGTGGCGGACGCCATGCCGGAGGGTACGGTATATGTGACCATTGAGCGCGCTCCGGAGGGTGAAAACACCCGGATCATCACCATTACCGGAGGAGGTGTGGCACTATGAAAACTCTGGCACTGGAGACATCGGCCAAGAGCGTTTCCGCGGCCGTGACGGAGGACGGAAAGGTGCTGGCCTCCTCCTATCAGAATATCGGCCTGACCCATAGCGTGACCCTGATGCCGCTGCTGGACGGGATGCTGCAAAACGCAGGGCTGGCCTTAGAGGACATGGAGCTTTTGGCTGTGGCGGCGGGGCCGGGCAGCTTCACGGGCCTGCGCATCGGCGTATCGGCTCTGAAGGGCCTTGCCTGGGCAGAGGACAAGCCCTGCTGCGGCGTATCTACCCTGGAGGCTATGGCTCAGAACGGAAGGCTCTTCACAGGCACCGTCATCTGCGCCATGGACGCCCGGCGCAATCAGATCTACAACGCCCTGTTCCGCTGTGAAGGCGGGGCGCTTTCCAGACTGTGCCCGGACCGGGCCATCGGTCTGGAGGAGCTGGCAGAGGAGCTGAAGGGGGACGAAAGCCCCAAGCTGACCGTGGGTGACGGGGCGCAGCTCTGCTGCGACTATCTGAACGGCCACGGCATCCCCTGCCGTCTGGCACCGGAGAGCAGCCGCTATCAATCCGCCGTGGGGGTGGCTCTGGCGGCGGAGGCCATGGCCCGCCGTGGCGAGGCCGTCAGCGGCCGGGAACTGGTTCCCACCTACCTGCGGCTTTCCCAGGCGGAACGGGAGAGGCTTGCCAAGGGGATGAAAATCACGGTGGATTGACGGCGGACAGGCTGGCCGGTTTCCAGAGGTTGGTTTCATTATTTTGTTATAAAATTTTTTATATAAACGGAGGATATTTTTATGAGCGCCAAATTTCCCACCCTGCACATTGTGAACCATCCCCTGGTGCAGCACAAGCTGTCCATCATGCGTCAGAAGGAGACCAGCACCAAGGACTTCCGGGCCCTGGTGGGGGAGATCGCCATGCTGCTGACCTATGAGGCAACCCGGGATCTGCCCATGACCACTAAGACCATCGAGACCCCCCTGTGCTCTTATGAGGCTCCCTTCCTGGCCGGCAAGAAAATGGCCATCGTGCCCATTCTGCGGGCGGGTCTGGGCTTTGAAGACGGCATTCTGACCCTGGTACCCTCCGCCCGGGTGGCCCACATCGGCATGTATCGGGATGAGGAAACTCTGGAACCCCACTTCTATTTCCTGAAGTATCCCAAGGACATCGCCGACCGGGACGTGCTCATTGTGGACCCCATGCTGGCCACCGGTGGCAGCGCAGATATGGCTATCACCAAGATGAAGGAGCTGGGCTGCAAGAGCATCAAGCTGATGATCCTGGTGGCTGCCCCTGAGGGCGTGCAGTTCATCTATGATCGCCACCCCGATGTGGAGATCTACTGCGCCGCGCTGGATGACCATCTCAACGAGAACGGCTACATCGTCCCCGGCCTGGGCGACGCCGGCGACCGGATTTTCGGCACGAAGTAAATAAAAATAGTGCAAAGGGGCGGGGTTTTACCCCGCCCTTTCCCTGTATAAAGATTAAATTTGTAGGGCGGTACCCATGTGTGCCGCCGCACACTGCACTCTTTGCGTTGTGTCATTGCGAGCCAGTGACCGACGTCACTGGTGCAGCAATCCGTATCCCCTCGCACGGCACTCGCCGTCCTGCCTTCGGCGAGGCACTTTCTGCCAACAGCGGCAAAAAGTACCCAAAGAACGCCGTTAAAACCAAGATTTTAAAATCCTTCTGCGCCTGAAATACGTCCCGTGCGGAAGTCCTCCTACTCCGCGCGCCAAACGCTCAGGTTTACCGTCTTGCTTTCGCATCGTCTCTGCGTCTACATCCGCTGGCCGCTCGCGCGGGCCCGCGCTGCCCTGGTGCGACAAGGCAGGCTTCTGCGTCTACCATGCGGTGCGATGTGGAGTCGCGCCCTAAGCAAATTGAGAACTCACTTTCGTAGGGGCAACCCTCGCGTTCGCCCGTGAGCGGGGCAGAGCCCCGCCCCTACGCACAGCATGGGGCTACTGTACCGGGTGAGTCTCCGTCCCGCCCGCAGTGGCTGCGCGGGTCATCCCCGCGAAGAATACGGGGGTGCCTGCGAATTTTTTTGGCATTTATAGATAAATTCACAGAATTTCCTGTTGCGTTTTGGGACGTTTTCATGTAAAATAAGGGTACAATCAAGATTGGTAGCTGTAAGGAAGTGCTTTGCGCACGGGCTGCAACTATCACTCGGCGCTGTGCTTGAGTGTTTCAGATCCTCTCCGGAGGGTTTGGAACATTTTTCATTATACGCAGCAGTGTCGAATATAGGGAGAAAGGTCTTGACTTCAAACAGTAAGAACAGCAAGTAAACAGCAAGGAGGAAAAAAGAATGTATTTAGTCACCAACGGCAGACTCATCACCCGCGACCCCGACGCCAAGGGCTACTACGAGCACGGTGCCGTGGCCTACGAGGGCAGCAAGATCGTGGAAGTAGGCGAGGAGAGCGCTCTGCGAGCCAAGTACGCGGACGCGGAGATCATCGACGCTAAGGGTGGCGTTATCATGCCCGCCCTCATCAACGCCCACACCCATATTTACTCCGCCCTGGCAAGAGGCCTGAGCATCGTGGGCAACAACCCCACCAACTTCTACGAGGTGCTGGACGGCACCTGGTGGGCCATTGACCGCCACCTGATGATGGACGGCACCCGCGCCAGCGCCACCGCCCTCTACATGGACTCCATCAAGCAGGGCGTCACCACCATCTTTGACCACCACGCCTCCTACGGCGAGATCCCCGGCACCCTGCACACCATTGCAGAGGAGTCCAAGCGCCTGGGCCTGCGCTCCTGCCTGTGCTACGAGGTCTCCGACCGGGACGGCGAGGAAAAGTGCCTCCAGGCCATCCAGGAGAACGCCGACTTCATCACCGAGTGCGAGAGAAGCAAGGATCCCATGCTGGCCGCCATGTTCGGCGGACACGCCCTGTTCACCATCTCCGATAAGACCTTTGACCGGATGGTGGCCGCCAACAATGGCCGCACCGGCTACCACATCCATGTGTCCGAGGGCATGAACGATGTGTATGATTCCCTGCAGAACTATGGCCGCCGCCCGGTGCAGCGCCTGCAGGACCACGGCATCCTGGGCGAGAAGACCATCCTGGGCCACTGCATCCATGTGAACACCGCCGAGATGGAGATCATCAAGGAGACCGGCACCATGGTGGTGAATAACCCAGAGAGCAACATGGGCAACGCCATCGGCATCTGCCCGGTGCTCCAGCTGCACAAGCGCGGCATCCTCCTGGGCATGGGCACCGATGCCTATACCAACGACATGCTGGAGTCCCTGAAGGTGGCCCTGTGCTCCCAGCGCAGCCAGAACTGCCTGCCCAATGTGGGCTGGTGCGAGGTCACGGACATGCTGTTCAAGAATAATGCCAAGATCGGCGAGAAGTATTTCCCCGCCACCCTGGGCGTGCTGAAATCCGGCGCCGCCGCAGACATCATTGTCATGGACTATAAGCCCTTCACCCCCTTCTCCGACGAGAACATCGACGGCCACATGATCTTCGGCATGACCGGCCGCCAGTGCCAGACCACCATCGCAAACGGCAAGGTGCTGATGCAGGACCGCGTGCTGGTGGGCATCGACGAGGAGGCCGAGAACGCCCATATCCTGGAAGCCGCCAAAAAGCTGTGGGGCGACCTGAATCACCGGGTGTATTGATCCCTTGGAGGAGCTGCCGAAGCGGAAAAAGGGCCGGCTGACAGGGTACGATTATAGTGCCAACGGGTCCTATTATATAACCGTGTGTACCAGGGATAAGCAGCACATCTTGGGCCATTCCGTAGGGGGCGGCGTCCTCGACGCCCCGTATGTACGGCTATCGAAATGTGGTGCAATGGTTCGGGACACTCTGCTGGAAATGGATGCCTTTTATGATGAGATAACCATCCATCATTATGTCATCATGCCCAACCATGTGCATTTCATTCTTTCCATTTGTGGGGAGCGCGGGCCGTCGAGGACGCCGGCCCCTACGAACGCGCGATTGCCGGCGTTTCTCTCCGCATGGAAACGGCTTACAAACAAAAAAGCCGGTTTTCCCATTTGGCAGCGGGGCTATTACGACCATGTGATCCGCAACGAGGCGGATTATCTGCGCATTTGGCAATATATAGACGAAAACCCCGTCCGATGGACGGAGGACGAATATTATATTGAATAAGTATAGGAGGAATCCCTATGTCTGAGAAAATGTATCCCATTCCCTTTAAGTCTCTTATGAACTGGGTGGTCACCGAGTACGCCATAAGCGGCGAGATCTTCGGCGTCCACAAAGCATATAAGGCCAGCGGCAAGAGCCTGCCCATTTTCGGTGAGCGCATCGAGACTCCCTTTGGTCCCGCCGCCGGTCCCAACAGCCAGCTGGCTCAGAACATTATCGCCGCCTACTTCGCCGGAGCCCGCTTCTTCGAGGTAAAGACCGTGCAGAAGATGGACGGTGCCGACCTGGCCGCCTGCGTGCCCCGTCCCTGCATTCTCGCCAACGACGAGGGCTATAACCAGGAGTGGTCCACCGAGCTGACCGTGCCCCAGGCCATGGACGAATACATCAAGGCCTGGTGCGCGCTGAAGGTCCTCAGCAAGGTCTACGGCCTGGGCGACCCCAACGGGTTCGTGTTCAACATGTCCGTGGGCTATGACCTGGAGGGCATCAAGGGCGAGAAGGTGGACACCTATCTCAACGGCATGATGGACGCCACCAAGACCGCCATTTTCAGTGAGTGCAAGGAGGTGCTCAAGGAGTTGTTCCCGGAGGAGAGCGACTACATCGACGCCATCTCCCCCTGCGTTTCCCGCAGCGTCACCGTGTCCACCCTCCACGGCTGCCCCCCGGATGAGATCGAGCGCATCGCCTCCTACCTCATTTCCGAGAAGCACCTGCACACCTTCGTCAAGTGCAACCCCACCATCCTGGGCTATGAGACCGCCCGGACCATTCTGGACGGCATGGGCTATGACTACATCGTCTTTGACGATCATCACTTCCGGGAGGACCTCCAGTGGGCCGACGCCGTGCCCATGTTCGAGCGCCTGCAGGCTTTGGCCGACAGCAAGGGCCTGGAGTTTGGTCTGAAGCTCTCCAACACCTTCCCTGTGGACACCACCCGGGGCGAGCTGCCCAACGACGAGATGTATATGTCCGGCCGCAGCCTGTTCCCCCTGACCATTGAGATGTGCCACCGGATCTCCCGCCAGTTCAAGGGTAAGATGCGCATTTCCTTCGCCGGCGGCGCGGAATACTTCAACTGCGACAAGCTCTTTGCCGCCGGTATCTGGCCCATCACCGTGGCCACCACCATCCTCAAGCCCGGTGGGTACAACCGTCTGCTGCAGATGGTGGAAAAGGTGGAGCCCATGACCTACAAGGCATTTTCCGGCACCGATACCGAGGCCATCTGCGCCATGTCCGCCGCTTCTCACACGGACTACCACCATGTCAAGCCCATCAAGCCCCTGCCCAAGCGCAAGAGCGAGAAAAATGTGCCCTGGATCGACTGCTTCAGCGCCCCCTGCAAGGGCGGCTGCCCCATCGAGCAGGACATCCCCGAGTATGTGGAGCTGTGCCGCAAGGGCCTGTATGGCCCCGCCCTGAAGCTCATCACCGAGAAAAACCCCCTGCCCTTCCTCACCGGCACCATCTGCGCACACCGCTGCCAGAATAAATGTACCCGCAACTTCTATGAGGAATCCGTGCAGATCCGCAACACCAAGCTGGTGGCGGCTCAGAACGGCTATAACGCCCTGATGGCCTCCATCAAGAAGCCCGCCAAGGTCGCCGGCAAGAAGGCCGCCATCATCGGCGGCGGCCCCACCGGCATCGCCGCGGCCTACTTCCTGGGCCGGGCCGGTATCGAAACCACCATCTTTGAGCGCGAGGCCTGCCTCGGCGGCGTGCCCCGGCACGTGATCCCCTCCTTCCGCATCGCCAACGAGACCATCGAGAAGGACATCGCCCTGATGCAGAAGTACGATGTGGAGGTCAAGTGCGGTGCTCCCGCCCCCTCTGTGGACGAGCTGAAGAAGATGGGCTACACCCATATCCTCTTCGCTGTAGGCGCGTGGAAGCCCGGCAAGCTGGATATCCCCGGCGATGTGGCCGGTGCCATCCAGTGGATGAAGGGCGTGAAGGCCGGGAACATTGCCGTGGGCGGCAATGTGGTCGTGGTCGGCGGCGGCAACACCGCCATGGACGCCGCCCGCCTTGCCAAGCGCTGCGGTGCCAAGCATGTGACCCTGGTGTATCGCCGCACCAAGAAGTATATGTCCGCCGACGAGCACGAACTGGCCCTGGCCCTGGCCGACGGCGTAGCCTTCGCCGAGCTGGCCGCCCCCGTGGCTCAGGCCGACGGCGTGCTCAAGTGCGAGCAGATGAAGCTGGGCGAGGCCGACGCCTCCGGCCGCCGCAGCCCTGTGGGCACCGGCGAGTTCTTCACCGTGCCCTGTGACCTGGTCATCTCCGCCGTGGGCGAGCAGGTGGACGATGCTCTCATGAGCGCCAACGGTATTGAGCTGGACAAGAAGGGCCGTCCCGCCTTCAAGACCAATGTGGAGGGCGTGTACGCCGCCGGTGACGCCACCCGCGGCCCCGCCACCGTGGTCGAGGGCATTGCCGATGCCGCCCGTTTTGCCGAGGAAGTCATCGGCGCTCCCCACACCTATGAGATCCCCGCCGAGGCTTATATCACCAAGGCCGATGCCATCGCCAAGAAGGGCACCCTGCTCATGAGCAAGGATGCCTGCTGCGAGGGCAAGCGCTGCCTGCAGTGCCATACCGTCTGCGAAAACTGCGTGGACTCCTGCCCCAACCGGGCCAATGTGACCATCGCCATGGCCGACGGCAGCCACCAGATCGTCCATGTGGACAAGATGTGCAACGAGTGCGGCAACTGCACCCAGTTCTGCCCCTACGCCTCCGAGCCCTGCCACGACAAGTTCACCCTGTTCCAGACCGCGGAGGATATGGTGGACTCCAAGAACGCCGGTGTACTGTTCCTGGGCGGCGACATGGTTCGCGTGCGCACATTCGGCGAGCCTAAGGACTATGACCTGTCCAAGTCCAACGACCTGCCCGTCGACCTGGAGAAGCTGATCGTCACCCTCCGTGACAAGTACAGCTACCTCTTCGGCTAAAAGCCAACCTCAAAGCCAGAAAAGGAGAGAGCCGCCCGGCTCTCTCCTTTTTTGCGGTATACCGAAAAAGTCTTTTCATCATCTCCGCTCTATGCTATAATAAGCTAAACTTTCCCCCCTGGCCAAATTCTGAAACCAAGGAGGTACCGCCCATGTCCACCGGACTCGGTCTTTCCGAATTTCTTCTCTCCCCTCTCCTCAGCGAGGGGGCTATGATCGCGGCGGCTTTGATTTTGATTGCCTGCATCGTGGTGTTCATACGCTGCAAAGGGCGCAGAACCCTCCGGACGGTGTGCGCCGTCCTGGGCCTGTGCTGCGCGGTTTATCTGCTGCTGATGGGGATCCTGGTCTATCTCTCCGGAGCCACTGCCCTCCGGCACCAGCAGGGCCTGTAAATGCCGGGCGCTGCCTCCGCGTCGATGCGCCGAAAACGGAGCGCATCCCCCCGGTATCCGAAAAAGCCAAAAGCCCCCGGCACGTCAGTGCCGGGGGCTTCAGCGTGTCGAAAAAAAACTTTTCGCCACGCTGCCTAAGTTTTTGAAACTTTTTCAATGTTTCAAAAACTAATGATTTTAATGGCAAGGGACACCCCTCTTGGGTTTCCCTCACACACCCTTCCTTACCGTTATCGCAAATATACCCCTTTTCCGACAGTCTCAAAAGCCCCCGGCACTCGGACGGGTGCTCATAAGAAAGTAATCTGGAAAATAACAATTATGGCATCTGTCAGGCGGGGTTGGTAAACGAGATAACGGGTATTCGGTGCAAGCCGAGTACCCGTTATTTTTTTGCCCATGCGTGGAAACAATAGATTTATTCACATTTTTCGAGTATAATTAACTCATATCGTTCCTATCCTTTCCATTCCGAGATTTTTTCAAAAAATCTCAAAAAATTTTGGAAATATTGGAACAATCTAGCCTTTCTCATGCCATATATAGTAGAGGGCTATTTCAAAACGATTGGAGGTGACGCTTATGGAGAAGCGGAAAAGCCCGAAAGGTTTCATTGTGGTGCTGCCCAGTGAGATCATCGAGATACCGCAGGACAGCGACAAGTCATGGCTGACCCTGTTTTATAGCCTACCGAGGGAGCTTGCAGAAAAGTGGAAACCCGCTTATGATCTGCCCCGCTGCCCCTATGAGGTGCTACGGACGGATAAGTATGACCACATCGTATGTGATGATATGTTCAAGCTGCTTGTGTGGGACTGCTACGCATGGAGCACATGGCAGTTTTTCCAAGTGAAAGACCGCAAGGGCAATTATCGTGACATCCCCGGCAACTGGACGCAGTACGCAGGATATTTCCCTTTGTGGCGTTTGTCGTACAGCATTATTCCCTACATCCGAATGAAGTTTGAGCAGAACGGACTTGGCTTCCAAAACCTATACAACATCCCGCAAGGCGTGGAAGTGCCGTGGTTGACCTATCAGCAGTTTAGCAATCTGATCGGTAATGTCACCGATATGGTGGTTGCAGAGCAGGAATGGCAGCCTGTGATTGATGCTATTTGGGAAAACCGCACCGTAGAGGACTACGAAACAACAAACAGCACCGTTAAGACCGACTTCATGCGGAAGTGGCATCATAATCGTTCCGGCAAGCCGATCGCTCTGGATGAAATGATGGAGAGCGAAGACGGGGACATTTTCGATGTGGCAGACCCCCGCAGCGATTTCGAGAACTCTGTAATTTCCGAAATGCAGATCGCTACCTTTGCGGAAAGCACCATCACAGAGAAAGACCGGGAAATATTGAAGCTGCGAATGGAGGGTTACACCGAACAGGAGATCGCAGACAAGGTTGGTTACAAGACCGCCAGCGCAGTCCATAAGCGGATTGCCAAGATCGCAGACGTTTATGAGGACTTTGTGACAGCGGAATATCAGAAATATTTGGACAAGTAAACAGACGCAGAAGCGGCAGCAGTTACCGAAATGGTGACTGCTGCTTTTTCATGCAGGAAAGGAGTTTTTTATGAGCAGAGAACCGTTTGAAACAATGCCCGACGTGATGGATGCAAAGCAGCTTGCCAAAGCGTTGCAGATTTCCAAGGCGGGTGCGTACAACCTTTTGAACGACCCGGATTTTCCAACTTTACGGATTGGCGGGCGCAAGCTGGTGATGAAAAATGAGCTTGTGGAATGGCTGAAAAGCCGCACAAACAGGAAAGCGTGAAAACACGGTCAAGAGCCGGGAAAGTGGCAAATCAGCCGATTGCGATAACCTAAACACACTCCGCATCGTTTGGAGCATTTCTGTTGGAAAATTGCTTCACTTTTCCAATTCAAGAGCCGGAAAAATTTGTGAAAAACAGGAGGTTTTATGAGAACAGGACTTACTAAGAGAGAAAAGACAACTGCCATCTATTTTGACGAGTATGGCAGCATGATCGAGGTGCAGACCCACAACACCGACCTCAAAAAGCGGCTGTCGGCATTTGCGGCGAAGTACCCGGAGTGCTGCCGGCAGATCGACGATGATGAACAAGGCGGACTGACCTTTGAGATTAAAAAAGGTAGACTGAGTTTCCGGCTGACTGCACCATACAGTGAGGAACGGAAACAGGCAGCGAGTGAGTGGGCGACACGAAACGGTTTTAAGTAAAGGTCACTAAGGATTTACAATTATAGGCTTGAGTATGATAGAGCTTCGTGCTATACTAATTTCAGCGATTGCAGATTTTTATGATGCAATTAGTGAATATAAGTCTTTAAACGACAGAGGTGTAGATTGTGTCTGTTAGCTATAAAAAACTCTGGAAACTGTTGATTGACCGTGACATGAAGAAAAAAGATCTATGCGCAGCAGCTGGGATCAGCCATGCATCAATGGCAAAACTCGGAAAGAACGAAAATGTCACCACTGATGTTTTGGTGAAGATTTGCACAGCTCTACAATGTGATATTGGCGACATTATGGAGATCACAGAAAACTTTGAAAAATAAACAATGGAAATTAGATGTGTGGAGGCGAGCTGGACGGTGGATACAAAAAAGCTGGACAAGTGGGCTGACTTACTGCTGGATACGGGTAAACGCAATAACCTAATCAATTTCAAGGATACAAGAGCTTCAACCGTAGAGGTGCTACTTCCCACGGCTGATGCTCTATTTGAGAAAATCGATGGTTCTACTTCTTTTGAAGTGTTTGACCCGAAAATCATCGAAGAAGATGAAGAGACTGAGGAATTTTCTGAGACTGATCAGCTACAAATTGAGCCGCCAGAAGAGTCGGATATTTTGAGTGGGAGGGCTGCATTTTTGGCCCAATACTCTGGAAAAATCAAGCGGCAGAATCAAATCCTTCTTTATAACTCAGCAACAAATCCGCTTACAGCGGTGAAAAATATTGATAAAAAGGCGCGGGAATTTATTGAAGAAACCGGCGTCAATGTCGCGTATATGGCGTTCGGCTTTATCCACTGGAAAGAAAGTGATTCTTCAAGCTATGTCTTTCGTGCGCCCGTTTTGCTTGTACCAATTCAGTTAGAACAAGCGTCCGCTGTGGAACCGTATTTCATCAAATCAGCAGAGGATGATATCATTGTCAACCCAACCTTTGCCTATAAGATGGACGCAGAACACGGAGTAAAGCTACCTGAGTATAATGATGAGGGACTGACTGCCTATCTTGAAAAGGTAAAACGTCTTGTTTCAAAACTGCAATGGACAGTCACGTCGGAATGTAAAATCGGTATTTTCTCATTCCTAAAAATCAATATGTACCGGGATCTGAAAGATAATGCAGCAACGATTCTTGCAAATCAGAATGTCCGTCAGCTTTTGGGTGAGCCAACCGACACTGAGAAAGCGGGTGAGGATGATGGAACATCCATGCCTGTTCCTGATCCGTTGATTGAACTGCATAGCGTAGTAGATGCAGATTCCAGCCAAATTGAAGCAATTGAAATGGCAAAAACCGGAAAGAGTTTTGTTTTGCAGGGACCTCCCGGAACTGGCAAGAGCCAGACGATTACCAACATCATTGCAGAATGTCTCAGCGATGGGAAAAAAGTTCTGTTCGTTTCCGAAAAGCTGGCAGCTCTTAATGTGGTGTATGATAAATTGAAGCAGGCAGGGCTCGCGGAGTTCTGCTTACAGCTTCACAGCCATAAGGCAAACAAGAAGGATGTTATTGCGGACATTTGCCATACGCTTCGTTCTGGTAAAAGTGTCGTTTCTTCCAAGGCTGACGCTGAAATCGCCATCAAAGAAAAGGCACAGCGCCAGTTAGATGCTTATGCCGTGGAGCTTCATAAGCAGCGGCCGGTTATTGAAAAGAGCCTGTACCAGCTGTATGAGGCTTACGCTGCATTTCGCACTATGCCAGATGTAGAATGGCCTGTTCCGCAGCTCTCTTCCAAAGGTGAGGCGTACTTAACGGAAACAATTTCACTTTTGGAACAATACGTAGATTATATTCCGTCCGTTGGATATGATTACAGAAGGAACCCTTGGTATGGCTACATCAATCAGGATACATCATATCAGACAAAAGCGGAGGTGAAAAAAGACCTTTCTGCCGCTGTGCAACTCTTACGCGTATTGGTTCCTTTGCAGCAAGAAATATCCGAAAAATATGGAATACAATGTGTCAGCATCGAAGATGCACATATATGGAACACTTTTCTCGGCTTTGCCGCAACCTCCCAACTTATCACGCCATCACTCTTAGACAAAGAACACTTTGAAACGGTAAATTCCGCTTTGCATGACTTACAGGCACAGAGTTCGGATATTCTCGCTTCTCGCTCAGTATTGAGTACGGTATTTGATGATGATATTTACAAACTTGATGGTGCAGCATATCACAAAAAACTGACAAAGCAATTCAGCGGGACATTTTCCAGACTTTTCAATGCTGAATATAAGCAACTTGTGACTGATCTGCGTTTATGCAAAAAAGACGGTAAGAAACCCTCTTACAGTGAAGCTGTCACGATGACAGAACGGCTTGCCTATGGTGTTGAGCGAAACCGAGTTTTATGAATAAAAACGGCGGCAAAGAGGACGAATCGAACTCCATACAGAATCAAAAAATGATCCTGCTCCAGTACGCTAAAGAAAATTGCTTTCCTAACCCGACCTTTTTCGTGGACGACGGATACAGCGGCACGAACTATGACCGCCCCGGCTTCCAAGCCATGCTTGCGGAAATCGAAGCGGGACGAGTGGCAGTCTGTATTACCAAAGACCTATCCAGACTGGGACGAAATTCCTCACTGACCGGGCTTTATATCAACTTCACTTTCCCGAAGTACAATGTGCGGTATATTGCCATCAACGACCACTTTGACACCATCGACCCCAACAGCACCGACAGCGACATTGCCGGTATCAAAAACTGGTTTAACGAATTTTTCGCAAAAGATACAAGCCGAAAAATTCGTGCTGTGCAGAAAGCAAAGGGTGAGCGTGGCGTACCGCTGACAACCAATGTTCCGTTCGGTTATCGCAAAGACCCGGAGGACAAAACGAAATGGATCGTGGATGAAGCGGCAGCCATGGTAGTGAGGCGTATCTTCATGCTGTGCATGGAGGGCCGGGGACCAATGCAGATCGCCAAACTCTTGCAGGAGGAAAAGGTTCTGAATCCCACCGCATATAAGCGGCAGATCGGCATCAAGACTCCAAGCCCGGAAACCGCTGATCCGTACCATTGGAACACCAATACCGTTGTCCACATTCTGGAACGGCGGGAATACACAGGCTGTACGGTCAACTTCAAGACCTACACCAATTCCATCTGGGACAAGAAGCAGCGGGAAACGCCCATTGAGAAACAGGCGATTTTCTACAACACCCATCCGGCGATCATCGAGCAGGAAATCTTCGACAAGGTGCAGGAAATCCGGCAGCAGCGTCACCGCAGAACAAAAACGGGCAAAAGTAGTCTGTTCTCTGGCATGGTCTACTGTGCCGACTGCGGAGCGAAAATGCGGTATTGCACCACCAACTACTTTGAGAAGCGGCAGGATCATTTTGTATGCGCCAATTACCGAAGCAACACGGGAAGCTGTTCGGCTCACTTCATCCGGGCGGTTGTTCTGGAAGATTTGGTCTGGATGCACATGAAAGCGGTCATTTTCTATGTGACACGGTATGAGAAGCACTTCCGGGAGGTCATGGAGCAAAAGCTCCGCCTGTCCAGCGAGGAAGCAATCCGTGGACACAGAAAGCGTCTGGCACAGGCCGAAAAGCGATTGACGGAACTTGACCGCCTGTTTATCCGTATCTATGAGGACAACGTGGATGGGCGTATTACGGATGAACGGTTCTCCATGATGAGCAGGACTTATGAGGACGAGCAGGCACAGCTCAAAATGGAAATCCAGGGCTTACAGCAGGAAATTGAAGTACAGGAACGACAGATTGAGAATTTGGAACACTTCATCCAACGGGTACACAAATACGAGGATTTGGACGAGCTTACCCCTTATGCTTTGCGGGAACTTGTCAAGGCGATTTACATTGAAGCCCCTGACAAGAGCAGCGGCAAGCGGCGGCAGAACATTCGCATTTCCTATGACCTTGTGGGCTTTATCCCGGTGGAAGAACTTGTGAAAGAGGAAACGGCATGACCAAAGCCATGCCGTTCCTGCGAAAATACGATATTACTTTCTTACGACCCCCGCCCTTCAGTGCCGGGGGCTTTTTCTGTATGTGGCTTGTGACCATGTCGCTTGTGACCTTTCTGCCCGTGCGCAGATGGCGGGCAAGTGGTCAGCTCTTATGCGGCAACCACTGTGTACCAATCGCCGTTCTGAACGACCTTGTAGCCATCCGGAACAACGATCTCACCCGCGCCGGTGTTAGCGTCGGCGGGGTTAAACTTATAGAAGGTACCGCCGGTGACGGTGATCACACTGCCGCTGCCATCCTGGCAGTTCAGCAGCCACTGCGTATCACCCTGGAAGGTGCCACCCTTGATCTCCACTGTTCCACCGGCGTTGTAGATGCAGCTGTTGCCGGTCTTGCCGATGAAGGTGCCATTTTCAATGGTGAGCTTTCCGCCATGGTCAACTGTCACAGCGGTAGCACTGTCTCTGCCGCCGGAGGCATCCACCGTGCCGTTACCGGTGATGGTCAGGTTGCCGTTGGCAGTGACATCCAGCACGGACTGATACCCGGTAGTGGTCATGGCGTGGCCGTTCAGGTTGAGGGTCGCAGCATATCTCACGAACCAACCGAAGGAGCGGCTTGCGTCAGCGCCCAACAGGATGGAGGGATTCTGCTTTTCCAGCTCGTCATAAATGACCTCGCCGGTGCCGTTCGCGTCCACCCCGGCAACGGGATAGGGAACACCGTCATCATAATCATTGCCGAAGCTGTCGTTTTCATGGCTGGCCTGGGTTGCATTCAGAGCCAGGTTGAAGCGAATCCAGGGAGCGCCATAGCTGCCGCGCACCGCGGAATCCCAGTTGGCCTCGTTGCCCACGGTGGTGGGCATATAGACGACAAAAGCCAGATAGTCAACATCGCCGGGCTTCAGAAGGGCACTGTCCTTGGTGTAGGAGTTGTAGGATACGAGGTTGCTGGCAGCGGCGGCCACGGCATCCTCACGATTGGCATATTTACCTTCCGCTGCGTTCTTACCCTCGACAACACCGATCTGGAGATACTTGGACAGCAGGATCTTCTCGCCGCTGCTGTTCTTTGCATACTGATACTCAAAGGTGTTGATGGTGTTCAGGCGATACTTGAGGGCCAGGTTACCCTGGTTGATGACCTTCAGGTACACGACCTCCGTGTGGCCCGGCTCCCAAAGAGTGTCTTCGGAGAAGAGCGTCTTCTCTGTCGCGTCCACATACTTTTCGCCGTTCCAATACTGGAACCCGACCTTCAGATTGCCGGATACGATCTTGTTGACGCCCGTGCTGGCGGTGTCAGTGAACCACGCGAAGGTGGACCCAACCAGCATCGCCACGCACAGCACCAGCGCGAACACGCTGGCCAGCAAAGACCGCTTGGTGGTGTTTTTGCTCATAGGGTGGTGTTTTTGCTCATAGTTATCATACTCCTTTTCTGGTAAAAATTTAGATCCGGATGCTCCTCCCCGGAAATCCCCATGCTTTTTGCGGAGCAAAAAGCAGAATCGCCGGCGATTCTCATCCAATATCTATTTGTAAACATATCTTAGCACCTTGTCCGAAATTTCACAAGGGTTTTTTCTCCTATTTGCACAATTTTTCTCCTTTTTCTCGTGCAAAACAGAAAATTCGACAAACAGCTGTCTTCGCTCCACCATTTTCTACCCGGCAGGCTCCGTCATACGCCGGTCATAAATTGCAGCTGCTGCACCGCTTCCCACACCCGCTGGCGGACGTCGGCCACTTGCTCCTGGGCCTGGACGATCTGATCCTGCACCATCCAGTCCACGAAAAAGTTGTCGCAGAACACGTCGAAAAACCGGGTTATGCCGTCAAAATTCGCCTGGAAATCCAGGCTCATCTGCACATCCGCCAGCTCCCGGCTGAAATTGCGCAGCTCCTGCTCCGCCTGCTGCATAGCCCCCTGGGCCGCGTCCATTTTGGAGTGTTTGAGCAGGCTGCTGAGGAATCCGCCCCCCAGCATATCCCACACGCCCAGCCCCCGGGCGGTTTTCAGGTGGCCCAGAGCCTCGTCCAGGGCATCCAGCGCCCGGTTCCCCGCGTCAATGGCCTCCCGGATCTCCGTGTTTCTGTCCTTCATCGTTTCTCCTCTCCTTTCCCGGCGCAGCCGTTGCCAAACGGCCCGCCCTCTGCTATACTGGTGGAAAATACTACAAAGGAGTATACACCATGTTTCTGGATTTTTCCACCATTCCCGAAATTTCTGTTCCCCATTTCAAGGACGGTCAGGGGCAGGCCCTGGTGCGCAAATTTGAGGACGAGCAGGGAAAGATTCTGATCCTGACCCTGCCCGCAGGCAGCACCATCGGCCACCATGTCCACGAGGGCAGCTTTGAGGTGATGCACTTTCTCTCTGGGGAGGGCGTGTGCATCGATGACGGCACTTCCGTCACAGTCTGCCCCGGCATGGTCCATTACTGCGCCCCCGGTCACAGCCACAGCGTGGTCAACACCGGCGCGGAGCCGCTGGTGATCCTGGGCGTGGTGCCCAATGTGAAGTAACGGCCGTCCCCTGTCCCGACGGCCGGAGGAACACCCGGCGCGATTTTTTCCACAAGCGCAAAAAAGCAGCGGCCCTTGCGGGCCGCTGCTTTTTGATTCCGCCGTGCGGAGGGGACTTGAAAACTGTGGTTAGTCAACGGTCTTTAACTGGAAAGTTTCACCGGTGGTTGTTTTCCAAACCAAGGCAGTGATTACCTTATTATTGCCGTTGCCATCCAGCACCTTCATACCGGAGGTTTCTTTATACCAGTTCGATCCGCCGGTAAGAGAGGCAGTGTACAGAGCGGCGGTGTTCGCAGAAATGGTATTGCCCTCATCAATCAGCGTAAACGGCAGATTCGGATTTTCACCCATGCCGATGTTAATGGCCATGTTCTTGGTCTTGGTGTCACCAGCCTGTGCGCTGATATCGAAGGTGTTGTTCTTGATGGTGAAAATCGGGCTTACGGTCTTGCCGATACGCTCAATCTTCACAGGGCGAGTTCCGGTAACTTTGTTATTTACAAAAGTAAATGTTTTAATGGGATTTGCGTTTGCACCGGAGCCTTCCGTATCCTCACGCCACCAAATGGGGTTGGAGTTGTTGGCACTTTCAGTATTCGTATAAGCTTTGAAAGTGCACCCATCAAAGGTCACATTGGAAGCGGGGCAGGTGCCGATGATGATGCCATTGAAAGTGCAGTTCTTAAAGGAGATAGAATTCAGATTGCTCCAAGGGCTGGTGTACTTCTGAATATCAAAGCTCACCACGCCGTTAAAGGTCATGTTCTCAAACACCACATCGCTGTTGCCGGGAACGAGCATATACACAGAGGTATCCTTATAATTGTCGATAGAGCTGTAGCCGGTAGCATTGCTGGTAATGGTGCCGTCTTTGAATGTAAATTTGTATTCGCCAGCAGCAGCAGGTGCGGCGGCGTACTTGTTCAGGTTGGTGCTGCCCAGCATGACCCCCTTGCCGGTGTAGCCGCTGTTATTTTGTTTGTAATCGATATCTTCTGCGGCCGTATTACCCAAAGTGACTTCCACAGGAGACACCTTGCCGTTCTCATTCTTGAGTGCGTCAAGCGTAAGGCTGGTGTTCAGCTCATTCCGGCTAGCAACAACGGGATAAGTAGCATCCTTATCGTAGGTGTTGTTGAAGCTGTCGCTCTCCACGGTGTCCTGGGTGGCGTAGACGGTGATGGTGATGCCGTCCAGCGTCAGGCCCTGATAGTCGTTGCCGGCGGTGGTCTGCATCACGCCCTTGATGTAATACACATCGCTCTTAGCGCCTGCCGTCAGATTGCCGGAAAACTCGTCAAGCGCTGTACCCATATCGTTCGCATTTTTACTTTTCACCAGATAGAAGTCGATAACATCCAGCAGATCGGCATGGTTAGCATTGGCAGCGGTAGTGCCCTTGTTGACCTGCGCCTTCCACTTCAGCGCCAGATTGCCCTTGTTGGCAATCCGGAAGCCCTCGGTCAGATAGCGGCAGCCCGGCTCCCAGAGAACCTCTGCAGAAGCTTCCGCGTCCGTTATGCCAGCCTTGGTGAACTTCAGCTCATTGACATGAGTATCGCTGTTCTCCCCAACAATATCCACTTTCAGATTGCCGGACACGATCTTGTTGACCCCGGTGGATGCAGTGTCGGTGAACCACGCGAAGGTGGAGCCAACCAGCATGGCCACGCACAGCACCAGCGCAAACACGCTGGCCAGCAGAGAGCGTTTGGTGTTGTTTTTACTCATAAACATAGTCCCCTTTTCCAATAAATTTTTTAGACCCGGACATCCTCCCCGGAAGCTCTCATGCTTTTTGCGGTGCAAAAAGCAGAATCGCCCGATATCTATGTACAGATATATCTTAGCACTCTGTCGGAAATATCGCAAGCAAAATTTCGTTTTCTACTTTTTACACAATAATTCCTCTCTTCTCTCGTGTAAAACAGCGAACCGCGCAAAGGGGCGCTGCCCTTCCGGCAGCGCCCCTTTGTGTACTCACATTTGTGTACTCACAGCCGCTTTTCCAGATTCACCCGGATGGCGGCGATAAATTCCCCGCTGGTGACGGCCCGGGCAGAAATGTCCTCGTCCACCAGGCCCACCAGATCCTTGGTCATGGTGCCCTGGTTCAGGGTGTCAAAGCAGGCCCCTTCCAGCTGCTCCGCAAAATTCTCCAGGTCTTTGAGCCCGTCCAGCTGGCCGCGTTTGCGCAGAGCGCCGCTCCAGGCAAAGATGGTAGCCATGGGGTTGGTGGAGGTGGCCTCCCCCTGCAGGTGCTTGTAGTAGTGCTTGGTGACGGTGCCGTGGGCGGCCTCGTACTCCGTGGTGCCGTCCGGGGCCACCAGCACGGAGGTCATCATGGCGAGGCTCCCGAAGGCAGTGGACACCATATCGCTCATCACGTCCCCGTCGTAGTTCTTGCAGGCCCAGATGAACCCGCCCTCGGAGCGGATGACCCGGGCCACTGCGTCGTCGATGAGGGTGTAGAAATAGGTGATGCCCAGCTTCTCAAAGTCCGCCTTGTAACTCTCAAACTCCTCCTCAAACACCTTCTTGAATTCGCCGTCATAGACCTTGGCGATGGTGTCCTTGGTGGAAAACCACAGATCCTGCTTCGTGTCGATGGCGTACTGGAAGCAGGAGCGGGCAAAGGAGCGGATGCTCGACTTCTTGTTGTGCTGGCCCTGCCAGACGGCGGGCCCGTCCACCTGCTGCACGGTGATGGTCTGCTCCGCACCGCTCTGGCCCTTGAAGGTCATGGTGCAGACGCCGGGCTCGGTGGTGTACAGATCCACGCTCTTATACACATCGCCGTAGGCGTGGCGGGCGATGGTGATGGGCTTTTTCCAGTTCTTCACCACCGGATGGATGGAGTCGATGAGGATGGGGGCCCGGAACACCGTGCCGTCCAGGATGGAGCGGATGGTGCCGTTGGGGCTCTTCCACATCTGGGTCAGCTGGGGGTACTCCTCCATGCGCTGCTTATTGGGCGTGATGGTGGCGCACTTTACAGCCACGCCCAGGCGGCGGGTGGCATTGGCCGCCTCCACCGTCACCTGATCCTCCGTCTCGTTCCGATGCAGCAGGCCCAGGTCATAATATTCGGTCTTTAAGTCCACAAAGGGCAATATCAGCTGCTCTTTGATCATCCCCCACAGGATGCGGGTCATCTCGTCGCCGTCCATCTCCACCAGGGGGGTGGTCATTTTGATTTTTTCCATGGTCTCACTCCTTGTTCCGGGCGGCGTAGTAGTTCATCAGGCAGCCGCGCAGCAAAATTTCCTTCTCGTCCGCCGTCAGGCCCTTCACATGCAGCAACAGATCGTGCACGCTGCCGTCCTTGCAGATGACCTGGGCGGGGATGTCCTCCCGGCCCTGCTCCACCGCCTGGCGGATGCCGGGGACGAACACGCAGTCGCCGCTGTCGTAGTCAAAGGCCGTGCCCTCGTCTATGGTAAAGGGCAGGATGCCCCAGTTGATGCAGTTGCTGCGGTAGCGCTTGGTGGCGAACTGGTAGCAGATGTTGGCGAAGCCCCCCAGCACCTTCTGGCAGGAGGCGGCCTGCTCCCGGGCAGAGCCGTCTCCGGGCTTGCTGGCAAATACGGCGGAGCCGAACTGGGTGCTCTGGGCCAATTCATCCGCATTGCCCACCCGGGCGAGAATCTGGCGCAGATGGACGCTCAGATCGCCCTCCCGCCGGGCCTTTTCCTGCTCCGCCACGGCCTTGGAGCGGCCCACATACTCCGGCACCCGGCGGCTGAGGGTAAACTCGGCCAGGCGCAGGGGATTGCTGCGGTAGGAGGAGGTCTCCCCGGAGGGGATCAGCTCGTCTGTGGTGGTCACCGGGTCGTGAATCACCGCCGCCAGCTCCACCAGGAGATTCTCGCTCAGCTGGTACATCTTGGGCCAGTCGGTGATGTTGGGGCCCATTTGCAGCTGCACGGAGGAGTCGGCCTTGCCGAAGCCGTAGTACACCCGGTTTTTATACACGGTGTCATCGAAGTGATACTCGTGGTGCACCGGGGCGTAGTCCACCTCCGTGGCCGGGGTAATGCGGCCGCCGTTTGCCGCCGTGGCGGCGATGGACCGGGCATCCATCAGGCACACGCCTGCAAACTGGCCCTCCCCGGGCTTGCTGCCCTCCCGGTTGGGGAAGTTGCGGGTGGTGTGGCGCAGGGACAGGCCGTTGTTGGCGGGCACATCCCCCGCGCCGAAGCAGGGGCCGCAGAAGCTGGGCTTGATGATGGTCCCGGACTCCAGCAGGCCTGCCGTGGCGCCGATCTTCATCAGCTCCAGGGAGACCGGCACCGACGTGGGGTACACATCGAAGCTGAAGGCCCCGGAGCCGGTGAATTTGCCCCGGAGGATGTCAGCGGCTTCGGTGATGTTGTCAAACAGACCGCCGGCGCACCCGGCGATGACGCCCTGGTCGGCCCAGACGCCGCCGTCGTGAATTTTATCCGTCAGATGGGGATCTGCCTTGGGGAAGCGCCGCCGGGCGTCTTCCTCCACGCCACGGAGAATTTCCTCGGCGTTGGCCAGGAACTCCTTGATGGTGTAGGCATTGGAGGGGTGGAAGGGCAGGGCGATCATGGGCTCCACCTTGTCCAGCTCAATGGTGATGTACCTGTCATACCAGGCCACATCCCCCGGATGCAGGGGCTTGTAGTCCGCCGGGCGGCCATGGGTCTTAAAGAAGCCCTCCGTCACCTCATCCGTCTCCCAGATGGAGGAGAGGCAGGTGGTCTCGGTGGTCATCACGTCGATGCCGTTGCGGTAATCGATGGGCAGGTCATGGATGCCGGGGCCGCAGAACTCCAGCACGCAGTTGTTCACAAAGCCCGTCTCAAAGGTGGCCTTCACCAGGGCGATGGCCACATCGTGGGGGCCTACACCCTTTTGGGGCTTGCCGGTGAGGTACACCAGCACCACCTTGGGCATGGGCACATCCCAGGTGTTTTTCAGCAGCTGCTTGGCAAGCTCCGGGCCACCCTCGCCCACGGCCATGGTGCCCAGAGCCCCGTAGCGGGTGTGGGAGTCGGAGCCCAGGATCATCCTGCCGCACCCGGCCAGCTCCTCCCGGGCGTAGGAGTGGATGACGCTCTGGTTGGCGGGCACATAGATACCGCCGTATTTCTTCGCGGCGGACAGGCCAAACATATGGTCGTCCTCGTTGATGGTGCCGCCCACGGCGCACAGGCTGTTGTGGCAGTTGGTCAGGGCGTAGGGAATGGGAAATTCCTTCATCCCCGAGGCCCTGGCCTGCTGGATAATGCCCACATAGGTGATGTCGTGGGACACCATGGCATCAAAGCGCACCTGCAGCCGCTCTGCATCGCCGCTTACATTGTGGGCCTGCAGGATCTGCCAGGCCATGGTGTTCTCCCGGGCCCGGGCGGCGGACACGGGGGCTGTTTCCGTCAGTTGGCCGTTTTCCAGAAAAACGCCCTTGTCAAAACACTGGATCATATGGTCTCCTCCTCGCCAGTTTATGAAAATCAATCAGAGGGATTATAGCACAGTTCCTTCCGTTTGTGAATCCCATTTTCCCTCATTCCTCCACGGGTATGGCCACCTGCGTGATAAATTTATTCGCATCCGAGTGGTGGGCCGGGCCCTCCAGATAGATATGGCGGCAGGTCCCCTTAGGCCGCAGCCCGTGCTGCCGGGCATAGTCCAGCAGCTTTTCCCGTATTCGGGGGATATCGGTGTAATCCCCATGGAAAAACACGCTCACCGCCCGTTCCTTTTCCCACTGCTCCACGCCGTCTCCGCGGCTGTCCTGGGGCACCGCCACGCAGAAGCGAGTGTCGTCGGTGTCCTCCAGAGGGTAGACCAGCAGGAACATCCGCTTGGAGCTGTCGGTTCCGTACAGGCGCATAGCCTCCGGGATCACCTGCCGGAAAATTTCCATTCGATGGGCCACCGTAGGGGTGCTGCAGCGGCGGATATACACCGTCTGGGCCGGGATCTCCCGCACCTCGATGACATCCTCTTCATTTTCGCTGACCCGCAGTCGGAGCTTTTCGATGCACAGGTCCAGCTCGTCCCGCATATTCTCCAGCCGCCCGATAAATTCCCGCAGGTCGGCCTTGTCCTCAAAGTAGAGCTTTATTTCGTCCAGGGAGATGCCCAGGGACTGCAGGCGGCGGATGGCCCGGATGCGGGTCACGGTGTCGGTGGTATAGTAGCGGTTGCCGCCCTTGCCCTCCTTCACATCGGGGCGCACCAGCCCCTTATCCTCGTAGTTGAGCAGGATGCGGCGGGTGATGTGCAGAGATTTTGCCACCTCGCCTATCGACAGTAAATGCGGATTGTTGTTTCTCATGGATTCTCCGTTCGCTTTCAATAATTTTACAGCTTTTTTCAAAAAAAGGCTTGCATCGTACACCGGTGTACGGACTATACTCCATTATAAATGAAATGTCAAAATTTGCAAGAAAATAAATTGAGTGAAACCCATCCCAAGGAGGAAGAAAGATGAAAAAACGCATAGGAAGCCTGCTCATGGCTCTGGTCCTGGCTCTCAGCCTGGTCCCGGCCACCGTGTGGGCAGCGGACGATCCGATCTCGGTCGACACCTTCGAGGAATTGCAAGCAGCAATTGCCAGCGATGCCGACACCATCGACATCGTCGTGACGAATGACATTGAGCTGACGCAGGAACTGACTATCTCCGGCTCAAAGAAGGACATCACCATACGAAGCCAGGAGGGCAGCACCTATAAGCTGCTTCGCTCCGCTTCCTTCCAGCCCAACGCAGACGACTATAAAAGTGAGTATGCGTTCCGGCTGAAAGCTGGTAAGCTGACCTTCCAAAACATCATCCTGGACGGCAACAAGGAGGCTGTAACGGCCAAAAACACATTCGTTTTTGTGACCGGCTCCAATGACACGCAGCTGACCCTGGGCCAGGGCGCTACCATCCAGAACTGCGCCTCCACCGGCTACGGCGGCGCCGTCTATGTGTCTATGGGCAAGCTGGTCATGGAGGAGGGCAGTGCCATCAAGGACTGCACCACCAGCTACCGGGGCGGCGCCATTGCCATGATCTATGAACCTTGGAGCAACTACTCTACCGGCGCCATCACCTTCACCATGAAGGGCGCCACCATCTCCGGCTGTTCCACCACCGGCTCGGCTAACTATGCGCAGGGCGGCGCCATCTTCACCAGCGGTCGAGTGACCATGGACATTCAGGACAGCACTATCTCCGGCAACACCGCCAACGGTAACGGCGGCGCCATCTATGGCGCGTCCACCAATTACTCCGGCGATATTGTCCTGAACCTCAGCGGCACCACCATCACCGGCAACACCTCCGCGGAGCTGGGCGGCGGCGTGTACTTTAACGGCACCACCTTCACCGTCAGCGGTGTCACCGACACCACCGGCAACACCGGCAAGGGCAGCTCCAACAATGTGTACCTGGCCGCCGGTAAGACCGTCAGCGGCTCCGGCCTGCAAGAGGGCAGTAAGGTCGGCATTTCCGGGGCGAACATCCCCTCCACCCTGGTCACCGGCTATGACGACGACAGCGAAAGCGGCTATTTCACCGCCGACCGCACCGAAACCAAGCTCAAGGCCACCACCGGCGGCGGTCTTGAGCTGGTGGGCAAGGAGGACCACACCCACTGCATCTGTGGCCGCACCGACTGCCAGGAGACCGGCACCGGCCATCGAAAGATCACCTGCACGGGCGTCAGCAGCCTGGACCTGATCAAAGATAGCGGCAGCTACTACCTGCTGAATGATGTGACCCTCACCAAAACCTGGAAGCCCAATTTCGGGGTTACCCTGTGCCTCAATGGCCACGCCATCCATGCGGCGTGGAAAACGGCAGCCATCGAATTGAAGGACACCTATATTACCTTTAACCTCACCGACTGCGGCACCGACGGCAAGGTCACCGGCAACATTAACTCCTCGGGCGGTGTCGACGAGGCCAGCGGCGTTATCATCGGCGCCAGAGCCACCTTCAACCTCTATAACGGCAGCATCTGCGACAATACCCTCTACTCCTATCAGACTACGCTCAAGGCGGGTGCTGTGGAGGTCAACGGTACATTTAATATGTATGGCGGCTCCATCAAGAATAACCAGGGCACCGGCTGGATCGGCGCCGATAGCAACTATATCGGCGGCGTGTTGGTGAACTCCACCGGCGCATTTAACCTCTATGACGGCGAGATCTCCGGCAACAGTTCTGCCCACAGAGAACGCTCCAGCGGCACCTTCCACGGCGGCGCCGTGTATGTAAACGGCGGCAAATTCAAAATGACCGGCGGCGTTATCAAGAACAATGCTGCCGGCAAGTACAATGTGGACGGCAGCGGCGGCGCTGTGTATATCACCGCCAGCAATAATAAGGCGGGCAAATTCGAAATGACCGGCGGCGAGATCTCCGGCAACAACACCAGCCACAACGGCGGCGGCGTGGCCGTGGTCAACGGCACCTTCGAAATGACCGGCGACGCCAAGGTCAGCGGCAACACCACCTTTGCCTCCCACTATGACATTGAGCACAAGGGCGGCGGCGTCTTTGTGGGTGAAAAGGGCACCTTCACCATGAGCGGCAACGCCAGCATAGTCGAAAACATCGCCGGCGGCGGCAACTATGCCGACGGCACCGTCCAGGGCGGCGGCGTGTATGTCAGTAAGGGCGGCACCTTCACCATGAGTGGTAACGCCTCCATCAAGTCCAACTCCCTGAATAAGTATAACAATAGTGAGACCGGTCTCTACGGAGGCGGCGTGTTCGTAGGCGGCACCCTGAACCTCAATGGCGGCTCCATCGACGAGAATACCGCTTACGACGAGGGCGGCGGCCTCTATCTGGACACCGATGGTACCGTGAACCTGGGCACAGGCACCATCACCGTCCGGAATAACACCTCCGAAAAGACCACCGGGCACAACCTCTATCTCCCCGGCGCGAAGAAGCTCATAGCTCCGGCGGGTCCGGCAGACGGCAGCAGCATCACCCTCTCCCTGCCTCTGGCGCGCATTCAGAAGGCAGAGGGTACCGCGGTCATCACCAACACCGGCAAGGATATTCTGGGCGGCGACAGCCGCTTCACCTTCGAGGCGGAAAAGATCACCCTGGTCCGTGACGGCGACGGCGACGATGTGCTGGCTAAGCTGCCTGCCCATACCCACGCCGACGGCACCACCTACATCCCCGTCTATTCGCTGGCCGACATCCCCAGCAATGCCACCGGCAATTATTACCTGCTGCAGGATGCCAAGATGTCCGGCACTGTGACCGTGGGCGCGAATAACACCGTAAATGTCTGCCTCAACGGCCACAAGAGTGAGCCTATCTACTTCAAAAACAGCGGCACCCTGAACATCACCGACTGCAAGCATGACACCGCGACCCCCGGCTACATCACCGGCTATTCCTACAACTCCGGCGGCACCTACAACATCGAGAATGCCTCCGGCAGTACTCTCAACCTGACCAATGTGACCGTGAAGAAGAAAACCGGCAGCACCTTTATCTCGGCTACAGGCGCCACCGTCAACATCAGCGGCTGCGAATACTACGATAGCGAGAGCGGCTTCCTGGTGGCCTCCACCGGCAGCAAGGTCACGGTAACAGACAGCACCTTTAAGAATAACACCATGCGCGCCCCCACCCTCTGGTTCACGGACCAGGGCGCAACCACGGGCAGCCTCACGGTGAAGAAATGCACCTTCACGGGCAATGCCAATACCTACAGCAATGTAAACTACGAAAACAGCCGGGGCTGCGCCATCAACAGCGGCTGCCCAGGCACCACCCTCATTGAAAACTGCACCGTCACCAAAAACCTCTCTCACGGCGACGGCGGCGGCATCTACCTCTACGGCAAGGGCACGGCCACCATCAAAAACACCACCGTTGAGGATAACGAATCCCAGTGGCACGGCGGCGGCATCGCTGTGGACAGCGCCAACGCCCCCGTTTTCACCGGCACGGTCGTGGTGAAGAACAACAAGTCCCGGATTTCCTATAATGCATACTATCAGGACATGACGACCGTTGTCACCTGCAATGTTTATGTGTACCACACCACCATCACCACGGACAGCGGCTTCAAGACCACCAGCTCCATCGGCCTCAGCGCCTGGGATATTCCTTCTCTGGTGGTTTCGGGCAACACCAGCACCAAGGGCTTTTTCGTGGACGACAGCAGCTTTGTCCTGCGGCCTACCACCAGCACCTCCGGTCCCCTGCTGACCTCGGGGAATACCGGCCTGGAGCTGTGGCACAACGGTAAGGGCCACACCCACTGCGTCTGCGGCACCGGGGAAAATACCGCCGACAGCACCCACACCCACGAAGAACTCAACTGGATCGGCGTTACCGAGCTGAAGGACCTGCCTGCGGGCAACTACTACCTGCTGCGGGGATATTCCAGCTCCTGGGCCCCCACCAAGGACATTAACCTCTGCCTCAACGGCTTGGGCATCAGCAGCAGTGCCGGGGGCAACAACGCGATCATCGATGTGGATGACAGCAATAAGGTCGCCGTCACTGACTGCAACGAGAGCAAGCCCGGCACGATCACCGGCAGCGGCTGGTACGCCCGGGGCGTATATGTGACCTCCGGTTCCAACTTCACCCTGTGGAACGGCAAGCTCACCGGCCTCTATGATTATCAGAGTGACAGTAGCTACACTATTCCTAATGGCGGCGGCGTGTGGATGAAGGGCGGCAAATTCACTATGAACGGCGGCTCCATCAGCGCCCGCTCCACAAACGGCCACGGCGGCGTGGTGTATATGAATGGCGGGACCTTCATTATTAACGGCGGCTCCCTCAGCGGCAAGGCCCTCAAAGGTAGCGGCGGCGCTGTGTATGCGTATTCCGGCAGATTCGAAATGAACGGCGGCACCATCACCGGCAAAGCCGCTGAAACCGAAAAAGATAATGGTTCCCGTGGGTGGGCCGGCCACGGCGGCGCTGTGTACAACGATGGCGCTACCGTCATCATCAACGGCGGCACCATCACCGGCAGCTCTGCGGTTGAGGGCGGCGGCATCTACGCGGACGGCGGTACCATCACCATTGGCAAAGCCAACATCACCGACAACACCGCGGCGCATGGCGGCGGCGGCATCTACGCATACGAATGCGCCCTCACCATGGACGGCGCCACCGTCACCGGCAATAACGGCGGGGATAGTCTGGGCGGCGGCATATATATTTCCGGAGCCAAGGGCAATGGAACCGCAAGTGACCCCTATATCCCCGCTGTCATCAAGAATGCCACCATTCAAAATAACACCGCTACCTGCGGCGGCGGCATCAGCACATCCGGCCCCGTGAAGATCAGCGGCACCACCATCACCGGCAATACGGCCACCAAGCTCGAAAACTGGGGCGGCGGCGGTGTGAATGCCCGTATCATTCCCAAAAGCAGCTACGGCAACGGCTGGGTCTTTGAGCTGTCCGGCAAGATGAATATTACCGGCAACAAAGCCGAGGGAGTGGTCAACAACCTCTATTTGACTGCTGGAACAATGCTCCCCGCTGTCACCGGCCTCACCGCAGGCTCCACCATCGGTGTCACCACCGAGGCGGATTCTCTCCAGGCCGACAATACCATCGTCCCCGTCTATATCACCAGTGACAAGGGTGAAACCGGGTACTTCACCAGTGATAAAGGCTACATCGTGCGGCTGGATGCCACGCAGAACCAGCTCTATGTCATCGCTGAGTCCTATTCCGTATCCGTCACCCTGGGCGAGAACATGGAGAGCACCGGCACGCTGACGCAGGATCTCTTGAAGGGCGCAGCCATGACCGATGTGGTCATCACCGCCAAGGACGGCTACTACTTCCCCGAGAACTACGGCTTCACTCAGGATGGCATCACTGTCCGGCGCGATGGCCCCACCCAGATCACCGTCACCGGCACACCCACCGCCGACGCAAGCCTGGTTCTGCTCTCTGCCACCGCCAAGGCCACTCCCGCCGCCCCCACCGGGCTCACCGGCGTGGCCCCCACCGATTGGGACGCTGCGGACGGCAAGATCAGCGGCACCAAGTCCACCATGGAGTGGTCTGCCGACGGCAAAACCTGGACCGATTGTACCGATACCCCCACCACCGTGGGCATCAGCGGCACCTACTATGTGCGCATCAAGGCCACGGATATCTCTTACGCCTCCGCTGCCGCCGAGGTGATCGTACCCAAGTACTTAAAGTCCGTTGACTTCCCCCGTCCCGCAATGACCATCTTCTTCTATGACGGCACCGAGCACACCCTCTTTGTCCCCGGCGAGGACTACACCGTCAGCGGCGTTATCAAAGCCACCGATGCCGGAGCCTACAAAGCGACTGTGACACTGGATCAGGACAAGTACCAGTGGAGTGTCGCCCCCGAGAGCGACACCATCACCTGGCTCATTGGCAGGAAAACGGCCCTGGCCCAGGACTTCACCTTCACCGCCCCCGAGAATCTGATCTGGGACGGCACAGCCAAAACCGCGGCCATCACCGTGAACACCCCCTACACCCTGGGCGGCTGCAACACCTCCCTGGTGTATAAGCAGGGCAACAAGGTGGTGGCAAGCCCCACCGATCCCGGCATCTACCAGGTGTACCTGGTCATCACCGGTGAGGGGAACTTCATCCCCACCGGGCCTGACGGCTTCACGGCGGATGCCTGGACCTTCACCATCCGGCATCCCGCCCAGCACATCTGGGGCGATTGGCAGCATAACGACACCCAGCACTACCACACCTGCACCGTGCCCGGCTGCACCGACGAGGAGCGGGCCGACCACGAAACCAATACCCCCGCCACCTGCACAGCCAAGGCTGTGTGCGCCGTCTGCAGGAACCAGTATGGCAAGGTGGACACCCACAACCACCCCGCAGATAAGGTCAGCACTACCGCTTATCTGGCGCCCACCTGCGGCAGCAAGGGCCACGAGACATATAAGCATTGCGCAGACTGCGGAAAATATTTCCAGGACGGTGACGCAAACCTCTATAGCAATGTCGGCCGCTTCGACATCGCGCCCCTGTCCCATAAGAACGCCGTCAAGACCGATGCTGTGGCAGTCACCTGCACCGCTGGCGGCAATCAGGCCTATTGGCACTGCGATGACTGCGGCAGCTACTTTGCCGACAAGGGCGGCAAGCTGGATCCTACCACCGCCTACGACAGCAACGATACTTTCCAGCTGTCCGCCCTGGGCCATGACTACCAGGGCCAGCCCTACCAGAGCGACAGCACCGGCCACTGGCAGATCTGCAAGCGCAGCGGCTGCGGCACAGAGTCTACCCACGAGGATCACTCCGGCCCCGCCGCCACCTGCGCCGCTGCGTCCAGGTGCGCCACCTGCGGCTATCAGCTGGCAGACATTGATCCCAACAACCATGTAAGCCCCGCCAAGCACGAGGCCGCCGCCCCCACCTGCACCGTCAAGGGTAACAGCGAGTACTACTCCTGCGCCGCCTGCGGCAAGTTCTTCAGCGGCAAGGATGGCGACACCGCCCTGTATGACGATGCCAGCACCTTCGACATCGCGCCCCTGCACCACAAGAACGCGGTGAAGACCGATGCCGTGGCTCCTACCTGCACCGTGGGCGGCAATCAGGCCTATTGGCACTGCGATGACTGCGGCAGCTACTTTGCCGACAAGGGCGGCAAGCTGGATCCTACCACCGCCTACGACAGCAACGATACTTTCCAGCTGTCCGCCCTGGGCCATGACTACCAGGGCCAGCCCTACCAGAGCGACAGCACCGGCCACTGGCAGATCTGCAAGCGCAGCGGCTGCGGCACAGAGTCTACCCACGAGGATCACTCCGGCCCTGCCGCCACCTGCGTCTCTGCGTCCAAGTGCGCCACCTGCGGCTATCAGTTGGCGGACATCGATCCCAATCACCATGTAAACGCCGCCAAGCATGAGGCCGCTGCCGCCACCTGTACCGCAGACGGCAACAAAGCCTACTACGCCTGCGCCGACTGCCACAAGTTCTTCGCCGTCACCGCCGATGGCCAGCTGGATCCCTCCGCTGTCCACGACAGCGCTGCGGATTTCACCTTGGCCAAGCTGGATCATAGCAGTGCCACGGCTTACCCCGCCGCTGCCCCCGATTGTGAAAACGCCGGCAGCTCCCTGTACTTCCGCTGCGACTACTGCGGCAAGTTCTTCGGTGCCAACGCCGACGGCTCCATCAACAAGGCCGACCAGCACGACAGCGCCGAGGACTTCGTCCTGGCTCCGCTGGCCCATAAGAACGCAGTGAAGACCGACGCCGTGGCCGCCACCTGTACCGCCGGCGGCAGCGAGGCCTATTACACCTGTCCCGACTGCGGCGGCTTCTTCGGTGTCAACGCCGACGGTTCTCTCAACAGCGCAGATCGCCGTGCCGCAGCCCAGGACTTTGCCACCGCCGCCACCGGCCATGACCTGACCAAGACCGAGGCCCAGGCACCCGCCTGCACCGAGACCGGCAACAGCGAGTATTATACCTGCGCCGCCTGCGGCAAGTTCTTCAGCGATGCTGAGGGGGCAAACGAAATTGCTAAGGACAGCTGGGTCATCGCCCCCACCGGCCATGACCTGGCCAAGACCGATGCTCTGGCACCTACCTGCACCGAATCCGGCAACAGCGCGTACTATACCTGCGCCGCCTGCGGCAAGTTCTTCAGCGATGCCGAGGGCGCAAATGAAATCACCAAGGACAGCTGGGTCATCGCCTCTCTGGACCATGACTTCACCCAGCAGCTGTCGGATGACGCACACCTGAGGGCCCCCGCCTCCTGTACGGACGCTGCGGAGTACTTCTACAGCTGCTCCCGCTGCGGTGCCCACAGTGCGGACAAGTTCTTCTCCAGTGGCGACGCGCTGGGCCATGACTACACGCAGGTCATTGACCCGTCCCATCTCAGCACCGCCGCCACCTGCACAGAGGACGCTGTATACTATGTCAGCTGTTCCCGCTGCCAGGCTAACGGTACCGAGACCTTTGCGGCCCCCGGCACCGCCCTGGGCCACAGCTTTACCCACTATATCTTTAATAATGATGCCACCTACGATGCCGATGGCACCGAGACGGCTGTCTGCGACCGCACCGGCTGTGATGCCACCGATACCCGTTCCAAGACCGGCACCAAGCTGGTCGATAGCGCCGCCCCTGTGGTGTCCGGCGTGGAAAACGGCGGTGTCTACTGCCTGACTGTGGATATCTCCGTCAGCGACCCGCATCTGGATACCGTCACACTCAACGGCCAGGCCGTGACCCTGACGGACGGCAAGCTCACCGTCTCCGGCCAGGCCGGTACCCAGACCCTGGTGGCAACAGACCGCTTCGGCAACCGCACCGCCGTCACCTTCACGGTGAACCCCGACCACACCCCCGATGCGGGTAAGGTCGTGCGCCAGCCCACCGCAGCCACCGAGGGTGAAAAGGTCTTCACCTGCACAGTCTGCGGCACGGCTCTGGGCACTGAGCCTGTGGCCAAGCTGGCCCCCACCGTTCTGGAGGGTACCGGCAACCAGTACAGCTCCGGCAGCGGCAAGACCCTGCGCTTCCGCTATGACGCATCCCGGGAGGATCTCCTCCAGGTGTTTGTGGACGGCGTGATGCTGCGCAGCACTCAGTACATCGTCTCCGGGGACAGTGCCGTGGTGACTCTCACGGACAGTTTCCTTCAGACCCTCTCCTCCGGCATCCATAAGCTGGAGGCTGTCTTCACCACCGGCACTGCCTCGGTAGACTTTACCGTCATCGCTTCCGATGACCACCCGGATGTACCCACCGGTGACAGCGGCAGACCCATCCTGTGGGCCTCCCTGTCCGGTGTGTGCGGCCTGGCCCTGCTGGCCCTTCCGGAGATCAAAAAGCGCAGATCTCACCTCTGATCTCCCCGGCACAGCCCCCATAGCCTAACAAGCCAAATGCAGAAAGACACCCCGTATGGCAGAGCCATACGGGGTGTCTCAGCGTTTCGAAAAAGTCTTTTCGCCCCGCTGCCTAAGTTTTTGAAACTTTGAAAAAGTTTCAAAAACTACTGATTTCAATGGTGTCGGCGTGCAGCTCGGTTTTGGCCGCCTGGATGTCCGCCTCCGTAGTTTTTCCTTTGCTCCGTTCCATCTCACAGGGCCATCCGTCACAGCAGATCAGCCACCGCCTGATAAAACCGCTGCATCCGCGCCGGATCCGGCTGGTTGGTCTGCCCCAGCGCCACGGTCTTATTGGTCCCGTGGTAGTCGCTGCCGGCGGTGATCAGCAGGTCGTTCCGCTCCGCCAGCGCCAGCATGATCTCCTTCTGCCGCAGGGTAAAGGTGGAGTAATAGCACTCCAGCCCCATAAGCCCCGCCGCCTTGAACCGCTCCACCCTCTGCCCGATCTCCTGGGCCGTCAGATCGCCGGAGCCGTCGGCCAGGATGCCGTGGGCCAGTACGGGAATGCCTCCCGCCCGCAGGATGGCGTCGATGGCCTCCTCCGGGGACAGGCTGGGCTCCGTGTCCCTGTACCCCGAGAACACCTCAAATCCCTCGTCCTTGGTCTGTACATACCCCTTTTTCAGCATCATGGCCGCGAAATGGAGCTTACCGGGGTTTTTCAGCGCCATCAGCTCCGCCCGCTCCTGTTCTGTGAAGGTAAATCCGAATTTCTCCTGCAGATAGACGAACCGGTTGCGCATTTTCAGGATACGGCTGTGATGGGCGAAGTCCACCGTCTCCCGGATGGACGGTTTTTCCGCGTCGAAGCAGTACCCCAGCATATGGTATTTGCCCCGGTCATCCCTGCAGGAGAACTCGATCCCCTCCAGAAACGCCGGATCGCCGGGCCCCAGCAGCCGCCGCACGGCGGCGCAGCCCTCGGCGGTGTCGTGATCCGTCAGGGCAAAGATATCAAGGCCCGCCGCCCGCACATTGCGCAGGAGGGATCCCGGCGTGTCCGTGCCGTCGGAATACAGGGAGTGCATGTGCAGATCCGGCCTTGCAAAGGTGTTCGTCTTCATAAATTCAGCAGCGTCTCCTTCGTCTGTCATTGCATATCTGTGCTGATTATACTCCAGAATCCACCCTGTGACAAGCGCTGCCGCTCTTGCATTATTTCCCACCTCTGTGGTATGATATAAAAAACATCCGATGCAGCGGTAAATTTGCAAAACGGCAAGAAAAAGGGAGTGGATCTCTATGCAGACGATTTTCGCCAAGCTACTTTATGAAATGGAAAAAGGCCGCGACACCGTACTGGCCACCATCATCCGGGAGTCCGGATCCGCCCCTCGGGGCGCAGGTGCGCAGATGCTGGTGGACGGCCAGGGCCCCCAGGCGGGCACCATCGGCGGCGGAAATGTGGAAAATCTCTCCATTCTCCACGCTAAGGAGCTGCTCGCCCGGCGCAGCGGCGACATCCGGGAGTACAAGCTCCACCGCAGCGATACCGGAGACATCGGCATGGTCTGCGGCGGAGATGTGACGGTGCTATTCACCTTCATCCCCGGCGATGATGCCGGCTGGCGCGTCCTTGCCTCGGAGCTGCTCCGCCGCATTGCCCTGTATCAGAGCGGATTTCTGGCTCTGCCGCTGGACGGCGGCCGTGCCCTGCTGGCGGAGGAAGCCCCCAGTGCCGGCTATTTCTCCATGCCGCTTTCCGTCGGCCAGCGGGCCGTTCTCTTCGGCGCAGGCCACTGCTCTCTGGCCCTTTGCCCGGTGCTCCATTCCATCGGTTTCCGTGTCACTGTGTTTGACGACCGGGCTGACCTGGTAACGCCGGAGCGCTTCCCGGATGCGGAAGAGCTTATCTGCGGCGATTTCTCCAAGATCGATCAGCACATCGCCCTCAACGCTAATGACTACCTGGTGGTCATGACCAGCGGCCATGTCCATGATTTTGAGGTGCAGGAGCAGGTTCTGCGCCGCCCTGCCGCCTATGTGGGGGTGATCGGCTCCCGGGCCAAGACTGCATCGGTGAATCAGCGCCTGCGTCAGGCCGGTGTGGCGGAATCGGCCATCGCCTCCATCCATACCCCCGTGGGCGTCCCCATCAAGGCCGTGACACCCCAGGAGATCGCCGTATCCATCGCCGGCGAGATGATCTACGAGCGGGCCCTGCTGCGGGAGCAGGCAGGTGTTCAGGTCAGCGGATGACCCATGCATTGACCTTCCTATGATAACGAACAAAAAGGCGTAGGGCGCTTGCGTTTGCAAGCGCCCTGCGCCTTTTTGTGTGAAATTTACTTGGCCCGGATGCTCACGACAGCGCTGTAGGAGGAATTGGCAGAAGTCGTCTTTTTGCTCACTGCCTTGATCTTATAGTAATAAGTCGTTCCGGCCTTGGCAGAGGTGTTGGTGTAGCTGGTCTTAGTCGTGGTATCGTACCGGGTGTACTTTCCGGCCTTGCTGGTGGCCCGGTACACCTCGTACTTGGCCGCGCCGTCCACAGCGTTCCAGGTCAGCTTGGGCGCGCCGCTGCTGGTGGTGGTGATCTTCACCGTGGGCTTTGCGCAGTGGCAGGTGGCCTTCACCGCCGCGCTGAATACAGAGTTGGCGGCGGTCCTTACCTTGCTGACGGCCTTGATCTTATAGTAGTAGCTCTGGCCCACGGCGGCGTCCTTGTCGGTGTAGTTCAGCTTGGTGGTGACGGCTACCTTGGTGTACTTTCCGTCCTTGCTGGCAGCCCGGTATACCTCATACTTGGCCGCTCCGGCCACAGCCTTCCACTTGATGTAGGGCTTGCCCGTAGAGCTGAGATAATCCGGCACAGCCACAGGCTTCGGGCAGCGGCACACGCCCGCCACCACGGCGCTGTAGCCGCTCTTGGAGCCTGCCGCGTTCACCGCTTTCACCTTATAGAAATAGATGTAGCCTGCGGAGGCGGTCTTGTCGGTGTAGTTCAGCTTTTCGGTGGTGCCCAGGAGCTTATAGGT